>Ga0163161_10001088_pt1 | contig 20583 bp, 20 predicted proteins | sample S45metaG_FD_129847 | JGI IMG/M metagenome (GOLD analysis project Ga0163161, IMG submission 129847) | Switchgrass rhizosphere microbial communities from Kellogg Biological Station, Michigan, USA - S4-5 metaG | ecosystem: Host-associated > Plants > Roots > Rhizosphere > Soil | place: USA... | reverse complement strand
TTTGAGGCCGAGTAGCAAAATGGTTATGCAGCGGATTGCAAATCCGCCTACGCCGGTTCGATTCCGACCTCGGCCTCCACTCTTAAAGCCCCGTAGATCAATGGTCTACGGGGTTTTTTATTGCCTGTGATCTGAGAAGTGTTCCGCAACTTTTGGGATGTGTTCCGCAACCCTACTCATTTGTGATCGCAATGAGGGGGCAGAACAGCGCCAGGTGAAGGCGTGGTTGGCCTATCATTTCGTGGGGTTAACGATCTCACCGACGCGCCGATAGACTTTCTTTGTCATCTCCTCAGTGGAGTGGCCGAGCAGCCGACTTGCATGCGCAAGTTCTATCTCGCTGGCGGCTTTAGGGCGGATGTCTTTGAACTGAAACTGACGGATTAGTACAGCCAGGGCAGAATCGCCGTCAGCACCGGCCTTGATGGCTGCTTTATCCCGGGCTTCATCCCAGCGGTTGCGTAACATCTGCTGGCTCATCCGAAGGCCGGACGCGTTCGTGATAAGCGTTGAGGTCTTAATCCCATTTAACGATCTGCGTTCGAGCAGGTTATCTAGGAATAGACTAAGCGCTGATTGTTCGCCGGCATCGTCCAGGCGAATCCGCAGAAGTTTGCCGCCCTTGCCCTGGCGAACCCCTACGAAGCCGTTGGCCAGATCGGTTGTTGCCACTTTCAGCACATCAGCAGGGCGCTGGCCGGTCAGGTAGGCAAGGTCCATGGCATCCTTTAGTTCCCGCACTGCCTCTCCATATACCGCATTCCAAACCACTTCGCCGGCATAGTAGTCCCGCGGCTTTTCCTTGTTTCTGCGTACGCCGAAGCAAGGGTTGGCATTGTTGGTCAGTCCCCACTCGCGCGCGATCGTGAACATGTGTGACAACAACGCGATTTCTCGGTTGGCCCTGACCTTGGCGGTTCTGGCATCTCGATACTGTGCAACCACCTGGGGAGTGATTGAGTCGAGAGGCGCGTTTTCAAATGCCTTCCGCAGCTGTTTCAGTTCCTTGCGGTTGTCGGACTGTGTTCGTATTGATTTGGTCGGGATGATCTTTTTTTCGTACTTGTCGAACAGCGCACCCATTAGATGATTGGGCTTTAGTGGTTCGCGGCGTTCCAATCGAGCCCACTCGACCTTCGCCGCGTCCAGATCACTGCCCAGCGGTATTTCTTTTCGGTTGCCGTCGGCATCCCTGCCGTTGTAGTAGAACGAGGTCCACACGGCGCCGCTTTTACGCTTGCGAATGCGCCGTATCATTCGAGGCGGAAGATCGCGATTGGCTATGCTTTTCTGGCGCATGAGTCAGCTCACGTTCGCTAGGTCGAGCGACCAGGTTTCAGTTACGGCGTTGACCCCAGAAGGTTTGACGCCCGCGAGCTTCAGTCGGGCGTAAACCCGACCCACTATTGGGCGGCGAGCGCCTGTCAGAACAAACTCCCAGCGATTTTCGGTCAACCATAGAATTTGTTTGGACGGGATCTGATATCCGGTGATGGTCGCCAGTTCTTCGTCGGCGAGGGTTTCGCTTTGGAATTCCATCATGCGGCTCTCCCGATCAGGTCTGTCGGCCCATAACTTCGGCGCGCGTTCTCCTTAGGAGGCAACTCGATAGTGCCAGGAGCATGCGTATACCCCACGGCAGGCTGCGCGGGTGGGCGTTCCTGAGCGCTTAGCATTGCATCATCGACCGCTGCCCCGCGCAGCTTTTCGAGGGGTATAAGCGCCTCGTTTGGGGCGCTGGAAGGAGCAATAATGCCTGCTGCTGCGCAGCAGAGCGTGGTGATGTCGCGGTCTGGAAATTCGGCCGGACCTTCAGCCACGGCGCGGTGGTGGTCGATGAGCACCGCATCATTCACGCCTATCGGGACATCGGCGTCGAGTTTGCAGACGTGCGCGAGGAGCGGCTCTCCAGCCACGCCGTGCGTTATTACACACTTAACCGATATGGAGTCATCGATGGGGGGCAGCAGTAGTACCATTTCCAACAGTGCAACGCGCATCAACGCGCTGCAGATCCAGAGCAGTGCCAGTGGCAAGCCGATCGCCTGGATCGCCGGCCGCAATCGCATCAGCCCTAACCTCATTTATTACAGTGATTTTGAAGCGGTCGCCAAAACCACGACGAAAAAGTCGGGGGGTAAAGGCGGCGGCGGGGCCACCCAAAAAGACACAACCTACACCTACTACGCGGCCATCATTTTGGCCGTCGGGCGGGGGCCGCTGGGTGCGATTCACCGCGTATTTCGTGACAAAGAGGTGTTTTCCTCGCTGGCGCAGATTGGCTTGAACTACGCCAATGGCACTCATGATCAGACCGTTTGGGGTTTTCTTCAGACTCGCCACCCGGCTGAGGCCATTGCCTATTCCGATACGGCCTACGTGTTTTCCAGCAGGTACCTGCTCAACGACAACGCCGGCGTCCAGAATCATACCTTTGAGGTGGACGGGCGTTATCAGGTGCCCGGGTTGCCGGATGCCAACCCAGGCGACTTCCTGCCCGGGTTGTTGCTCGATCCGTTGGACGGCATTGGTTTTACCCCAGCATGGGTCGCGGATATGTCGAACTACCGCAACTATTGCTTGGCGGAAAACTTACTCTTGAGTCCGGTGCTCGACGAGCAGGCGCCGGCGAATGAGGCCATCGCGCGCTGGTTGCAGCTGACCAACAGCGAACTGGTGTGGTCCGCCGGTCAACTCAAGGTCATTCCCTACGGCGACCAGGCTGTCACGGGCAATGGCGTGACCTGGTTTCCGAACATCACGCCGGTGGCGGATCTGACCGATGACGATTTTCTTTCTGAGGACGGTGAGCCTCCGGTCTCGCTCAAGATCAAGAGCCAGGCCGACAGCTACAACGAAGTGTCGCTGGAAATCCTCGATCGCGATCACGAGTACAACACCGACGTGGTGCGTGCGCCTGATCAGGCTGCCATTGAGCAGTTTGGCTCCAAACCGATGGACACCATCAAAGCGTACGAGATCTGCAATATCGCCATCGGCGCCCATGCGGCGCAGCTGTTGGTGCAGCGCAAGCTATATGTGCGCAATGAATATGAGTTCTCCCTCGGTTGGCAGCACGTACTCCTTGAGCCTATGGACCTGGTCACGATCACTGAGCCAGGGTTGAACCTGCACCAGCGCCTAGTCCGGCTGATTTCGGTTGAGGAGGACGAGCTGGGTAAGTTGGCGATCGTGGCCGAGGATGCGTTGCTGGGCGTCGGCAGCGCACCTAACTATCCGGTGCAGAGCAAAAGCGGTTATCAGGGCAATCAGAACGTCGCCCCTGGTTCCGTCCTGGCGCCCATCATGTTCAACCCACCCGAGAGCTTGCTGCCCGCCAGCACATTGCAGATCTGGGGCGGTGTTGCCGGTGTGGGTGAAGCCTGGGGAGGTTGCGAGATCTGGATCAGCGCCGATGGCGATAGCTATCGGTTAGCGGAGACGATTTACGGCAGGGCGCGCATGGGGCAACTGACGACGGCGCTGGCCGCTGGAAGCGATCCCGATACGGTCAACACCTTGTCGGTGCAACTGGCAGCCGCGACCGAACTGGCAGCCGCAACTACTGCAGAGGCGGACAGTGGCGCCACGCTGTATTGGGTGGCCGGCGAGCTGCTGAGTTACCGCGACGCGGTGCTCACCGGCGTCGGAGGCTATGAGCTGAGCTATCTGCGACGCGGGCGTCTGAGCACGGCCACCTCCAGTCACTCGGCCGGTTCACCCTTTGTGCGGTTGGATGATGCGGTCTGGAAGTACAGCTACACATCCGACCAAGTCGGCAAGACTGTTTGGGTCAAGTTCCGCTCATTTAACGTGTTCGGTCGAGCGCTTGAGGATCTGGCGGATGTCACTGCCTACAGCGTCACGTTATCGCCGGCTCGGGTAGCGCCTGATACCGCGCAAAATCTCGCCCTGGTGGGTGCCTTCGAGGCGCCGTACTTCACCGTCAGCTGGGTGGCCGGAGCTCGTGCTGAGGATCGCTTGGTACGTGTTCGTCACGCGGGCAGTAATGCCCTCTTGCGAGAGGTGGCGACCACCAGCACGGCATTCACGTACCAACGTGAAGATGCGCTGGTGGATGGCGCGCTCATTCGCAGCTATCGGGTGGAGGTCATCGAGCGCAACGCTGCAGGCCAGGCACAGTTGGTGTCGTTGTTGGTCACCAATACGGCGCCGGCGCCCGTTACGGGAACCGCCGCCACGGTCACTGGAACCACCACCGCGGATGTCAGTTGCGCGGCCAGTGAAGCTGCAGACACGGCGGGCTATGTGTTTGTGTATTCGACAGAAGAGGACTTTGATCCGGCAACCGCAGGAGCGGTCGGCTATCAAGGCGTATCACGCACCGGACAGATCACGGGACTGACGCCAGACACCACGTATTACCTCTGCGCTGCCGCCTACGACACCTGGAGCAGTGTGCGCAGTCAACTCAACTTCGCTCCGGCGATCACCTTCAACACCTGATAGAGACTCATCATGCAACCTATTCAATTCTTTGCCGCAAGGGCTGAAGACGGCGTGCTATTGCCTGGAGCAACGGTGAGTGTGCTTGTCTCCGGGAGTGAGACGTTGGCGCCGCTGTTTTCCGATGCAGCGGCGACCGTTGTTCTTGCCAACCCCATGCATGCCGATGCAAGTGCGCGGGTGTTCTTCTACACCACAGCGGCCCGCATCGATATTCAGATCGGCTATGCGGGGTACCGAGCGCCGCTGCTGCAGGGCATCGGTACCAGTGATCCGGTGGATATGATCAATGCGGAAATTGATCGCCTCAACCGCGATATGGTCGATGGGAAAGTGCATGCCACTGTCGCTGCAGGTCTTCTGGCGACGGTCGACGGCCAGTCTTTTTACGTCGAACCCTCCTCGCCAGATATATCGCGCAGTCTGTATGTGCGGGTCAGTGCCACGGAGGCCAGGCACGTCTCCGATGATCCGTCAGTGGGTTACATCGCCGAGATAGACGTGCGCACCTCTGCGGTTGAGAGCGGCACGTTTAACGGCTTGGAGCTGCGGTTTGTTCGACTGGCCGTAGAGTCCGGTTACACCTGGGCGCTGGTCGATTCGGTTGGACGCATGGCGCTGGGGTGCCGGGTGGATGGTTCACTCGTGGGCAAGTTCATGCTGCGCGACGGCACGGTTGATCGCAACACGCTGAAACTCGACCTCGACGGATTCATCGCCAAGGCGTTGGACCCTCAGTCGGGATACGCGTGGGCAGTGATCGATACCCTGGGCCGGATTGGGCTGGCTCTTCGAGTGGACGGGACCGTTACCGGGAAATTCTTGCTCGGCACCGGTGCCGTCCCTCGCAAAGCGCTGGGGGCCGATCTGTCGGGCTTCATTGCGGTTCAACTGAGTCCAGAGTCTGGCTATGTCTGGGCCGTCGTCGATGCGGTTGGCCGCATTGCGTTGGGCATCACCACAGCCGGCAAAACGGTGGGTAATTTTGATATTCATATCCCCGATGTCACAGGGATCGAGTACCTCAAACCGGTTCACCACCTGCTGTGTGTAGGGGATTCCCTGACAGCCAACAGCAGTCAGGTCACCTGGCGCGAGCAACTGGCGCCACTGATCAGTGCGCGGACCATTGTGAATGGCGGCATTGGCGGCCAGACGTCTCGCCAGATCGCCGCGCGCTTCGGTGCTGGTACCGCACTGCTGACCGTCACTGACAACCAGATCCCGGCCTCGGGTTCGGTGACGGTCACGGCGTTGAGCACTTTATTGCTGTCCACGCCCGCGACCAATTTCGGCACCTACACGTTGCCAGGTACCTTGGGCGGCATCCATGGGACGCTGACGTGCACGCACAGTGAGACAGGGGACTCGTCGGACGTTTATACGTTTGCTCGGGATGCTGCCGGAGACGCCCGATACAGCGCGCCCAAGTCGCCGTTTGTGCCCGACGTGCCCGGTGACGGGTTTTACACCGAAATCATCTGGATGGGCCGCAACAACCTCGACAACATCGAGCAGATCAAGGCTGACATTCGGGCGATGGTGGGGGTGCAGAAAACCGTTGAAAAGCGCTACCTGATCATTACTCCGCCGCTTGGCGGTAACCCGACACCGGGCACGTCGACGGGGGAGGGTGTTGGTACCGCCACCTACAACAATTGTGTCGCGCTGGAGGATTGGGCCACCGCCGAGTACGGCGATCGCGTGATCAAGATCCGCGAGTGGCTCATGCAGTTCAACGACGGCAGCGCCGACGATCTGGACGACGTGGCCAAGGGCGTGGTTCCGCGTTCACTGCGGCTGGACATCATTCACAACACCACGATCAGCAACGGGCATATCGCTCGTCGCATCGCCTACGAAATTAACCGGAGGTCCTGGTAATGGCCGGACAAAAAACCGTACTGGATGGCATCACCTTCACCGATACGACGTTGCCCATTCTGCGCTCCGATGCGTTGCTGAGTGCGGGGTCGCTGTATCTGTTCGACTTGGGGCATAGCTTGGGTGGTGTGAGCGGAGTGCCGGCAGCGGGTGCTGTTATTCCCAATATCGCTTACGCCGAAGCGGCAGCGGTGCTTGGCGCGGGTACCGAGAGCAGCTTGGCGGGGGTGTTCAGCAGTAATGCGGTCTCAGCTGACGCGCTGTTTGAACGGACGCCCAAGAAGGGCCTGCACGCCATTTACAGCCAGGTGAACAACACGGTGAGTGGTCATGGTTCACAGATCAATGTCGCAACCGCGATCCGCGACTACATCATCGCTAACAAGACCCATCTGTTCTATTTCTCGGTATGGGCTCACCGGACACGTGCAGCACTGGCAACCGGTCACCGGTACATGGAGATCGGTAGCGGCGGCAACTTCCTGGGGTACATGAGTGGCGCCGGTAACACCGGCAAGGCATCCGGGCTTTACAACGTCGTCGGCGGGGCCAACGCCGTGGCCAACCGGTACTCCTCGATGCGAGCGTCTGTGGGGAGTGGTGATACGGTTGCGGCAGCGGCCGGGAGCATTATCTTCGGTAATGGTGGATCTGGTTCCGCGCTGACCAACCAATGCCCCTCGGACATCTTCTATCGCGGTTACTGCGAGGATCTGACGGTGTCGGGGCGAACTTATGCAGACGTCGACGCCCTCGACAAAGCGCTATGGGATGCCGCTTTCGCGGCAGGTGGCCGGTTTGCTGGTGACACCTTTACGGCGCCGTCGACCTTCCCATAGTTGGCTAGGTAATAAACCTCAAGTCCACCACCATCCGTAATTAGCGGCGGAAGCGGAATTTTTCCCAGCCATTTTTGAATCGGAAAGTTCCTGTATCTCCTGTGAGAACGTAACGGGCTGCTCTGTAACAAGCAGTAAACCGAGAGAATCCAAAGCGTCTGATTTTCTTATAGACCCAAACCCATCCGTGGCGATTGGTAGTTTTGGCGGGCCTTTGCACCATTAGCGCGTTCCTTCGTAGCGAAATTTGGCGCAGATGATAGCGATGTGCCCCACCGCAAAGGCTGTCATTTAATAACGGGGCGGAACTTCCTATCACAACGGGGTTTCTGGCCCCATTCGTTTGAGTGCAGCACCGTCTAAAACGAACTCAACAGAGTTTATTTCACCTCTAATCCCCGCCGTTGTGCGGGTTTTTTTCGTCTGGAGAAAAGGCTATGGCACGACTCTCGACCACACAAGCTGGTAGCCGCAATGCGTTAGCCTTCCTCGACATGCTCGCTTGGTCCGAGGGAACCAGCACATCGCCGGTCACAGCCCTGGATGGCTACGACGTCATCGTAACGGGCATCGACAGGAAGCCTGAGGTCTTCACAGATTTCAGTGATCACCCCTTCGCAAAGGGACGCCGCTCGAAGGTCATCAACAGCAAGGGACTGACCTCGAATGCCTCGGGCCGATACCAGCAGATGCTCAAGGATTGGCCGTACTACCGAACGCTGCTGGCCTTGCCTGACTTCAGCCCGATCAGCCAGGACTTGCTAGCGCTGCAGCACATCCGCGAATGCCGCGCGCTACCGGACGTGCATGCGGGCCGGGTCGAAACTGCAATCGCAAAATGCCGAAATATTTGGGCAAGCCTGCCTGGTGCAGGGTATGGCCAGCGTGAACATCGGCTTGACGACCTGATTCAGCAGTACCGCTTGGCGGGTGGAGTACTGTCATGACGGCATTGCGGAAAGTGTCCCGCTGCCTGGCGCAAGCCGGAGAGGATCGTTTGTATTTTTCATGCCCTGGTTGCGACATCGCTCATGGTGTTTCACACGGGAGTGGACCAGGGCCACGGTGGGGGTGGAATGGGAACTTAGACGCGCCGACGTTCACGCCAAGCATTCTGGTCCGATACACATGGTCTGACAGCCCCCGAGTTTGTCATTCGTTCGTGACCGGTGGGCGCATTCAGTTCCTTGATGACTGCACTCACCACTTGGCGGGGCATACAGTCGATCTACCGGATTGGGAGGATGAATAATGCTGACCACACTACAGAAATTGGCAGTCTTATTGATCGCGATGATCATTGCGTTCGGCGCGGCCTGGCAGGTGCAAGCGTGGCGTTACGCTGGAAAGCTTGCGAGCCTGGCCGCGCTGCAGGCTGACGATCTAAACAATCTGACCCAGGCCGCGCTCCGCCATCAGCAGACCGAACAGGACAAGCGCCTGGCCACAGAGCAACAACTTGCCGTCTCCGATCAACAGCACACCCGAGAACTGTCCGATGCCAAACGTAATCAGGCTCTATTGCGTGACCGCCTTACTACTGCTGATGTGCGGCTGTCAGTCCTTCTCGACGCCAAGGCCCCAGCCAGTGGCTGCAACTTGTCTGCCACCTCCGGCACCGTCGGCGTGGTTCATGCAGCCCGCCGAGCCCAACTTGACCCAGCGCATGCTCAACGAATTATCGGCATCACCGACGCCGGTGACCAGGGACTGATCGCCTTGCGGGCCTGTCAGGCCTATGCAAAAGAAGTTTCTAAACCGAAGTAAAAGGAGCGGCCGGGTAGGATGCGTCAACATCCAGCACGGCCACCTTTCCCGCAGAATTCCCCTGCAAGTCCAGCCAAGGCTCCTGCTTCGTGCACAAAGCGAAATGAGCCTAGCACTGTTTATTCATACAGAAAAGGTCTTGCTTTTATATGTCTACACCCATCATCCCTTGGATGGGCGGCAAACGCCGCCTGGCCGACCGCCTTATCCCGCTCTTCCCACCTCACGAATGCTACGTCGAAGTATTTGCCGGTGGCGCTGCGCTCTACTTCATGCGCCCTCAGGCCGCGCCGGTTGAGGTTCTAAACGACATCAATGGCGACTTGGTGACGCTGTACCGCGTCGTGCAGAACCATCTAGAAGAATTCGTGCGCCAGTTTAAGTGGGCGCTCAGCTCCCGCCAGGTGTTCGAGTGGCAGAAGATGACTCGTCCTGAAACCCTCACAGACATCCAACGCGCCGCTCGGTTCTTTTACCTGCAGCACCATGCCTTTGCTGGCAAGGTGACGGGGCAGACGTTTGGTACTGCGACTACGGGCCCGGCGATCAATCTGTTGAGGATTGAGGAAAACCTCTCGGCCGCTTGGCAGCGACTGTCTGTCACTTATGTCGAAAACCTTCCTTGGCTTGATTGCGCTGAACGGTATGATCGTGCGCATACCTTCCATTACATGGATCCGCCATATTGGCAGACGGCAGGGTATGGCGTGGATTTTCCGTTTGAAAACTACGAGCGGATGGCTGACTTCATGCAGCGCTGTAAAGGGAAGGTTATGGTTAGCATCAACGATCATCCTGACATTCGGCGAGTCTTCAAGAGGTTCCACTTCGAGTCCGTCGATATACTTTACACCACCACTAATCAGAGACGAGGGGCGGCGGAAACGAGTAAGGAGTTAGTGATAATGAATTGGGTACCTTCGGATCTAGGAGGGCTCTTTTAGCCTAGGGTCTTCTATAGATATTTGACGAGTCTAGTAGTCGTATTTTTTTTTGCGTTACTCGCCTATGAATTTCTGAACCATTTTAAGAAATGCAATCTGAGACCTCAAAGTTTTGCTTTCGGTTGGTGATGAGATGAGGTCTTGTATTTCTTGACGACTTGATAGCTTAAATGCGTTAGCTAATGTGAATTTGATGAGGTGCTCTATGATTGAGCATAGTTGATAGTTTTTTAACTCTATATTAATTGGCTTGTTTCCTCCATGGATGTGTGTGTTTCTAGAGCAGCGGAGTGACTCCAATAGCTTTTCGTATAAAGATCTTTCCTGATAAAAAAAAGCTACTCTTTTTGCTATCTTTTCCGAGTTGTCAGTCATTGTTAGTTTTTCTAGGGTTACCCATAGCTTCATGAATCTTAATTCTGTGTCTGTGCTGTCGATCGCATCTGCGTAGCTTGCTATTACTGATACGCAATGCTCGTAGTAAGGCGAATTATTAAGTTGATTGAGTCTTCTTGAAAGTTCTTTGCTTGTCCTTTCTGGCGCTTTTAATGAAATGGCTTTACTTTCTTTGTAGTTTGGTTCGTACCAAAAATCTTTGGATGCTGATTTTCCATTCGGCAAATGTAATGTGTGAATTTTACCATGCTGGACTATGCTTTTTGTTGGGTATTCATGTTCCCTGTGATTTGAGATAAGTTGCATATTTTTCAGGAATCCGACTTGTAATATGGCTCTTAAAATATCCATAGATTTCATCGAATTTTTAAAGGCATGCTCTTGGTTAATAGCTTTGGTTGTTATGGTGACGAAAGTATAGTTTTCTTGCTCTGTGAATTCATAATCTGGCTGGCTTGCCAACTGTGCCAGTCTGGGTGATAGATATTTTTTTGGAATGACGTTGTGAAAAGTTATAGTGCATCCGTGAACCTTTTTTTTGGGGAGTTGATATATATTTTTTATATTTATGGAAGTGAATAATGTGAAGCTTTTTAACTCGGTAATTTTTGCATTAACTATTCTATCAAACTCTCTGAGTATGTCGTCTGGTTTCAGGATTTTGTTTTTTTTAAAACATTGCTGTAGTGAGAGTTTGAAGTATGAGTAGAGCGTTTCGTTGTCAAGATTGTGGTTGTGGGTAACAAGGCTGAAAAGTGCGTCAAAATAGAATGTAGACTCCATGTTGTAACCGACGCTGCCTGTTGACGTGATGCTGAAATTGTCGCGTATTATGTTTATAAGCTCAGTTGGTGTTGATCTCTTTAACCAGTTCGAACTCAATTTTGGACTCCTAGATTATAGCTATATAGGGGGCTGGTTTGCGGGTTGATCTTACAAGGTTACCCTTTCTATGAACGGCCATCTTAGTGTTTCGGCTGTCATATGGCAGCATCTCCTGGGTGTGAAAATTTTTTACGCTCGGTCTTTACGTGGTTATATAGGGCAGATTCAATTACCTCCATTGTTCCGCACATTCCCCACAGCAGTGTCGACCTTATACCATTTGAAGACATCGGCCTGCTCGTCCTGGTCTAGCATCACCTGCTCGGCGTGTTCCTTAGGCCTGGCCGGGTCCAACCACACCCGTGCCAGGCCCGGTGTAAGCACCACGGGGCGCCTCTATCATGCCGCCAGCGCCGTCGGCGGTGATGATCACGATCCAGCATGCTCGCGCAGACCCTCGTCGACGTCGGGCAGTTTTCCGATAGCAGCGCAAAGCGCCGTTGCGCAATCCCTCCTGACCGATATTTCTTAAACTGGGTGTGAGTAGAGACTAAGGTCAGCAGGGTAAGTTGACGAATGCGGAAGCAGGATGATTTTCAACGAGCCAACGAGCCACGTCTCCGAATTGCCCAATATCTTCCGAAAAGATGTGCGCGGTTCGGGGGCTAATAGTTGGCGAGCTAATGAGCGGGCCCGGATACTTAATAGTTTCATTTCTGAAAGCATAGTCCCAGTTTGCAACTGCAGCCAAGTGAAGAGAGAGATCAGTGTTCTTAACCAGATCCCAAAGCATGCGCTGATTAGAAACGTTCATTCTCTCGCCCATTGTTACTCCACGAATGCAGTCAATAGGTACATTCATCGTCATTACTCGGTTTCCGTTTTCGTCTCTTGCAACTTCAGTGCAATTTGACAAGGATCTTGCGATTCTGACTTCCCTTTCATACGACCAGACATTTGGCTTGATACATAGATCTGCAATAGGGAATGGAAGTCCTAGAAAATCGGATATGTCGTAGACTGGACGAGTCCTCTTATAAGCAACTGAGATTTTTCCTTCGAAAAATGGGTGCGTGTCATTAAACTCAATTACCGCTCCACGATACTCATCTCCATAGTGCCCCCACATAAGGAGGCTGTCCGGATTTCTGCTCAGACAAAGTAATCCTATCGCATCATTTAATGATTTGACAATGTTTCGCGCCTGAAAGTCGCCCTTGTAACGGCTTTCTTCTTTAATCCCATTCCGAAGCATTCCTTTTCTTCGTTCCCCAATGCAATCCACAGACAGAGAGTAGTTGAGCTGATCAGTTAGTGTGTTCGGTGTAATGAATTGTGGCAGTAATTCGAATGGATCATTAAAAGCACCTGGTTGAGTAAACCTTATGCTGCCGCGAAGAATTTTTATAGCTGTTTTGGCTGTTACGTACTTATAAAGTGACATCGCCTAAGATTTCCGTATGTACATCGTTGTCGCCAGGATGTAAGGTTGAAATTATAAGTGCGTTTGCCAAAATTCTAAGTATGACTTCTGGCTTGCAAATCCATTTTTATCGAAATAATCATGGTCGATTTAATACTTATGACTGTTGTATAAAGTAGCTTTTCAGGCTGATAAAGTCTTCATCGGAAAGAGTATGTGCATGTTTCTGAATTTCACCTCGTATGAACTCATAGCATGTAGTTCTCCAAAGTATTGTGTCATCCCCCTCATCAAGAGCCTTGGAGCGTATTTCGTTGAATTCATCATCTGAAATAGGAGTTTCGCTGATAAGTGAAATGTTATAGCGAAAAACAGCTAGTGAGGCTACATGGATATGCTTTATTAAAAGATGAGCTTTTAATGCGACTAATGTTTGAACTCTATATTTTTCGTTCTTGCGGCTGAGTGTGCCAAGTAAGTCAGCAACCCCCCTAAATGATGTGCTGATGTTCCATGCCTCGCTTTGCAATCCGCAGGTGCCAAAAATGTATGCTGATAGTTCGTTGTTTTTCAGTGTGTTTCCGGAGTTTCCAGGTTTGTTTTTTTTGTATTTGGTGGTCACGAAGCTGCTAAGGAGTTGAGCCAGAACGGCGATCACGGTAAAAATTGCAACGAAATAGCTTGATGTTGATGTTTTGGATTTGTCTGATACGTCAGTTGCATTTAGACCTGGGGCCCTCACGGTTATCTTTGGTTCTGAGCTGTCTGTCTGTTGGGCCGTTAGGAAAGATAGTTTAATAGTGTCGCTGGGGTTGAGAAGATCTGCGCGAAGTTCAAATGTTGATTTGGACTTTGTCTCAGTTATTATTACACCTGCCGTTGCGTCTGCAGCTACTTCACTGAACTCTCCATTTGGGAGGGCTAGTTGAACATAGGTATTCTTTATTTCCTTTGATCCGCTGTTGTTTATTTCAAGAACAAATATTCTCTTAACTCCCTCCGGAGTGCTAAAGCTTGGTCCGCCGGCGAGTGTGTACACCATTTCCGGAGATTTGTTCGTTAACCAGTAAGTAGCTAAGCTGGCGGCGATAGTAAATAAGCCAGTCAATCCTGCTGTGATCCAAGCTATTTTTACGGAGTCTCTCAAGGTACGTAATCCATGTGATTTAGACGGTAGCAAGCCCTGTGCTATTCGGTACTTGAACTGAAAACAGTTAGCAGTGTAGCGCAACGCATCCCCAAAACTGAATGGTTTGCTTCAGCCAAAATTAGTCGACGGCGATAGTTAACGTTAGTAGTCGGCAGGCTTATCTGAGGCGATCCTGAAAACGCCTCAGGGGGCTCATGCCTGTCCGAGACTCTTACCCCTGAGTTTTGCCAAGCCCTGTTTGATGTGGCCAGCGTTTTCCCCAATAGCTTGCAGGGCCCCGCAGATATTGTTGCCCACCTCTGGCGAAGCAGTCTGTTCCACCCAAAGCGTCAGCTCCATTGTCGCCGCCTCCAACGCAAGCTGATTCTCATAGATCCTTTCAAGTATATCGGGTAGTGAGTATTCACCTGACATGTGGTCGACTCCTTCCTAGAAAATCAAAGCATAGCAGCGGGAGTGGTGAAGAGACTTATGGCAGATTTAGGGCCTCGGGCCATTAGTATAGGCTGAAAGCTTCGTATTTTCTGGCCTTAAGCGTTATGTAGAGACGCAAGCAGGGGGTCGAATCCCTATCATTGAGTTGGCTTCCCTACGACCGCTTCGACCCTTAGCGGCCCCCGCGAAAGGCGCAAGCGACCAGAAGTGGTCATTTGATGTGACTACGGAGCTCGAGGTAATTCAAACTGCTGTAGACATTTGTCTTCAGCTGATCCCCATATGGACAGCAGGCACGACCCGAGGTACGGTTCAATTGTTATGGCAATCCGCCATCGTTAAGTGATGCCTAGAGGGATTTAGAGTGCACGTTAAATCGATCAAGCTGATCAACTTCAAAAAATTTCGCGACGACCTCCTAGAATTCAACGATGACGTCAACATTTTTGTCGGCGACAATAATGCTGGTAAAAGCACTATCCTAGAAGCGTTAGAAATTGTGCTCAATTTCAGCCATCGTGGACGGCCCTTCAACGGCGAGTTCTCCCCTGATCTTTTCAATCAAGATGCCGTCACTCGTTTTCTCGCTTCAGACTTGAGCATTGAGCACCTGCCCAGCCTGATCATCGAAGCTTATATTGACGGTGTGCCTGAATACCGAGGCTCGAACAACAGCCTCAAGGCTGACGCCCAGGGAGTAGTCGTACAAGCCTGTTTCGACCCGTCGCTGGAGGCCGTTTACAAGAGCCACCTGCTGAGCAAACCGAACATAACCAGCATTCCGATTGAGTTCTATAAGGTGGAATGGCTTGATTTCGGCTGGAACCCGATAAAGCCGATCGCGAAGAAGTTCAAGGCGCTGTACATCGATCCCACGCGCATCCACCCCACCATGGGGAAGAACCAGTACATTTCGAGCATCCTCAACACTGCGTTGGCCAAGGAAGAACTAGTCAAGCTAACCCTCAATTATCGTGAAAATCTGCAGGTGTTTAACAACTCCGGGGAGGTCAAGACAGTCAATGCTAGCCTTGATGCGGGTCACCTTATCACCGATAGCAAGCTCACCATTGCAGCAAGTACATTACCAGCGGGCTCCATTCAGACCGGCCTGCAGCTTGAGGTAGATGATGTGCCGTTTCACTTCATCGGCAAGGGCGAACAGAGCAATGTGCAGATCAAACTTGCCATTCAGAATAAATCCCACGACATCGATCTAGTGATGATGGAAGAACCCGAAAACCATCTGTCTCATACCAATCTGAACAAGCTGGTGCACTACATCGAAAATCAGCGAGGAGACAAGCAACTGTTCTTGACCACCCACAGCTCGTATGTGTTGAACAAGCTGAGCATCGACAAGATTTGCCTTGTGCAGTCAGGGTACAAAAGGCTGCATATGCTAGACGCGAAAGTAGTAAAAACTCTGAAGCGTCTTCCTGGCTACGATACCTTGCGGGTGGCACTGTCGGGCAAGGTAATCCTAGTTGAGGGGCCGTCGGACGAACTGGTTCTCAAGAAAATCTACCAACGAAAACACAACCGACTGCCTGAGCAGGACGGGATAGATATTATCGTTGTACGCGGTGTTGGGTTTAAGACGTTCATTGAAGTAGGCAAAGAGATCGGCACCAATATCCATGTGCTCAGGGATAATGACGGCGACTATAACGGTAACGTTGTACAAGGACGCTTGGAATACACTGCGTTTCCTAATATCCAGCTGTACTCGTCGAAGAACGACGCCGAATTTTCGCTTGAGCCAGCCATGATTTACGCCAACGCAACTGACATCAAAACTCTTGACGCTTTCGCGAGGGAAGTCTTGTCGACGGAAACCTTCAATATCTACGACAAAGAGGTCACTCTGGAGGATCGGAGAGAAAATCTGATCCATTGGTTCAAAAGCGTAAAGGGCAACGGGAAAGGCGCTCGAAAGGTCGATTCGGCAGTAAAACTGTTCGATGGCGCACTGGACTTCAAGTACCCGGTGTTCCTGGACGAGGTGCTCGATTTTGCCTAACGAACTTTGGATTGCGGGCGCTGGGTCAGGTAAAACGCACAAGATCATTACTGACGCCATTGAGGTCATTAAGGCTGGTGGGCGGGTGCTTGTAGTCACCTACACTACCAACAATCAGGCAGAGTTACGCGCTCGCTTTGTTGAGCTATACGGTGCTAGCAGTGAGCGCTTCGTCGTAAAGGGGCTGTTCTCTTTTTACCTGGAAGATATGGTACGTCCCTATCAGAGTGAGGTATTTCCAGAACGGATTACGACTATCTCGTTCACTGAAAACAACCCTCACTTGATAGCAGGTACAACGTACTACATTGATGGCAGAGCTGAAAAATTAGAAGACGGCACGATCAACCCGCTGCATTACCTGACATCCTGCAAAACTAAGGCGTACTCCGGATTGTTGGCAAAGCTTGCGACGCTCATTGCGAAGCTATCCAAAGATGCATCTGCCAAGCGGCTGAAAGAGATTTATCAAAGGGTCTTTTTTGATGAAGTGCAGGATTTAGTCGGTTGGGACTACGACGTGATCAAATCACTCAACAAGGTCATGGTCGACTCGATCTGCTGTGTGGGCGACTTCCGGCAGACAATTTACACCACGACGTTCGGCCATAAGGCTCCGCAGACGCCTCAACAGAAGATCGATTATTTCGTCGGAAAAATGAGGTTCGAAAAGCATTCGATGCCGAAGAATCGCAGATGCATCCAAGAAATCTGCGATCTCTCCGACACGATACACCCGGGGCTTTATGACAAGACAGTATCGGGTGTCGAGCAAGTGCCAGACGAAATATCGCATCACCATGGTACCTTCATAGTGAAGCAATCTCAGGTGAGCGATTACCTTGCAGCGTTTCAGCCCCAAGTACTGCGCTGGTCGTCAACCACCGGCACTGGATATCTACCGGGTAACCTTCGCTGTTACACGTTCGGTTCCTGCAAAGGCTTAGGCTTTGATCGGGTGCTTGTGATACTGCCAGATAAACATTTGAAGTTTGTTGGCGGGAATGTCAAGGTGTTCGACAAGGATAAAACGGATGAGTCGCGGAACAAGCTATACGTCGCGATCACCCGTGCGCGCTATAGTTTGGCCATCCTCGTCGAGGACAAGAAGGTAAAAGGGCTCCCTTACCCTGTGTGGGACGGCGCTCGCGCAGCAGCGATTGAGACGTGATGCGGAAAGCTGGCGGCTTATAGTCGCATCGAATGGCTGCTTTTGGCCGATTCTGTTGAAAAAATCGGTTTTCCTAAAACGCTCGGATATTGATGGATGAAAATACCTCTATTGCACGCTGCTACGTGAAATCCGAGTCCTTAACCTTCTGTCCAATATTCAGATTTCAATCTCAGGCGTGTACTTTTCTGACGTGGAATTCGAAGTCGACTGTTTTCAACAGAATCGGCAGAAAGCAATCACGATGTATTGCGTAAATTTTTGGCATTTCTGTGGTTCTCGTTCATTCGGTAGGACGTCGTGGAGGGCAAAAACAGTTCCCAAACTCAAAACGCACCCCCTGCAGAGTGCGGCCTGTAGCTTGATCGGTTGCCATGAGTAACGGAACGCCGACTGCCTTCAGGACGTCGGCCCGCGTGAGTTTGCATGGCGGTCTTGAAATCCGGTGAGCGTGAGCACGCTCCTATGGCGCCTCTATGTTTTTCAGCCAGATCGATCTGACATTCAGTGCAAATTGTCGGGGCTGTGGGGGGATCGGTGAGGTGCCTAAAATAAGTTCCGCAACCCAGCGCGGCCTGCTTGGCCTGCCTGGGTTACGCCCACTTGAAAATTGCGATTTTGCGGAATTTATATCGATTTAACCTGCTGATTTATAATTAAAATATCGTGGATTGCAAATCCGCCTACGCCGGTTCGATTCCGACCTCGGCCTCCACTCTTAGAAACCCCGTAGATTAACGTCTACGGGGTTTTTTATTGCTTGCGATTTATGATCCGTTCCGCAACTTTTGGCATGCGTTTCGCAACTAAGCCCTGATTTTTGTCCTGAACAGTTGAGTTCAATTTGGGAGCCATCTGCTCCGATGGCGTTGTCTTTCTGGTCATGTGAATGCATTCCTTTGTGATGTGTTGCTGTTACCTCATAGTATCCCTACACAATTGGGGGGGGGTACCCCGGTGAGCTTTAACTGGCTCGTTCAACCCAAAGCGACGTTCGTTAAAATACCAGCAGATCATGGCGAACTGACGGGTTGAGGTGGAGCAGCAGCGGCTCCGGCTGCTGCGTCTGCCGCAGCATGGGCCGCTGCGGCCGCAGCCGGAGCCGTCGACTCCATGACAGCTTTATGAATCTCAGGAGATCGTCCAGTAAGTATTTGTGCTGCTTTTGCTTCTGCCGCTGCCTTCGCTGCAGGCTTAGCGGTAGCCTCCGCTGCGACTTTCGCAGCTGCTTGTATCTGCATGAGACTCAGAGAATCACCCGCTACCGCCGCCGCATTCTGGGCAGTCTCTGTCGCTGTAGCAGCTGCAGAGGAAGCCGCTGCCAAAGCGGCAGCGTCCGCCACTTGTCCACGCAATTTCTCAATGGTTGTTATTTCATTTGGAGTAGCAGTTGCTGCGATCGGAACGTCGGTTGCTAGTAAAGCTGCTGACTTAGCTGCCGTTTTGGCTTTTTCCCCTGCCTCTGCTTTCGTTTCCTCTGGATTGACGGTCGCCGATGGATTTTCTTTCGGCTTGCCTGCACCCGCTTGAATTTCATTGAGTGCCTGAATGACAGCAACGTCCGCCCGTCCTATTGCCATCTTGCAGTCGTACGCCATGTCGATCGCGGCGAAAACCTGCATTGTAGGATCCTTTTTCTCCCTCGATATTTGATCTCTTGCAGCGGCCCCAGAATTGCCAATTTCAGCTCTGCGTCTCGCATTGACCGCATTGGAGAAGTTGGTATTGAGTGCGGTTTGGAGAGCATTGGCAGATCCAGAAAGGCCTGACCAAGCGGTTTTAGCTCCACCCCCGGCCAGGGGAGAGAAAACAGCTCCAGCAAGCGTACCGATACCGCCGATGGCAAAGGAAGATGAGTTAACGAAGTCCCCTCCATCTTCATAGCTCCTAGATAATTTATGGCAGTATGCTCGAGCCAGCGTGTATGCCTGTAGTGCATCTTTAGTGGTGCAGGTGCCATCCGCAGTCGCCGCATAGCAAGGTAGGTTGTCAGCGTTCCATGGGAAATCTGGCTCCTTCGTGAACATGGCACACCCACTGACTAGGATCAGGATGCACGCAGGAAGTAGCATTCGCATTGTCTGATCCCTCAGTGGCGGCTAGAAGATGGCTCTTTGCTATTTATAGATAGTCGTCCGCTAGCTGAAATCAAGGAAGTGATTAAAAAATAGTGTGACTACGGGGTTTTTTATTGCCCGAAAGAAAAGGTCCGGTACCAACCTTTCGAACAGGCCTAACTGTCTCCATCCGCATCAGCCCGCGCAGGCGTGATTCCGCTCTCGCTGGGTAAAACGTTGCGCCGTATCCCTAGACCCGCGCGAAGGGTTTTTCGACGAGTGACGTGTCTAGATCAATAGTTCTGCGGCTTTTAAGGTTGTCACCGAGCGTCTTGGCGACTACCCTGAAAATGTTCGTATTGTTACGAATAATTTCGGTTGTGGCCGTTTTCAGGTCACGCTACTTCAGGATGAGGAACGAAAAATGTTTTCACACGAAGGTCCCGCGATAGAGCTGCTGCTATTCGTTTTTGGTCTGGCGATACTGGTTTTGATCGCTTGGTTTTTTCATCACCAATACGAACGGAAGTCGGGGAAGGGCGTTAAAAAACAACATAATCCTGGCGAGAGCCGCTCAACGTAGAGCTGCTGTCGAACGACCTGATCGAGCCAGTCGGCTGCGGCTGGCTCGCGCCATTCACCGACGTGACGAATTGGGGGCCGACTACGATTGACGAGTCGAGGCCTCCATTCTTGAGCGTACTGACCTCAATCTTCAGTAGTCAGTCTCGGACCTGCTGATGCGCTGCTCCTTCACTTCACCCGCGTACTTGGCCAGTTTCTCCTGCTGAGTTGCCAGCAACGTACAGACCTTCATCAACGCCACCGCCTCACTCGGCGTTCTGCTGCTGGTTGCCAGGGCTGTCAGCTCAACCAAGGACCAGCCGATGACTGCCGCTGCATCTTCCAGGTCGTAAAACAATTCCTGCTGGCCCGTTCTGGGTCCGTCCAGGCCCTGTATCAACTCTTTCATTTCCGTCACTCCGGATTAACTCGCATCAATGAATTGACGTGTATCCACCCCTACACAAACCCTACCAAGACGTTACACGAAACCCGTGACGGACTTCAGTGGCGGCGGTCTTACTTTACGTACACCCAACCTTGTAAAGCAGAGAGCGTTGTCATGAAGTTGAATTACCTAACCAAGGCGGCTGTTGTTGTCGCGCTGTTGTCGACCTTGTCGGGCTGCTGGATATTCA
>Ga0163161_10001087_pt1 | contig 20607 bp, 21 predicted proteins | sample S45metaG_FD_129847 | JGI IMG/M metagenome (GOLD analysis project Ga0163161, IMG submission 129847) | Switchgrass rhizosphere microbial communities from Kellogg Biological Station, Michigan, USA - S4-5 metaG | ecosystem: Host-associated > Plants > Roots > Rhizosphere > Soil | place: USA... | reverse complement strand
CGCGCTGCCTGCCTGGGCAACGCGGTTCCATAAAAACAACAGCGAGGTGAAAGCATGTCTGGCAATCGTGGTGTGGTGTATCTCGGCGCTGGCAAGGTCGAAGTACAGAAAATCGACTATCCGAAAATGCAGGACCCGCGCGGTCGCAAGATCGAGCACGGGGTCATTCTCAAAGTGGTTTCCACCAATATCTGTGGCTCCGACCAACACATGGTGCGCGGCCGTACCACGGCGCAGACCGGTCTGGTGCTGGGTCACGAAATCACCGGCGAGGTGATCGAAAAAGGCTCCGACGTCGAAAACCTGAAAATCGGTGATCTGGTTTCCGTGCCGTTCAACGTCGCTTGCGGGCGCTGCCGTTCCTGCAAAGAGCAACACACAGGCGTCTGCCTGACCGTCAACCCGGCCCGTGCCGGTGGCGCTTACGGTTACGTCGACATGGGCGACTGGACCGGTGGCCAGGCCGAATACGTGCTGGTGCCATATGCGGACTTCAACCTGCTGAAACTGCCGGACCGCGACAAGGCCATGGAGAAAATCCGTGACCTGACCTGCCTCTCCGACATCCTGCCGACCGGTTATCACGGCGCAGTGACAGCGGGCGTTGGCCCGGGCAGCACCGTTTACATTGCCGGCGCTGGCCCGGTCGGCCTGGCCGCTGCCGCTTCCGCACGCCTGCTCGGCGCTGCGGTAGTGATCATCGGCGACGTCAACACCATCCGCCTGGCCCACGCCAAGGCGCAGGGTTTTGAAATCGTCGACCTGTCCAAGGACACGCCGCTGCACGAACAGATCGCCGCACTGCTGGGCGAACCGGAAGTGGATTGCGCGGTGGACTGCGTCGGCTTCGAAGCACGCGGCCACGGCCACGACGGCGTGAAAGCCGAGGCTCCCGCCACCGTGCTCAACTCACTGATGGGCGTGGTGCGTGTGGCCGGCAAGATCGGTATCCCGGGCCTGTACGTCACCGAAGATCCGGGCGCCGTCGACGCTGCCGCAAAAATGGGCAGCCTGAGCATTCGCTTCGGTCTGGGCTGGGCCAAGTCGCACAGCTTCCACACCGGCCAGACCCCAGTGATGAAGTACAACCGCCAACTGATGCAGGCGATCATGTGGGATCGCATCAACATCGCCGAAGTGGTGGGGGTGCAGGTGATCAGTCTGGATCAGGCGCCGGAAGGTTACGGCGAGTTCGATGCGGGCGTGCCGAAGAAGTTTGTGATTGATCCGCATAAGTTGTTCAGTGCGGCATAAGGCTTGAGCGAAATACAAAACGGCGACCTCGGGGTCGCCGTTTTTTTGGGTTATGGTTCATTCAACGCGGACTTGAGCTGCTTGCATTCCCTTCTGTCCCTTTTCGGCCACGAATGAAACTGTCTGTCCTTCTTTAAGGGTTTTATGTCCATCGAGTTCAATAGCATTGAAATGGACGAAAAGATCATCCCCCCCGCCCTGAGGGGTAATAAAGCCAAAACCTTTTTCGTCGTTAAACCATTTGACCGTACCGGTTTGTCTGTTTGACATGCCCGTTATTCCTATTTGATAGATTGGTTAAACATTAGTCTGAGTAATTCAAAGACCTAAAAAGTTCAGATAGCGGCCAATGCCCTTTGATAGAGAACCGGCCTAGTCGGATGCCCGGTCTGCAATCCTCCTTTGGGCTCAAGGCCTACCGTACCTACGACCTTCTGCACCCGGTCTCGTCGAGTGAGGGCAGCGCTCGGCTTGGACTTTGAACTGACCACGCCGAACTACCGGCGAAAAGTGGTGATCATGGTTCCTTGGCCGATCACTGCCTCAACGACCTGCTCTATCGCCCGCGCATCGACCAGTTGTTGATGTACGTCGCGGCGGCGGTGTTCAACCATCCAGATCTCAAGTTTGGGAAGGGCAGCCATGAGCTGCCCTTTTTGTTATAGATGTTCAACCTTGCGTACGTTATTTGAACGCGCACTTTTGAACGTCACCGTCTTTGGTGGCGCAATCATCGCCTTGCCAATTGCCACCGTCGCCGGCAGTTGGTTTTCCCGTTGGCCAGACGAGCGACGCCGCAACATCCGGTTTCATTTTGCCGTCTTCGTACTGGCAGACGACTCTGGCGTCATTGCTGTCTTTATCCTTGATGCGTGCCGCAGTAAATTTGAGCGCTTGCGCAGCACTCTCGCTGGTGCTCGCAGGGTCAACGTCGACAGTCAGCTCCTTGGTCGGCCCACTCACCTTAAATGTGCCATCATTTTTTTTCGTGAAAGAACTGGCAGACGGACAGGTGGCCGCATAGGCAGTGGTCGAGAGAGCCAAAGCGATCAAAGCGCCAGCGGTAAGTTTCTTCAACATGTTGTGTACTCCGTTACATTTTGTGGAGTGCTAATTGTTCAAGCACACGAAAAATTTTCCTACTGTCAGATCTGACAGGTTTATAGTCATTTTTGAAATATCGATTCGCATGGTCTGCAACTAAATGACCTAAAGGATCGCAGCCTATGCCAGCTCCTAATCCATGTTGGAGCTGCCGAAGGCTGCGATCTTTTGATCCTGGCAATTAGAGGGCTGCCAAAGCACCCTGATAAAGAACCGGTCCAGTCGGCTGCCCGGTCGGCGAACCACCTCTCGGCTCAAGACTTACCGCCAGCGCAATCGGCTTACCGATCAAGGCTTTCTGCGCCTCGTTCAACTCAACCTTGCCTTTGCCGCCCGCCGGAATAACGCCGAGGGAAATCGGTTTTCCGTCAGCCGGAATCGCCCACAGTTCCAGGCTACGATCCGCATCAACCGCCGCCAGTGTCAACGGCTCGACCTGCAGATAATCCGCATGCGCCTCGACCTTCAGCGCCGGTTGCGCATCGGCGGTCAACAGGGTGGCGCGGTAGCGGGCGTCGTCACGGTTGTACAGCGAGCCGAGGAACACCAGCGCCACGATCGAACACAGCGCAGCGGTAACCCTTAGCCAGTTCCAGAACGGCCGCTTCTCGGGCACATGCAGCACTTGCGGTTCGATCCGCGCGGTAATGCCTTGCCACACTCGGTCGGGCACGGGATGTTCTGGCTGCGTTTCGGTGAGAGAGGCGAGGCTTTCCTGCCATTGCGCCAGTTCAGCCCTTAATGCCGCGTCATCCAGCAGCAACTGTTCAAAGCGCCGCCGTGCCGCCGCAGACATCAGCCCGATGGCGTAATCGGCGGCGAGGGCGCGACGAAGGGCAGGGGTCTGGTAGTTCATGATTCAAGGCACCGACGCAGACGCTCCATGCCACGGCGGATCCACGATTTCACCGTTCCCAGTGGCGTGGCCAGGTGTTCGGCGAGTTCCGTGCACGACAATCCCTGAAAGTAGGCCACCGTAATCGACTGGCGCTGCATGCCGTCGAGGGTTTCAAGGCAGCGGTTCAGCGCATGAGCTTCGCGGGCGCTGTTCAACTGATCATGAGCCGAAGGTCCTTCGTCCGGCAGCGCATCTTGTTCGAGGTCTGTTAGCGGTCGGTCGCGGTGTTTGCGCAACTGGTCGATGGCTTGATTGCGGGTGATGTTGATCATCCAGGTCAGCGGTGCCGACAGGTGCGCTTCGTAGCGCGAGGCGTTGTTCCAGATGCGCACGAAGGTTTCCTGCAGCACTTCCTCGGCCAGATCAGTGCGGCCCATAAAACGTAGGGCCACGCCATGCAGACGCGGGCCCGCGCTGCGATAGAGCGTTTCGAAGGCGCGACGATCACCCAGTGAACACTGGGCCAACAACTGTCGCAGCTGATCGGCGTCGGCGATGGAAATGACAACTCTCCAGGCAAGCGTGAGCGCGCGAGGGCGAGACTCGGACTGTTCACAGGCTAGTTCAGCGCCAGCGGTTGTGCCATTCATCGCGAGGGTGTCCGGGATTTCACGTTTTATATACGCGGGCCGGATGAAAATGGATGCGCCGCGCCGGAACATGCCGGCGGATACCCGGTCAAACCGGCAGTTTCACTGCCCGTTCAACGGGTGGTTTTCACAGCGCAAGAGGATGTCTGAATGAAAATTTCACGCGGTTTTGCCTTGGCATCGCTCCTGACCTTGGCCGCCGGGCCGGTGTTTGCCGGTTTCAGTCTGAATGACGTGGCCGGCGCGGTTTCGGGCATGCAGGGTGGCGACAAGGCGGCCGCTGCGGCGCCGACCTCGGAAACCGCCGGTTTGTTGAGTGCCCTGAGTGCGCTGGATGTCACGCCGGAGCAGGCCGTGGGCGGCACCAGTGCGATGCTCGGGCTGGCGAAGAATCAGTTGAGCAGCACCGATTACTCACAACTGGCCAAAGAAGTGCCGGGCATCGACAAACTGTCAGGTGGCAGCGGCAATCTGGCGGCGCTGGGCGCCTTGCTCGGTTCATCCGGCAAGTCTGCCGGGCTGGAAAATGCGCTGGGTAACGTCAAGGACACCAACGACCTGAACAATGCCTTCAGCGCACTTGGCATGGACAGCGGCATGATCGGCCAGTTTGCCCCGGTGCTCCTGCAATATCTCGGTCAGCAGGGCGTCGGCGGTTCGCTGTTGAGCAGCCTGGGCAGCATCTGGGGCGCCGGCACCGGTAGCTGATTCAGCCGCGCTCGCTGCGCAGTTCGGCGATGCGCTGATCCTTCTCGTTCCAGAGCTGGTTGACCCAGCTCTGGACCTTCTGGCGAAACGCCGGATCATTCTCGTAATCGCCTTGCCACAGCGCCGGGTCGAGTTCGCGGGTCTTGATGTCGATGATCACGCGCGGCACGTTGCCGCTGATCAAATCCCAGAAACCCGGAATTCGCTCCTGTGGATAAACCACGGTGACGTCGAGAATCGCATCCAGCTGTTCACCCATCGCCGCCAACACAAACGCCACGCCACCGGCCTTGGGCTTGAGCAAATGCTTGAACGGTGATTGCTGCTGTGCGCTTTTTGCCGCGGTGTAGCGGGTACCTTCCAGATAATTCACCACGGTCACCGGCTGACGCTTGAACAGCTCGCAGGCCTGTCTGGTGATTTCCAGATCCTTGCCGGCCAGTTCCGGGTGTTTGGCCAGGAATGCCTTGGTGTAGCGCTTCATGAACGGGTAATCCAGCGCCCACCACGCCAACCCCAGAAACGGCACCCAGATCAGTTCTTTCTTGAGAAAGAATTTGAAGAACGGCGTGCGGCGGTTGAGGGTCTGGATCAGCGCCGGAATATCGACCCACGACTGGTGGTTGCTGACTACCAGATAAGAGGTGTCACCGCGCAGATTCTCGCCGCCGCGAATGTCCCATTGGGTGGGGATGCACAGGCGGAAAATCAGCTTGTCGATCTCGGCCCAGGTCTCGGCGATCCACATCACTGCGCCCGACGCGTAATCGCGCCAGCGGCCGGGTGCGACCAGTTTGAGCAGGGCAAACACCAGCAACGGCCCGATCAGGATCAGGGTGTTTAGCAACAGCAGCAGGGTGACGAAACAGCCGGTGAGCAGGCGGCGCATAAGCAACTCTTTGCAAACGGATGGGCGCGCCATGATAAGCAGCTTCGCGCGGCAGGCCAAATCGGCGGTGACGAATGTTTCACTTTTGGGGCGGTATGCTGGTGCCAGATATTGTATTGAATGTGCTGGCCTCATCGCTGGCAAGCCAGCTCCCACAGGTTTCTCTGGTGTTCACGAGAATTGCATTCATTGAAGATCCTTGTGGGAGCTGGCTTGCCAGCGATGCGGTCTCACGGGCGAACGAATTGCTCGCCGGGTGTCTAAAATCTCGCGTCTGCCGCCCTCATTTTCCAAGGAAGCCCCTTACGTGAAATCCCTCCTTGCACTGTTTGCCCTCGTCGCTCTGCCGGTCATGGCCGCCGAGCCGACTCTGTACGGGCGCTACGAATACATCGCGCTGCCGGAAATCGGCGGTGAAGTGCTCAAGGCCAAGATGGACACCGGCGCACTGACCGCCTCGCTGTCGGCCAAGGACATCGAAACCTTCACCCGCGATGGCGATGAATGGGTGCGTTTCCGCCTCGGCACCAAGGACGCCAGCAACAAGGTCTACGAACACAAGGTCGCGCGCATCAGCAAGATCAAGAGCCGTTCGGATGAAGAGGACGAGGGTGAAAGCACCGAAGTCGCCAAGCGCCCGGTGGTCGATCTGGAGCTGTGCCTGGGCAACGTCAAGCGTACCGTTGAGGTCAACCTGACCGACCGCAGCAACTTCAACTATCCGCTGCTGATCGGTGCCAAGGCCTTGCGCGAGTTCGGCGCGGCAGTGAACCCGGCGCGGCGCTTCACCGCCGACAAACCGGACTGCTGAGCCAAGTGGTCTCATTGACGTAACGTCAGGCTTGGGGCACCGTTCGCGCACTTAACCCACGGGCTCGGACGCCATGCCTCATATCCTGATTGTCGAAGACGAAGCGGCGATTGCCGACACGCTGATTTTCGCCCTGCAAGGCGAGGGCTTTAGCACGACGTGGCTGAGCCTCGGCGCGGCGGCGCTGGAGCATCAGCGGCAGACCCCGGCCGATCTGATCATCCTCGACATCGGCCTGCCGGACATCAGCGGTTTCGAGACTTGCAAGCAGCTGCGGCGTTTCAGCGAGGTGCCGGTGCTGTTCCTCAGCGCCCGCGATGCCGAGATTGATCGCGTGGTCGGGCTGGAGATTGGCGCCGACGACTACGTGGTCAAGCCGTTCAGCCCTCGAGAGGTGGCGGCGCGGGTCAAGGCCATCCTCAAACGCATGGCGCCGCGTCCAGTGATTGAAGCCTCTTCGGCGCTGTTTCGCATCGATCCCGAGCGCGTACAAATCAGCTATCGCGGCCAGACGTTAAGCCTGACCCGCCACGAATTCCGCCTGTTGCAGTGCCTGCTCGAACAACCCGAGCGGGTGTTCAGTCGCGAACAACTGCTCGATGCGTTGGGCGTGGCGGCCGACGCCGGTTACGAGCGCAGCATCGACAGCCACATCAAAAGCGTGCGCGCCAAACTGCGTCTGGTGCGTGCCGACGCCGAGCCGATCCAGACCCATCGCGGCCTCGGTTACAGCTACAGCCCGGGGCACAGCTGATGTCACTGGGGCTGCGAATCTTTCTGGTGTACGTGCTGTTTGTCGGCCTGACCGGTTATTTCGTGCTCAACACGGTGATGGAAGAAATCCGCCCCGGCGTGCGCCAGTCCACCGAAGAAACCCTGGTCGATACCGCCAACCTGATGGCGGAAATCCTCCGTGACGATTTCAAGGCCGGCACCCTCAGCGAGAACCGCTGGCCCGAGCTGCTCCGCGCCTATGGCGAGCGCCAGCCGCAAGCGACCATTTGGGGCTTGCCGAAAAATCAGGTCAACCACCGCATCTACGTGACTGATGCCAAGGGCATCGTCGTTCTCGATTCCAGTGGTGTCGCGGTCGGTCAGGATTACTCGCGCTGGAACGATGTCTATCTGACCCTGCGCGGTGAGTACGGCGCACGTTCGAGCCGCAGTGATCCGGATGACGCCAGTTCGTCAGTGATGCACGTCGGCGCGCCGATCCGCGACAACGGCAAGATCATCGGTGTGGTCACCGTGGCCAAGCCCAACAGCTCATTGCAGCCTTATGTCGATCGCACCGAGCGGCGTTTGCTGTTTTACGGTGCTGGTCTGATCGGCCTCGGTCTGTTGTTCGGTGCTTTGCTCTCGTGGTGGTTGAGCCGTGCGCTGCACCGTCTGACCGGTTATGCCCAAGCGGTGAGCGAGGGCCGGCGGGTGGAAGTGCCGCATTACCGTGGCGGTGAACTGGAACAACTGGCTACCGCCGTGGAACAGATGCGCACGCAACTGGAAGGCAAGGCCTACGTCGAGCGTTATGTGCACACGCTGACCCATGAGCTGAAAAGTCCGCTGGCGGCGATTCGTGGAGCGGCGGAGTTGCTGCAAGGGGATATGTTGCCGGTTCAGCGCCTGCGCTTTGTCGGCAACATCGACAGCGAAAGTGCGCGGATGCAGCAGTTGATCGAACGGTTACTGAATCTCGCGCAGGTCGAGCAACGTCAGGGACTGGAAGAGCGGGTCGCCGTGCCGCTTGCGGCGCTGGTTGAGCAATTGCTGCAGGGGCAAGCGGCGCGGATCGAAGGCAAACAGTTGCGCATCGAACGGGCGATGGCAGCGGATCTGCTGTTGATTGGCGAGCCGTTTCTGTTGCGTCAGGCGCTGGGCAATCTGCTGGAGAATGCGCTGGATTTCACGCCGATTCAGGGGCTGCTGCGTTTCAGTGCCGAGCGGGTTGGCGAGCAGATCGAATTTCGATTGTTCAATGAAACGGCGCCGATTCCTGACTACGCCTTGCCGCGATTGACCGAGCGTTTCTACTCGTTGCCGCGTCCGGACAGTGGGCGCAAAAGCACGGGTTTGGGGCTTAACTTCGTTGAAGAAGTGGTCAAGTTGCATGGTGGGTCGATGCAGATTCGTAATGTCGAGAACGGTGTGGAAGTGACATTGCGCTTGCCTTGATACCGTCAAAAGATCGCAGCCTTCGGCAGCTCCTACATTGGATTGCGTACACCTGTAGGAGCTGCCGAAGGCTGCGATCTTTTGATCTTTCCACACAATCTCCATATTCCCCCCACATTCCCCTCATACAGCACCAGCAGACTCTGCCCATCCAAACAGGGAGAGTCCCATGAACAAGAATCTGACGATAAAGCTCGGCGCAATCGCCGTGCTCATCCTGCTGTTGCTGATCCCGTTGCTGATGATCGACGGCGTCATCGACGACCGCCAACAGCTGCGCGATGGCGTGCTCGAAGACATCGCCCGCAGTTCCAGCTACAGCCAGCAACTGAGCGGGCCGGTGATGGTGGTGCCGTATCGCAAAGTGATTCACAACTGGAAAACCAACGACAAGACCAATCAGCGCTACGACGAGCCGAGCGAAGAGCGCGGTCGTTTGTACTTCCTGCCGGAGCGTTTCGAACTCGATGGTCAGGTGCAAACCGAGCTGCGCGCACGGGGCATTTATGAAGCGCGGTTGTTCCACGCCGACAACCGCATCAACGGCCATTTCTCATTGCCGGCGCAATTGGGCATCAAGGAAGACTTCAGCGATTACCAGTTCGATGCACCGTTTCTCGCGGTCGGCATCAGCGACATTCGCGGCATCGAAAATGCGCTGAAACTGGAACTCGATGGCCAGCGTCTGGACTTTGTTCCGGGGACTCAAGTCGGTTGGCTCGGTGAAGGCGTACGGGTCACGCTGCCGCTGCTCGACACCAGCAAAAGCACCGAGTTGAGCTTCGGTTTTGATTTGCGCCTGCAAGGCACCGGTTCGTTGCAGGTGCTGCCGGTGGGCAAGAGCAGCAGCGTCAGCCTCACTGCGAATTGGCCGCATCCAAGTTTCATCGGCAATTTCCTGCCGGCCAAACGTGAGATCAACGATCAGGGTTTCAGCGCCGATTGGCAGACCACGTTTTTCTCCACCAACCTGCAAGACGCCATGAGCCGTTGCGTGAGCAGCAATGATTGCGAGGCGTTCAATGGTCGCAGTTTCGGTGTGAGCTTCATCGACCCGGTGGATCAGTACCTGAAGAGTGATCGGGCGATCAAATATGCGCTGCTGTTCATCGTCCTGACGTTCGCCGGTTTCTTTCTGTTCGAAGTGCTCAAGAGTCTGGCCGTGCACCCGGTGCAATACGCGCTGGTCGGTGTGGCGCTGGCGTTCTTTTATCTGTTGCTGCTGTCGCTGTCGGAGCACATTGGTTTCGCTCTGGCGTATCTGTTGTCGGCCAGTGCTTGCGTGCTGTTGATCGGGTTTTATGTCTGCCACGTGCTACGCAGTGTGCGTCACGGCTTGAGTTTTTCGGCGGGGCTGGCGGCGTTGTATGGCCTGCTCTATGGCTTGCTGAGCGCAGAGGATTACGCGTTGTTGATGGGCTCATTGTTGCTGTTCGGCCTGCTCGGTGTGTTCATGGTGCTGACGCGCAAACTGGATTGGTACGGGATCGGGCAGAAACCGGCGCAGCCGTTGGAGTTTGATGTCGGGGCGATGCAATGAGCCGGTCGCTTGGGTTGCGTGAGGATCAGTGCTGGAAGGATGAACTGGTGACGCGGATTATCGGGTTTTTGCCTGTGGAACCGAGTGGGTGCCATCGCTGGCAAGCCAGCTCCCACAATGAGTTCGGTGATGACATAAATCCCCGATCTACCACAAATCCTGTGGGAGCTGGCTTGCCAGCGAAGAGGCCGGAACAGGCGCCGCCGATTTAAGGCTTGGGCATCGTGGCGATCATGGACGGTCGCTGACTCACCTCAAAGTACCAGTTGGCCAGTTGCGGGTTGGCATCACGCCAGCCCAGGTCCGGGAAACGCAGATCGAGATAACCCAGCGCACACGCCACGCTGATCGCCGCGACATCGAAATGGCTGGTCAGCTCGGCAATGGCATCTTTTTCCAACACCGCGAGGGCACGGCGGATCTTGTCGCGCTGCGCTTCGAGCCATTCGTCCCAATGTTTTTCCGGCGCGCGCAGGACCATTTCATAACGCACCATCACCGACGCATCCATGATCCCGTCGGCCATCGATGCCAGGGTCAGACGCCGCCAGCGAGCCGCGCCTTCGCGGGGGATCAGCGGATTGCCGACGTGCTGCTGGTCGAGGTATTCGAGGATCACCCGGCTGTCATGGATGACGTTGCCGTCGGCCAGACGCAGGGCGGGAATCTTGCCCAGCGGGTTATCGGCATTGAGCTCGGCACTCGGGCTGACCGGGCTGAGCACACAGTCTTGCAAGGCGACGCGATCCTGCTGGCCGGTTTCGTGCAGCAACACCATCACTTTGCGCACAAACGGAGAGAGCGTGTTGTGGTACAGGGTCATGCTGGGGGCAGACATTGGCAAACCTCGGTAATCGTCGAAGAGCAGGTGGTTAGCCTAGTCAGAACCGCGATGGCTGGCGAGGGAATTTATGGCGCCCATCCGGCCGCCATCGCTGGCAAGCCAGCTCCCACAGGTTTTTGCAGTGAACACACATTTCAGGCCCAGCAGAGATCCTTGTGGGAGCTGGCTTGCCAGCGATGAGGCCATCACCGACAGCACAAAAACTACCTGCGCAGCAACAATCCCCTGATCGCCAGAAATGCCGGAACACCCAGCCCAACCCAGCTCAACAAATCCCAAATCCCATCCCCAAGCAACGCCGCAAACAACCCCGCTGCACTCAGCAACGCAATCACGATCGGCGTGCTGAACACCTTCCAGAAATTCGACTGACGCGGCTTCATGCAGACGCCTCCGCCGTTTCCAGCAGGGGTTTGGCCGCTTTGCGCCGCACCACCCACAGATAAACGCCACTGCCGAGCACAATGATCGTCAACACATCGAGCGTGGCCCAGAGGATTTTCATCGGCATGCCGCCGTAATCACCGAAGTGCAACGGTTGCGACATGCCCATGGCGTCCATGTACCACGGCCGTTCGGCCACGGCGGTAACCTGCAGAGTGGTCGCATCGATCAGCACCGGCGTCAGCAGATGCGAGGTCAGGTGCGTGCCGCCCTTCATGAACACCGAGTAATGGTGTTCGCTGGAAAAGCGTGTGCCGGGAAAGGCAATGAAGTCCGGTTTCATCTCCGGCGCAACTTCAGCAGCGATATCGAGCAAACGCGTGGCCGGCGCCAGGTGCGTCAGCGGTGGCGCATCGCGGTAAGGTTCGATCAGCGCAGTCAGTGCGTCATTGCGCCAGGCGGCGATCAGCAGGTCGGCGCAGGCGCTGATCACACCGGTCACGCCGACCACCAATGCCCAGGTCAGGGTGACCACGCCAATCAGGTTATGCAGGTCGAGCCAGCGCAGCCGTGTCGACTTGTCCTGACGCACCGTGCCGAACTTTAAACGGCGCATGAACGGCAGGTACAGCACCGTCCCGGATACGATGGCCACGACAAACAGCAGCCCCATGAACGCCAGCAGTAATTTGCCCGGCAGCCCGGCGAACATGTCGACGTGCAGGCGCAGGATAAACAGCATCAAGCCGCCATTGGCCGATGGGGTTTCCAGCGCTTCACCGGTACGTGCGTCGAGCATGAAGGTGTGCGACGAGTTCGGTTCAGTGCCGGCGGTTTTCGCCATGATCGTCAGTACGGCATTCGGCTCATCGTCATCGAAACCGAAGTACTGCACGACGTCATCGGGACGATGTTTTTCTGCGGCCTCGACCAACTGCGCCAGATTCAGCCGCGGGGTGTCGGCGGGCATCTCGCGCACTTCGGGCGCATCGCCGAGCAGATGTTCGATCTCGTGATGGAAAATCAGCGGCAGACCGGTCAAGGCCAGCATCAGCAAAAACACGGTACAGACCAGGCTGGTCCAGGTGTGGATGAACGACCAGCGACGAATTGTTTTACTTTTCATTTCATGACCTTCAAAAACACCAAAGCCGTCCACGAAGGACGGCCTGGTCACAGGGCCTGTTTCAGCTCAGTTGCTTACCACTTGTAAGTGGCGCTGGCGACGACACTGCGCGTGTCGCCGTAGTAGCAGTAGAAGCTGTCGCAGGTGGAAATGTATTCCTTGTCGAACAGGTTGGTTGCGTTGACCGCCAGCGACGCGCCTTTGAGGCTGTTGTCCAGACGGCCGAGGTCGTAATGCACACTTGCGTCGAACACGGTGTAGGCGTCCGCCTTGCCCAGCCAGGTATTGGCCTTGTCGCCGTAGGTGTTGCCGGTGTAACGCACGCCACCGCCAATGCCGAAGCCGTCGAGGACGCCGGCGTGCCAGGTGTAATCGGTCCACAGCGACGCTTGCTGGTTCGGCATCAGTTGCAGGCGATTGCCCTTGTCGACGCCATTCTGCACTTCGGATTTGGCCAGGGTGTAGGCAGCGATGACTTTCAGGTTGTCGGTGACGTCGGAAACCGCTTCCAGCTCGAGGCCTTTGACTTTCACTTCGCCGGTCTGACTGGTGATCGACACGTTGTTGACGAAGGTGTTAACCGAGACGTTCTTCTGGGTGAGGTCGTACACGGCGGCGGTCAGCAGGGTTTTGCTGCCCGGTGGCTGGTACTTGATGCCCAGTTCCCACTGCTTGCCTTCGGTCGGTTTGAGCGAACCGGTCGAGGTGGCGTCGGCGCCCGTGGTCGGCTGGAAGGATTCGGCGTACGACAGGTACGGCACGAAACCGTTGTCGAAGACATAACTGAGCGCTGCGTTGCCGCTGAAGGCCTTGTCACGCTGGGTGTTGGTGGCATCGCCCTTGTTGATGAACTTTGTGCTGGTGTGCACCCAGTCTTCACGGCCGCCGAGGGTCAGGCGCCACTGGTTGAGGGCCATCTGGTCCTGGATGTACAGGCCGGTCTGGTAGGTTTTCTGGTCGTAATCGTAAAACGCCGTGGAGCGCGCTGGACGTACGATTGGCTGGCCGTAGATCGGGGTGATCACGTTGGTGGTCAAACCGTCGCCGAAGATCGAGGTGTAGTTGGTGTTGCTGCGCTGATGATCCAGGCCCAGCAGCAGGGTGTGGCGGATGTCGCCGGTGGCGAAGTCGGCCTGGAAGTTGTTGTCCACGGCGAACTGACTGATGTCTTCTTCGACGCTGGTGCTGGTTCGCCCGACGTTGCCTTGATCATCCACTTCGGTGAACGGGTAGGAACCCGGCGTCAGCGACTGGAACGACAGATCCGACTTGGTGTAGCGCAGGTTCTGCTTGAACTGCCAGACATCGTTCAGACGATGTTCGAAGGCGTAGCCCAGCGCGTAGTAGGTGCGATCGTAATATTCCCAGTCCGGATCACCCAGATTCTTGTGGTGGGAGATATCGCCGAACGGTGACTTGATCTTGGTGCCCTGCACCGGCAGGAACTGGCTGGTGATGCCGGTATCGTCGCGGGTGAACTGGCTCAGCAGGGTGAGCTTGGTGTCGTCGTCGATGTTCCAGGTCAGGCTCGGTGCGATGTTGTAGCGCTTGTTGTCGACGTGATCGACCTGCGTGCCGCTGTCGCGCACCACACCGCTGAGACCGTAGAGAAACTGGCCGGCGTCATCGATCTTGCCGGTGCTGGCGAAGTTGATCTGACGGTGGTTGTCGCTGCCGTACTGCAGCTGGATTTCGTTGCTGGCTTCGGCGCTTGGACGACGGCTGACCATGTCCAGCAAACCGCCCGGCGGAGTCTGGCCGTAAACCGAGGAGGCCGGGCCGCGCAGCAGGGCGAGGCGATCGAGGTTCCAGGTTTCCTGTTTCGGGTTGGCGTACACGCCTTTCGGCAGCGGCAGGCCATCGAGGAACTGGGTCGGTTCGAAACCGCGCACACGCAGCCAGTCGGCGCGGGTGTCGCTGCCGTAGCTGCTGGCGGTGATGCCCGGCATGTAGCGCACAGCGTCGTCGAGACTGTGCACGCTGCGGTCGTCCATTTGCTGGCGAGTCGCGACGGAGATCGAACGCGGCGCTTCGACCAGTGCGGTGTCGGTCTTGCTGCCAGCGGCGGTACGGGTGGCGGTGTAGCCTTCGACCGGGCCCCAAGCGCTTTCGAAGTTTTCCACACCGATAACCGATGTTTCCGGTAGGGCCAACGTCCCTTCAGGCACGGCGACCAAGGTGTAAGTGCCGGTATTGCTTTGCTCCAGTTGCAAACCGGTGCCACGCAGGGCCGCGCGCAAGGCACCGGCCGCGTCGTATTGGCCGTTCACCGGTGCCGAGGTCTTGCCTGCGGCCAGCGACGGATTCAGCGACAGCGCGATGCCGCCCTGGCTGGCGATCTGGTTCAAGGTGGTCGACAGTGGCGCCGCCGGCAGATTGTAGGCGCGCACGCTGGTCGCTTGTTCAGCGGCGAGCAACGAACTGCTGATCAGCGGCGCGCTGAGCGCGATAGCGACGGCCAGCAGACTGGGGCGCAACAAGGTGTCTAGCGAACGGGACATACGGCGGCTCCTGAATGGAAATATTTCTCAATTGCCTGTGTGCCGGATGAAAAGCGAAAAGTGATAGGGCTGGATGAAAATAATTTCGATTAACTGAAAGTGGAGGCTGTAGGGGCCTCATCGCTGGCAAGCCAGCTCCCACAGGTTTCAGTGCTGTTCACAAAATTGCTGCTCACCGCAGCTCCCTGTGGGAGCTGGCTTGCCAGCGATGGCGGCCGCTCAGACACCGCATTACTCAGGCTTGATATCGGCCTTCGCGACAGTGACCCAATACGGCGTATGCCGCTCGATCTGCACCGGCAGGGTCGGCAGCAATGCGCTCAGGGCCTTATCGGTGTCATGCAGCGGAAAGCTGCCAGTGATGCGCAGGTCCGCAACTTCCGGCGCCACGCCCAGGTGCCCACGACGATAACGCCCCAGTTCATGCACCAGATCGCCAAGGCGCGCGTTATCCACCACCAACATGCCACGCGTCCAGGCATCCGCGCCGGGATTGAGCGCGACGATCGAACCCAATCCATCACTGCGCAGCAGCACTTGCTGGCCTTCATGGAGAATTTGCTCTTCAGGATTGGATTGCGGGTGCGCCGCGACCGCCGACTGCAACACGCTCAGGCGCGTGCCTTCGTCTTCACGCTTGACCAGAAACCGCGTACCCAAGGCGCGCATGCTGCCTTCGCGGGTTTCGACGATAAAGGGACGCGCATCGCCATGACCGGTCTCGACGAGAATTTCGCCTTCCTGCAACACGATCAATCGGCGCTTGTCATCGAACCGCACATCCACCGCACTGTGGGTGTTCAGATTCAGCACCGTGCCGTCAGCCAGACGCACGGTGCGCTGTTCACCAGTCGCGGTGCGTTGATCGGCAAGCCAGTAATCCAGCGGCAGAAACCGTTCACTGGCGAACAACCCCAAACCTACAATCACTACAACGCTGGCCAACCCACTGCCAAGCTTGCGCACGCGCCGGCGAATGCCTTCGCGCGACTGTAGCAAGGCACTGCGTGCCGGGCCTTTAGCCACGCTGAAACGCTGATCGAGCATGCCCAGTTGTCGCCACGCCCGGGCGTGTTCTTCATGGGCCGCATGCCATTTGGCAAACTCCTCGCGCTCCAGCGGGCTGCTCGAGTCGAGGGTCAGTTGCCAGGCAATCGCCGCGTCCAGGACATGCGCCGGTACGGGGCTGGAACTGGCCGGACTCATGTCGGCTCACCGTACAGGGCGATGTAGCACTGACGAATGCCTTGCGCCAGATACTGGCGTACGCGCGGCACCGAGACGCCGAGCTTGTCGGCGATCTCGGCATGGCTGAGGCCATCGAGACGGTTATAAAGGAAAGCGGCGCGGGCCTTGGTCGACAGTTTGCCGAGCAAGCGGTCGATGGCTTTGAGGTCTTCGAGGATCATTTGCTGTTCTTCCACCGACGGTTGCTCGCCTTCGGGGATCAGCATCAACTCGGTGAGGTAGGCCTGTTCCAGGGCCGCGCGACGGAAGTAGTCGAACAGCAGACCTTTGGCGATCGCCACCAGAAAGGCCCGCGGCTCGCGCGGTGTCAGCATTTCGTCGCGACCGAGCAGGCGCACAAAGGTGTCCTGACTCAGGTCCTCGGCACGCTCTGGGCACGCCACATTGCGTCGCAGCCATGCCAGCAGCCAACCACGATGGTCGCGATACATCGCACCGACGAGCTCACTGTGAGGGCTTGGGACTGACGACACCGGACATCACCGATTGGGAAATATTAACTAACGCGAATTGTTCGCGATTGTGGCAGAGGTGGGAATGGTTAGCAATTGGCCACTGGTCAGGTGGGCATGTAAAGGCAGACCCCCTCACCCTAGCCCTCTCCCGGGGGGAGAGGGGACCGATTGGGGGATATTCAGGAGATACACCGACCTGAACGATTTTCAGTGAATCCACAATCAACTCGGTCTTTCAGGTCGATGAAAAGCCCGAGACACCTCGGTCGGCCCCCTCTCCCTCCGGGAGAGGGCTGGGGTGAGGGCGATGGATCTTGGACTCGACTCAACTTCAGAGCGAAGGCGCCTGCTGCCGCCGCTTCCACTGACTCAACCGCTGCTGCAAATTCAACGGACTGTGAATTTGCTGCCCCCGCGCCCGGCTGAACAGAATCAACGCCAGTTCCGCCGTCGCCAGCGCATCGGCACTCGCGTTATGCCGCTCGAACACCTCAAGCTTGAACCAGTCGATCCACTCATCCAGCCCGGCCTCACGAATGTGCGCCTGCGGACACACCAGCGGTGCAATGTCGGCGACATCAAGAAACACCTGCTGCAACTTGTGCCCCAGATGCTCCTTCAACGCGCGCCTGAGCATGTGCTGATCAAACGGCGCATGAAACGCCAATACCGGGCTGTCGCCGATAAATTCCATCAGTTCGAGCAACGCCTCGGCCGGCTCACTGCCCGCCGCAATCGCATTCGGCCCCAACCCGTGAATCAACACGCTGGGGCTGAGCTTCAATTCGCGACATTGCAACGTGCGTTCGAACTGCTGGCTGAAATCGATCGCGCCGTCCTCGATCACCACCGCGCCAATCGACAACACTCGGTCTTTGCTCAGATTCAGCCCGGTAGTTTCAAGATCCAGCACCACCCAGCGCTGTTCGCGCAGTGTGCATTCGCTGAGCTGTGTAATCGTTGGCAACTGAGCCAGACGCTGCTGGAAATCCACCGGCACCACCGCACTCGCCGGGCGCAGCCACGAAAACAGGCTCATAGCTGATACCGCAAGGTCAGGCTGCTTTGCAGGCGCTGCGCCTGACGCAAGGATTCACGCAGGATGCGCCGGTCCAGGTGATTGAGGCTGTCGGGGTCTACGCGGTTGGAATAGGGCAGATTCTCGCGGGTCTGCAACTGATGCTGCTGCATGCGCGTTTGCTGAATGAAGTGATACGCCTCTTCATACGCCGCGCCGTCCAGCCGTTCGATCACTTCTTTCTCGACCAACTGACGGAAGCGTTCGAGGGTGTTGTTGGCGTCGATACCGTTAGCCAGCGCGAGCAGTCGCGCGCCATCCACGAATGGCGTCAGCCCCTGCACCTTCAGATCCAGCGTGGCTTTCTCGCCATTCTTGCGCGCCAGCACAAACTCGCGGAAACGTCCCACCGGTGGACGATTGCGCAGGGCGTTCTCGGCCATCATGCGCTGGAACAAACGGTTGTCGCCGACTTGGTCAAGAATGCCCCGGCGCAACTGTTCGCAGCTTTTTTCATCGCCCCAGACCACGCGCAGATCGAAATAGATGCTCGACCCAAGAAGATTTTCCGGCGTCGCCTCGCGAATGAACGCCGCAAAACGCCGCGCCCATTCTGCCCGCGACAGACACAGTTCGGGGTTGCCGGCCATGATGTTGCCCTTGCACAGGGTGAAACCGCACAGCGCCAGACTCTGGTTGATCTGCTGGGCAATCGGCAGCAACTTGCCGCGAATCTCTGCCGCATGTGCTGCGTCCCGCGCGTCGAACAGAATGCCGTTGTCCTGATCGGTGTGCAGCGTCTGCTCGCGGCGACCTTCGCTGCCGAAACACAGCCAACTGAACGGCACGCCGGGATCGCCTTTTTCGGCGAGGGTCAGTTCGATCACCCGGCACACGGTGTGGTCGTTGAGCAGGGTGATGATGTGGGTGATCTGCGTCGAGGACGCACCGTGGGCGAGCATGCGTTCGACCAGTTGGCCGATCTCGCCGCGCAGGCTCACCAGTTGTTCGACGCGCTGGGCGCTGCGAATCGTCCGCGCCAGATGCACCAGATCGACCCGTTGCAGGGAAAACAGATCGCGCTCGGAGACCACGCCGCACAGGCGCTGATCCTTGACCAGGCAGACATGCGCGATGTGCCGTTCGGTCATGGCAATCGCCGCATCGAACGCACTGTGATCCGGCGAAAGATAAAAGGGCGAAGGCGTCATGTGGCGCTCGATGGCTTCGCCGAAATCGCCAATACCGGCGGCCACCACATGACGCAGATCGCGCAGGGTGAAAATGCCCAACGGCGCCTTGTGTTCATCCACCGCAACGATGCTGCCGACCTGCTGCTCGTGCATCAACTTCACCGCTTCGCGCAATGGCGTGTCCGGGCCGCAGGTCACCGGGTGACGCATCGCCAGTTCGCCGAGTCGGGTGTTCAGCGAGTACTGCGTGCCGAGGGTTTCCACGGCTTTTTGCTGCACTTGCTGATTGACCTGATCAAGCAGGCTGCTGACCCCGCGCAAGGCGAAATCACGGAAGGCGTTGGACAGGGCGAACAGTTTGATGAACGCCAGTTTGTTCAGTTGCAGGCAGAACGTATCTTCGCCGGCCAGGTGTTCGGTGCGCGTCGCGCGTTCACCGAGTAGTGCGGCCAACGGAAAACATTCGCCGGTGGTGATTTCAAACGTGGTCTCGGTGCCGGGTTTGGTGATGTGCTGACGTTCGCCGACCACCCGACCTTGTTTGACGATATAGAAATGTTCGACCGGGCCGTCGGCGGGTTTGATGATGCTCTCGCCCTGGCCGTAGAAACGCAGCTGACATTGCTCCACCAGATAAGCCAGGTGGGCGTGTTCCATCTGATTGAAGGGCGGGAAGCGCTGAAGGAATTGCAGGGTGCCCTGAATGTTCTGCAATACCGCGGTTTTCCCTGCCTGGGTGAAGGCGTCCGCTTTACTCATAACCATTACCGCAGTCTTTTCGAATTGTTGTTGTCGGATCGTTCTGGCCATGGTCGACCCCTGCGGGCGGGGTGCCCATTGGACGTAAGTCTAGGTTTTGCCACCATTGGCGCAGTTTCGGAGATGCCCTACGCAAACAGTCGGAAATTCCCTGGTTTGCCCCCTTGGAAAAAAATCCGACGAAGTGCACATTGAAGCTCTGCCCAGCGATGTCTGACCACTTGCCAAGGGACTGTTTTGAATATTTAGAGAGCGCCATGTCCGACCACGATATTTTGAGCGATGCCGAGCGAGAAGCGCTCAGTGCAGTCATGCTCGAACCTGACCTGCCACCTCAGCGTGTATTGATCGTTGATGACGACAAGGACGCCCGGGAGCTGTTGTCGGAGATTCTCGCGTTGGATGGCATTCGTTGCATGACCGCAGCCAGTGGCGAGACGGCGCTGAAGATGCTCGAAGAAAAGCCTTCGATCGGGCTGGTGATCACGGATCTGCGCATGGGCAATGTCGACGGCCTCGAGCTGATCCGTCAGGTGCGTGAGTCGGTGAGGGCAGCGATGCCGATCATCATCGTGTCCGGCGATGCTGATGTGAAAGACGCGATTGCGGCGATGCATTTGAGCGTGGTGGATTTTTTGCTCAAGCCGATTGATACGGGCAAGTTGTTGGCGTTGGTGAAACATGAATTAGGTATCGAACCCTAGGACCTGCCGCTCTTTCGCTGATCGTTCCCACGCTCTGCGTGGGAACGCTTCCACGGACGCTCCGCGTTCGGCTTTGGAAGGGACGCAGAGCGTCCCAGGCTGCATTCCCACGCGGAGCGTGGGAACGATCAACCAAACAAAAAAGCCCTGATCTCTCGATCAGGGCTTTTTCATGTCCGGCATTCAGCGCAAGTTACAAGCCGTTGGCCTTCTTGAACTCGCGACGACGACGGTGCAGCACCGGCTCGGTGTAGCCATTCGGCTGCTTGGTACCTTCAACCACCAGTTCGACCGCCGCCTGGAAGGCGATGTTGCTGTCGAAGTTCGGTGCCAGCGGACGGTACAGCGGGTCGTTGGCGTTCTGCCGGTCAACCACTGGCGCCATGCGCTTGAGGCTTTCCATCACTTG
>Ga0163161_10001081_pt1 | contig 20628 bp, 18 predicted proteins | sample S45metaG_FD_129847 | JGI IMG/M metagenome (GOLD analysis project Ga0163161, IMG submission 129847) | Switchgrass rhizosphere microbial communities from Kellogg Biological Station, Michigan, USA - S4-5 metaG | ecosystem: Host-associated > Plants > Roots > Rhizosphere > Soil | place: USA... | reverse complement strand
CCCATAAATATAAAGCCCTGACCTATTAGCTGATTAGCACTAATTTTTAACACCGAATAAGTGATAATGTTTTAGATTATTCACGATTTGCCAAATCAACAGATATATTGACCCAATTAGATCTGCCTTCTGATCCGGGATAAGGATTGAGGGGTGATACCAAGATAAGAAGCTATATCGCTTAACGATACCCGATTTGCAATATCGGCCTGCTTGTTAAGAAACAGGCGGTACCTGTTTGTAGAATCCTGCCCTAAATAAACATTGCGCGTATTGATCTTATCGATTAAAGCTTGCTGCGTAATCTGATCAATGAGTATTTTGAGATAGGGCACCTGTTCATAGAGCGCTAAAAGTGCCGTTCTGCTGACCGCAAATACCGCACAATTACATGCACATTGTATGCATTCTTGCGCGGGCATCTGATGGTGGAAACTATTTAAAATGGTACAGAACTGGTTCTCCTTTAAAAAATAATGGGTTACCTCATTTCCTTTTTCATTTCGGATAACGATGCGGAGCACACCATCTACAATAAAAAAGAGCTCTTTACAAACACTGCCTGGCTGCGTGAGTTCTTCCCCTTCCTTAAAGGTTTTGTGTTTAAAAGCTTCCATGATGAGTTTCGCTTCTGTTGCCGAAATCGGGTGATGCAGATTCAGGTAGCTAATGAGTGTATTGCACATGGATATTTATACGGGGGATTGGATTGCACAAAAATAGAAGGCCCGATCGATTTTACCAATTGGTAAGTGGATTGAGGACTGATATCTTAAAATTTGCACTTCAATTTACAACATCATGAAAATAAAAGCAAATGAATTTACACTGGAAGGAAAAACAGTGATCATATTGGGGGGCAGCTCAGGTTTAGGCCTTGCAACCGCACAGGCCGCAGCACAAGATGGTGCTAAAGTAATCATCGTATCCGGAAACCAAAGCAGGATCGATAATGCCTTAAAGTTTTTACCCGAAAATTGCAGCGGATCTGCAGTAGATCTGAGTAAGGAAGAAAACATTAAAGATTTTTTCGATTCAGTAACACCTTTCGATCATCTGGTATACACCGCAGGCGAAAATCTGACCTTGCATACCATTAATGAAACCAATATTGAAGAAGCCCGTACATTTTTCAACTTAAGGTACTGGGGCGCCTTTGCAGCGGTTAAATATGCGGCAAAGAAAATCAAAGCAGGTGGTTCTATTAATTTAACCGGAGGAACAGCAAGTCCACGGCCGGGCGCTGGCTGGGGCATAGCCGCCAGTATATGCGCGGCGATGGAAGGTTTTACCCGTGCAATGGCAGTAGAGCTTGCACCCGTACGTTTAAATTTGGTTGCACCAGGAGTGGTGAAAACCAATTTATGGAACAGCATGAGCGAGGAAGACAGAAATAACCTCTACACAGGCCTGAGCGAAAGTTTGCCTGTAAAACGTGTTGGCGAGGCCAGCGATATTGCGCAGGCATTTTTATATACCATGAAACAGCAATACGGCACCGGACAGGTCATTTATGTTGATGGTGGTTCGGTATTGGTGTAAATATGTAATCTGGAAGTAGCCTTTATTACTTCCAGATTAATTATGATAGTATTAGCCTATTGAATCTGCCGCTTCACTGCTTTAAGCTGCGTGGCCAGCAATACGCCCCCAAGGGCGGCGGTAATAAAAACACCTTCTAAAATCCATAAGCGCTTTTTCCTTTTAAAGCCACGGTAAAAGGTATGCGCTGCCATCACCCCAAGGCCAACGAACTCAATATTCCGTTGTACCCTCTTCGATGAGTCTTTGTTCTTAATTAAGGCAATCCGTAAAAGTTCGTCTATTAAACTGATGTTTTTAGAAACACTCTTTCTAATCTGCGCCTTACTTGCCGAAGCACCCAGTTTCTTTGCTGCGGTTTGTAATCCGCTAGTGGTAATTTCATTAATCAAACGTGTCTTAGTATCTTTTCTTTCCATATCGCTTTCCATAAGTCCTATTATTTCAACCCTGCTTGTCAGATATAGTTTTGACAAATTTGAGAAATTGTAGGCCTTTCCTAAACCTAGCGGTTGTTATCGGCAGAAACAGAAGTACATTAGAGGCAGGGTAGTCTTTTGATTAGAAAATGAACGTTGTAGCAATTGGCGGTCTTCGGTCCCGCTTTTCATTACAAGTCCTCGCTGCGCTGTGGGCTTTTCATTGCAATCGGGTTTAGGAACAAAGGTTCTGCGCCCTGCAACCGCCCAAATGAAATACAACTGTGGCCCCCTGGCCCTGGCTGAAGCGATACCCTGCAGCAACGAGGTATCCCGAACCTTCGGGAAAGCGTGAAAGCGGAGGACGGGAAGAAACCAAGTGTTGTGTACAGGCCTCTCGCTCCAAAGAAATAAGCATTTTAAAATCAGGGGAATGAATTGTCTGTCGTTCTTCACCGTCTGCAACCCGGCTTCACCCTTTACTCCGTTACACTTCAAGTCCGCTCCAATCGGGTCTGGGAACGGGGGGCTGTGCTCTGCAATACGCGCGGAGTGTAACCGAAGGAATAATTATGATCATCAAAATTATTTAAGAGAGAATAACCAGATCGATATCTTTCATCGCCAGGTTTTTGAGTAAACCGTTAAAAACTGCCGTGCGGAGGATCACCTGAAAAATATTGAGATGGGGCTTGCCAATACAAATGGTGGTAATTTCTTTTTCGGTCGCCAGATCGATGATGGTTTTGGTGATGGCATTGCTTTTTACTTTGATTACTTCGGCACCCAGTTCGGTAGCCAGTTTAAAATGGTTAATCAGGTATCGCTGCTTATCGAGTTTAATGCGTTCCATGCTTTCGCCATCACTTTGCACATACAATACAATCCATGGCGAGCGGTAGTAGGAAGCCAATCTTGCTGTTTTGCGGATCACTACACCTGCCGTTTCTGCGTTGGAAGAAATACAGGCTAAAAAACGTTCAGGCCTGAGTTTTATAGATTTGGGGATTTCGGTCTGTATTTTCCTTTCTACCTGATGCACCACCTCTTTAAGGGCCAGTTCGCGCAGCTGAAGGATTTTGTCAGACTGAAAAAAATTACTTAATGCCCTTTCAATTTTCGATTGATCGTAGATTTTACCTTCCTTGAGCCTGGTCACCAGTTCATCTGCGGTAAGATCGATATTGACGATCTCATCGGCGATCTCCAGTATCTTGTCCGGAATACGCTCCGTAACGGCTATTCCGGTAATCTGTTCAATCTCCTCGTTGATGCTTTCTAAATGTTGGATATTTACCGCAGAAATTACACTGATCCCGGCTTCGAGCAGATCGAAAACATCCTGCCAGCGTTTGCTATTTTTGCTGCCTTCAGCATTGGTGTGGGCAAGTTCGTCTACGATAACAATTTCAGGGTGGCGGTTCATGATCCCTTTCAGGTCCATTTCCTCTATTTCTTTACCCCGATAGAAGATTTTTCGCCGCGGGATGATCGGAAGGCCGGCAACAAGTGCTTCTGTTTCTGCTCTTTTATGGGTCTCCACATAGCCGATGCAAATATCTACCCCATTGCGCAACAACGCATGAGATTCCTGAAGCATCCGGTAGGTTTTACCTACGCCCGCACTCATACCAATATAGATCTTGAGCTTTCCGCGTCTGGATTTTTTGACGAGATCTAAAAAGTGTCTGACAGATTCTTCTTTTTGTTCTTCTTCCATGATCTTTTTTACCAGGTAACGCTCATAATTCCTTTTTCTATCAATACAGTAATGGCAATAATCAATACCAGGGTGAACAATACCACCATAAATCTAAAAGAAATCTTTTTAGAAAGCAGCTTGAGATGCTGCTCTTCTGCATAACTTCTTTTGATGGAGGATGCCCTACCCTTTTTTAATGCGCTTAGTTTTCTAATCATCAGCGTTCCTGAGATTGCTAAAAATAAGCTGAACAGGATTTCTATGTAAGGATGCATTGTTGTGTGATTAAAATTTATCTAATCCGCTACGCTGAGCCTGTCGAAACGCTTTCAACAAACTCAGCATGACAGATATTAAAGGTTGATGGTCATTCCCGCGCAGCAGAATCGCCTAATTCATCCCCCTGTCCCCTTTAAAGGGGACTATAGCAGGACTAAAACGAAACTGCAATACTTGCAGTAAGTGTGGCATTGGCGTTAACCGCTGCCGCGTCTCTTGCAAATATTTTGTCTTTGCTATCATAAGCCTTTCCTTCCAGTCTGATTACTGCGTTTGCTATTGGCGCATAATCCAGGTTTAAAGAGTAACCCTTGGTTTTAAAACCATTTGGTGTTCCGGTAGCAATGAAAACTCCGTTTTTATCTTCATAATATTCGAACCTTCCGGCTATAGCCCATTTAGGTGCAAATTTGTATTGTAGGATGGCCACTGGCGAGATCACCTCGTTTTTATCGTCACTGCCTTTTTCCTTTTGTTGGGTGCCATAATCAAATCCAACAGTCACACCAAATTTATCGGTCAGTTGGAAAATCCCATAAATGTTGTGGTAAAACCTGTTTACCCTAACCGAATCGGCACCCTCAGTACCCAGATAATTGCTGTAGTTCACGGTGATTTTATCAGTCGGTTTCCAGCTGAGTTGAAGTCCGCCGGCAGGTTTATCATTTCCGTTCACACGGGTAATGCGTTGCCATCCATTGAGGTAAAGCGCCGTTGCGGTAAATTTTCCATCTTTGGTACCATAAGTAATTTTAGCACCCGACTCATAATATGGGGTATTCTCCGAAGAAATATTTCTGGTGAGTACCCAACAGTCTTTTGAAACTGCACCTTCGAAACCGATATGCGAAGAAAAAATTCCGGCATCTATCCAAAGATTTTCCGATTTGGATAATTTTACACCTGCATTGGCCTCAAAGATATTTTTTAAGACGCCAGGCTCCGCAGCAAGGTTGGCATTGGCATACGTTCCTGCCATTACCGCTAAGTTTGCACGGATATTTCCGCTATCGTAAGCGGCCTTGATAAAGCCAAGGTTCAGGTTCACTTCGTTTGCACGGTTATGCGAATAAATAAACGCCGGACGGTTATGATCTGCTGGTTTGTTAAAATCGTATCCATAATAGGCTTCAAGATAACCGCTTATTTTAATTTTTGGTTCTTCCTGTGCTTTCGTGAAGAATCCTGTAGTCAGTGTAGCGGCTAGTAATAGTAGTTTTTTCATTTTTATTATAATTGTTTTGTATTGGGCAAAGCCAATGCGGGCCATATCCTTTTATGACCCCATCCTGCTTTGTTATTGTTATTTTGGGTATTATTTGTTAAAAAAATAAAGCGCTGCGGAGAATATTATTCATTAACATTAACCTAAGTCGCTGTCAGTCTGAGTTTGTCGAAGACTTATTACTTATTAAAAGAAATACTTTTTTTGTTCTTCGACAGGGTCAGGATAACAGTCTCTCCGCATGCCCATCTTTAAAGTTGATCAAGCGCCAGGTTTAATTTCAACACATTTACTGATGAAGGGCCAAAAACACCCATAAATGGCTTAAGCGTATTCATGGCAATTAGTTCTCTTACTTTTTTCTCATCCACTTTTCTTGCTTTTGCCACTCTTGCAACCTGAATGGCCGCGCCTTGCTCAGAAATATTCGGGTCGAGCCCGCTTCCTGATGCAGTAACCATATCTGCAGGGATATCTGATTTTTTGATTCCAGGGTTGTATTTTAATAAAGTATCGATACGCGACTGTACCTCCTTTAAATAATCGGGGTTAGACGGGCCTTTGTTAGAACCTGCAGAGCCTGCCGCATTATAAGCCACTGCTGATGGTCTTCCCCAGAAATATTCTGGTTTGCTAAAAGACTGGCCAAGCAATGCATAACCAACAGTTTTACCGTTCTTTGTGATTTTTTCTCCTCCACCATTTCCTTTAGACATTTTGCCGATAAAGGCCACGGTGATTGGATATACTACGCATAACAGCACCAGTAATACAAGGGTTAAGCGGATGGATTGAATGATGTACTTTTTCATTTTCTTTTAATTTTTATTGTCATTCTGAGCTTGTCGAAGGAATTTTTAATGCGTTCGACTAATGTCCCGGTTTATCGGGAGACTCAACTTGACAGGATTTTTATATAAATAGTCCGACCAATAAGTCGATTATTTTAATGCCTATAAATGGCGCCACTACCCCGCCAATACCATATATAAACAGGTTACGGCGTAATAATGCAGTTGCACCGATAGGTTTGTAAGCCACACCTTTTAATGCCAGTGGGATCAGGATCGGAATAATGATCGCGTTAAAGATCACTGCCGACATAATGGCTGATTCTGGTGAGTGCAGGCCCATGATGTTCAGGCTTTGCAAAGCAGGGATTGAAGCGATAAATAATGCCGGAACGATTGCGAAATATTTGGCCACATCATTCGCAATAGAGAAAGTAGTTAAGGTACCACGGGTGATCAACAGCTGTTTCCCGATTTCTACGATTTCGATCAGTTTTGTAGGGTCGTTATCTAAATCGACCATGTTACCAGCCTCTTTAGCAGCCTGTGTTCCACTGTTCATCGCAACGCCAACATCGGCCTGCGCCAAAGCGGGTGCATCATTGGTACCATCACCCATCATCGCTACCAGCTTGCCCAGTGCCTGTTCGTCTTTGATGTAGTTCATCTTATCCTCAGGTTTAGCTTCTGCGATAAAGTCATCTACGCCGGCTTTTTCAGCAATGTATTTAGCGGTCAATGGATTATCACCGGTTACCATTACGGTTTTTACACCCATTTTCCTTAGACGTTCGAAACGTTCGCTGATGCCTGGTTTAATGATATCCTGCAATTCGATTACCCCAAGGGCTTTTTCATTTTCAGACACCACCAGAGGTGTTCCTCCATTGGTAGCGATAGCCTTCACATGGTTTTCGATATCGGAAGGAAAAATATTCCCTGCTTTCCCTACCATATTCCTAATCGAATCGAAAGCACCTTTTCTGATCCTTCTTCCATCAGCGGTATCTAATCCACTCGAGCGTGTTTCGGCGGTAAACTTAATAAAGGTAGATCCCTCTGGTGTTCCGGCAGATTTTAAACCCTGTTCGGCTGCCAGTTCAATGATCGATTTCCCCTCTGGCGTTTCATCGGCCAATGAGCTCAGCACGCAGGCATCGGTAAAAGCTTTAATGTTTACGCCTGCTGTTGGATAAAAATTGGTCGCTTTACGGTTACCGATAGTGATGGTTCCGGTTTTATCTAAAAGCAATACATCAATATCACCCGCTGTTTCTACTGCTTTACCAGATTTAGTGATCACATTAGCTCTCAACGCTCTGTCCATTCCGGCAATACCAATGGCTGATAAAAGTCCACCGATAGTGGTTGGGATTAAACATACAAAGAGCGAGATCAATGCGGCAATCGTAATCGGTGTATTGGCGTAATCGGCAAAAGGTTTCAAGGTTACGCACACAATGATAAATACCAGGGTAAAACTCGCCAGCAAAATGGTTAAGGCAATCTCGTTTGGTGTTTTCTGGCGTGAAGCACCTTCAACCAGGGCAATCATTTTATCTAAAAAGCTTTCTCCGGGCGCTGTACTCACCTGAACTTTAATTTCATCAGACAAAACTTTTGTACCTCCGGTGACCGAAGATTTATCACCTCCGGATTCGCGGATCACCGGAGCAGATTCACCGGTAATGGCCGATTCGTCGATGGTGGCAATACCTTCAATAATCTCACCGTCTGTTGGGATGGTATCGCCTGTTTCGCAAACAAATACATCTCCTTTTTTCAACTGGTTAGATGAACGGATTTCGATGATTCCGTTTGCCAAAAGCACTTTGGCTGGTGTTTCTTCTCTTGTTTTGCGAAGGCTGTCGGCCTGTGCTTTACCTCTTGCCTCCGCAATGGCTTCGGCGAAGTTTGCAAACAGCACGGTAAGCAACAAAACTAAAAAGATGAAGAAATTATATAAGGGAGATCCTTGTCCGCTATGGCTGAAAGAATACACGGTAACGTAAGCCATCACCAGTGTTCCGATTTCTACGGTAAACATGACCGGGTTACGGACCATTACCCTTGGATCGAGTTTGATGAAAGATTGTTTTAGCGCGGTCTGCACCAGGGCAGGTTCGAACAATTTATTATTGGGTTTCATATTATTTATTTATGTATAATGGAAGATGTGTGATGGATGACGGAGGGCTTAATGCCCATTTTCCATCATCCCTCTTACCTTTTCCATCTTAGTGAGTAAAATATTCTGCCAATGGACCTAATGCCAGTGCAGGGAAATAGGAAAGTGCATTTAACACGATGATTACGGCAAAAGTCATCAGTGCAAAAGTTTTGGTATCTGTTTTAAGTGTACCGGCTGATTCAGGGATGAATTTTTTGGCGCCTAATAATCCGGCAATGGCAACTGGGCCAATAATCGGTAAGAAACGGCCAAGGAAAATCACAATGCCGGTTGATAAGTTCCAGAACATATTGTTATCACCTAATCCTTCAAACCCCGAACCGTTGTTGGCATTTGATGAAGTCATTTCGTAGAGCATCTCAGAAAATCCATGGAAACCAGGGTTATTAAGCCAGTTTTTTGGCTGAACGGCCCAGGCGGCATCGCCATGACTGGTAAAGATGTAACTCGCTACAGCTGTTCCTGCAAGGATTAAAAATGGACTTAATAAAGTGATAATGGCAGCGATCTTGATCTCTCTGGCTTCTACCTTATGTCCGAGAAACTCTGGGGTTCTACCCACCATCAGTCCCGAAATAAATACGGCAACGATCAGATAAATAAAATAGTTTAATAAACCTACACCGCAACCTCCATAAAAAGAGTTGATCATCATTCCAAGCAACTGCCAGGTACCCGACATCGGCATGGTACTATCATGCATACTGTTTACCGAGCCGGTAGAAATAATGGTAGTTACCGTTGCCCAATAAGCAGAGGCAGCCGGGCCAAACCTAACTTCTTTACCTTCCATTGCCCCCGTAGTTTGAGAAATACCCATTTTTGCCAGGGCCGGACTTCCACCTAACTCTGAGCTTAGCATAGGGAGCAACAGCATAAACAAACCAATAGTCATTACCCCAAAAATGGTCCAGGCCAGTTTTTTCCTGCGGATGAAATAACCGAATGCAATGATCATAGCAATTGGAATAATGACCTGTGCAATCAGCTCAACCATATTGGTCAAGTAGCTTGGGTTTTCGAATGGATGTGCCGAGTTGGCGCCAAAATAACCTCCGCCATTGGTACCCAAATGTTTAATGGCTATCAATTGAGCGGCTGGTCCTCTCGACACATTAACCGTATCGCCCTGTAAGGAGATAAACTGATCTTTACCATCGTAACTTGCCGGTGTGCCGTTAAAAGTTAAGATTAAGGCCACTACAACTGATAATGGCAATAATAAACGGGTAATTGATTTGACGAAGAACTCCCAAAAGTTACCCAGTTCAGTCGTTGTCTTATCTCTAAAGGCTTTAAAAAGGACTACCGCAGCGGCGATACCTGTTGCCGCACTCACAAACTGAAGAAACATCAGTACATATTGCTGGGTGAGGTAACTTACGCCACTCTCGCCCGAATAATGCTGAAGGTTACAGTTGGCGACAAAGCTGATAATGGTGTTAAAGGCTAAATCTGGAGTCATCCCAGGGTTTCCGTCCGGATTGAAGGGAAGTTTATCCTGGAAAATGAGTACAAAGAAACCGTAAAACAACCAGAGTATATTAATGGTAAGCAATGCTTTTAACTGCTGCTTCCAGTTCATCTGTTCTTTAATGTTAATTCCGGAAAGCTTGTAAATACCAGTTTCCAATGGTTTTAAAAAATCTGTCCAGACTTTTTCTCCTGCAAAAACCTTTGCCAGGTATTTTCCCAGTGGTATGGCAATCACCAGGGTGAGCAGGAATGTGGCGATAATGCCTGTTAATTCAGTGTTCATTTTTTGATTTGTTAATTGTCCCCCCTAAAGGAGAAAGGATTAAAATTTTTCGGGTTTGATCAGCACGTAAATCATATAGATAAATACGGCGATGGCGATAATAAATAATGCGATCATAGTGTTAGATTTTTTCGAACCAGTCGATTGATTTGTAAGTTGCCCAGCAGAGCAGAATTAGGATTAAAAAAATAAGTATTGTCATGATTGTATTGCTTTTGCTTGCCATTAGCCAACTCTTATACCACAAAAAAGAACCACAACACAATCAACTGATTTACAGCTAATTAAATACAATGCATTTTACTTAATTTAAATCAGGCATAAAAAAACCCTTCCATTTTGGAAAGGTTTTTTTCATTTGGGGAAATGAGGAGCGCTCATATTGTGTATACTGATCGGAGCGAAGAATCTGTTTTTGCTTAGCACATGCTCAAATGAGCCTATAGCTTTGAACATCGCGTGAGAGGGATATCCTGGCACGGCCCCTTTATTATAGATCCGATAGCAGTGAATGCCGGTTTTTCATTGGCTGGAACGCATAGCGGGACTGCTGCCTGCTATGGAATAGTGCCAGTCATTTCCAAAACACAAAAGAGCCGAACACGTTATTTATATCGATTTACATTAAATAAATTAACACTCAGAATGACACGCAGGTACTTAGGAATGTCCTTTCAGCTCCAGCCCTTCCAGCAGGCTGATATAAATATCAATCCCTTCTTCAATTTCTTCGATGCCAATAAATTCATCCGCAGTATGCGAGCGGGCAGAATTACCTGGCCCCATTTTAACCGATGGCATATCCAGCCAGCCTTGGTCTGAACTTGTTGGCGAAAGATAAGTTTTCCTTCCCAGCGCAAGCCCAGCCACAACCAGGGGATGAAGAATATCAATAAAGGAAGGTTTTAACACATTCGGACGCAGTGTAAAATGGCATGAGGTATGGTTGATGATCGTGTTTACAATTTCTCTTTCGGTATAATTGTGATCGAAACGGATATCTACCGTAAAGCTGCATTCAGCAGGAACAATATTGTGCTGAATCCCAGCCTTAATTTCGGTAACCGACATTTTCACGGGTTGCGGTTCACCATCCATGATTGGAAACAAATAACTTCTAAACCATTCGATATCTTTAAGGGCATGGTAGATGGCGTTGTCGCCTTCTTCTCTTGCCGCATGGCCCGATCGTCCTTTCGAAACGCAGTCGATCACCATTGAGCCCTTTTCGGCAATGGCCATCTGCATGCCGGTAGGTTCGCCTACAATGGCAAAAGAAATTTCCTTAAGATCGTCCAGTATACTGCGGATGCCCAATTCGCCCGAGGTCTCTTCTTCAGCAGTTGCTGCCAAACAGAGATTAAACGGGAGGTCTTTCCGATCAAAGAAATACAAAAAAGTGGCGGTTAGGGCAACCAGTGGCCCACTGGCATCGTTGCTCCCCAATCCATGTATTTTTTCATCCTCAATAACCGGATTAAACGGATCTCGTGAGTACTGTCCGTTGGGTTTTACCGTATCATGATGAGAATTTAAAAGAATGGTGGGTTTTGATGCCTCCATATATTTATTATAGCACCAGATATTGTTATGTTTCCTAAAAGTGTTTATGCCATGCTGGTTTAAAAAAGATTCAATATGATCGGCAGTAAGCATCTCCTCACCGCTAAAAGAAGGAATAGAGATTAAGGTAGAAAGGAGTTCGAGCGATTCCTGATAAAGATGATTAAGATCAGGACCTTCGATAAGGTGTATTTTACTAATAGTATTCATGGTGATTTGATTAGATGATTAAGAACGGGCTATTTCCTGATAGATTTCGGTTTGCTGATACACAATTGGCTGTGCATCTATAAAATATTCCGGATCAAAGAGCATGGCAGTACAGAGACAGTTGCATTTTTTCTTGCGTTCCAGAATATCGTAGTTTACACAGCTTTTGCAACCCTCCCAAAAACCTTCATCATGGGTGATCTCTGCAAAACTGACCGGAAGAAAACCGAGTTTGGCGTTCATCCGCATAATGGCTGGCCCTGAGGTAATGCTAAAGATTTTTGAATTGGGGTACAGTCTTCTCGACATTTTGAAGATCCTGTTCTTGATGGACCTGGCCACGCCAGAGTTCCTGAATTTTGGCGCTACAATAAGTCCCGAGTTGGAAACGAAGCGGTCGTTCTCCCAGGTTTCGAGGTAAGAAAAACCAACCCATTCTCCCGCATTGGTTAGGGCAATAACGGCCTTGCCTTTTGCCATCTTTTCGATTACTGACGGTACCGTTCTTTTGGCGATTCCTGAGCCCCGCGCAAGGGCAGATTGTTCTGTTTCCTTTATGATTTCTTCTGCGTAACGCGCATCACTCTGATTGGCAATGCGGACAAAAATGATCTGGTTATCCATGATGATTAAATTTCATGGCGGGCCTATCACAAAGTGGATGCCTTTAACACTTTAAGTTGCCAAATAGTGGCTTAAGCCCTATTATAAGCTTCTAATTTTTTTTCTCATGCCATTTTCTACAGCTGTTACCTTACCAAAATGGAAGGGTTAATTTCATTATGGCAAAGCATTTAGTCACCTATATCGCTTTTGATGAAGAGGCAAAAGAATTGTAGAATTATCTGGCATTAGCCATTCATCAATAAAATATGCTTCGGAGGTAAATGAAATAAGGTTTCCCTGATCCAATCAGGTCTTCTAAATCCGGCGTTAAAGACTTTAAAACAGCTTTTGGCACATCAATGGCATATCAGTATATAAAATCAAATTATGTTAACGGTAGAAAAAATTGGGGGTACATCAATGTCGGCCCTCGAAGCGGTAATCAAAAACATTATTCTTTACGGAAGAACACCAGAAGAACTTTATAACAGGGTATTTGTCGTATCTGCATTTGCAGGGGTAACAGACCTGTTGCTCGAAAATAAAAAAACCGGTGCCCCTGGCATCTATCATAAAATCTGCAAACACCAGGATTTTCGCCCGGCCATGCAGGGTCTCATCACAGAGCTTAAGCTGATCAATATCAGGTATGCGCCCTTAGGATTAAATCTTGTTGAGGCTGATCTGTTTGTAGAAAAACATATAAAAAAAGCATTGGAGTATCTGGATAACCTGGTGAATATCCTATCATCAGGTTATGTAAGCAAAAGTGGGATCCTGCTGGCAGCAAGGGAAATACTGGCTTCCATAGGCGAAAGCCATTCGGCATTCGTGCTCAGCAACATTTTGGAAAATCAGCACATGAGTGTAAAAAGGATCGATCTGGGTGGTTTTGATGATCATGATTCATTAACAATAGACCAGAGGATAAAACGGGCATTTAAGGAAGTGCCCTTTGCCCGCACCATCTGTGTCGTTACCGGATATACCAAAGGAACAGAGGGTATTATGCGCGAATTTGACCGGGGCTACTCAGAAGTAACTTTTAGCAAGATCGCCGAAATCCTTCGGCCTGATGAAGCGGTCATCCACAAGGAATATCACCTATCAACCGCCGATCCCGCCATTGTTGGCCGTGAAAACTGCATTCCGGTGGGTTACACCAATTATGATATCGCCGATCAGTTGGCTGATGTAGGTATGGAAGCTATCCATCCATCGGCATCAAAACCACTCGAAATAAAGGGCATAAGCCTGCGCATCAAGAATACTTTTGATCCGGCACACAGCGGAACCCTGATTACGAAATCCTATCTCTGTGAGCAAAAAAGGATAGAGATGATTACGGGAACAGATAAGTTAATCATGATCGATGTCTACGATGCGCTAATGGTGGGTAGTGTAGGCAGCGACCTAAAGGCGATGCAGATTTTCGCCAACCATAACATCTCTTACACCTTTAAAACCACCAGTGCAAACAGCATTTCCACTTTGATCTGGGAAAAGGATTTCCACAAAAGCCTGATCAGCGATCTTGAAAAAGAATTTGAAAAAGTTACCTATGAAAAAGTGGCTATAGTTTGTCTGTTGGGTTCCAATATCGATCAGCCCGGCCTATTGGCAAAAAGTGCTGCCGCCCTTACCGCAAATGGAATTAACATCAAAAGTGCAGGTTTTGCGCTCAGAAAAGTGAATATCCAGTTTATTTTGGATAGGGATGATTACAAACCAGCCATAATTGCGCTGAACAAAAGAATGAAATAACTATAGGCATATGTTAATCCTAATTGATCGTGTTTATACGCAAAATGCACATGATGCAACAAAATAAAAACTTTGCTCTCCTGTAAAACGTATGTTAATAAAAAACAGACTAGCATATAATGAGAAAAGGAGTGGTACTGCGCATCGATCAATCAATTGGCTGTGGATTTATACAGGATGAAAATGAACAGGAAATTGCGTTTTGCCTGAAAAATACAGATGAAAATATTGAGATCAGCGATGCAGTAGAATTTGAAATACAACTCACCCGGCATGGGCTTACTGCCATCAATCTGAATCTTTTTGTGCATACCTAAATTAAAACTTCAATTTGTTTGTACTGTATTGACCAGGAAGATGACTATATTTCTTAAAATATCCCCGTCAGAACTTAAATTTGATGATATGATGCCTAATCCCAGTTCATTTGTATGGCCACTTATCCAATATATGGAGCAATATCATCAGGTTCCCGTCAACCTTATTGCCGAATATGAAAAACACTGTACACTGGTATCAGTAAAAAAAAACAAGCACATTCAGTCTCCAATCGATAGCAATGCTGCGCTTTATTTTGTAAAGAGTGGCATTGTACGCGGTTTTATAAAAGATGGCGCTAAAGATATCACCACATGGTTCTGCTTCGGGGACAATATTGTAGGTGCCATTCGCCATCCTGATGCCCAATCCAATCCATCTTTAGAATATTTACAGGCATTAGAAGATTGCGAGTTGATACGTGTGCCGTATACGCTCATCGAATATGCATACGCTAATTTTGAGGAAGCAAATATTATAGGAAGAAAACTTTTAGCCCTTCATTATTATGCGGCGTCCGATCGGTCTATCCTTGCACGGATACCCAACGCCATGCGCCGATATCGCCGGTTGCAGGAAAGCAAAAAAATAGATATGAACAAAATACCCCTCCGGTATCTGGCCAGTTATTTAGGTATGCGTTTGGAAACTTTAAGCAGGATCAGAAGCAAGGAATTGCATAAAACAATAGATCGTGACGTTGCAGTTTAGATGCGACGCATAAAGCTATAAATATTTATCTTTGGGCCACACCAGGATATGGATCAAATCGCCTGGTCGTAATAAATATCAGCATGTAATGATAAAAGATGTTCTTCATGCAAAGCTGGAGAAAGAGATAAAAGATTCTTTTTCGATTAGCAACTTTAAGGATTATTTTAGCCCTGGGCCAATTGCATACCGTTTAACCTATAACCGTATTTTATTAATCGCAAACGGAACCGGCGAAATTTATATCGATGATCAGGTTTTTCAGATTACGGATCACCAAATCTTTTTAATAGCAAAAGGACAGCTCATCAGATTTACTGCCGGCGCGAAGTTTTCGGGATTTGAGCTGAGTTTTGGAAATTGCTTTTGGGAAAGAAGTCCATCGAGTGCAAATAACTGTAAGGCGGTATTGTTCAACAATGCGGCAAACAATCAGCAGTTATCTTTAACCATAAAAGATCATGCCCATTTAAGTACACTTTTCGAAAGTTTATATAACGAGTTTAACTCGGCCGAATATGTCAATAAATTAGATGCCATGGCGGCCTATCTAAAAATCATCATGATCAAGATTGCGAATGTAAACGCTGCACTAACAACCGGAGTGGATAGTTATGAAAGTCAACTCTACCGGAATTTTATCGAATTGATCAGCACCCGCTATCAAAGCTCGCATGAAGTTCGAGATTATGCCGAATTAATGGGCATATCTGCAAGAAAATTAACCGAGCTCACCAAGAAGTGCTGTGGCAAAGGCGCCAAAGATTTAATAAACGAACAGCTTATAGCTGAAGCCAAGCGTGGTCTACAATTTTCTTCGAGGCCTGTTAAAGAAATTGCCTACCAGCTTAATTTTAGTTCACCCGATCAGTTCAGCCACTTTTTCAAAAAGAACACTACCATTTCCCCTCAGGATTATCGCATGTTATTTGTAAATATTGGTCTTTAGATTAAAATGGTAAGTGAGGGTTATGCCTCCTTCCAACACCTACCATTACAGAAATCTTACTCACTCCATGGGGAGTGCAAAATGCAATCGCAAAAGTTTTTACGGTGAAAATTCGGGATCATATAGGCACATACATCTGCTTTGATATTACCAAAGGTGGTTTCGGTTTTATGCTCGAAACCACTAAAAAATGTTGGAATAATCTGTTTTTTGAAATCATTACGCGGAAAAGCATCTATAATGGCTAACCGATCGGATTCGGAAAGGTTTTCATATCCCTCACCCATAACATCGAGCCCTACACCGCTGTACATGAGCGCCACTTCGTTTTCTTTATGTTCAGCAATGCCAATGCTGGTGTGCAAAGCAATGGTATCCCATACCAATTGTAATGATGCGGCAGGCAAGCCATGACTTTTTAAAAAATCCCTGGCGGCATTTGCGCCATCAACTTCAAAACGCAGATCGGTACTGCTGTATTTTTTGGTTAGGCCCAGATCATGAAATACAGAACTTACATACAGCAATTCCGGATCATATTTAAGGCTGTTTCTTTTTCCGTTTAGCGAGGAGAAAAGGAAAACCCGCAGAGAATGGTTGTAAATAAATTCGGTTCCATGTTCCAACAAAAGTTCGGTTGCCTGTTTGGCAATGGTGCTATCAGGGATGGAAATCCCGGCAACTGATTTTGGTTTGATAACTGACATATCTTTAAATTTTATAGGTCAAAGGTAGACCGCTAAAAGAGTCTGTTATTGTTAAAAACCGATGAGTGCATGTTAATTTTTACCATTACAAGATTACTCATACATAAAAAAGATGCATGATCTATTATCTGATCACGCATCTTTTTCATTATCTGAACCAATAAATCAAAAATGGTTTAGGGTTAGAAATTTGTGTTTACAATTAATTGACTACGGTTGGCGTCAACAAAATCAAGTGGAATTACCCCAAATCTACCATGGGTATTATTGGTAAAAAATGTCGTGATTTTTGGATTAACAGAATTGGAAACTGTAGGAATGCTTGGAATACTGAAAATACCCGCTTTATACCCACTTGCATAATTGAGGTAAAGTTTATTCGAAGTATCGTTTTTTGCTTCATTTAACAGGGTTTCTATTCTTGTCCATTTAGTATTTACATCGTTAACGTTGTAAAAATCCTGCACTTTTAAGTTGGCGGCAGCATTATTGATATCGAATGTTGTATTATCGGCCCAGGCTGTCGCATCGATTCCCTTAGGTGAAGCACCAGAAAACCTCCTCAACAGCCTGATTTTTCCACGGATACTACCTAAGGTTGGAATATTATTCCCTAAATCCCATTTACCAGGATTTTGTTGTACATAAGTATCGAAAGTTTGCTCAAAAGAGCGGGTATTGTTCGATGGTGTATGCTCTTCTTTAACACTCATTATAATGGCTTCGCTTGGATGACTGTTTAAAAAGTTGATACAGGCATTTAACACGTCGTTAAAGTTGAGGTTTTGGTAAATGGCTCCATGATGGATGGCAAAAGCATTATCGATGTGCCTGCAGCGGATATCCAGATAACGTACTCCTGCATTTAACTGATCGGCAATGCTCAGGTTCTGACATTTGGCCGTGCCTGCCACAGGCTCGATCATAGCTCCAGAATCGTGTGTACCGGGAATTGAAATCGCTGCGATGCTGTTTTGATCTGCAAGTACGCTCATCCAGTTATTGAGTGAAAAGCTTAATAATACCGAATTGGGATTTACATTCTCTTTTAATTTTGGACCCGAAATTTTTTCAGTCTGTTGTTCTTCTTTTTTACAGGCACTAATGGTTAATACTAGGGCCACAAAAAGTGATAGTTGTAATTTTCTCATAGTTTTAGGAAGATTGGTGATCTATTTGGTTCAGTGTCTTAAAATTAGTAAAAGGTTTTACTAAATCGCTATACTTAACCATATAATAATGATTACTTAATTTTTCCGACTATCTGAATCGATTGAAATAAAAAACCGCCTCATAATTGACTTATGGGACGGCTTCTTTGCACTACTATATTTCAAGTAAATTATGATGCTTTTTATCCTGATTTGTTAAAAATAAGTGAACGTTACGGTCGATCGGCAATCTTTATTTGGAGTAGCCCTTACCCAATGTGCGCTAAAACCATTTGGAAATTCATAGTTCATGGTTTGCCCAGCTTTGATCGAAAATGTTTTATATGGATGGAAACCTGTTAAATCGAAATCGATTTCTAAAGTAATATCCACATCTTTATCTGCAGTAAGGCTTACTTTTTTACGGTCATAGCCAGTCATTAAATAAGGCAGTGATGGCTCATTGGTTTTTACCGTTGTGTTTTTCCATACACCTCCTTCGCCAACTGGTTTACCCATTTTCCATAGATCATCAATGCCCCCATACCACAATCCGTTCGCCTGATTACCAAAATAATGCCCATCCGGTTTAGCATCCTGTTTGGTTCCACTCAATACCAATAAACCTCTCCAGGTACAAAAATCTATTATCCTTTTATTATGAGTGGTAACCGGCCGGATCGCATTAAAACCAGATTCGCGGCCAACCTCATAAAAAGTTCCCTGAACGTTCAACATAAACCGTTCAGATTCCACTTCCCGTTTATCGCGATAAGGAAAAAGCTCATAGTCAGCTGAGCCTTTTGGCAAACGGAAGGTACCAGTTTTATCTTTGATGATCACGGAGGCATCGTCAACAGTGTAGCTTTTATTCAAGCCCATTAATTTTTCCATTTGTGCAGTGCTATCTGCGGTATGGGTTAAAAACAATAATTTTTCGTCAATTTCCTGATATTGTTTTTTACCATTTGAAATATGGAGTACCTGAAGGTTTTTGTTGTAACCAGACGGTCGGATCAGGTTCTCATTGATTGGATTTTTCTCTTTTATGCTGGCTAAAGCATTAAACATTTGATCCTGCCCATCGTGCATCTTACCTGTAAAATGAAAAAACGCGGATACCTTACAGTCTTTATCCGTTTTAAAACGAACCCAGGTAGCCTTAAAACCGGCAGGGAATATGAAATATTGATAAGCATTGGCTGCAACGCTTATCTCTTTATAATCCTCCCATTGGTTATTTCCGGCTTTATCAATCTGCATCGTAAAAATTACCGGTTGATCTGATTTTTGAGCAAGATGCAGTACTTTTTTATCGAAACCATTTACCAAGAATGGATCGGAAGGTATATTTGCCTTAACATCATCATTATCCCATGGACCACCCCAACCCGTGGCACCACCCCAGTTTTTTAAATCATCCCATTGCCCAAACCAAAGGTTAGACTGTGCCCGTCCGGCCATAGGGTTTTCTAAAACCGTTGTTTCATCCGTAGAAATGACGATCTGATTGTTCCAGCTGCAAAAATCAGGAATATAGCGTAGGTGACTATTTACAGGAGCAATACCACGGCTGTTGGCCCTCGAAAATGTTTTTGGAAAATCGTACATCATCCCATGCATATCCATTAACATCTTGCCATTGCCAACCTCACGTATGCGTGGCCATTCGGTATACCAGCCTCCTCTATGGTCGTAAGTATGCGCCGCTTTAGGTAAGCGGTAAGTGTACCACTTTCCACCATCTAATAATTTTAACATGACGGAGCGTTTGTCCCAACCAATGCTCCACAGAGGGCTTGTATCTGTCGGTGAGCCATAAATACCACCGGGACCAGTTACATCTGTAAATTGTCTTCGTTCGATGATTTTCCAGCTCTTACCATCCCAGCTGGCCAAAACGCCTTTTTCCTCATCATTTTTTGGTAAATCACCAGTTTCGAGCATGTCTTTTGTAAGCTTAAAAACGGCTTCCTCTCCATTGTTGGCAACCACCAGTTGCTTCTGCGCAGTATAAGCACCTTTACCATGCCAGCCGGGAACAGGTTTATTAAATAGTTTTTTTACGGCCAATGTGTGTACATTGGTTTCGTACAACATCCCTTCCATATCGTAAAAATAAACCATATTGGCAGGGTCGGTAAGATGGCGGGTAGTGGCGGTCATCCTGCCCGGCATCACCGAAAAAGGGATAACCCTAACCTTGCCCTTGTTATCAATAAAATAATTGCTGGTGATCAGCTGGTTCGATTCTCTGTGGATCATCCTGTTTGCAGGGGTACCGCCAATACTTTCCGGATGGATGGTTACATTCAGGTTATTATCTATGCTATATAATTTATCTGAACTTCCTTTGGGCATGTGTGGTGAATAAGTGACCATCCAAAGTTTACCGGCCCAGGGCGTAATGGCGCCGATACCGTTTTCGCCCCCGTCGCCATAACTTTTGGTTGCTCCCTGTTTTAACCAGTTTTGCTTCTCCCAGTTTTCATTAAATGTAGCTAAATGCGGGTAAATCCCACTCACTTGTAAAGGTTTTTGCTGTGCATAGGCCAAATGGGCCGTGAGAATAGCAGCACTTAATAAAGTGCTGCATTTTAATATCAGGTTTTTTTTCATGTGCATGGTTAAAGCAGCCGAAAGAGTTTACTTCCAGCTGAGATCTCTTAGTAATTCGGGTTTTGTGTTAATTTAGGATTTGCCCTCACCTCAACAGCCGGTAATGGCCATAAGTATTGTTT
>Ga0163161_10001080_pt1 | contig 20638 bp, 17 predicted proteins | sample S45metaG_FD_129847 | JGI IMG/M metagenome (GOLD analysis project Ga0163161, IMG submission 129847) | Switchgrass rhizosphere microbial communities from Kellogg Biological Station, Michigan, USA - S4-5 metaG | ecosystem: Host-associated > Plants > Roots > Rhizosphere > Soil | place: USA... | reverse complement strand
GCAGCGAGTTGCGCGAATGCACTGCCGGACAGCGATAGAGTCAGTCCCAGTGCGTTGAGCGCCAGGCGTGGCCAATTGTTCATGATGCCTCCTGATGAGGATCTGGGCATGTGAGCGTTCATTGCACGATGACCACTTCTTCGGTGTCGCTGCCGCCATTGGATGACGTCACTCGAACCTTGGCGGGTGGTATCGGCGAGATGCCGGTGGCCAGGGATTTCACTGCGCCATCGCCACTGAGGGCGCCAATGGCGACACCGGTGCCAGAGGTGGCAGTGAGCACCGGTGGCGAAGTTTCGTCGCTGGTCGAGGCCACGACCGTTATTTGCCCGGTGCTGAGGCTGTATTCGGCACGTGAAATCACCACCAGGTCCGTCAGGGGCATGGGTAAGGTGGTCGGTGTGCTGCTAGCGATGGCCAGGTGGTTGTCGGCGGTCACTTGCAACGTGCTCGGCAAGCTCGGGTTGGTCGAAGACTGCGCATACCAACTGCCGGTGGTGTTGGCCTCGGTAAGGTTCAATACCGGGTTGTTGCTGTCCAGAGTCACTTTGGCCGGTGGCGGCGGGGCCAGGACGAACACGTCTTGCTGAGCCACAGGAGCGCTGGCGCCGGGTTTACGCGAGTAGGTGCTGCGCTGGGTAATCATTGGCGTCGGCCGTGCCATTGTCGCCAACTTGCCGGAGATGGCCATCACCGTAGTGCGCAAATCCAGCCCGTTGGGTCCTTCAATGCGGATGTAGTTGGTATTGAAAGGGCTGCCGGTGAAGGCTTCCACCAGGTTCGGGTCGCCGACGAATTGCTCGGCTGAACCGGTGAGCGGATTGGTCTCGGTGTAGGGGCCATTGATGCTGCGCAAGAACGGCCCGACATCGCCCTTGAGGGCACCGTCGTAGGTTTTCGGCACGCCGATGCCGATGTCCCGGGTCATGTTGATCGCCCGACGCCCGGGGGTGTCGATGTTGAAGACATCGACGCCGTAGGGGTGGGTAATGACGTAGGTGCCCGCGGTCGGTACATCGACCCGTATGCGGATGCGGGCGAAGCTGATCTGGTCACCTTCGATGGGGTCGCCACCGCTGAAGGCAGCTTCAACGGCGCTGACATAGGTCAGGTCGATTCCTCGGGCTGCGTCGACGATGGTGCCGTCGCCGGTGAACCAGAACGCCTCGTCGGGAAAGTTGGTCGGGAAGACGAGCGGTTGCGCGTCGTCGAAAATCCCGGGTGCCGGAAGCAAATTGCACATGTACGTCGGTGCGCCCGGTGCGCTGGGCACTCGCGAGCTTACGGCCTTGGACAGGCAAAGCTCAAGGGTTCGTCCATGAGTGTCCTGATACCAGGCGGCGAACGAGCCGTTGGCTGGCACGTAGGGGCCAGGGTCGACGGCAAACAGCGCCGCCTGGGCGACGCCTTGGGCCAGTGCGCTAACGACCAGGGCGGCCGCGGTTTTGGACAGTAAAGGGTGCATGAGTTAAGCCCTCTATATCGGAATGCCTGCCCCATGGGGACGGGTCAGTTGCGAGGGTTCGGCAACTTCCATACCAACCGGCGAAAACGGCCGGCAGAGGCCCGAGTCATGGGCGTGTCACTCACAAGCGGCATCGGAGCGCGGTTTTTGGGCGCGGGCCACTGTCCCCAGGATTGGGGGTAGATGGGGATGAGGAAGAAGGGGGGGGACGAGACCCAAGGTCGGGCAAACGACCCTGAGTGGGCTATAACCCTATAGGGGATTCGTCGGGGACACGTCCATGAACATGCCTACTCAAACACTCCAGGCCGAGGGGGGTGATATTCGCCTGAGCTCGCGCAAGCAGCCGTTCAATTTACTGCGCTGGTTTTCGCTCATCAGCATGGCGGTGATTGGCACGGTTGCGTTGGCGTTGGGGGCGGTGTCCACCCGGTTTGTGATTACCGAAAGCGTGCAACGCGATGCGTTGTTGACGTCCCAGTTCATTCAGGCGATTGCCTTGGTCGAGGTGCGCCACGTATCGATTCCCAACGTGCGGACCATGGGCGAGCTGCTCGATCCGCGTAACGACAAAAACGTTTCCGACGTCGACCCGCTGGCCCGCGCCATTGCCCGGGGCGAATTCCTCGACCATATCGAGCACTTGCCGGATGTGATTCTGGCCAACATCTATGCCCCCGACCGCAGGGTGATCTGGTCGACCAACCCGGCGTTAATGGGCACCACGATCCACGCCGACGAAGACCTGGAGAAAGCCTTTGCTTCCAGGGTTCCTGTGTCGGCCAGTTATCACGATGTGGACAAGAACCGCCTGGAACAGAAGTTCGTGACGCCTCCGGAATACATCTTCATCGAGAACTACATTCCGTTGTTCGATGCCGACGGCGACAAAGTCACGGCGATGGTCGAGATCTACAAGGAGCCCAAGGACCTGATCAGCCGCATGGAGCGAGGCCTGGTGTTGATCTGGCTGGCCACTGCGCTGGGCGGCGGGCTGATTTACCTGGGGCTGTACTGGATCGTGCGCCGGGCGGCCAATTTGCTGGCCACGCAACAAAAGCAACTGATCACCAACGAAACCTTTGTCGTCCTGGGCGAGATGTCGTCGGCGGTCGCCCACAGTTTGCGTAATCCGCTGGCGACCATCCGTTCAAGCGCCGAACTGGCGCTGGAGTTCGACAGCGGCCCGGCCCACAAGAACATCAACGACATCATCGGCCAAGTGGATCGCATGTCGAAGTGGGTGAGGGAGCTGCTGCAATCCTTGCGTCCGCTCAACGATGACGCCGAGCCTGTCAATCTGGTGGCGGCGCTGCATGACAGCCTGATGGCCTTCGAGCATCAAATCGCCAAAGCCTCTGTCCATGTGGTGTTCGACCCGAAGCTGACGCCCATGGTCCTGAGCCAGCAGGTGCAGTTGACACAGATCCTCAACAGCTTGCTGGCCAATGCACTGGAGGCCATGGGCAAGAGCGGCACGTTAACCATCACATTGGAGCCAACCGATTGCCGTGGCCTCAGCGTGGTGGTGAGCGACACCGGCAAAGGCATGAACGAAGAACAGCGCAGCATGGCCTTCCGGCCGTTTTTCACCACCAAACAAGGTGGGCTGGGTGTCGGGCTGGTGCTGGTCAAACGGATCATGGAGCGGTTTGGCGGTGCGGTGACCCTGGAAAGCCGTGAAGGCGAAGGCACGAGTGTCCGTCTGTCGTTCAAATTGGTCCCCTGAAAACGGGTGTGAACTTTCCCCGTTAGCGGGTGTCATTCCCCAGTCGTTCCCCCGCTAATGGCATGTTGATGTTGATAAGCCATTGTTTTGACAAGTATTAATACTTTCGTAAAAACCGGTAACAACTCTGGCGAGGTCCTTGCACCACCCCCATTACCCCCTTCATAACTTCGAGGCGGCTGGTGATGGACAGAAAAGCGCGGTACCCCTTCAAATGGTTCGGCCTCCTGACGCCTCTGAGCGTTCTTCTGACAATGACGCTGGGCACAGCGACTCTGCGCGCCAGCCCCATCGACGACGAGCGACAGCCAGAACCTTCTGACCCCTCGGCTTACCAAGATGAACCGGCTGACAAAGCGGCGGCGTTGAACGCCATTTTGACCATGCCCGAGGCTAATCTGGATTCCTTCGATTTGCCGGGTGGCGTCAAAGGCAGCAAAGACACCACGCGGGTGGAAAACATCCTGCCGCCGACGGTGCAGACCAGTTTCAACTACCCCACCAACGGCAAGCCGAGCCCGCTGTATGGCGCTCAGCCGTTTACTCAGCAGTTGGTGCTGTTCGAAGAATTCGGCCCGGAAAAACTCGACCCCACCACGCCGGCGGCGCCGTTGGGTTTTCCACCGCCGGCCATCGGCCCGTTGCCACAGCAGGACCCCACCAGTGCAGCCCGCAGTGCGCCACCGAGTGCGGCACTCGACGCCTTTCTCCGTCAACCGGGGCTGACACCGTTCCCGAGTCTGTACTCCAACGTGGTCGACCGTAACCCGTGGCAGAAGCAGATCGAATTTTTCCTCAACCGCCGTATCGGCTCTTCGGCTGAAGGCCGTCCGCCAGGAAAAGGCTGGTCGCACCAGCGCTGGAACGAGTTTTACCCGCAGGCCGCCTACAAGACGGTGCAAACCGGCGCACGGTTGAATACCGGTTTACGTGACAGTCGTCAGATGCACCGCTATGCCGTGGGCGAGTTTGGCCCAGGCGGCCTCTATCACAACGTGGCTGGCATACCGGCGACCGATGGCACCGCCAAGGGCGTCGATGCGCGTTTCCACCCGAAAATGCCGGTGCAGAACCACAACTCTGTCTGGACCTTTGACGGCACCTTGCCGCCAAAATTGTTGATGGTGCGTTACGGGCAACCCACGTTAATGCGTCATTACAACGGCTTGCCGATCGACCCGTCGGCGAACATGGGGTTCGGTTTGCACACCATCACCACCCACGAACACAACGGTCACACACCGGCGGAAAGCGACGGTTATGCCAATGCGTTTTTCTTCCCCGGGCAATTCTACGACTATCGCTGGCCGATCCAGTTGGCCGGCTACGACAGCATCAACACCAAGGCTGAAGACCCGCGTGCAGCCTTTCCGTGCGCGCCGGGCGAAACCCTGTGGACCAACGACCTTATCCCCAGCCGCAAGACCTGCAACAACGGCACGATCAAGATCCGCGGCGACTGGCGCGAAACCATGAGCACCCACTGGTTCCACGACCACATGCTCGATTTCACCGCGCAGAACGTCTACAAGGGCAACGCGGCGATGATGAACTACTACAGCGCCCTGGACCGCGGCAATGAATCGGTGAATGACGGCGTCAACCTGCGCTTTCCCAGTGGTAGCGCCTTGCCTTGGGGTAACCGCGACTATGACGTCAACCTGCTGTTTGCCGACAAGGCGTGGGATAAAAACGGTCAACTGTGGTTCAACCCGTTCAATACCGACGGCTTCCTTGGTGATCAGGTGCTGGTCAACTGGCAGTGGAAACCGTCCCTGGATGTGCGTGCCCGAAGCTATCGGTTCCGCATGCTCAATGGCTCAGTGTCGCGCTTCTTCAAAATGGCACTCGTGCGCGAGATCAAGGGCACCAGCGGGGAGTTCCAAGGGCCGGCCGGGTCGGGAGTGTCGTATGCCCGTGTGCCGTTCCACATGATTGCCAACGACGGCAACATCATGGAACACAGCGTGCCGTTCGACGGCAGCATGGACCTGGATGCCGACGGCGATAAACAGAATCACAACGCGATCCTGCCAACCCTGGGCATCGCCGAACGTTTCGACATCATCGTCAACTTCTCGAAAAACGGGGTCAAAGCGGGCGACAAGCTGTTCTTCGTCAACCTGCTGGTACACGAAGACGGCAAGGGCCCGGAAGAACCCGTCTCCCTGGCTGACGTGCTGTCCGAGAAATACAAGGCGGTCATCAAGCAAACCAGCAAGGGGCCGAAATGGGAAGACGGTGACCCGGCGGTCGGCAAGGTGTTGCAACTCAACGTCAAGGCGTACACCGGCCAGGACCTGGCCATGGACCCGGCCGCTTATGAACCGGCCAAACCGGGCAAGGCTGAAGGCCTGGTGATGATCCCGTTGAAGATTCACCGCGACAACATCGCCGACAAGGCGCTGCTGGCCAAGGCCCGTCACCGCACCTTCACCTTCGGCCGTTCCGATGGCACTGATGAAGCACCGTGGACGGTCAAGACGGATGGCGGTTTCGGTTTCCACATGGACCCACGGCGTTTGAACGCTTCGACCCAACTGGCCAGTGGCCCCACCGATGCCGGTGCCACCGGTTTCGGCACCCTGGAAGTATGGAACATCAAGCTCGGCGGCGAGGGCTGGAGCCACCCGGTGCATGTGCACTTCGAGGAGGGGATCATCCTCAGTCGCGGCGGCAAGGCGCCACCGGAATGGGAAAAATGGGCACGCAAGGACGTGTACCGCATCGGCTCGGAAAAGGATGGCCTGGACAGCGTCGAGATGGCGATCAGCTTCCGCGAATTCGCCGGGACGTACATGGAGCACTGTCACAACACTCAGCATGAGGACAACTCCATGCTGCTGCGCTGGGACATTGAAAAACCCGGGCAATTCCAGCTGATGCCGACACCGCTGCCGAGCTGGGATGGTGTGCGCTACGTGAACTCCGCCGCGCTGCCAACCTTCCGCACCGGTGACGGCTTCGGCCCTAAAGTGGTGGTCAAGCCATGAACCGCGAGGGAGCCGACATGAAACTGCATACGCCGCGCTCCCGCGCCCTGGGCATGCACCTGGTGTTGATGCTGGTCACCTGTCTGCTGGCCAGTCGGGTGCTGGTGGCTCATGAAGTTGCTCCGTCGGGTTCAGCGTCACCGACGGAGTCGGCGACACCCTGGGGCGGCGATTACTTCCCCAACACCTTGCTGACCGATCAGGACGGTCGGCAGGTGCGTTTCTTCGATGATTTGATCAAGGACAAAGTGGTGGTGATCAATTTCATCTTCACGTCATGCAGCGACTCTTGCCCGCTGGAAACCGCGCGCCTGCGTCAGGTGCAGAAGTTGCTGGGGGACCGGGTCGGCCAGGACATTTTTTTCTATTCCATCAGCATCGACCCCTTAAGCGATACACCTGATGTGCTCAAGGCCTACGCACAACGCTTCAAGGTCGGGCCGGGCTGGAAGTTTCTCACCGGGGAATTTGCCGACGTCACCGAACTGCGGAAAAAACTCGGGCTGTTCATCGAAGGCGTCGATAACGGGCGCAGCAAGGACCACAACCTGAGCCTGATTGTCGGCAACCAGACCACGGGCCGATGGATGAAAGCTTCACCTTTCGAGAATCCGTGGATTCTGGCCGACCAGTTGGCCAACACGCTGCACAACTGGAAACAGCCCAGTATTGAAGAAAACTACGCGGATGCGCCCGATATTCGTCCGCCGAGCAACGGCGAAGAACTGTTTCGCACCCGTTGCGCATCGTGTCACAGCCTGGGTCCTATGGACGGGCAGGGCCTCGGCATGCGCAGCATCGGCCCGGACCTGGTCGGCGTCACTCGCCTGCGTGATCCGGCCTGGCTGAGTCGCTGGATTCGCGAGCCGGACCGCATGCTGGCGGAAAAAGACCCGATCGCCATGGAGCTGTTTGAACGTTTCGACAAAATCCCCATGCCCAACCTGCGCCTGGATGAGAACGCGGCGCAGTCCATCCTGGGTTTTTTGCAGGAAGAAACCGATCGTCAGCAACCGCTACAGGCGGCGCAAACGCAATAGCGGCTTAATACTACATTGGGGCCGTCAGTCTCGATCAATGCCACCTACACTGATCCGAAACGCGGCTGAAAAGGCTTGATGCAAGGCAACCGGGAAGGTCCTATGCAGATACCAGAACAACAAAAAACACCTGCGTCGACGATGTCGGCAGCAGAAAGCAAGGGCTGGCGGGGACAGTTCAACTTGCTGCGCTGGTTTTCCCTGGGCAGCTTTTTCATCATCGCCGCCGTGGCGCTGGGGTTGGGCTACGTGTCCACGCGTTTCGTCGTCGATGAGAGCATCGAGCGTGATTCCATGCTGACTGCGCAGTTCATTCAGGCCATTGGTGATGCAGAAATTCGCCATGCCGGCATCCCGCTGCAAAGAACCATGGGCGAAATGCTCGATCCGCGCGATGACATTGCCTATCCCGACGTAGATCCGGCGGCCCGTGCCGCTGCCCGCATAGAGTTTCTCGATCATGTCGAACACCTGCCGGACACGCTGTTGGCGGTGGTGTACGCCCTGGATCGCACCGTGGTCTGGTCGACCAATGCGAAAATGATTGGCATGCGCGTCGAAGGTGATGAGGAACTGGACGAGTCTTTCGAAATGAAGGAGCCCGTGTCCACCAGCTACCACCAAATTGATGAGGAACGTCCCGAGCAGCAACTGCTGCGCGAGCCTGAATACCTGTTCATCGAGAACTACATCCCGATGTTCAATGCCGACAAAAGCAAAGTGATCGCCATGGTGGAGATCTACAAGGAACCCGCGGACCTGGTGGAACGCATCCAGCGTGGCTTCAAATCGATCTGGCTGGCAACCCTGCTCGGCGGCCTGGCCATCTACCTCGGACTGTTCTGGATTGTGCGGCATGCGGCCACGCTGCTGCAGAGCCAGCAGAAACAACTGATCAGCAACGAGACCTTCGTCGCGCTGGGGGAAATGTCCTCGGCGGTGGCCCACAGCTTGCGCAATCCGTTGGCCAACATTCGTTCCAGCGCCGAACTGGCTCAGGAAATCGCCAGCCAGAATGCGCAGAAGAACATCGGCGACATCATCAATCAGGTCGACCGCATGTCGCGTTGGGTCCGGGAGTTGCTGGTGTCATTGCGACCCGTGAACGACGACTACGAAACGGTAGACCTGGTGCTGGTCATCGACGACACGTTGAGTGCCTTTGACGCGCTGATCAAACGCTCCGGCATCGACGTGCGTTTCACCCCGCAGAGTTGTCCGCCGGTCATCAGCCAACAGGTGTTGCTCACGCAAATTCTTAATAGCCTGTTCGCCAATGCCCTGGAAGCCATGCCCAAGGGCGGCGTGCTGAGCATCGATATCGAAACGCCGCAGCCCGGACTCGTGCGCATGACCCTGAGCGATACCGGCAAGGGCATGACCACACAGCAACAACAAATGGCCTTCAAGCCGTTTTTCACCACCAAACAAGGAGGGTTGGGCGTGGGCCTGGCCCTGGTCAAAAGAATAATGGAGCGTTTCGAAGGCTCGGTCGAACTGACCAGCCAAGAGCAGGAAGGAACCCGCGTCTGTCTCAATTTTAAAGTGGCAACGGGAGGGGTATATGGAGCACAGCATTCTGCTGGTCGAGGATGATGAACTCCTTGCCGAGAATATTCAGACCTACCTGGAGCGTAAGGACTTCGAGGTGACGGTCTGCCACTCGGCTGAGGACGCGCTGGACCAATTGGGCACTTTCGTCCCGGACGTGGTGCTGACCGATAACTCGCTGCCGGGCATGAGCGGTCACGACCTGATCCAGAAGCTGCGCATCAGCGCGCCGGATCTGAAAGTGATCATGATGACCGGCTACGGCAACGTCGAAGACGCCGTGGTGGCGATGAAAGAGGGCGCTTTCCATTACGTCACCAAACCGGTGGCGCTGCCGGAGCTCAAGCTGCTGCTGGACAAGGCCCTGGCCACCGACCGAATGGAACGCACACTGTCGTTCTATCAGGAGCGCGAAGCGCAGAAGTCAGGGGTGCAGGCATTGATCGGCGAATCGGCACCGATGCAGTACCTGAAAAGCACCATTGGCCAGTTGATCGACGCCGAGCGGCGCATGGCCAATACCGATCTGCCTCCGGTGTTGGTGGAAGGCGAGACCGGCACCGGCAAGGAACTGGTGGCCCGTGCGTTGCACTTCGACGGCCCGCGCAGCAAAGGCCCGTTCATTGAATTCAACTGTGCCTCGATTCCTTCCAACCTGGTGGAGTCGGAGCTGTTCGGTCACGAGAAGGGCGCCTTCACCGACGCCAAGGACCGCCGCGTCGGGCTGGTGGAAGCGGCCGATGGCGGGACGCTGTTTCTCGATGAAGTCGGCGAGATGGACCTGTTGCTGCAAGCCAAACTGCTGAAGCTGCTGGAGGACCGGACGATCCGCCGGGTCGGCTCGGTGAAGGAGCGCAAGGTCGATTTGCGGGTGATCAGTGCGACCAACTGCAACCTCGAACAAATGGTCCAGCAGGGCAAGTTCCGCCGCGATCTGTTCTTCCGTTTGCGGATCATCTCGATCAAGGTGCCGCGCCTGTATGCCCGCGGTGCAGACATCCTGTTGCTGGCCCGGCACTTCCTGGCGGTCCACGGCAAACGCTATGGCAAACCGAACCTGCATTTCAGCGATCAGGCCGAGGAATTGCTGCTCAGCTACAGCTGGCCGGGCAACGTGCGCGAGTTGCGCAACATGCTTGAGCAAACCGTGCTGCTGGCCCAGAGCGACACCATCGCCGCCCATCAATTGAACGTGTGCCTGAGCCTGGTGGATGAGCCACTGGTGTTCCAGCAAGAGCCGCAACACTACGAACCGCGTCCGGTCTACAACGGCACCGAGTCCATGAACCTGCCGGAAGTGGAACGCGACATGGTGCGCAAGATGCTCGACAAGACCGACTGGAACGTCACCAAGTCCGCACGGCTGCTGGGCCTGAGCCGCGACATGCTGCGCTACCGAATCGAGAAGCTCGGCCTCGCGCGCCCGGAGAAACGCCAGTGGTAGGCCTTATTGCATCAATGGCCCCTGACGGCTGAGGCACGCGAGCAGGCACGTGGGGTCGAAGACTTCTTCGTTCACGTAGACACCGCGTTGCTGATCGTAGGAGCGGATGAACACTCGAACCGTGGCATCCGCTACCGTCGGCAATCTTGAGTCGTAGAAATTATGCTGACTCGAAATGGGGATGAAGTCCTGAGGTGCTGTCGGAATGTACGAGCCGGGCGGCACGGTGCTCAGTGACGGTGGCACGGGGTGAGCGAAGGGTTGGTCGGCCCCGTAATAGTTGAACCCACTGCTGTAATCGGTAGTGGGTGTCAGGCTGTCGTCCGCGTGAGCACCGGTTGTGGTGATCAGGCAGAGGGCGAGCAATAGCCTCGGATCGGTGGTTTTCATGGCAGCACCTGCGAAATCGGTTTTTCCCGCAAATCCCCAAGGTCATTAACTATAGCTGCCGTACGTTGGCGTTGCCGGCTTACAACATTCCAACAAACGCCACATGGGTTCTTCAAAATCGTTGATCTAGACTCGGGCCGGTCAATCAAGACCCGAATTCTGGAGCGAGCAATGGAAATGCCATCAACCGAAACAGTCATCGCCAGCAACCGCGATGCCTGGAATGACTCTGCTAGACACCATAAAGATAATCCCGAATGGCCGTCACTCTTGCAGGACGTGGCACAGCGTGATTTCTGCTGTATCGACGACACCTTGCGCGGCTTGCTGGCGCAGGTCAGTGTCGACGGCAAGGACGTGGTGCAACTGGGCTGCAACAACGGCCGCGAAAGCTTGTCGTTGTTTGCGTTGGGTGCCCGAAGCGTCGTAGGCGTCGACCAGTCCGAGGCGTTTCTTGATCAGGCACGGGAACTGGCGTCACGCTCGCCCCATGCGCCTGAGTTCATCGAGGCAGACATCCATCACTTGCCGCCAGAGCTTCATGGCCGCTTCGACGTGACCCTGATCACCATCGGTGTGTTGAACTGGATGCCGGACATCGGCGAATTCTTCCGCCACGTCGCGCAAACCCTCAAGCCCGGTGGCAGCCTGGTGGTGTACGAAACCCATCCCTTCCTCGAAATGTTCGACCCCGAGTCCGCCGATCCGTATCGGCCGGACAGCTCGTACTTTCGCAGCGAACCATTCGTGCAGGACCAACCGATCGTCTACGAAGGCAAAGTCGACCAGCAGGCGGCGCCGTCCTACTGGTTCGTCCACACCTTGGGCGCCATCTTCACCGGCGCCATCGACGCCGGATTGCTGATCAGCCACTTCAAGGAGTACCCGCATTCCAACCGCGAGGAACTCTATGATCGGTATGAGCAGCAAACGGCGCAGTTGCCGTTGTGTTTTACGTGGGTGGCGGTGAAGCGATAGGTTCCAGGATCGGGACCTATTCGCGGTGCAGCTGTCGTCCGCTATCCTTGCTCCACGCACATCGAACGGTTTTCCCCATGCTTTCGGTCCAAGGCGTCTTCAAAAGCTACGCCACTCCCCAGGGCCCACTGCCGGTTCTGCAAGGTGTCGACCTCACCTTGAAACCCGGCAGCAGCCTGGCGTTGATGGGGGAGTCGGGCAGTGGCAAGAGCACCTTGCTGCACCTGATTGCCGGACTGGACAAGCTCGATCGCGGCAGCATCCGCAGCGGCGAATATCGGCTGGAGCAGATGAACGAAGGGCAACTGGCGAACTGGCGGCGGACCGAAATCGGCCTGGTGTTTCAGCAGTTCAACCTGATCGGCAGTCTGCGCGTGGAGGACAATCTGGCGTTCCAGGCGCGACTGGCCGGGCGCCATGATCCGCGCTGGCAGGCGCATCTGGTGCAACGTCTGGGCTTGGCTGAGTTGCTGCAGCGTTATCCGGAACAGCTGTCCGGCGGCCAGCAGCAACGGGTCGCGCTGGGCCGGGCCCTGGCGTCGCAGCCAAAACTGCTGCTGGCGGACGAGCCCACCGGCAGCCTCGATGAAGCCACCAGCGATGAGGTCTTGAAGTTATTGCTGGAGTTGCTCGACGACAGTCCCACCACCTTGTTGATGGTCACCCACAGCCCTCGGGTTGCCGCGCGGCTGGCAGAGAAGGTGGTGCTCCACGGTGGCCGTCTGGCTGGCGCGGACGAGCGCTGAAGTGCGGGTCTTTCGCGAGACGCTGCGCGCGCTGCTCAGTCATTGGCGACAGCATCCGGTGCAGTTTTTCAGTGTGCTGACCGGACTTTGGCTCGCCACCAGTCTGCTGACCGGCGTGCAGGCGCTGAACAGCCAGGCGCGCGAAAGCTATGCCCGGGCCAGTCAGTTGATCGGCGGCGAACCCCAGGCCAGCCTCAGCTCACCCAGTAGCGCAACCTTTTCCCAGCAGGTGTTTGTCGACTTGCGCCGTTTGGGTTGGCCGGTGTCGCCGGTCCTGCAAGGCCGGGTGACGCTCAAGGGTCATGACGACCAACGCTTGCAGTTGATGGGCATCGAGCCGGTGTCGCTGCCCGCCGGTTCCTCAGTGGCCGGGCAGGCGTTGGCGATTGAGCAGGTTGTCAAGTTTTTCAGCCCGCCGGGCAGTACCTGGATTTCGTCGCAGACGTTGCAGGTTTTGGGTCTGCATGAAGGCGAGCGCCCCCTGACTTTGGGTGGTCAGGCCTTGCCGCCGCTGCATGCCCAACCCGACATGGCCCCCGGTGTGTTGTTGGTAGACATCGGCTTCGCCCAGCAGATTCTCGGCCTGTCGGATCAGCTGTCGCGCCTGCTGCTGCCGAAGGGTTTCACCGCGCCGCTGCCTGAGCAATTCAAGGGACAACTGCAGCTCAAAACCAGCGGCGAAGAGAACAATTTGTCGCGCCTGACCGAGAGCTTTCACCTGAACCTCGATGCGCTGGGGTTTCTGTCATTCGTGGTCGGGCTGTTCATCGTCCACGCCGCGATCGGCCTGGCGCTGGAACAACGCCGTGGCTTGCTCAGAACCCTGCGCGCCTGCGGTGTCAGTGCACGGATGCTGATTGCCTGTCTGGCGGTTGAACTGGGTGGTCTGGCGTTGATCGGCGGACTGGTCGGCGTCGCCAGCGGCTACCTGCTGGCCAGCGTGCTGCTGCCGGATGTCGCCGCGAGTCTGCGCGGGTTGTACGGCGCCGAAGTGGCGGGGCAGTTGAGCCTCAGTCCGTGGTGGTGGCTCAGCGGCGTCGGCCTGAGTCTGTTGGGGGCGTCGTTGGCGGGGGCCAACAGTTTGTTGCGGGCCGCGCGCCTGCCTTTGCTGGCCCTGGCCGACCCGCAAGCCTGGCATCAGGCTCACGCGCGCTGGTTGCGGCGCCAGGGTTGGGTTGCCGCGATTGCCGCGGTGATCGCAACGCTGGCGTTGATCTTTGGCGACAGCCTGGGCAGTGGCTTCGTGCTGATGGCGGCACTGTTGATCGGCGCTGCGCTGGCGTTGCCGGTGGTGCTCAACTGGGTGCTGAACCGAGTGCTGCATCGCAGTCGCTCGGTGCTCGGCCAATGGTTTCTCGCCGACTGCCGCCAGCAACTACCGGCCCTGAGCCTGGCGCTGATGGCGCTGTTGTTGGCACTGGCGGCGAACATTGGCGCGGGCAGCATGACGGCCGGTTTTCGTCAGACCTTCAGCGATTGGCTGGAACAACGCCTGACCGCCGAACTGTACGTTAATCCGCAAAATCCGGCCCAGGCCAGAGAGCTGCAAACCTGGCTCAAGCAGCAACCCGGACTCACGGCGGTGCTGCCCAACTGGCAAGTGTCGATCCAGTTGCAAGGCTGGCCGGCGGACGTCTTCGGCGTGATCGATCACCCGACGTATCGCCAGCATTGGCCGCTGCTGGAAGCCTTGGGCGACAACCCGTGGGACCGTCTGGCCAAGGACGATGCGCTGATGCTCAGCGAACAACTGGCCCGTCGGCTGAAGGTGCGCCTTGGCGATCACCTGACGATCCCCACACCCAATGGCACCTGGTCGCCACGGATCGTCGGCATCTACGCCGACTACGGCAATCCCAAGGGCCACCTGCTGGTCAACGTCAACCATCTGCTGCGCGGCTGGCCGCAGCTGACACCGAGCCGTTTCAACCTGCGCATCGACCCGACGTTGATCCCTGATTTCCTGACCGCGCTGCAAACACGCTTCACGCTGGAGGACAGCCGCATCGTCGATCAGGCCCGGCTCAAGGGTTGGTCCACGCAAGTGTTCGAACGCACCTTTGCCGCGACCGCCGCGCTCAACAGCCTGACCCTCTGCGTGGCGGGCGTGGCGCTGTTCATCAGCCTGTTGACGCAAAGTCAGAGCCGCCTCGGGCAACTCGCCCCCCTGTGGGCGCTGGGTGTGACTCGCCGGCAACTGATGCTGCTCAATCTCGGACAGACCTGGTTGCTGGCGGTGCTGACTCTGGTGCTGGCGTTGCCGTTGGGGATCGCGCTGGCGTGGTGCCTGGACACGGTGATCAACGTCCAGGCCTTCGGTTGGCGCTTGCCGCTGCGGGTGTTTCCGATGCAGCTGTTGCAGTTGATGGGGCTGGCGCTGCTGGCGACTTTACTGGCGTCGGCGTGGCCGCTGTATTCGCTGTACCGCACGCAACCGGCGAATCTGCTTAGGACGTTTGCTCATGAAGATTAAGGTCGGTGTGTTGATATTGGCGTTATTGAGCGGGTGCGATAACTCGGCGCCGGTTGAGAAAGGCTTCGCCGGGCTGGGTCATCAGGCCGCTGCGTTCACCCCGGTGGTGCCCGGTCGGGTGTTCAGCTTTCCGGCGGATCACGGTCCTCATGACGGTTTTCGCATTGAATGGTGGTACGTCACCGCCAACCTCAAGGACGATCAGGGACGCGAGTTCGGCGCCCAATGGACGCTGTTTCGCAGCGCCTTGAAAGCGACGTCCGAAGTGGCCGGCTGGGGTAATCAAATTATCTGGCTTGGCCACGCAGCCGTGACATCGTCGACCGTGCATCACGCCGCCGAGCGTTACGCCCGTGGTGGCGTTGGTCAGGCTGGCGTGAGTCTCGAACCGTTCAACGCGTGGATCGATGATTGGCGTTTCAGCAGTCAGGGCTCCGAGCCTATGGTGCAGCTTCAACTCAACGCCCGGGACAAGGATTTTGGCTATCAACTGCGGCTGACCTCCACACGTCCTTTGGTGCTTCAGGGCGACAAAGGCTTCAGCCAGAAATCCGAACAAGGGCAAGCGTCGTACTACTACAGTCAGCCGTTTTTTCAGGCCAGCGGCACACTGGAAATCGACGGCAAAACCTATCAAGTCAGTGGCCCGGCCTGGCTCGACCGCGAGTGGAGCAGCCAACCCCTGACCGCTAACCAGACCGGGTGGGACTGGTTTTCCCTGCACCTGGACAGCGGCGAACAGGTGATGCTCTACCGCATGCGGCAAAAGGACGGCGCGCCTTACCTCACCGGCACCTGGATCGACGCTCAAGGCCAGACGCAGCTATTGCACGCTGCCGACATCAGCCTCACACCGCAAGACACCGCGAAAGTCGCCGGACGTTTGATGCCGGTACGCTGGTCGATCAAAATCCCCGACAAACACCTCGACATCACGATCAGCGCGCTCAACCCCAACGCGTGGATGGCTTTGCGCATTCCCTATTGGGAAGGCCCCGTGCAATTCAGCGGCGGGACGGGCTACCTCGAAATGACCGGCTACTAACCCCCTGTAGCAGCTGTCGAGTGAAACGAGGCTGCGATCCTTTGACCCTCCTTCTCACCAAATCCCCCGGAACTCCAAACGGTGCGCAAGCCTCTACCGTTAGAACGCCTCGCAGGAGCTCACTCATGAGCGAAGACCTAAAACCCCCCGACCTCGATGCCTGGCAGCGCCTGTTCGAAGACAAGGCCTACTGGCAACAATCCCCCGACGCCCATTACGCCGAACTGCTGCGGGTGGCCGACGACTTGCTGGGGCAGGGCGCCATTGACCTGGAACAGTGGCAAGCCTTGAAGGCCCAGGCCGATCAATCCCATAAAGATTCGCCTGCCGTGAACGTCGCCCAGGAAGTCGACGATCCCGAGGCTTGAGGAGCGCTCCAAGAAATTTCGAACACTCCCTGATCAGCGTCTATGCTCATTTGCGCAGAGGGCGCTGAACGGTGGTTCAGCGCTCGTTGCTGCCTCCAATTCACAGGGAATGTACCGCTTATGAAACTTCACACACTGACTAAAGCCATCACCCTCGCAACGCTGCTGTCTGCCGCCAGCCTTAGCGCTATGGCTGCGGACATCCCGCTGTCTGCCGTTGTGGAGGCGGATCAGGTCACCACCAAAGTTGTCTCGGTCGATGCTGCCAACCATCAGGTCGTTCTTGAAGGGCCGGAAGGTCGTCAGGTCCATGTGCAATTGACCGAAAAGGCCAAAAACCTCAAAGCTCTGAAAGTCGGCGATCAAGTTAACGTCAAGGTTACCCGCTCCGTCGCTGCCTACCTCGACACCGATGTCGACAAGGGCCTGCCAGGCACCGTCGAACGCGCTGGCGAAGTCCGCGCAGCCCCCGGCAGCGACAACCCGGGCGGCGAAGCCTACCGTCAGGTGCAGGTCCAACTGAAAATCACCAAAATCGACCTGAAGAAAAACCGGGTAACCTTCGAAAACCCCGCCGGCCAGTCCAAGACCGTTGACGTCGTAAGGCCCGAAGTTCAAGCGAAATTGAAAGACCTGAAAGTTGGACAGAGTGTCGTCGTGACCTATACCGACATATTGACAGTGACCAGCAAGCACTGAAGTTGAGTATTAGCTCTATATATTGATTGTTCTTGTACAACTTTTCTGTATAAGAACAATCAGTTTTAATGGTCTAACTGGTGAGTTTGCGGGTTTGTAAAATAGTATTTGGGCCGACATTTAATCAAATGTTGTTTCGATAAATTTCATGTTCATATACGCGGACATATTCGAAGACTTCAATTAAAATACTTCCCGTTCGCCCAGTGTCAGGGCTCTTTACCGGTGCATGGATTGCCAGGCCATTACACTGGGCGAACACCTTATCGACGTGCGACACACACCTGCAGCAATACGTTAAGATGCGCGGCATTTTGCAGATCAAGGAAGAAAACGGCAGCCGCCGTTCTGACACGGATGAAACCACTCTCCCTTTACCACCCGGCGCTCTACTGGCTCCGCGTGTGGCAAAAAAGACTGTTCCGGCACTTGGCGTGGCGCTTCTCCCGCAAGCAATACGCTGTTTCGCTGAACACCGTTTCCCGCTTGCCATTTCGCTACCTCAAGCACACCTCCAAACTGATCCGCAAACTCGGCAACTCCGATCTTGCCCTGCAACACAACAAAGTCATCAACCTGAAACTGGCCGTCGATTCGATGGACGGCGTCATCATCGGCCCAGGCGAGTACTTTTCATTCTGCCGCCTCGTGGGCCGACCCACCCGCAAACGCGGTTATGTCGAAGGCATGGAGCTGTCATTTGGTGAAGCACGCAGCGGCATCGGCGGCGGGATCTGCCAACTGAGCAACCTGATTCACTGGATGGCGATTCACTCGCCGCTGGTCGTGGTTGAACGGTCGAACCACAGCTTCGATCCCTTTCCTGACGAAGGGCGAGTTCTGCCATTCGGGTCCGGGGCTGCGATCTTCTACAACTACATTGACCTGGTATTGCATAACCCGACTAATCGCCATTTTCAGTTGAAGCTCAATGTCGCCGAGCAACAGTTGGAAGGGGAGTTGTTGTGCGATCAGGCGAGAGAGTTTCGATATCACGTTTATCAACTTGGGCATCGGTTTGTGCGAGACGGTGGGCGGGTTTTTCGCGAGAACGAGATATGGCGGGAGATCAGGAGCAAGGGGCAGGAGAGTCAGGTGTTGAAGAGTGAGCGGCTTTATAAGAATCGGGTGGTGGTTAAGTATGAGGTTGAGGAAGGGTTGCTGACTTGAAATGCATAAAAAACGGGCGATCGTTAGATCGCCCGTACCTGTAATCGTCGGTCGACTACGTACAACTGGTGTGAACCTTCGAGTTCACCGGCCAGGTCAGTGGTGAGCATGTTTGATTTCGCGCCACCTCTGTGAGGTGGGGAGATCGGCCAGATGATTCCTAGATTTATTTTCAGCGGGATTTGCAGTCGAAAGAAGAGAGAGTTATTTTCGAGTGTGTAGAAAAAATCTGACAACTTTATATGAAGTCTAAGTATAAAAAAAGGGGGCGGATTTATTTTCGTGGTTACATAGAAAATAAATCAGTCCCCTTTGTTTTTATTTTCCCTTAAAGAGCCTCTAGTTCGATGGTGCAGCCGTTTCTTTTTAATTTTTGAATTTCTTGATCGAAAGAGTAATTTGGTAGATTTTTGTTCTTTCTGTCGTAATCTTTTCTTAAGAGTCTAAATAGGCGGCCTATGTTTTCTTTGTCTTTTGTCTCGAGGCTCTCAATAAGGTCGTAGTTGTCGGTCGATAAAAATTGAAACATGTCTCTTGCAATGTAAAAGGCTGCTATGTTGGAAAATAGCCCCTCAGCATCTTCGTAGTTTTCATCCAGGCATTGAACGTATTCTTGAAATAAAGTTGTCAGTAAGCTCTGCGCCGTGTTTTGGGTTTTTAGTACGCCGCACATCTCCTGCCAGTTGCTTATGTATAGATGGTCGCCCCATTCGGATCCCTTGGCGAAATAGATGCCATCTCCTTTGAAAAAATCGGAAATTTCATGCTGATTTAAGGCGATTTCAAACGTGGTTTTCATTGGGGATTTTCCCAGTAGGCAAAGTTTTTCAACAGCGCTCCCAAGCCACTATCCATGGGGTGATGCTTTCAGATCCGATCAGCGCTGCTTCTTTGTTCCGCGTTTGATGACTAAAGTGGGACTAACTAAAAGGGCGGGTTTATTTTTGTGAGTGCGTAGAAATTAATCTGTCCCCCCTTAATCTCATTTAATCCGCACTCGTAATGCCTTGTGGCGTTCGATTTTTTATGGTCACAGGTTTCTGAAATTTTTTGGTCCGCCATCATTGGCAAGCTTTGTTATGCGTCGATTGTAAGTTTCAATATCCTGTGCATTATTGATTTTATAAATTTCTTGATGCAGAAATTCCATACAATTGGAAATTATTTGTTTTTCGTTGTGTGATAGGTCGCGAATTAGATCAAACCCGTTTTCAGATAAGGTTGGAATCTTTTTTCGCATGTAGTAGTAGCAGCCTATGTTTTCTAGAAGATCGTTTGCATCCACTATACTGTTTGTGATGGTTTTTAGGTATTTTTCGAATGCGTTTTTCAGGGTTGCAACTGGATTTTTTTGTGTTTTTAGAAACCCACAAAGACCTTGCCAATTAATGACGTGAAGCTGGGTTCCCCAGTCGGGGGCTTACGTAAAGTAAATGCCACTACCTCTGAAGTATTCCGGGAATTCATCTCTGTTTAGCGCTTTTTCAAAATTGCTGATCATTGAAGTTGCTCCCAGGCATCAAATTGGCTCAACTCAAAAGGGACTATTTAATGGAATTTGGGGATAGCGTATCAATGACTGCAATTTGCTCCGCCATCTGCAACAATTCCTTAACTTCGCCGGCAGAATAGCCTTCCAATTGCACTACCTGTTTATCCTTTAGTGTGATAATGACTTTTCGGCTGGAGCGAACTTTGAGCCAAGCTACAATTATGGTAGCCATTGATCCCGCTATGGCGGCTGTCTGACCAAGAACAATCATGGTACCCGATGCCATTACAGAGCCATAAGCCGGATACAGCTTCTCATAGGAAACATCAGCATCGTTAAGTAGCTGCAAGAAGGATACTTCGCTGTTTTTAAACAATGCTACACGCACTATACTGCCCCCCAACTATCTGGCGTGGTGTATGCAAAACCGGATCACGGGATTGCACGACTTTTTTCGCTACTCCTCCTATTCACTCCACGAGTTAACAAAATCATCAAAATCACTAGCAATAAAGTAAGTACTGCTTGAGTTTGGATCGAAAATCTCAACAGTAATGGAGGGCGTTTTGAAATTCAGGCAAACCAGGTAACCACCTGCATCCCTTGCTATAGGGACCATTCCTTTGGGAAGCCCCGGAGGTTTTCCTGCCCCTAAGTACCATGAGATGGTATATGGGGTCACATCAGGCGAGAACGAAAAGAACTCGCTTATGCAAGTCCCTTCGTCGCCATATGAAAATGCAGATACCTCTGGAGAGGCTTCGTCGGAATATGTGACCAAGTCCAAGTATGACTTTGGAAAGCTTACACCAAGTAGTTTTTGTACTTGGGAAATCGTATTGCTATCAACTGAGGAACCTTGTTCAATCCCAAAAGAGCTCCAGTCAAATTTCATTTCAGACCTCCGTAATTATTTTTTTCCATCTGCAAAGCCCCCTTTGTTTCCAGGATGGAACAGCTTCTGCCAAAGAGCATTCCATTGAGGGCCTTTCGATTGTTCATGTTGATAGCGCCATACCAGTTGGAGTGTATCCGTTCCTGGTACGTGATGCCAT
>Ga0163161_10001079_pt1 | contig 20654 bp, 20 predicted proteins | sample S45metaG_FD_129847 | JGI IMG/M metagenome (GOLD analysis project Ga0163161, IMG submission 129847) | Switchgrass rhizosphere microbial communities from Kellogg Biological Station, Michigan, USA - S4-5 metaG | ecosystem: Host-associated > Plants > Roots > Rhizosphere > Soil | place: USA... | reverse complement strand
CGCGCAGCACGACGTCTATCGGCCCAGATCGACCCGACGCTCGGCGAAGGACGCTAGGGTCTTACCGGCCCGACCGTCGACTTCTTGGCAGATTTCACTGTCTCGATCAGCGTGACGATATCCTTCGCTCGGTTGTCGCGCTTGGCATATTCGCGGGCCGTGTAGCCGCTCGCATGGTCCGCCACGTCAGGATTGGCGCCAGCCTCTAGAAGCATCTTAACGATCGCGGGTTGGCGGGCTTGGACTGCGGCGATCAGAGCCGTTTCTCCCAGCTTATTGCTCTTGTCGACCAAGGCATGTTTCATCAACATTCGCGCTGCGCCTTCCGAAAAGCCGATCCGGGAGGCAATAATCAAAGGCGTGTCGCCATTCTTGTCGACGATGTCGGGGTCGGCATCGCGTGACAGTAGAAATCCGACCCAATTGGCATTTCGGTTGTGCATGGCGATGTGGAGGCCGGCGTCACCGTCGCCGCCGCGGTAGTTGACCACTGTCGATCCAGGCTTCTGAATGAGCTCGATCGCCTTGGCGGCATCGCCCTCGTGCATCGCCTTGACGAAGGCTTCGCCATCGGAGCCTGTGAGCTGGGCTACCGCCGGGGCTGACATCAGTGCGGTGGCGATGACCAGTGGTCGGACGAAACGATGCATACTTACCAAACCCCGTTTGCTCTTGATTGCGCTTCCTTGGCACCGCATGGCTACACCGTCGATGAACAAGCGAAAACCTTTTTGGGAAAAGCCATTGTCCGCGCTCGACCGCGGCGAGTGGGAAGCCCTGTGCGACGGTTGCGGCCGTTGCTGCGTCCATAAGCTCGAGGACGAGGATACGGGTGACCTCTACGCGACGAATGTCGCCTGCGAACTGCTCGACCGGCGCAATGGCCGATGCACCGACTATGCACACCGCAAGAAGCGTGTCGCCGACTGCGTCGTCTTGAAGAAGGACAGGCTTGAGGAGCTCGAATGGCTGCCTTCGACCTGCGCCTACAAGCTGCGGGCGGCAGGCGATCCATTGCCAGACTGGCACTACCTGATCTCGGGTAGTCGCGAGAGCGTGCATGAGGCTGGTCAGTCGACCCGTGGCTGGACGGTGAGCGAAGTCGATGCCGGCGACCTGGAGTGGCACGTTGTCGACCGGCCGCTCTGAATCCCTGTTACACGACCCTCGACTGCCACTGCCAATTGAGATTCGTGTCCATCCAGGCGCCCGCCGCCTGAAGCTGAGGCTGGACGAGCGGCGCGAGCTGTTGTTGCTGACGGTGCCGCCACGCGGAAGTCGGCGATCTGCACTCGACTGGGCGGCCAGCCAGCGCGCCTGGGTCGATGCCCAGCTCTCGAACAGGACAGCACCAATTGGCCTGGCCCCGGGCGCGATGATTCCTGTGGAGGGATCGGAAGTGCGGCTAGAATGGATCGATGGCGGGCCGCGCACACCCGTTCTCTCGGGAGGAATTCTCTCGTGCGGCGGTCCTCTCGAATCCTTTCCCCACCGGATCGAACGTTGGCTTCGGAATCGGGCTCGCGATCTCCTCTCGGTCGACTCCGCGGATTGTGCCCGCCGCGGCGGCGTGACCGTCCGCCGCGTGAGCATCGGCGACGCCGGATCCCGCTGGGGCAGTTGTTCGGCATCGGGCAGCATCCGCTACAACTGGCGGTTGGTGCTCGCACCGCCAGCGGTTCGCCGCTGGGTGGTCGCGCATGAGGTCGCGCACCGCGTTCACATGAACCACGGCCCGGCATTCAAGGCGCTGGAGGCGGAGTTGTTCGAAGGCGACGCGGAGGCGGCGCGCCTATTGCTGCGAAGAATCGGGCCGGGGTTGAAGCGGATCGGCAGCGTTTGACGGTGGCTCCTGCTGCTGTGGTGGCGGTGGCGCCCTTAGCTCACGGGGCGGCAGTGGGCTGTTGAAGATCCGGTCCAGTTCGGTCTGGTCTGGCGCACCCTGCTGGCCAGGCTGAGGCACAGGTGCCAGCGGATCGGAGGGCGGTGTGACGCTCATGCCATTCTCATCGACCTGCGCATTGCCTTCATATTGATAGGGCGCGTCCCAGCCCTCTTCGTCGGGCTCAAGCTGCCAGTCGGGCATGGGTACGTTGGTTTCGAACTGTTCGACGGGGCGATTGGCGACGGCAGCGGACATGAAGCTGGCGAACGCGCGCGCCGGCGCGGTACCGCCCTGTAGGCCGGGAATAGCCTTGGCGTCGTCGCGGCCCATCCAAACGCCAGTGGTGAGCCCGCTGGAGAAGCCGATAAACCAGCCGTCGCGGTTCGACTGGGTCGTGCCGGTCTTGCCGGCTACCGGTCGCCCGATGTTGGCGGCACGGCCGGTGCCGGACAGGACCGCTGACTGCAACAGATCGGTCATGCCCGCCGCGACCCACGGCGCGACCAACACACGGCCTTCGGAGCGATCATGCTGGTAAAGCAACCGCCCGTCGGCGGTGACAACCTTGCGGATTGCATAGGGCATGACCGAAACGCCGCGGTTGCTGACGGATGCAAAAGCCCGTGTCATGTCGATCAGCCGGACATCGCTCGTTCCCAGCACCATCGAGGGATAAGTCGAAATCTTGCTGCCAATGCCGAAGCGCTGCGCCATGTTGGCGATGGTGCTGAAGCCATATTGCTGGCCGATCTGCGCACTGATCGTGTTGATCGAGCGGGAAAATGCCTCGCGCAACGTCACGGTGCCGGCGAAGCTCCGAGTCGAGTTGCGTGGCCGCCAACCGTCGATGTCGACGGGTTTGTCGACCATCGTGTCAGTTGGCTTCATGCCGTTCTCGAGCGCGGTGAGGTAAACGAAGAGCTTGAACGAGGATCCGGGCTGGCGCTCGGCCTGGGTGGCCCGGTTGTAGATTGAATCGACATAGTCGCGGCCGCCAATCATGGCGCGGACAGCGCCGTCTCGGTCGATGGAGACGAGAGCACCCTGCGCCCCACCGGGCGTGAAGCCGTTGATGGCGCGGTCGGCCGCCGCCTGCATGCGCGTGTCGAGTGTTGTCCAGACATCGATCGGCTCGGATGAATCGTCGATCAACGTGTCGAGTTGGGGAAGCGCCCAGTCCGTGAAGTAGCGCACGCTGTTCTGCTTGGCTGCGGGCTGGACGCGGATCGCGGCGGTGTCGACTCCGGCGGCTGCGGAAGGTGACAGGAAGCCATTTTCGACCATCGAATTCAGAACCACACCGGCGCGGCCGCGTGCGGCTTCGACGTCGGCGGTCGGCGAGTAGTTTGACGGCGCTTTGACGAGACCGGCGATGATCGCGGCTTCGCCCAGGCTCAAATGATCGGCGCCATGGCCGAAGAAAGTCCGGCTGGCCGCGTCGATGCCATAGGCGCCGCCGCCGAAATAGACGCGATTGAGGTAAAGCTCGAGGATCTGGTCTTTGGAGTATTTTCGCTCCAGCGCCAGAGCCAGCACGCCTTCCTTGACCTTGCGGCCGAAGGTGCGGCTGTTGGTGAGGAAGATATTGCGCGCGAGTTGCTGGGTAATGGTAGAGCCACCCTGCCGCCAATGCCCGGTCTGGACGCGAACCTTGACCGACCGTGCCATGCCGATCGGATCAACGCCAAGGTGGCTGCGGAAACGCTTGTCTTCGACCGCGATCATCGCCGAGCGCATCGTCGCCGGGATGTCGTTGTAGGTAAGCCAGCGGCCGAGGTTCGGGCCCATGGACACCAGCACTGTCCCGTCGGAGGCGCGGACGCGGATCATCTGGCCGAGGTTGCTGCGTTTCGTTAGCTCGCCATAATCGGGCAGCTGCCCGACGGCGACGAAGACAGCGATGCCGAGCGCCAGGACGCAGAGGACGCCTACCGCCAGCACATATTTCAATGCGGTCTTGAACAGTCCGCTCTTGGTCTTGGCGGTTCGGGCCATGCAGGAGAATCGATAGAAAGCTTGTGACTGCGCCGCAAGCGGCAGGCGTCGAGGGCTGCTGCATTCATGGTGAAGGGGGCCTTAACCATTTGGCAAAGCTGTCCGGCTTAGGGCTCAATCCATGACGGGACGACGTATCGCCCTGCTTTCGTTTGGCGCCCTGCTTGCCGGGGCGCTTGGCATGCCCGTGCCGGCACCGGCTCAATGCCGTCTTTGCACGACCCCCTCGACCCAGACGGCCACAAGTGCCGATTCCGACAATATGCGCATCGAGATCGAGGCTAGGTTGGATTTCGACCAGCTGGTCGTCCGCGACAATAGTCCGGGCTCGGTTCAGTTGCGACCGGACGGCTCATCGACGGTATCGGGATCGATCGGCGCCATGTCGGGTCGCGCGATGGTCGGCACCGTCATGGTCCACGGCGAGCCGGGCAGGTTCGTGCGGGTCGATATGCCGATCGCCATTACCCTTCACGGGATACGCGGCGGGACGATCCGGCTCGATTCGCTGGTTACCGACCTGCAATCCGCGCCACGACTCGACTCGGAAGGTATATTGCAATTCCGTTTCGGCGGCGCGCTGCACATCGAATCCAATGCCGACGGCGACTTCCGAGGCGACGTCCCAATCACCGTAGATTACCTCTGAGGAACGGACTGGTCCGGAACGGTGGAAAGGCTAACGGCCCTTTAACCACGTCGCTGAGCAAAGCCGTAAGCGGTCTAGGTTAATTCCGGAATCACGGATGGACGGGTCGACCGTCGGCCCGTTCATGTTCGGAATCACGTGGGGATATAACCATGACCAAGTTTGTGAAGATTGCGGCCGTTGCCGCCGCTCTGCTGGGCACCGCCCCGGCTTTTGCCGCGACGTCGGTCACCGGCACCGCGCCGTCGGCCACGGCTCGCATCATCAAGCCGCTGACGCTGACTGCCACCGGTTCGCTCAACTTCGGCACGATCGTTATGAACAACGTGACGGCCAACCGCACCGTCACGGTCAACCCGGACGGCTCGATCACCTGCGCCGCCGAGCTGGTGTGCGACACGACCGGTTCGTTCGTCACCTACAACGTGACGGGCACTAACGGTCAGACCGTCAACATCATCAAGAACACGTCGACCCTGACGGGTTCGAACACCGGTTCGCTGACGCTGACCCCGGTCGGCGCCAACAGCGTTGTGCTGGTCAACTCGGGTGCCCCGGGCAAGGACTTCGAGATCGGCGGCTCGATCGTCATTGCTCCGACCACGATTGACGGCGTTTACACCGGCACAGTCGACGTCCAGGTCGACTACAACTAAGTCGCAGACCAGAGGGCCGGTTCGCCGGCCTTGCGCAAGGGGCCGCCGGAGCGATCCGGCGGCCCTTTTCTCATGCCCGCACCCATCAGAGGGTAGGGCGGCTTATGGTTAGCCCAAAATAAACCATTTCCGGTCATGTTCCCTCCGAAACGGATTGTTCGGAGTTGGCTTACATGACCATCGCAAATCGCATCGCCGCTGCACTCGCCCTGCCGCTGGCACTCTTGTCCTCGATTCCTGCCCAAGCCGGCATCGGTGACCTGCTGGTCGCACCGACCCGCATTGTCCTTAATGGCTCGCGAGGGGCGGAAGTCGTCCTCAGCAACATTGGCGACGAGGTGGCGACCTATCGCATCTCCGTCGAATTCCGGAGGATGAAGGAGGATGGCAGCCTGGAAGAAGTCGCCCAGCCCAGCGATCGGGAAAACGCCACGAAGGAGATGATCTTCTACGCGCCGCGCCGGGTGACCATTGCTCCCAACGAACCGCAAACCATCCGCATTTCCGCTCGCGCGCCCCAGGGCCTGCCCGACGGTGAGTATCGTGCACACCTGCTGTTCCGTGCCGTGCCGCCGCCGCGTCCGGTCACCGCGCCCAAGGAAGTGAAGGGCATCGCGTTCGAGTTGATCCCCGTCTACGGCGTTACCATCCCCGTCGTTATCCGGATGGGCAATCTGCAGGCGAAAGCCGGCATCGCCAATGTCCAATTGACCCAAAAAGACGGGAAATCCGCCGTTTCCCTCGACCTGACGCGTGCCGGCGATCGATCCGTCTTCGGTGATGTCCGTGTCTTCAAGGCCGGCGTCAAAGATCCGATCGCGATCCAGCGCGGCGTCGCCGTCTACACCGAGGTTGGCGTCCGGCACATGACCATTCCGGTCAATCCCGATTTTGCCGGGCCCGCAGTCGGCCCGGTCACCGTCGATTTCGTCGAGAGCAGCGACGCCGGCCCGGTCTCGCTCGCCGAAACCAAGACGGTCCTCCGCTAGGTCCGGGGAGGACGGGGGCACGGCCGTGGGCCGTATCCGCGACTGGGGGCGCACCGCGCTTACCTTCATGGCGCTGGCTACGGCTGGCACCATAGGCGCGTCTGCGCCTAATCTCAGCGAGTGGGCGGCCGAGCCGGATGACCAGTTCCTACTGGATGTCAGCATTCGCCAGCAACGCCTGGGCGATGGCGTCCGCGCCTACCCCACCCCCGAAGGCACCTGCGTCGTTCTCGGCGACTTCCTGACCACGCTCGACGTGCCAATGCACATCGATCTCGATGCAAAAACGGCCAAGGGCTGGGCATTCAAGGAGGCGAATCGGATTTCCATAGACCGCGCGGCCGGCAAGGTGCAGTTCGGCACGCTGAGCGAGGCACTTCCCGCCGGGGCCATCCGCGACGTTCCCGAAGGCTGGTGCGCCGATACCAATGCACTCAGCCGTTGGTTCGGGGTCAAGGTCGTACCAAGGACCAGCGGATCGGTCCTTCTCCTTGAATCACAAGCCAAATTGCCGGTCGAACAAGCGATCGAGCGACGCAAGCGGGCAGCGCTGATCAAGAAGAATGCGTCCCTTGAGCTTTCGTCCTTGCCGCAGGTCAAGCTGCCTTACCGCCTGTGGCGGGCGCCGGCGCTCGACTTTGTCGTCAGCGGCGGCGTCACCTATCGTGCGTCGACGGGGACAGAGATCGATCGCCGCGCCGCCGTTTATGCCGCGGGTGAGATCGCGACCCTGTCCTACACCGCTCAGGTCGGCAGCGACGACAAGGGCGAGCCTCAGGTCTTCCGCTTCCGAGCGTTCCGGTCCGACCCCGACGGCGGTCTATTGGGCCCGCTCAACGCGACCCATTTCGAAATAGGTGACGTCACCGGCCATGACGACAAGCTGCTTGGCCCGGGAATGAACGGCCGCGGCGTCGCTGTCACCAACCAACCCCTGTTTCAGCCGGCCGCTTTCGACCGCACGCGATTCGAGGGTGATTTGCCGGCGGGTTGGGAGGCAGAAATCTATCGTAACGGACAATTGTTAGGCTTCGCCGAGGCCGGCGATGACCAGCGCTACCATTTTGACGACGTCCAGCTCGTCTATGGCGACAACCAGGTCGACATCGTCCTCTACGGGCCGCAAGGTCAGATCCGGACGCGGACCGAAAACGTCAACGTCGGCCAGGACAACGTGCCCAAGGGCGAGACCTGGTACTGGGCAGGCGTCAACCAGCCTGGCAAGGATATCATTAATTTTCAGGATGTTACCGACGACCCCAATAGGCCGAATGTCCAGGCGACAATTGCCGTCGCCCACGGCATTGACGCCAAGACGTCAGTTGCCCTGCTAGTCCAGGCCGTCATGCTCGACGATGAGAGACTTACCTATGTCGAAGGATCGGTACGCCGTTCAGTCGGCCGGGCGCTAGTCGAAGTTTCGGCCGCTCGCGATACAAAGGGCGGCACCGCGGTCCGTGCCCAGATCCTGACCAAGCTCGGCGACGTTGCGTTGAGCGCCGAAACCATCGCCACCGACAATTTCCGTTATGATGGCGACAGGCGTGAAAGCGTCCATGAAGCGCGGCTGTCCGCTGACGCGCCGATCAAGATCGGCCGGGCCAGCATCCCGGCCCATGCCGACGTCCGCTACACGGAGAAGGCCGACGGCACCTCATATCTTGAGGCTGCTGCGCGATTATCCACGCATATCAACCGCTTCAACCTGTCGGGCGAAGTCCATTATTTGCGCAATTACGCGTCTACTGACAGCGGGCCGGATCCGCCCGGCGAGCTCGAGACCTCGCTGATCGGCTCGGGCCGCGTCGGCCCGGTCCGGTTGCGGGGCACGGCGACCTGGGAGTTCCAACCTCAGTCGCGGTTCAAGAACGCCGAGGTGTCCGCTTATTGGTCGGCGTCGCAAAGCGCCGATTTTGAAGCCGGCGTGTCTTACGATGCGCTGACCCGCGTCGCGCGGGCCCGGCTGACGCATATCCGCCGTTTCGACACCATGGCATTGTCCGTCACCGGCGAAGCGGCGAGCGACGGCGCCCTGGCACTTGGCTTCAACCTCAACTTCTCACTAGATCCGAGTCACGGATTTGGCCTGTCGCGACAGACGCTGGCGAATGCCGGTGCCGTAAAAGCGCGTGTTTACCGTGACTTGAATGACAATGGCCGCCGCGACCCCGACGAACCGCTCGAAAAGGGCGCGCTCATCACCACCGGCTCACGCCTGGCTGAGCACGGCACCGATACACATGGCGAAGTGATGGTCGCAGGGCTCTCCAACTATGTTCCGGTGGCTGTCGGGATCGATACATCCACTCTGTCCGATCCCATGCTCGCGCCCCGCCAGGCGCTGCAGGTGGTCACGCCGCGGCCTGGCATTGCTGCTGAGGTCGATATTCCGCTGGTTGGGGCCGGCGATATCGAGGGCGCGATCGTCCGCGATGGCGGCGATGGCTTCGAGGGGCTTGATATCGAGCTGCTCGACGCATCGGGCAAGGTCGTTGCGACCACCCGCACCGACTTCGACGGTTTCTTCCTTTTTGAGCGGGTCGCCTACGGCCACTATAGCGTCCGGATTTCCGCGGAAGCCGCCCGCGTCGCCAAGGTCGCTCAGGCGCTGAGTGCCTCCGCTGATATCACCAGCGACAAGCCGGTCGCCAGGATGGGCGCCATCCGGGTGGTCTCCGCCCAGCAAATCGCCAGCGCAGGTATGGTTAAAGAGTCGTCTAATACGACTTTGCGCTAGGGTTTACGCGATTGCGAAGCAGTTGCATGAAGGTTCCGCAGCAATACTCATTCGGTAGCGCTGTTGCCATTTGTAGGAGGAGCACACGGTCCGACATTCCACCGGAATGTCGGCTGCGTGTGCTGGTGCGGTCGAGAAGACTCGAACTTCCACGGCCTTTCGGCCACAGCGACCTCAACGCTGCGCGTCTACCAATTCCGCCACGACCGCACTCGTGAAATGCGCCGCACTGATCCGCGCGGCGCCTTGGCAGGACGCGGCCCCTAGCAAAGCACTTGCCCCCACGCAATGGCACGACTGCCCGTCCCATTCCGGGACAAATGGTAAACAGGGCGCTTACCATCTTCTGGCGCGCGCATTATGCCTTCCGACATGTCCATTTGGCTCGCCTTGCCGATGATGGTTGCCGCCGCTGCTGCCCCTGGCTCCCCGACCGCGCCTCGTAGCCCGGTCACGGTCAGCGCCCGGGCGACCGTGATCATCCTCTCGGGCGCCAAGGTCTCGCTGAGTGAAGCCCCGCAGCCGGAGGGCCATAAGGTCAGTGCAGCCGTCATCACCGACCAGGACGGCAATCGCAGGCCCGCCAAACTCGTGGAATTCCAATAGTTAAGCTAGGCGTTATTCTCGCCAAGCGTGACGCGCAGGTAGACGCCGCCCTCGGGTACGTCGACCTCGGCGCTATTGAAGCTGGCGCTCGCGCCCGGAGCCAGCGTTACCGCCGGTCGATCGATCATCCAGCTGTAAACCACCTTCTTGCGGGAGGCGTCGAGCAGCTCGGCCTTGATGGGCGGCACCGTCTGGTCTTTGTCGGTCGGATTAATCACCCGGCCGCTAACCGCGAACAATTGATTGCCGCTCGCCAGCCGCTGGCGGTCGTTATTGGTGACCATGACCTCTAGGTCGGTATCCCCGGTCGCCAGGCCAAGCCGTTCGCGGATCGTATCGGGAGCGAGGAACCAGCCGGCGGCCGCCAGTAAGGCCACGACCAACAGGATCCAAACCAGCACCGGTATGCGCCGCTTATGTGCGCCAACCGGCTCCGGCTCATAAAATGGCTCGAACTCCTGCACTTGCTCGGCACCAGCAACCCATTCGGACGCGGGCTCAGGTCCCAAGGCGGCGGCGGCTTCCGCGCCGGTGATCCGGCCTTCCTCGCCCGCCCACTCGTCTCGCTCCGGCGGGGCCGCCGGATCGGACTCGCCGACTGTGTCCACGGGCTCGGCCGCAACCTCATGCTCGTCGACAACCGCCCCAGTATCATCTCCGTTTACCAGCTGCGCTTCCACATAAGCGCGCTGCTCGGCGTCAGGCCCGCTGCTGGGGTCGATCAACGCCGCTTCGGCAATGCCCTGCTCTTCGGGATCCGCCACATCGGACTTTTCGGGATCCTGGTGCCAGCTATGCTTGCATGATGCGCAGCGGACCTGGCGCCCGCCGGGTGGGATGGCGCCGTCCTTGACGACATAACGGGTGTCGCAGGCTGGACAGGTGAGGATCATCTTGGGCCGAATACTCCCCTGTTCGGTGAATTCATCTGGTAAACAGCATGTTGCCGCCATTGGCAAGGCGGGCAGGCCTGTGCGAGGAACGCCTTTGAGCGCAACGCGCGAGTAAGGGGTTGGGGAAGCTGGCAACGATCGTCGAATTCGACCGGGTAGGCCTTCGCTACGGGACCGGCGCGGAAGTGCTCCGTGACCTGGACTTCCGGCTGGCCGCCGGCGGCTTCTATTTCCTCACCGGCCCATCGGGCGCGGGCAAAACGTCGCTCCTGAAGCTCCTCTATCTTGCACAGCGGCCGACGCGCGGGCGCATCCAGTTGTTCGGCGACGAGCTGACCGACGCGCCGCGGGAAGCCCTGCCGCCATATCGCCGGCGCATCGGCATTGTCTTCCAGGACTTCCGGCTGATCCGGCATCTGTCCGCCTTCGACAATGTCGCTTTGCCGCTTCGGATCGCCGGCAGGCCGGAAACCGAAGTCGAAAGCTCCGTGCGGGAAATGCTCGCCTGGGTCGGCCTAGCCGATCGCGCCAGCGCCCGGCCGCCGACTCTGTCGGGAGGCGAGCAGCAACGTGTCGCTATCGCCCGCGCCGTAATCGCCCGGCCGGAGCTGCTGGTCGCCGACGAGCCGACCGGCAACGTCGATGCCGAAATGGCGAAACGCATCCTGCACCTGCTGACGGCGCTCAATCGTCTCGGCACGACGATCATCGTGGCCACCCACGACATTTCGCTGATCACCGCGACGCCCGGGGCTCAAATGATCCGGCTCGACAATGGTGCGATGATCGATCCGACCGGCGCGCTGAAAAACCCGCCGGCGCAGATGGGCCATGCGGATGCTTGACTGGGTTAGCGCGACACCCGCCGAGCGGCGCCTGCTGCCGGGAGGCCGGATGCAGGGTCCGACACCTTGGGTAATCGCCATCATGATGTTCGTGATGGTTGTCATTGCCGCCGCCGGTTTGTCGCTCGCCAATGCCGCGGGCGTCGTCTCGCGCGGCGTCGAGAATCGTTATTCGGTACAGATTGCCAATGGCGCGGCCAAGGCGTCCGCGGCAGAGGCCGCCGTTCGCCGAACGCCAGGTGTTGCGGCAGTCCGGTCAATCCCGGAGGCGGAAATGCGCAAGACGCTCGAACGATGGCTCGGGCCCGAAGGGGCCAAGGCCGACCTGCCCTTGCCGGCATTGATCGATGTCGACCTCAAACCCGGCATTTCGCCGCGAGCGGTAGCCGCCAAGGTCGAAGCCGCAGTCCCCGGCGCGCGCTTTGTCGCCCATGGCGCAACCTTGAAGCCGATCCTGCGCGCAATCCATTCGCTGACATGGGTCGCATTTGCCATTGTCCTGATGATCGCTTTGGCAACGGCCGCAGCAGTCGTGCTTGCCGCGCGCAGTGCGCTCGCGGCCAATCGCCCGACGATCGAGCTCATGCATGGTGTCGGCGCCACCGATAACCAGGTCGCCCGCCTGTTCCAACGCCGCATCGCCATCGATTCCCTGAGCGGCGGCGTTGCGGGGGCGCTGGCGGCCGGTGTGGTGCTGCTCGTCATCGCCGGCGGCCGGGCCGCCTGGGTCGAGGATGTGACCGGCGGCCCGCTTCTGACCTTTACCGATCTCGCTGCCCTCGCTCTGCTACCCCTGCTCGGCACTTTGCTGGCGACGCTGGTTGCGCGCATCGCCGTGCTTCGCGCATTGCGGGAAGCGCTATGATCCTGCGCTTCAGCTCATTTCTGTTGATTCTTTACGGCCTGGGCTTCGCCTTGTTCGGCGTGACCCTCGGCAAGCCGGCGAAGGACAATGTCGCCAACACCGACGGAATCGTCGTCATCACCGGCGGCGCGGGGCGCATTGAACATGGCGTCGAAATTCTCTCAGAGGGCAAGGGTCAGCGGCTGCTGGTTGCCGGCACGGACCCCTCTGTCACCAAGGCCGACCTCGTTCATCGCCTCGGCGGCAAGAAGAAGCTTGTGCAATGCTGCGTCGACCTCGGCTCGGAATCGGTCGACACGCGATCCAATGCCGAAGAAACGCGCCGCTGGTTGCAGAAACAGCACTTTCACTCGGTTCGCCTGATCACCAGCGACTGGCATATGCGCCGCGCCCGCTATGAGTTCCGCCGCGTGCTCGGGGAAGACTTCAAGGTCGTGCCCGATGCCGTCCGCACCGAGCCCGGATTCATGACCCTGTTCGCCGAATACAACAAATACCTGCTGCGCCGGGTCGCCGTCTGGCTGGACATCTGATGAACCTGATCCGCTCGTTGCTGTTCTCTTTGTTCTTCTATCCCGGCACTGCGGTTTATGTGTTGGGAGTGATTCTCCTGTCGCCGTTCGGCGACCGGACGGTGCGCGCCATAGTCCACGGCTGGTCCGACTATCACCATTGGCTGGTACGCAACTTGCTCGGCATCCGCATGGAGTTCGACGGCCATGTGCCGGAAGGCGCCTACCTGATCGCCGTCAAGCATGAGGCGATGGTTGAAACGATCGAGGGCCTGCGCCTGGCGCGGACCCCGGTCGTGGTCATGAAGCGCGAGCTGACGCAAATCCCCTTCTTCGGCTGGGTGACGCGGCGTTATGGCGTCATCGGAGTCGATCGCGAGGCGGGCGCCAAGGCGCTTCGTACCATGTTGGCTGAGGCGAAAAAGGCGGCCGAGCAGCGCCGCCCTGTCATCATCTATCCCGAAGGTACGCGCGTGCCGCATGGCGAGAAGGCGGAACTGAAGCCGGGCTTCGCCGGCCTCTACCGGGCGCTTGGGCTGCCTGTTGTGCCGGTCGCGCACGATAGTGGCCGGCTGTGGAGCCGAGGCCTGATCAAGAAGCCGGGCACGATCCATTTCAAGGTCGGCGACGTCATTCCCTCAGGCTTGAAGCGCGAGGAAATCGAAGCTCGCGTGAGGGACGCGATCAACGTCCTGAACGACTAGCTGCGGAGCTTCGCGCCCAGCTTCTCGGCCGCGCCAACAATTTTTTTCGAAATCTCGGCGATCTCGGCCTCGGTGAAGCTGTGCTCACCCGGTTGCAGCACGACTTCGATCGCCAGGCTCAACTCGCCGCCCTCCGGTTGGTAGCGGTCGAAGACCCTGACCTCGGCGATCGACTGTTTGTCGGTACCCCGGATGGCACGGGCCAGCGCGTCAGCTGCAAGCTCGCCCGGCACCAAAAACGCATAGTCGCGAGTCACCGATTGCAGCGCGGGCGGCGAGTAAGCGACGCGCGCGTGGCCGCTCGATCGCGCTTCGGGAATGGCATCCAGATAGATTTCCGCGGCCACTGTGCCAGGCAGTCCACGCGCAACCGACGGGTGCAGCTCACCGAAAACGGCCAGCACAGTCTTGCCGAGGCCCAGCTTGGCCGATCGGCCCGGATGCCACGTGGGTCCGGCGTCCATCGCCAGCTGCAAATTCGGCACGGGTGCTCCGGCCGCCTCGAGCAACGCCAGCACTTCGCCTTTGGCGTCGTGGGCACTGAAGTCCTGCGGCTTGCCGGCGATCCAGCTGCGCGGCGTCTTGTCGCCCGCCAGGACAAAACCGGCGGTGCGGCGCTCGCCGTCTTGCAGATAACGCCTGCCGATCTCGAACAGGCGGACGCTGGCCGCGCCGCGATCGAGGTTGCGGCGCGCGGCAGCAATCAGTCCCGGCATCAGCGACGGGCGCATATGGCTCATATCGGCGCTGATCGGGTTGGCGACTACGTCGGCCGACCCGCCAAAGGTGTCAGCCTCTTCCTCGCTGATGAAGCTCCAGGTGACGGCTTCCTCGAACCCGCGCGCGGCGGCGGTCCGCCGGATGCGCCGCTCGGCGACCTGGGCCTTGGTCGCGACCGGCTTGGCGACACCATCGGTGCGCGGCAACGGCGTTGAGGGGATTGCGTCGAGCCCGACGATCCGCGCGACTTCTTCAACCAGGTCGGCGGGCCCGTCGACGTCACGCCGCCAGCTCGGCACCATCGCTTCGCCGTTCGCGACCTGGAAGCCGAGCCTTTCGAGGATTGCCTTCTGTTGGTCGGCGGCCACATCGAGTCCACCCAGTGACAAGGTGCGCGCCGGGTCGAACTTCACTTGCCTTTCCGTAACCGGCGCTTCGCCGGCGCGAACGACGCGGCTCGCTTCGCCCCCGCAAATGTCGAGGATCAGGCCGGTCAGGATCGCGAGGCCATCCTCGAGGAATGCCGGGTCGACGCCGCGCTCGAAGCGGCTGCGCGCATCGCTGGTCAGCTGCAATTTCTGGCCGGTGCGGGCAATTCGGTCGGGATCGAAATATGCGATTTCCAGCAACGTGTCGGTCGTCGTATCGGCGACGCCGCTATGCTCGCCGCCCATGATGCCGCCGATGTCGTGCACCTGGCGCTCGTCGGCGATCACGGTCATCGTGCTGTCGAGCACATACTCCTTCTCGTTGAGCGCCAGCACGGTCTCGCCATCCCTGGCGCGCCGCGCACTGACCGCGCCCTTCAACTCCTTGAGGTCATAGGCATGGGCCGGCCGGCCGAGGTCGAGCATCAGATAATTGGTGATATCGACCAAAGCCGAAATGGGTCGCTGGCCGGCGCTCTTCAGCCGCTGCTTGAGCCAATCGGGCGACGCACCATTGGTGATGCCGCGTACCGTCCGCCCGAAGAAAGCCGGGCACCCTTCCGGGTCTTCGGTGCCAATCTCGACCGGGCAGTCGAAGCTTCCCGCGATCGCCGGAACGTCCAATGGTTTCAGCGTGCCGAGACCCGCGGCGGCGAGGTCGCGGGCAATACCGCGCACGCCCATGCAATCCTGGCGGTTGGGGGTAATGGCAACGTCGAAGACGACGTCGTCGAGCCCAGCCCATTCCGCATAAAAGCGGCCCACCGGCGCATCCGCCGGCAATTCGATAATGCCGTCATGCTCCTCGCCCAGCTGCAACTCGCGGACCGAGCACATCATGCCGCGCGATTCGACGCCTCGGATGGCGGCAATCTTCAGCGTCATGTCGCTGCCCGGCACATAAGCGCCCGGCGGTCCGAAGACTCCGACCAGTCCCGCTCGGGCATTGGGCGCACCGCAAACGACCTGCACCGCGCCTTCACCGGCATCGACCGAGAGAATTTGCAGCTTGTCCGCCTGTGGATGAGGTTCCGCGCTCAGCACCTTGGCAATACGGAACGGACCCAGCGCCTCGGCCGGGTTGGTGACGTCCTCGACCTCCAGACCGATGGCGGTCAGCTTCTCGGCCACCTCGTGCGGCAGCGCGTCCGTCTCAAGATGCGCCTTCAGCCATGAAAGGGAAAATCTCATGATTTGCCCCTTCGTGCCCCGGGCTGCGACCCGGGGCCCAGTATCCAAAGACTTGGGAACTTCATGCGCCCACTCCCGCGCTGAGGGTAGGCACGTCCAAGAAGCTGAATCCGTAATGCTTCAGCCAGCGCAAATCGCCGTCGAAGAAGGCGCGCAGATCGTCCATCCCGTATTTCAGCATCGCCAGCCGGTCGACTCCGGTGCCGAAGGCGAAGCCCTGCCACTCATCAGGGTCTAGCCCGGCGGCGGCGATGACGCGCGGATGGACCATGCCGCTGCCGAGCACTTCCATCCAGCCCTCCTGACCGCCGACAACGCGGCGGCCCTTCTCCATCGACCAGCCGATGTCGATCTCGGCCGAAGGCTCGGTGAAGGGAAAGTAGCTGGGGCGCATCCGGATGGCGACGTCATCGCGCTCGAAAAAGGCCCTGAGGAACGTCTCCAGCGTCCATTTCAAATGCCCCATGTGTATGGCGCGGTCGATGACCAGTCCCTCGATCTGGTGGAACATCGGCGTGTGCGTGGCGTCGCTGTCGCTGCGATAGACACGTCCCGGCGCGATGATCCGCAAGGGGGCGCCCAGCGCCTGCATCGAGCGGATCTGCACCGGTGAGGTGTGCGTGCGAAGCACGCGGGGTTCCTCGCCCTCATTGCGCGGCTGGACGTAGAACGTGTCCTGCATGGCGCGGGCCGGGTGCGCCTCGGGCATGTTGAGCGCGGTGAAATTATGCCACTGGTCCTCGATTTCCGGCCCTTCGGCGACGGCGAAACCGAGGTCGGCGAAAATCTCCGCCAGTTCGTCCATGACCTGGCTGACCGGATGAACGCTGCCGACCGGGATGGCGTCGGACGGAAGCGACAGGTCGATCCGCTCCGTCGCCAGGCGCTGCTCAAGGACGGCCGCTTCCAGTGCATCCTTGCGCGCGGCAATGGCGTTGCCGACCGCTTCGCGCTGTGCATGGATCTTCGGCGCCTCGGCCGAGCGAGTGTCCGGGTCCATCGCGCCCAGCGACTTGAGCAGCGCGGTAATGCTCCCGGACTTGCCCAGGGCCGCCACGCGCAGTGCATCGAGCGCCTGCAGGTCGGGCGCGGCTTGAATTTGCTTGATCAGGTCATTGGACATGGAAGCGCGGCTCTAGCAATGCCGCGCTGCAAAATGCAAAGGGAAGCATGGCCGACTGGCCCAGACTCGATGCCGGCGATGCACCGACACTGGCGATCCTCCACCTCGCCAGCCAGATGCTCGGCAAGATGCGCGTCGCCCACGCGCCGTGGGTCAATCACGGCTGGCACGCGACCTTGCACCCGGTCGCCGAGGGCCTGGCGATCGAACCGATCGCTTCGGACTCCGGCAATTTCACGCTGACGCTCGACCTTTGCCGCCACGCCATCGTACTTCACGTCGGCGATGGCGAGCGCGACCTATTGCCGCTCGACATAGGCAGCATCGCCGCCTTGCATCGCAGCTTGGTCCTCATGCTCGAATCGCATGGCTTGCCATCGAACTTCCACAACCGGCCGAACGAGATTCCGGGCGCGCCGCCCTTTGCGGAAGATGTCGCGCCCCGCGACTATGATCCGGACGCCGCCGAACGCCTGCACGCCGCCCTGTGCCGCATCGAACCGGTGTTCGAGCGCTTCCGTGCCGGTTTCCTCGGGAAATGCAGCCCAGTGCATCTCTTCTGGGGCAGCTTCGACCTTGCCGTCACCCGCTTCTCGGGCCGCCTCGCGCCGGAACATCCCGGCGGCATTCCCGGCCTACCCGATCGCATCACCCGCGAAGCCTATAGCCACGAAGAGTCCAGCGCCGGCTTCTGGCCTGGCGGCGCCAGCGCTCCGCCGGGCACCGAGCCCTTGTTCTACAGCTACGCCTATCCCGAACCGGCGGGTTTCCGCGATGCGGGAGGTGACATCAGCGGCGGCATCTTCGACGCCACGCTCGGCGAGTATGTGCTGAGCTACGAGCATGTCCGCCAATCGCCCGAGCCGGAGCGAGCTTTGCTGATGTTCCTGCAATCCACCTACAACCGCGCCGCCAACCTCGCGCATTGGGATCGCGCCGCTCTCGAACGAGATCCGGTCGCGCCGTGATAGGAAAAGAGCGCCGAGATCGCTCTCGACGCCCTTCGCTTGTTCCGTTGAAGAAGGGCCTTAGGCCGCCTTCTTCTCCAGCGCCGCTTTCGCCTGGGCGATGATGGCGGTGAACGCCTCGCCCTCGTGCATGGCGATGTCGGCCAGGACCTTCCGGTCGAGGTCGATGTTCGCCAGCTTCAGCGCGTGGATGAACTCGCCATAGGTGAGGCCCTCGGCGCGGACAGCGGCGTTGATGCGCTGGATCCACAAGGCGCGGAAGCTCCGCTTCTTCACCTTACGGTCGCGATAGGCGTACTGGCCGGCCTTTTCGACGGCCTGGCGGGCGATACGGATCGTGTTCTTGCGACGGCCGTAATAGCCCTTCGCATTGTCGAGGATCCGCTTGTGCTTGGCGCGGGTGGTTACGCCGCGTTTGATGCGTGCCATTGTTTATCCGCTCCTTACTTGAGGCCGTACGGGGCCCAGCCCATCACGCGCGCCTTGTCGGCGTCGGCGAGGACCTCGGTGCCACGATTCTGGCGGATATACTTGGCGTTGTGGCTGATCAGCCGGTGGCGCTTGCCCGCGACGCCGTGCTTGATCTTGCCGGTGGCGGTGAGTTTGAAGCGCTTTTTGACGCCGCTCTTCGTCTTCATTTTGGGCATTTTGTCTCCTTTTGCGCCAACAGGCGCGACTTTATCGAACGGCCACGGCAGCCCTTACTGGCCGGGCCGTTCACATTTCTCCAATCGCTTGGAAGTGCGCGCCCCTAAGGGGAAAGCGCCAAAAAGGCAACCTCTAGTCGAAGAGGGAGCTGACGCTGGCCTCGTCGGCGATGCGCCTGATCGCCTCGCCGAACAACGGCGCGATGCTGAGGCGCCGGATCTTGCCCTTGGGGTCGTCGGATTCGCCCGGATAGATGGTGTCGGTCACCACCAGTTCGCTCAGCTCCGACGACTGGACGCGCGCCGCGGCTCCGCCCGACAGCACGCCGTGGCTGCAATAGGCATAGACGTCGGTGGCGCCCTGGCTTTTCAGTGCGGCTGCGGCGTTGCAGAGCGTCCCGGCCGAATCGACGATGTCGTCGACTAGGATGCAGCAGCGTCCCTCGACGTCGCCGATGATGTTCATGACTTCCGATTCGCCGGCGCGCTCGCGGCGCTTGTCGACGATCGCCAGCGGGGCGTTGTCGAGGCGCTTGGCGAGACTGCGGGCGCGCACCACGCCGCCGACGTCCGGCGACACGACCATCAATTCTTTGTTCGCCAGCCGCGCCTGAATGTCTGCCGCCATGACTGGCGCCGCCCAGAGGTTGTCGGTCGGAATGTCAAAGAAGCCCTGGATCTGACCGGCGTGCAAATCCATCGACAGCACACGGTCGGCCCCGGCGGTAGTGATGAGGTTCGCGACCAGCTTGGCCGAGATTGGCGTGCGCGGGCCGGGTTTACGGTCCTGCCGCGCATAGCCGAAATAGGGGATGACGGCCGTGATCCGCTTCGCCGACGCGCGCCGAAGCGCGTCGATGCAGATCAGCAGCTCCATCAGATTGTCATTGGCCGGATAGCTGGTCGACTGGAGGACAAAGACATCCTCGCCGCGGACATTCTCATTGACCTCGACGAACACTTCCTCGTCGGCGAAGCGGCGGACGCTCGCCTCGGTCAGTTTGAGCTCAAGATAATCGGCGATCGCCTTGGCGAGCGGAAGGTTCGAGTTTCCGGCCAGCAGTTTCATGACTTCCCCTTGATCCCTGGCCTCATCTAGCGAGGCAAAGCGTTGCACGGAAGGGCGGCGTCGCTAAATGCGAGTCACGATGACGGATCGCCTGACCATTGCCCTTGCCCAGCTGAACCAACGCGTCGGCGATCTCGACGCCAATGCGGAAGCCATGCTCGAATGGCGGGACAAGGCCAGGCATGCGGACCTCATCCTGTTTCCCGAGCTTCAGCTGACCGGATACCCGCCGGAAGACCTCATCCTGAAGCCGGAGTTCGTCCGGCGCGCCCATGAGGCCACCGACCGCCTCGTCGCCGCCAGTGCCGAGCCCGGCCCGGCAATGCTGATCGGCACGGTAATCAACGAGGGCGGTTCCATCTACAACGCCTTCATCCTCGCCGAGGGCGGACAGGTCGTCGGCCGGACGCTGAAGCACGAGTTGCCGAACTACGGGACCTTCGACGAGAAGCGCGTCTTCGCCAGCGGCCCTCTGCCGGAGCCCATTGAGTGGCGGGGCGTGAAAATCGGGTTGCCGATCTGCGAGGACATCTGGCAGGACCGCGTTTGCGCGCACCTTTCCGAGGCCGGCGCCGACTTCCTTCTTGTTCCCAACGGCAGCCCGTTCGAGATCGACAAGGACGAGGCCCGCCAGCAACTGGTTCGCAGCCGCGTCGTCTCGACCGGCCTCGCGCTCGCCTACCTCAATCGCGTCGGCGGACAGGATGAACTGGCGTTCGACGGTTCCTCCTTCATCTGCAACGCCGACGGCGAGCGGGTCGTCCAGATGTGCGACTGGGAAGAATCGCTGCTCATCACCGAATGGGCGAAGGCGGACGGCCGCTGGGGCTGCACGACACGCAAGACCTGCGAGCTCGATGACTTCCCCGAGGGCATCTACCACGCCATGATGATCGGCCTGCGGGACTATGTCGGCCGCAACGGCTTCCCCGGCATCATCCTCGGCCTTTCCGGCGGCATCGACAGCGCGCTCTCCGCCGCCGTCGCGGTGGACACGCTTGGGGCCGACAAGGTCTGGGGCGTGATGATGCCGTCGAAGTTCACGTCTGACGAAAGCCTTGAGGATGCACGGGAAAATGCCCGTTTGCTGGGTTGCCGCCATGACGTCATTTCCATCGCCAAGGGCGTCGACGCGCTCCACGAGACCATGCCGGATATGAGCCCGCTCGCTG
>Ga0163161_10001077_pt1 | contig 20663 bp, 19 predicted proteins | sample S45metaG_FD_129847 | JGI IMG/M metagenome (GOLD analysis project Ga0163161, IMG submission 129847) | Switchgrass rhizosphere microbial communities from Kellogg Biological Station, Michigan, USA - S4-5 metaG | ecosystem: Host-associated > Plants > Roots > Rhizosphere > Soil | place: USA... | reverse complement strand
TATGTCTGAACAAAAAACAAATGAGCTCGTTCGCAAGATTTTTGAGGCTTATTTAGAAAACAAAAATCTACGTAAAACACCAGAGCGTTTCGCTATATTGGAAGAAATATATTCAAGAAACGACCACTTTGATGTAGAAACCCTTTATATCCACATGAAAAACCAAAAGTACCGCGTAAGTCGTGCTACGGTTTATAACACATTGGAATTATTGGTTTCATGCGATTTAGTTACCAAGCACCAGTTTGGTAAAAATATGGCACAATTCGAAAAATCTTATGGTTACCGCCAGCACGATCACGTCATCTGTATCGAATGTGGTAAAGTAGTAGAATTCTGCGATCCACGAATCCACCAGATCCAAACTATGGTTGGTGATCTTTTAAAATTTGATGTGAAACACCATTCGTTAAATCTTTATGGCTTCTGCTCTGATTGTAGTATGGCCAGAAAAGTAAATGAAAGTGCAGTAACAGCAAAAATTGTAGAAAATTAAATCAAAATACAAATAAAACCAGCTTAATTTATTAAATAATGACGCAAGTAGATGTACTTCTCGGCCTGCAATGGGGTGATGAAGGAAAGGGAAAAATCGTTGATGTACTAAGTCCAAAATATGATCTTATTGCCCGTTTTCAGGGTGGCCCAAATGCCGGACATACTTTAGAGTTCGATGGCAAAAAATTCGTTTTAAACACAATCCCTTCAGGAATTTTTAACGAAAAAACCATGAATCTTATCGGTAATGGTGTAGTAATCGACCCTATTATCCTAAAAAGAGAGTTAGATAATTTAAAAAAAGCTGGTCATGATCCTGTTGCTGATGGCAAATTGGTGATTGCCCGTAAAGCACACTTAATTTTACCAACCCACCAATTATTGGATGCTGCTAACGAGGCACGCATGGGTAAAAATAAAATTGGATCAACCTTAAAAGGTATTGGCCCAACTTATATGGATAAAACTGGCCGTAATGGTTTACGTGTTGGCGATACTACACTACCTGATTTTAAAGAGCGGTATGCTAAATTGGTAGAAAAACATACTGAAATCCTTTCTCATTACGAAGGTTTCGAATATGAATTAGCGGAGAAAGAAGCATCATTCTTTGAAGCAATCGAATTCTTAAAAACCATTCCTCATGTAGATAGCGAACATTACGTGAATGGTTTCTTAAAAGAAGGTAAAGCGGTTTTAGCAGAAGGTGCCCAAGGAACGTTATTAGACGTAGATTTTGGTTCATACCCTTTTGTAACTTCTAGTAACACCACAACTGCAGGTGCCTGTACCGGTTTAGGTATTGCACCAAATAAAGTAGGTGCTGTTTATGGCATCTTCAAAGCATATTGCACACGTGTTGGTGGCGGTCCTTTTCCTACCGAATTAGATAATGAAGTTGGCGAAAATTTACGCGCTTTAGGTCACGAATTTGGCGCAACTACAGGTCGTGCCCGTCGTTGTGGCTGGATCGATCTTCCGGCATTGAAATATGCCATCATGTTAAACGGGGTAACCGAATTAATTATGATGAAAGCTGATGTTTTAGATACTTTCGATACCATTTATGCTTGTACCCATTACGAATATAATGGCGAAACGATTGATTATATGCCGTACGACATCATTTCAATCGAACCAAAACCAGTATTGAAAGCAATTGATGGTTGGGCTACTGATGTAACTAAAATTACTTCTGTAGATGAAATCCCAGCTAAATTAACTGATTACATTGCGTTTTTAGAAAAAGAATTAGAAGTGCCGATCAAATTCCTTTCAGTAGGGCCAGATAGAGCGCAAACTTTGGAATTACGTTAAAATATACAATTCAGCATAACGACTGAGAAAAAGCAATCCATAATTGGGTTGCTTTTTTGTATTAAAGCAAATCGATCTAACAATTTGCTTATTATCATCGATTTAATTATTTTTGAGTATAAACATTTTACTATGGCAACTATATTAGAAAGCGAAATGCTTAATTATTTTACACAGCTAGACGATGCCGAAAAAAGTTCAGTAGTGAATATGCTTAAAGCATTTATAAAAGGTAAAAGAAAGAGTGCAAACGTTAGCATAGAACAATACAATAGTGAACTATTGGCTGCAGAAATAGAATTTAAAAACAGCAATTATATAACCCACGATCAACTATTAAATGAGATTAAAAGTTGGTAAAAAATAATTTCAAAATTGTCTGGACCAAACCAGCCCAAATTAAAGGAAATATACAAATATATCAGTTCAAAATGCCATAAATGTCATCAACGACCTAACACACGCTGTTGAAAATATAGTTGAGCATCCAGAAAAACATAAAATTGATCAATATAAAAAAGATAATGATGGAACCTATCGTGCTTTTGAAAAACATCATTTTAGAATTTCTTACCGGAACGAAAAGCAAATTATTAGGGTTTTAAGGATTAGACACACCAAAATGAATCCTAAAAAACATTAATTTGACTTACGCTCATTTTTAACAAGGGTATAATTTCAAATCGTTTCAAACGATTTAAAGATAATATTCTAAGTACCTTTCCACTTATGCAGGGTTTAGTTACCTTTGCCGCAGCTTGAAAACCACACAAAACATATCTCATTTTAAACAAAAAGCATTGCATTGGGCCAACCAGTTCGAGGTTTGTTGTTTTCTAGATTCAAATGATTACAAAGATGCCTATTCAGCTTACGATTTCATTATCGCTGCTGATGCACGTCATGAATTAAAATGCCTGGCAGGCAATGCGTTTGATCAACTAAAAAACTTTTATGCTGCACATAAACAGTGGATTTTTGGCTTTTTCGGCTACGATTTAAAAAACGAAATAGAAAATCTTCATTCTAATAATCCGGATCATTTAAATTTCCCAGACCTATACTTTTTTGTTCCAAAATACCTGATTGCCTTTAAAAATGGCAATGCCGAGGTGCTGATTGGTCCTGAATCGATTTTAGCAGAGATTAATTCCTTTCAGCTTAAAACAGATGTCCAATCTAAAAAAGCAGCGGTAGCACAACGGTTATCGAAAGATCAATATATTCAAAAAGTAGAAGCCTTAAGAGACCATATTATTCGTGGCGACATTTATGAAGTTAATTTCTGCCAGGAGTTTTTTGCCGAAAATGCAGAAATAGATCCTGTTCAAACTTTCGAAGCATTAAACAGCGTCTCGCCCACTCCTTTTGCCGGTTATTTTAAAGTTCAGGGTAGATATATTTTATCTGCTACACCAGAAAGATTTTTGTGCAAACGAGGATTGAAACTTACCTCACAACCTATAAAGGGCACTGCGAAAAGAAGTTTAGACCCTTCGGAAGATGAAGCCATAAAATCGCGACTCAGAAACGATATTAAGGAACAGGCAGAAAATGTAATGATTGTTGATTTGGTGCGCCACGACCTTACTAAATCGGCCGTTAAGGGCACTGTCACTGTTGATGAATTATTTGGCATCTACAGCTTTCCACAGGTGCACCAGATGATTTCTACCATTAGCTGTGAATTAAGCCCGGAGGTTCACTTTATCGACGCCATTAAAAATGCATTTCCAATGGGCTCCATGACAGGTGCACCAAAGGTTAGGGCTATGAAATTGATCGAAGAATACGAAGTAACCAAAAGAGGTATTTATTCCGGTTCTTTTGGCTGCATCAGTCCAGATGGTGATTTCGATTTTAATGTGGTTATCCGAAGCATTTTATACAATGCTGGATCTAGCTATTTATCTTTTCAGGTTGGAGGAGCCATTACCTATCAAAGTGATGCCGTTTTAGAGTACGAAGAGTGTTTACTGAAAGCCAGTGCAATTTTGAAGGTGCTGGGCGGTTAATTGGTTCATTGGTCATTGGTTCAATGGGGCACTCCCCAAGCGATCCGACTATATAAATCGTCGTCATCTCGACTGAAACGCAGTGAAATGGAGAGGTCTATCCAGTATATCTCGCTTATTAGATTTCTCGACTGTGTTGCACCCGATAGCTATCGGGTCCGCTTGAAATGACGGTACTTTAAAGTGAGACTAAACAAAAAAAGGTGGAATTTTCTGCATCATGCAAAACCTTCCACCTTAAACCCTAAGCCCTAAACCTACTTCTTATAATACTGCTGTGCTTCAGGTAAATATTTTTGGATCTGTGCAATACGTGTAGCATCGCTTGGGTGGGTACTTAAAAACTCGGCTGGTTTTTGAGCACCTGCCGATGCCGCCGACATTCTATTCCAGAAAGCAGTGGCATTTTGTGGATTGTATCCGGCCATGGCCATAAAAATCAAGCCTAAACGATCGGCTTCTAATTCTTGATTGCGACTGAATTTTAACATCGCCACTGGCGTACCAACACCATAAAGGGTATTAAAAATAGATTGTGTTTTTGGGTTTTTAGACAATGCAACACCTGCTGCAGCACCAATCCCTTGAGCAACCATTTCTTGCGACATCCGTTCTGCAGAGTGACCTGCAATGGCGTGGGCAATCTCGTGGCCCATTACAGTGGCTAAACCAGCATCATCCTGTGTAACAGGCAAAATACCGGTATACACTACAATCTTCCCTCCTGGCATACACCAGGCATTTTTCTCGTTATTCTGAACCACATTAACTTCCCACTGGTAATCTGCAATTAGGTTGCCATAATTATTGCTGTTCATGTACGATTTTACAGCTGTAATTAATCTACTGCCAATGGTTTTAACTTTCAAAGCCTGCGCATTCGAGGCTGGTAAAACTGTATTTTTATTCTCCGTCAAAAAGGTGCTATAAGCCTGGAATGCCATTGGCAAAACCTGGTCGTTACTCACTAAATCAAATCGACTACGGCCTGTTAAAGGAACGGTAGAACAGGAGTTAAATAATAATACTCCAGCAATGCTTGCTGTTAAAAATAACTTTTTCATAATGCGATTTTAAATGATTAGTAAATACTGATAGGCAAAACCGAAGATTAAACAGTAAGCCTATAAATAAGTTTTAATGAAATGTGTTTTGTTAATTAATTAGTTTTCTTCCTAAACAAATACACTTTAGATTCTTTGCCTTTTAGCAATCTTTCGAGGTTTTTTTGGTGCGTAACTAAGATTAAAACACAAACCACCATGCCATAAAGCACTTCCGATTTGATAGAGACCTGAAACAAAAACACCACACTGAGCGGAAAAGTAAATCCTGCACAAATGGAACTTAATGAAACATATTTAGTTAACAACAATACCACCACAAAAACCAGAACACAAAGCATAGATGCTTCGAAGTTAACTGCCAAAATCATTCCAAAAAGTGTAGCAACACCTTTTCCACCTCTAAAACCTGCAAAAACAGGAAATAAATGTCCCATTACTGCGGTTACACCCAGTGCAAGTTGATAATTGACAAAGACGACTGAATTTTGTGGTCCGGTTACGGACATGCCAATTAAATAGGCCAGATTGGTTGCGGTATAACCTTTTGCAATATCGATGATCATTACTGCAATTCCGGCTTTTTTGCCCAATACCCTAAAGGTATTGGTTGCGCCAGCGTTGCCACTTCCATACTCCCTTACATCAACCCCATAAAAGGCCTGACCAAGCCATACAGCTGTTGGTATAGATCCAAAAAGGTAGGCAATAAATAGCGCGCTGAGAGAATAAACCGTAACCATAGCCTACAATGATACAAAAAATAAGCTTTTAATTTTATAGCAAATCACTTTAGTATGCTTTTAAACTCATATCCAGGCTTTTCACAGAGTGCGTAAGCGCACCCATCGAAATAAAATCTACTCCGCAAGCAGCATATTCGGCAACATTCTCTTCAGTAATCCCTCCAGAAGCCTCCGTAATGAATTTACCGTCGATTAATTTAACCGCAGCCCTTAAGTTTTCGAAACTGAAATTATCAAGCATAATACGATCTACACCACCAATAGCCAAAACTTGAGATAACTCTTCCAGGTTCCTCACCTCAATTTCGATCTGAAGTGATTTATTTTGATCAATTAGATATTTTTTAGCGGCAGTTATGGCGTTTGAAATTCCTCCTGCATAATCTACATGATTATCCTTAATTAAGATCATATCATATAAACCGATGCGGTGGTTTACACCTCCCCCGATCCTTACAGCCCATTTTTCTAAATAGCGAAGTCCTGGAGTGGTTTTGCGGGTATCTAAAATTTTTGTTTTAGTTGTTTTCAACAAAGAAACAATCCGATGGGTTTTAGTAGCAATACCACTCATGCGTTGCATACAGTTTAAAACCAAACGCTCCGCAATTAAAATAGCATGTGTACTTCCAGAAACGGTTAAGGCAATATCGCCTACTTTTACCGCTACACCATCTTGCAACAATACATCTACTTTTAAAGTATCATCAACCTCCTTAAAAATCTCAAGAGCCAGTTCAATCCCAGCCAAAACTCCATCTTCTTTAATAATTAGTTTTGCTTTTCCTTGCGTCCCGGGTGGAATTGTCGAAAGTGAAGTGTGATCACCATCACCAACATCTTCGGCAAGGGCATTTTTTATGAATTGATGTATAAGTTGAGTATCCAAAATGTAGATTTTATGCCGCAAAAATAAGAAATATTTGTTAGCAGACAATTTACTGAAGCGTTAAAGTGATTTGTTGACTTCAGAAGTTTCTAGCCTCCGCGACTTACGAAGTTAGCAAGTCATAGCGATGGCAAAACTTCATAAGCCTTGCCTAGCCAATTAATCCTTTGCCGGTTCAATCCTTAATTCGGTAATCGAAAAGCTGGTATTGAATTTTTTCATGGTGATGGAAACCCTGAAAGTCTCTTTGGCGGTACTTAGAATAATTACGCCAAAACGATAGTTTGGATTTGTATTAATTTTATGAAAAATACTTGTTTTTACTGGCGGATGTTTAACAAAAAAATCTCTTAAAATCTGTTCACCCTGTGCTTTTGAGTATACATCTTCTTCATCAACTATAATAAGTTCAATGGTTGAGGCGAAACTTTTAGCAATTTCTTTTGAGTTGCCAGCCTTAAAATACGAGGATAAATCATCAATAATATCTGCCTGGAGAGCTGCAGGATGGTATAATGATGACAAACTAATAATGAGTAAAAATAAGCTCCGGATCATTTCTGTATTTTATACAGAACCCTATAGCTAAAATTATGCCATTAGCGCATCAAAAAAAGGATTTCTTCATTTGTATAAGCTTCAATAAAGTTATATTTGCCATATAAACAAAATACTAAAACATGTTATACATGAAAATGTTTTAATGTGGATCAATAAATTTTACAATAAAAATGGTAAACGATAAAAAACTCGCGCTTATAATTCTAGATGGCTGGGGCTACGGAAAACAAGATAATTCTGATGCTGCATATGCTGCCAACACTCCTTTTTTCGATTCGTTATTACAGAAATATCCAAATTCTAAGCTTGAAGCATCTGGTGAAGCAGTAGGCCTACCAGCCGGACAGATGGGTAATTCTGAAGTTGGGCACATGAACTTAGGCGCAGGTCGGGTAGTTTACCAGGAGCTTGGAAGAATCAACAAATCGATTACCGACAGGGAATTGCACAGCAACCCGGTTTTGGTAAGTGCTTTCGATTATGCGAAGCAGAACAATAAAGCAGTTCACTTCATCGGCCTTGTTTCAAACGGTGGTGTACATGCGCATATTGAACATTTAAAAGCTTTATGCGATGCCGCAAATGAAGCAAACGTACAGAACACTTTTGTTCATGCTTTTTTAGATGGCCGTGATACTGATCCAAACTCTGGATTGGGTTTTATTACTGACCTGGAAAACCACATCCAAAACACCAATGCTAAATTGGCTACCATGGTTGGCCGTTATTATGCAATGGACCGTGATAACCGTTGGGAGCGCGTTAAACAAGCTTACGATGTAATGGTAAACGGCATTGGCGAAAAAACCCAGGACGCATTGGCTGCGATCAAAAAATCATACGCTGATGGCGTAACTGATGAATTTTTAAAACCAATCGTTTTAACGCAGGATAATGGCGCACCAGTGGCTACGATTCAAAATGATGATGTAGTAATCTGTTTTAATTTCCGCACCGATAGGGGGCGTGAAATCACCACAGCATTAACGCAAAAAGATTTCCCAGAACAACAGATGCACAAACTGCCGTTGTATTATGTTACCATGACTACCTACGATGAGAGTTTTGAAAAGGTAAATGTAATTTTCACCAAAGATGATTTAACCCAAACCATTGGTGAAGTACTGGCCAACAACAATAAAAACCAGATCCGTATTGCCGAAACTGAGAAATACCCACACGTAACCTTTTTCTTCTCTGGTGGAAGGGAAGCTGAATTTAAAAACGAAAAACGCATTCTAATTCCTTCACCGAAAGTAGCCACCTACGATCTTCAACCAGAAATGAGTGCCGCCGGTATTACAGATGCCATTACCAAAGAAATGGAAACCGGATGGGCTGATTTTATTTGCCTAAACTTTGCCAATCCAGATATGGTTGGTCACACAGGTGTTTTTGAGGCTGTGATAAAAGCAGTAGAGACTGCAGACAAATGTGCAGAAACGGTAGTAAATAAAGGTTTGGAGCATGGTTATTCGTTTATTCTTTTGGCCGATCATGGAAACTCCGAATTTATGGTGAATGGAGATGGGTCTGCCAATACTGCGCACACCACCAACCTGGTTCCTTGTATTTTAATTGATAAGGATTATAAAACTATTGAAGATGGTAAATTAGGCGACATTGCCCCTACTATTCTGAAAATATTAGGTGTGGCTATTCCAGCAGAAATGACAGGAAATGTTTTAGTATAATGGTTAAAAAACTTTATATCCTGGCATTTGCTTTGGCATTGTTTTCCTGCAATCAGCGAAAAGAAGCTGAAGCAAATACCGATTTATTGTATTTTGATATAAAAGGATATTTTGGAAAGGAAATTTCTCGCTTACAAACACTAAGCCCTATTGTAAATAAAACCGTTAGTGTAAATGGCTCAGCTGAAAGCAAAAGAGCTAAAATTGCTGACTGGTCAAAAGAATTAGCCATTTTCGTTAACGCCGACATAAATAAAACATCGTGGAAAGGGAGTTTTAAAACAAAAGAACAAGATGGCGTTGATACTTATACTTCCGATAATAAAAAAATCCCTATTAAGAAAGTTTCTATAACCTGGAACGGCCAGAAAGCAGGTAAAATAGAGATCATTATTGATAATAAAAATATCTTATACCAATCTCAGGATACTTTAACCTACTGTCCGGATAGCCTTTATGCCATCAAAAAACAACAAAAAATTAGATTGCTAAAAGAGAAGAAGTATTCAATTATTGGAAAACTGAAATAAAAAAAATGGGACTCGAAAATATTCAAGTCCCATTTTTCTTTTAAAGGTTATGTTTTATTTTAAGCTTGCAATCTGCGCTTTATCGTAAGTAACCCAATCGATAATATCTTTTCTTAACGGCTGCAAGGTTAATACCTTCTGAAAATCAGTGATAGAATTATTGAACAAAGCTACACAAGCCGCTTTTTCTTCTTTTTTCTTCGCTTTAAAAGATCTGAAAATTGCATAATCCTTATAAGCTAAGCCACGGTTCTGAAACATTTGGGCATCCTCATCGCCATTAATTTCAATGGCTTTTGTAAAATCTTTGAGAGATGCCAAATAAAAGTTCTCGCGCATGGTATTTAACGATTCTTTAGGATCGTTAGCAATTTTTAACCTTGCTATCCCGCGGTAATAATATGCTGAAACTTCAGATGGTTTAATGGTTAATAAACGGCTGTAAGTTGCAATACATTTTTCGTATTCGCGGTTTTGGAAATAAGAATATCCAAGCATCTGGAGTACGGTTGCATTATCAGGAGTTTTAGCATCAGCTTTTTCTAATTGTATAGCGGCGGTTTTATAATCACCTTTCATAATAGCCTGCATGCTTCTATCGTAATTGCTTTGCGCGAAACTGCTAGTTGATGTAAAAATAATTAATCCTAAAATCGCCTTTTTAAAATAGTTCATGTATGAGTAATAAGTTTAACAAATTTAACGCCTACCAAATTTATAGGAGAATTTTTTTGCAATATAATCCTATTCTGATAATTTAAAAGTTTTTAATTTTCTTTCATTCAAAACCAAATGCCCTAAACATTAGCTTAAACGCTAAAATATGCTTTATATGATATTGGCAAAAACATTTATATTACTCTGCCTTTTTAACATAAGATTAATATTATTTTCACTTTGGCACAAGAGTTGAATTTATTAACTTAATACCAAAATTAAACAAAGTGAATACGATTAAACTGCCAGTTTGTCGTTAGCGGAAAATGTGATAATGAGTAAACAAGATATATTTGATTTCCATACAGCAATGCCAATCATAAATGAGGATACCGAATTTTTTCCCTTAATGTCTCAGCAAGACGAAGAGGAAATGAACAATGAGGAAACGCCCGAAACGTTGGCCATATTGCCTTTGCGAAACACAGTTTTATTTCCAGGAGTAGTTATTCCTATTACGGTTGGAAGAGATAAATCGATTAAGTTAATTAAGGAAGCTTACAAAGGAAATAAGATTATTGGGGTTGTTTCTCAAAAAGACGTTTCTATTGAAGACCCTACCTTTGAGCAACTTAACACGGTTGGTACGGTTGCAAACATCATTAAGCTGTTACAGATGCCTGATGGAAATACCACTGTAATTATCCAGGGCAAACAACGTTTCAGCTTAATTGAAGAGGTGCAGAACGAACCTTACATTAAAGCCGTTGTTAAAAAATTCGAAGAACAAAAGCACAAGGCAGATAAAGAGTTTAAAACATTAATCGCTTCTATCCGTGAAATGTCTGCTCAGATTATCCAGCTTTCACCAAATATTCCAAGCGAAGCCAGTATTGCACTTAAAAACATTGAGAGCAATTCATTTTTGATCAATTTCATTTCTTCAAATATGAATGCCGAAATGGCCGATAAGCAAAAAATCCTTGAAATGGATAAATTGCAGGAAAGAGCACAAAAGGTCATGGAGCTTTTAATGGTCGAATTGCAGATGCTGGAGCTGAGAAATCAGATCCAATCAAAAGTGCGTACGGATTTAGACAAGCAACAACGTGATTATTTTTTAAATCAACAGCTAAAAACCATTCAGGAAGAATTGGGAGGCAGCTCTGCCGATTTAGAATTCGATGCCTTGCAAGAAAAAGCCAAGAAGAAAAAATGGGCAAAAGCAGTTGCCGAACATTTTGATAAAGAGCTAGATAAATTGGGTAGAATGAACCCTGCTGCACCAGATTACTCTGTTCAGTTAAATTATTTGGAACTTCTTTTAGATTTACCCTGGAGCGAGTTTACGAAAGATAATTTCGACCTAAAAAGAGCACAACGTATCTTAGATAAAGATCACTTTGGTTTAGAAAAAGTTAAGCAGCGCATTATAGAATACTTAGCTGTTTTAAAATTAAAGCGCAATATGAAAGCGCCAATCTTATGTTTGGTTGGCCCTCCGGGAGTTGGTAAAACATCTTTAGGAAAATCTATTGCAAAAGCTTTAGGCCGTAAGTATGTACGTATGGCTTTAGGCGGTATCCGCGATGAAGCAGAAATCCGTGGCCACCGTAAAACTTACATCGGCGCAATGCCAGGCCGTATTATTTCGTCTATTAAAAAAGCGGGGGCAGATAATCCTGTTTTTGTTTTGGATGAGATTGATAAAGTTGGAACCGACCACCGTGGCGATCCATCATCAGCCTTGCTTGAAGTATTAGACCCTGAACAAAACAGCGCCTTCTACGATCATTATGTAGAAATGGATTACGATTTATCCAACATCCTGTTTATTGCAACAGCAAACTCTTTAAGCACCATACAACCTGCTTTATTAGATCGTATGGAGATTATCGAAGTAAACGGATATACAATTGAAGAGAAAATAGAGATCGCTAAAAAATACCTGTTGCCTAAACAGAAGGAAAACCATGGTTTACAAACTAAGGATATTAACCTAAAAACTCCGCTGATCGAAAAAGTGATTGAAGATTATACCAGAGAATCAGGTGTACGTGGTTTGGAGAAAAAAATAGGTTCTTTAGTGCGTGGTGTGGCTACAAAAATTGCGATGGAAGAAACCTACGATTCAAATTTAAGCAATGAAGATGTAGAACGCATTTTAGGTGCGCCAATTTACGATAAAGACTTATACGAAGGCAATGAAGTGGCTGGAGTAGTAACTGGTTTAGCCTGGACAAGTGTAGGAGGTGATATTTTATTCATCGAATCGAGTTTAAGCCCAGGAAAAGGAAAATTAACCTTAACGGGTAATCTTGGCGATGTAATGAAAGAATCGGCAATTATTGCGCTGGCCTATTTACGCGCCCATGCAGCCGAATTTGATATAGACTACAGTTTATTTGATAACTGGGATGTTCACGTTCACGTTCCTGCCGGGGCTACGCCAAAAGATGGCCCATCGGCTGGTGTAACCATGCTAACAGCGCTAACTTCGGCATTTACACAACGTAAGGTAAAACAGCATTTAGCAATGACTGGTGAGATTACCTTACGCGGAAAGGTACTTCCGGTTGGTGGTATCAAAGAAAAAATCCTAGCTGCAAAAAGAGCAAACATTAAAGAAATTATTCTTTGCAAAAGCAATCGTAAGGACATTTTAGAGATTAAAGAAAGTTACATCAAGGATTTAAAATTCCATTATGTAAGCGAAATGAGTGAAGTAATTGAATTGGCCTTAACCAAGAATAAGGTTAAAAAACCTTTAGATTTGAGTGTTAAAATTGCGCCGATTGTAAACTAATTGCTAATTCTTTTGGATTAACAATCAAAAATCCAATTACAATAAATACTTTTATAGCCTAGGTAAATTGCCTGGGCTTTTTTATGAGATTATTTTTATTCACCATAGTTTTTTGTTCGGTTGTTTCAACCAGCTTCGCTCAATCTTTTAAAAACGAATTCGGTTTTAAAACCGAAAACGATGCCTATTTGGCTACATTAAATGATCGATATTATACCAACGGATTATTTATCTACTTCCGCCATGCCATTAATACCGAAAAACTATCGGATAAAATAGAGAAAAAGACCTATGAAATTTCTGCCGGACAGAAAATGTATACACCTTATTGGGGCCAGGTTCCTAATAAAGAAGACCAAGACAGGCCTTTTGCAGGTTATCTTTATGCAGGCGGTGCATATTCTGTTTTCTATAAAAATGAAAGTGTTTTAAAAACCAGTGTAGAATTGGGAACGGTTGGTCCTAACTCGCTTGCCCAAACAGCACAACGTTTCCTGCATAAAACCGTAGGATTTTATACGCCTGCAGGCTGGGATTACCAGATTAAAAATGAACTGGCTGTAAACCTTGCCGCAAATTATAGCAAATTGCTGCTCAGACCTGAAGATCCAATTGTGGATATCAGTGCCCAGGGCTATGCCAACTTAGGGACAACTTTTTCGGGTTTGGGTGCATCGGTGCTTTTTAGGGCAGGTAAATTAAATCAATTGTTCAACAGTGCCTATCACAACGCTGTGATTGGAAATTCGAAAACAAAAAGCTTAAACAATTCGGAATTTTTCTTTTATGTAAAACCGCAGCTAAATTTTGTTGCTTACGATGCCACCATACAGGGAAGTCTTTTTAATGATAACAGTCCGTTAACTTTTGGGGTAAAACCGATTGTTTTTGAACAACAGTTTGGTGTAAATTATAGTTCAAAAAGATTTACTGCCGATTTTAATATCATTTTTAAAACCAAGGAAGTTAAAAGTGTGGCTAAAGCACAGAATTACGGTGGTTTGAGTTTGTATTATCGGTTTGGGAAAAGTTAGGTTAATCGGTTAATTGGTTAATTGAGAATTTGCAGCGTATGAAAAAAATAATCCTTTTTATCATTTCGTTTTTCATAATAGGTGCGGCTATTTACAATTTATATCCCGAAAAAAAACTACCTCCAAATACCGAAATTGATTACATTATTGTAAAAAAATCTGATCGGCAGCTATTGGCTTACACGAAGCAAAGGCTGATTAAAACATACAAAATTTCTTTAGGCGACAGCCCGGTTGGACATAAGGAATTTGAAGGTGATGAGAAGACACCAGAGGGAGTTTATATCATTAATGCCAAAAACCCAAATAGTGGTTACCATAAAAACCTTGGAGTGTCTTACCCTAATAAAAAAGATATTGTAAAGGCAAAACTACTTAGTAAAGATCCCGGTGGTGATATTAAAATACATGGGATCAGGAACCATTTAGGATTTATCGGTAAGTTTCAACGATTTTTCGATTGGACAAATGGCTGTATGGCACTAACCAATAACGAAGTAGACGAATTGTTTTATGCTGTAAATATTGGAACTAAAATAGAAATCAGGCCGTAGGCTTTAATCAATTGATGGTCTTTTGCGACTCTCCTTTTTATCTGCATTTACAGCCTTATTCTTTAATCTTTTTTGAATAACTGCTTTAGGGATTTTAGTTGCTTTTCGCTTTTTCTGAACGTGTAACGATCGCTTTAATAATTCAATCAACTTGGCAACTGTTTTCTCTTTATTGAGTAGCTGGCTCCTGTCCTCTTGCGAAACAATATGTAACAGTCCTTCAGAATCCAGTCGATTTTCCAGTTTTTCTTTTAAACGCGCCTTTTCATCTTCGTCCAAATAAAAAGCTGCTTCGAGGCCGAAAATTAATTCTACCTTACTCGAAACTTTATTTACATTTTGTCCACCTTTACCCCCACTTCTGGAAGTTTTGAAAGTAACAGACCGTAAAATATCTTCTCTTGTAGGCAACATGCCGCAAAAGTAATAATTTGGATTTTAATAAAAACAGATTATTCTCCCTCTTTCGATTCGCTTACCTTGGTACGTAATCCTACAATATCTTTATCCAATTGGTAAATACCTCCCCTATCACTGCCTACCAATTGAAGTTTCTCTAACATCGTTTTCGCCATTTTTTCTTCTTCCAGTTGTTCATCTAAATACCATTGCAAAAATTTAAATGTGAGATAATCTTTCTCATTCAGTGAAAGTTCCACCAAATCATTAATGCTTTTAGATACCAACAATTCATTATCCAGAAAATCCTGAAATACGTCTATAACCTGTCCGAAAGAATTTTTGGGCATTTCAAGGGCAGTAATTATGGCATGTCCATCACGATCGTTGATATAATGAATCAGCTTAAGCATATGATGGCGTTCTTCTTCACTCTGACGATAAAAAAATTCGGTATAACCTTCTAAACCCGGCTGGGTTTCTAACCATGAAGCAATTCCCAGATAAACTTGCGACGATTCGGCTTCCAGCTTAACCTGGTTATTCAGGGCCGCCAACATTCTTTCAGATAACAACATAATTGTGTATTTATTTTATAATTAAACACATCCAGCAAATCAATGTTTTAGCATTATCTTGTTTAGAATCTATCTTTATACCTTTAAAAAAATTCAGCATTCTGTTTCTATTTTTTACCTTTGCGATACGATGAAGAAAAACCTGGTAATAGCAATAGATGGCTACTCATCTTGCGGAAAAAGTACTTTAGCAAAAGCACTGGCTAAAAAATTAGGTTTTATTTATGTTGACAGCGGAGCGATGTACCGTGCCGTTACACTATACTTTTTAAGAAATAACATCGATATTACTGATGATGCTAAAGTTGTAGATGCTTTACAGCACATCGAACTGAATTTCCACTCCCGTGATTACGAATCCCATATTACCCTTAATGGTGAAGAAGTTTCTGATGAAATCCGCTTAATGCCCGTTTCTGAAAATGTAAGTGAGGTTTCGGCGCATAAAATTGTGCGTCATGAAATGGTGAAGCAACAGCAGCGCATGGGCAAATCGAAAAACATCGTCATGGATGGCCGCGATATTGGCACTACCGTTTTCCCTGATGCCCCTGTGAAATTTTTTATGACGGCTGATCCGAAAATCAGGGCTGAACGCAGATTTAAGGAACTGGAGAGCAAAGGCAATAACGAAACTACCCTGGAAGAGGTTTTTGAAAACCTTGCCCACCGCGATTATGCCGACACCACCCGTAAGGAAAGTCCGTTGGTTAGGGCTGATGATGCCATTATTTTAGATAATACCGATCTTACACAGAAAGAACAATTAGACTTTGCATTGGAAAGAGTGCAACCTTTTTTGGTTCATTAGTCAGTAGTTCACTGTTCATTAGTTCATTGGTCCATGGTTTAGTAGTTGATGGCCATATTAGTTAATACAAAGCGACGAAAAATACTACAAAGGTTTGGTTAACTGGTTAATTGTTTAAATCGGTTAACCGATGCCTATCGCTGCATCCCAAATGCATAGCTTAGTTAATCGTCTTAAGACTAGGGATTTAGACTAAATAGATTTCTCCATTCCGCAGTGCTCCAGTCGAAATGACGAATCTCTAAAGTTAATTGTTAATCGGTTAACTGGTTCCAAGTTATGTGCTATAAGACTATCAACCATGAACTATCCGGCTATTGACCTTTGACTTCAAAAAAAATTTCATATTTTTAGCATCCAACCCAAATGTTACTATGAAATTAAAATCAATTTATCTTGCGGTATTATTTTTATCGCTTACTATCCTTAATGCCAATGCCCAGAAAGGCTGGATCAATCTCTTTAATGGAAAAGATTTAAAAGATTGGAACATTAAAATTGCCAAACACGACTATAAAGAAAATTACGCCAATACTTTTCGTGTAGAAAATGGCGTAATGAAAGTGAGTTATGATGGATACAAAGAATTTGACCAACAATACGGACATATTTTCTACAAAAAACCTTTTTCAGCCTATCTTTTAAAAGTAACCTACCGCTTTGTTGGCGATCAGGCTAAGGGTGGTGAAGGCTGGGCAACCAGAAACAGTGGTGCCATGTTACATTGCCAGGATCCGGCAACAATGTTAAAAAACCAGGATTTTCCAATTTCGATTGAAGCCCAAATTCTTGGCGGAGATGGTGAACATGAACGCCATACCAGTAACGTATGCACACCTGGAACACTGATTGATTATAATGGAAAACTATTTACGGGGCACTGCTTAGATTCGAAATCGAAAACCTATGCAGGCGACCAATGGGTAACGGCAGAATTTTTAGTATTGGGCGATTCGGTTATCAAACATATTATTGCTGACGAAGTGGTATTAGAATATACTAAACCGCAAATTGGTGGTGGCAATGTTTCTAATTTCGACCCGAAAGTTAAAATAGATGGCAAGGCATTAACTTCTGGTTATATTTCTTTACAGAGCGAAAGCCACCCAATTGAATTTAAAACCGTGCAACTTTACAATTTGGAAGCGTACATGAAAGATAAAGCAAAACTGGATAAGGTATTGGCTAAAATATTAAAAGATTAAACCATATCGCTACTTAGTTGTTAGATCATGATGTAAAAGCCCCGCCTAAATTTATACGATGCTCAATACCCATTTGTTTAAACCCATTGCCCTACTATTCTTTCTTTTAGTTGCCAATATTACTTTTGGACAAACTGCTTACAAATTAAAAGACATACCAGACCCCAAAAACAATGGTGGAGGTTATGTAAGCGATCCCGACAACATTTTGGGAAGTAGTGCGGTTTCGGGTTTAAATAACACCATTGCCCAGTTTGAGCATGAAACCAATGTTCAGGTTGCAGTGGTGGTTGTTAAAGATTTCGATCATGATAAAGAAGATTTCGATTTTGCATTTGAGCTTTTTAATACCTGGGGAATTGGTTCAAAAACCAGCAATAATGGCTTATTGTTATTTATTTCAAAAGATCGGCGAAAGTACCGGTTCATTACCGGAACGGGAATTGAAGGTGTATTACCAGATGTAAAGCTTAAACATATTGCCGAGCAGAACCTCCTACCAGCTTTCAGGCAAAATGATTTCAGCACTGGGATAACGAATACCATTAATGCCATTGGTATAATTATTTTAAACCCTGAACACAAATCAGAGCTCAATCAGTTTTTCACCCAACACGAAAGCAACAGTTCACTCGAAAATTTTTGGCTTCCTACAGGAATTATCCTACTGGCATTTTGGGGGGTGTTCAAAATCGTAAACAGGCAAGCCAAAAATGGTTTAAATCTGAAAAGCTTTGACAAGAACAAAAGTAGTTATGATGCTACTATAGCTAAAGGCTGTGGAGTGGCTTTTTTTATTGTGTTTGTTTCTATTTTTATTTTTGTTTTTACTGGTGCTTTTGAACTGTTCGAAAAGATAAAATTAGCACATATCCCTTACATTCTTTTTTCTATACTGGCCATAGCGCTTTTCTTTCGGTATCTTTTCTATTTGTCGGCATTAAGAAAAGCACACCAGGACGACAAAAATTTCTTCGATGCCGTGGTGGCTTTCCATAAAAAGAACTGGTGGTTAGTTCTTTTCTCCCCTATAATTTTAATTGCAATTATACTTCATCTAATTAAGCGCGTTAAAACGATTGATCGTTTCAAACCAGTTTTAGATAGTAAAAACAACCCGATGATCAGAGTAGATCGCGATATCAATATAGAAGGGAAACCATTTTTAACTGCTGGACAACGGAAAGAGGAGATTGTTTTAGCTTATGACTATGATATCTGGGAAAGCACAGACCATAAAGAACATATTATTAAAGCATGGCCTGCAGAAAAATACAATAGTTATACCGAATGCCCCGAATGCGCTTTTAGGACATACAAACTGAATGAACGCGTTACAGTTAAACAGGCCACTTATAGTCACGAAGGGCAAGCAAAGCTGATAAATGAATGCAGTTTTTGTAAAAAAACAGAATTTATAAAGTGGATTACATTGGCCATGTTGGTCGAATCGAGTTCGTCATCAGGTTCCTCTTCATCATCAAGCAGCTCGTCTTCTTCATCATCAAGCAGTAGCTGGGGCGGTGGTAGCAGCAGCGGTGGTGGCACTGGTGGAAGCTGGTAGTTTCGCTTATCTGTTTTATAAAATGCTTAACCTTGCCGAAAGAAGATTTTTAAGGAAGGAGGAGCACCTTTTTTCAATCTTATCCTCACCTATTAAAAGTATTTTCTAATTTTGAAACACTTAGCACGGTGTTTGCTTATAGCGTGTTGGCAATTACCCATTAAAACTGTTTCGCAGAATCCTATACTTATGACTAGAATTTTCTTCCTCCTCATCGCTCTTTTTATTTTTACTAACCGTTTAAATGCACAAGAAACGTATCGTGTTAAGGCAGACAAATTGCGTGTAAGGGAAAGCAGCGATCCGAAAAGTAAGGTTATTGGAAACATTGCTCAAAATGAAAACATTACGGTTTTAGATGCCAACAATGCGAAGTTTTACAAAGTAAAATTTAAAAACCGCGAAGGTTGGGTAAGCAAAGATTTCATCGAAAAAATTGTTACTGCTGTTAAACCAGCAACTCCTCAGGCAAATACGGCACAGCCCGCCGCTACCCCTCAAACAGCAGCAGGTGCCGACATGTATCGTGTAACTGCCGACGATTTACGGGTTAGGCAACAAGCTGATCCTAAAAGCAAAATTGTTGGATACCTGCCTAAAAATGAAAATGTTGCCGTGATCGACTCATCAAATACAAGTTTCTATAAAATTAAGGTAACCAATGGTGAAGGATGGGTGAGTAAAGAATTTTTGGTCAGGATCTCTCCCGTAAAAGCAGCCGAAAAAACAAGCATTGCGGCATCGGTACCTCAAGAAAACAAAGATTATACGAACATTATCTTCTTTGCGGTTGTAGCCTTAATACTGATTACCATTTTATACTTTTCGATCAAATATGCCAGCGGCAATAAATTTTTGATCGGTTTTTCTGTGGTTGTAATCTTGGTAATTGGCTATTTCTGCTACATTACTTTTATACAGGCAAAAGTGGTAACAGGCACCTTTGCAAGCAATGAGGATATACAGTACAAAACCTTCAATTTTAAATCGAAAGATTCGGTAACCGTTACCGATGCCTATACTGATTCTATTTTCACCTCGAAATACGTCATTGAAGGCGACATGATCAAACTTTACGATCAGCAGAATACGATAATGTTATTAATCAGAGATGATCAAACATTAATTGGTGAAGGTTTTACGAGAGGGACGTTTACAAAGAAATAAATCCAGGATCATCAAACGTTCCTAAGGAACGAAAAAAATGCACATTTTTTTCTACCGATTATTCGTCCCTGCAAGACGAATCATAAACCAAGGCAGCCAATTTTAAATACAGTTCGTCCCATCGGGACGGTTTATGGGTAGCAAATAACAAAATGTTATTTGCGTAACGTTTTGTAGGAACGTTTGGTGTGAAGTTGTGCACAGCCCCTTATTTTTAAACCTGATAGAGCGGAATAGCCCGGAGCGTAGCGAGGACTATAAGCGATAGCAGGACTGCTGTTTCCGATGAAATACTGGGCACTCATTTTCAAATAATTACGAAAAACCATGTTAACAATTTGCAAATTCTATGATTTAGATGCTGAAATAAATTCAGCAAGACGAACTAGAAATCTTAATGCGCTAAAAATCAGCAAGATTTATTAAAAAAATCTTTTCTATTAATTAAAATATTTTTACCTTTGCAGTCCCTAAATAGGGAAAAAAGGAGATAATTAATTAATGGCTAAAAAACAAGTAGCAGAAAAAGAATTAGCAGCTAAAACAGCTGAACTTCAGGGAGAAGGCGGACGCC
>Ga0163161_10001076_pt1 | contig 20671 bp, 12 predicted proteins | sample S45metaG_FD_129847 | JGI IMG/M metagenome (GOLD analysis project Ga0163161, IMG submission 129847) | Switchgrass rhizosphere microbial communities from Kellogg Biological Station, Michigan, USA - S4-5 metaG | ecosystem: Host-associated > Plants > Roots > Rhizosphere > Soil | place: USA... | reverse complement strand
CACAGGGTTTTATTTTTGATCTATCGCAAGCTTTGGTAAGTGGTAATGAAAGCCCTTTCATCAGTATCTTTCATTTTAAACACATCCTGACCAAAAAACTGGCTGTCGTAACTGAAATTCAGGTAACCCAAAATGGTTGGGCCGATATCAATCTGTGCGGTTAGTTTCTCAAATTTGCCTGGTGCAATATGCCCTGGACTATAAAAAATCATTGGGATGTGGTATTTATCTACCGGTAATTCTACTTTACCTGCACTCGAAGCACAATGATCGGCTACAATTACAAATAGAGTGTTCGAAAACCAGGGTTTCTGTTTTGCTTCGCGTATAAATTTGCCAATAGCGTAATCGGTGTATTTAACTGCACCTTCTCTGCCGGTGTGCGATGGAATATCAATCCTCCCTTCAGGATAGGTATAGGGGCGATGGTTCGAAACCGTCATAATCTGTGCGAAGAAGGGTTTCTTGTCTTTATAATCTTTATCCAGTTCGCGTAATGAAAGCGTAAATAAATCTTCATCGGCAACGCCCCAGATATTAGAATAATGGATTTCTGAATCCTGAAGTGCACTTCTATCCGTTACCTGATAGCCGTTATTTGAAAAGAACTCATTCATATTATCGAAATACCCGTAACCACCATAAATAAACCTGCTGTTGTAGCCTTTTGAACGGAATATGCTGCCTAGTGTAAACAGGTTTTTATTATCTGGACGTTTAACGATGGATTGCCCCGGGGTAGGCGGGATACAAAGTGAAAGTGCTTCCAAACCACGCACCGTACGCGTTCCAGAAGCGTATAGATTGTTGAAGAGCAAACCTTTTTTTGCAAGCGAATCTAGTTGTGGCGTAATGTGTTGTGTATTACCAAAAGTACCTAAAAACTCAGCGCTTAAACTTTCTACACTGATTAATACCACATTCATCTTATTCTCCGTACCCGAATTATTAATGGTTCTGGAGGTATTTTTAAATTCCCCTTTTGCAGTAGAATCTTGTTGCAGCAAATGGCTCAGAATAGCTTCTGCATTTTTGATCGGCAGCGTTTTATAAAAAGTATTATAATCCAGTTGATTGTTCCAAAAGGCAAATCCAAAATCGTACATGCCATTGCCCGAAAGCTCATTTACATATTGGTTTTTACTATGGTACTTCCATTTATGACTTACCCCAAAATAAGTAAGAACAGGCAGGCACAAAAGAATCAAGGCAATTTTTGTTCGTTTACCAAAACCAGTTTTAGTGGTGGTAGATGTTGTGATAGGTTTTCTTAAAAGATAAACGATTAGTGCTGTGATAATCACCAAACCAATCATAATGCTGTTAATCGGGTACGATTGGCGGATATTTCCAATAACCTCTGTGGTATATACCAGGTAATCGACCGCTATAAAGTTATAACGGACTGAAAATTCTTCCCAGAAGAACCATTCTGAAATGGCATTGAAAATGAGCGTGAAAACAACAAAGAAAAAATAAATGAACAATAATACCTTGTTGAATTTGCTGGTGTACCATTTAGAAGGGAACAACCATAGGTAAATTACAAGCGGGATTACCGCAAAAGATGCAGCAGCAAGGTCATAAAACAGACCAATAACCAGAATTTTAAGTAGATTAAATATCGACCAATCTACAGAAGATGCACTATAAATTAATAAAGAGAGCCTCGTGATTAGAGATATGGTAGATAATAGTATTGTAACTAAAAAAACTGGTCCAAATCTACGCTGGAGTAATTTATTTGTTTTTTCTTTAATGCTCATGGTTAATGGTGAATCCGAAGCTTGAACTTTTCTTGCCACACTTTATGTAATCATTGGCGAAGGTAGTTTTCAATTCTGAAGGAATCCTGAAGGTTTGGTTAGGCTTTAAAGGTATTATTAAAGTGTGATACTTAACAATTAATTAATATTCGATTTGTTATTGTTTCGAAAAGTTAACGCTCAGTGTTGACGTAAATCGGGCAACGAGTTTCTCGTATAAGGCTTTATTTATTGTGTTCGAAATTATAATTGTGTTATTTGTGCCTGTACGTGTGGTTTGGCCGAAATCGCTTGCTGTTAACCCAGTTACCAATGCGTTAAGTTGAATAGTTACTTTCGCTAAGTATGCTCCTGAAGTAACTTCTACTCTGGCGGTTTCTAATTTGATCAATTGAGTTTGGTTCATTTCAAATCTAACCGGGATTTTGGTTCCGGAAGTTTCAATATAAGTTCCTGTTAATAATAACGGCGGGTTGGTAAGCGAACTGCTCATGGTTAAGTTAAACTGGTTGTGCTCATAAATACCAGCCACTAATGAAACTGTTCCTGATAATGAATCGGGTTTTAATGCATTAACGAGATATAGATTTTTAGATTCTAAAGATATGGGCGTACCTGCTTTTGTAGCGCTGAATTCTATTTTTGCGATATTAATACTCGCCGTAGTCCAGTTTATACTTCCGTTAGTGCCTGGCGCCACAACTGCTCCACTTGCCGCTGCATTACTACTTAGCGATGCGCTTAAATTACCTGCACTAAAGCTGTAACTTAATTTGGTGTCAGCTGCTACCTCTTTTTTTGTACAATTGGTAAATAGCACTGCTAATAGTGCAACAAAAATAATGTTGTAAAATTTTTTCATCATATTTGGTTAAGGAATAAAAAGATTGTTTACACGGCATTAATATACATTCGAATTCTGTAGTAATTCTGAAGCCGCACCTGCCAAACCTTTTTATCCCCCTTTACCTTGTTAAAATTTATAGCTGTAACCCAGTCTAAAAACCTGTGTTTCGTAATAATCTGTGCTGTTCAGCTTAAAACCGTTTCCATTGATTTCCTTTTTGATCTTCAATGTATTTAGGATATCATTCCCGTTTAAGAAAATCTCGCCCTTACCTTTCTTTATCTGTTTTTTAATACCCAGATCAGTAGAAAACCGGGCGCCAATTTTTCCTTGTGGGATAATATCAGGTGCCAGGTAAGCCATGGCCAGTTGAATGTCTGTTTTCCCCGGTAATTTGAACTGTCCGTTAAATTGGGCATTGCCTGATACAATAGACTGCGCTGGCATGCTGTATATTGTTGGAACGGGGTATTGGTTTGCTATTGTAAAGGCATTGATCTTATTCCGGTATAGCGTAGTGCTTATGTTAAATGAAAACCATGCTGCAAGTTCTTGTTGCAAAAGTAATTCACCGCCTGAGTTAAAGCTTTTTCCAGCATTTTGGAAGATATTGTAGATAATGGTATTGCCAGGTACAATAGTAGCAATACGGGTAATCGTCCCGTTTACGATCTTATGAAAGGCCGATGCATAGAAATAGCCATTATCCCAATTGTTTTTATACCCCAATTCTATGGCATGCGTAAACTGCGGCCGAAGGGTGGGGTTGCCCACTTTTAACAGTTCGGGTTCATCATATTTTGGGAATATTCTAATGTCTACCTCATTCGGTCGATCTACCCTTTGGTTGTAAAAAGCACTTATTTTGTTTTTCTCGTTTATTTTGTATGCAAACCGCAGGTTAGGGAAAGGCCTGAAATATTCGTAACCATCACTTTTATAGGTGTTATGGTTTGGGTTAACCTTATAATCTACTTTTACGTACTCCATCCTTAGGCCGGCTTCCAGTTCGATTTTATTATTCTCATAAACGTAATTGCCATATATTGCCGGGATATTTTCGCCATAATCGGCCCAGCCACCTGCATTTACATCAATAGGAGAATTTAGCCCCGGATAAAACTGCATATCAGTTGGGATAAACCGATAACGGTATTTTATGCCACCTTCTATTCTTCCATGTTTTAACGGGCGCACATAATCTAAATTAAAATCTGAAACATGTTCATCGGATAGCAGCTTAAAGGCATCCATTCCTGTAAACGTGGGCATGATGTTGGTGAAAAAATATTTTTCATCTTCCCGGTGCCAGGTGTAATTAAAACCTGCACTTAAGGTATGGCCAGGCTGTGCAAATTTGTGCTGATACAGTGCCGAGCCCGTGGCGGTATATTTTACCTCGTCCTCTACAAATTGCCATAATCGGTTTCTAACTATAAAATCCCGGTTGAAATAAGGGATGTCACCAAGATCGCCGATTTTTTCGCGGTTAAAAAAACCAGATAAAGTAAAGCTATTGTGCTCATCAGGATTATAGTCGAAGCCACTTTTTATAGTAGAAAACGTGGTGGTTCTGTTGCGCTTTACCTGTTGGTTGATTATTACGCCGTCATCATAAACCCTTTGCGAAAATTCGTTTTTATTTAAGGTTTGTGTATACAGGTAATCGGCCTGTAAAAAGGTATTTAATTTGTTTTTGCGGTAATTTAAGGATAGGGAAGGATTAAACTTTGGAGTGGCCTGGTATTGCGCACTGATTCCGGGCAAATTCTCTTTACGCAGCCACAAGGCACCAAAACCTGTGCTCATCGCCAGCTTGCCATTAAAGCCTTCTTGCTTATTCTTTTTATAAATAATGTTGATGATACCTGCATTGCCATTAGCATCGTATTTTGATGAAGGATTATTGATAATCTCTATACGTTCGATAGCAGAAGCAGGAATATTATCTAAACCTGTTTGACTGCCGAAGCCTGTAATCGCGTTTTGCTTGCCATCAATCAGTACTGCAATTTTATCATTTCCCCTTAATTGTACTTTTCCATCCTGGATCGTTATGCCAGGGAGATTTTGCATGGCCTGCAGTACTGATCCACCGAGCTGACTTGTGTTTTTGGCAAGATCGTAAGTTTTTTTGTCCATTTTATTGCCTAAACCTTCATTCTGGCTAGCTTGGATGTTAACACTTTGTAAGGTTTGCGCATCTTCTGCCAGCTCAAAAACACCCAGATCAATAAATGGACTAAGCGTGCCAATGCTGATCTCTTTTTTAAACGTTTGATAACCCACTATGCTGATTACCAGATTATAGTTTCCTGATGGAATATCTTTAACTGAAAACCGTCCTTGATCATCGCTAATGGTTCCTAAAAGAAATTTTTCATCGTTTGGTTTTTTGAAAACGATGTTGGTATAGGGAAGCGTGTTTTTATTTTTAGCTTCTTTAATCTGTCCTGAAACAGTTATCGGTTTTTCCTGTGCACAGATATCATCCGCCAGCAAGAACACAGAAAAGCAAAATAGCTTTAATAATCTTTTGTAATTGTTCATAATCGGTAAGTTTTCCATCGGCAAATTAGAAAGCAATTCTGAAGAGAATCTGAACCGCTAATTTTTTCTTCATCTTCAATTTTTCAACAGATTTGAAGTGTAACTATGCAGCAAAATTGCTATAATGATCAAAATTTACGTCCTATTCATCACCCTTATATTCTTTATCCCCCAATTGCTCTGTGCGCAAACCAGCGGAACAATTGCGGGGAAAATTACAGATGCATCATCCTCACAACCAATAGAATTTGTAAACGTCGTTTTAATGAAACCGGGCAGTACAGATATCATTAAAAGAGAGGTATCCGATGCAAAAGGGAATTATAAGCTAAGCAATGTACCAAATGGTACTTATTTTATTATTGCCAGTTTTATTGGTTATCAAAATTTAAAAACAGCAACTTTTATAATCAGTTCTACAAACAGGAGGATAGTACAGGATATAAAACTAGATGGCGGAGCAAAAAATCTTAACGAAATTTCTATTGTATCTAAAAAGCCGCTATACAATAATACCATCGATAGAAAAGTTTACGATGTATCTCAGGATATTTTGGCCAAATCAGGATCGGCGAGCGAGGTATTGGCCAATGTACCCTTGGTACAGGTAGATGTAGATGGGAATATCAGTTTGCGTAATTCAACAGCAACGATATTGATTAATGGAAAGGTTTCACCTTTAATGGGCTCAAATGCTGCTGCGGCTTTACAGCAATTGCCTGCAAACAGTATCGAACGGATAGAAGTAATTACCAATCCATCTGCTAAATATAAGCCTGATGGTACAGGTGGGATTATTAATATCGTATTAAAGAAAAATGTTAAAAGAGGCCTCAACGGAACCGTTACTGGTAATATTGGGAATGGAGAACGTTATAATGCCAGTGCAAATGTGAACTACAATCCGGGAAAAATTAACATTTATGGTAGCTATAGCCTAAAACAAGATTATCGCCAAAGAACAAACGCCAACAACCGCATACAGACCGATCCGCTTACCGGAGGTATCCGTTATTATAATGATTTTGCAGTTCAGAATGCCAGGCCGTTTTCTAAGGTTGCAGGTTTAGGGATTGATTACAGTATTTCTGCCAAAACAACCATAGGTTTATCGGGTAATTTTTACCTCCGGAATATGCATAAACATGATATGACAGGTAAAATGGTTCGCACTGCCACTGCGCTGGAGCAAGATTATGATCGGAAAAGAGAAAATTTTGAGCAGGAAAAAAATATTGATGGAACTTTCTATATTGAACACAGTTTTAAAAAGAACGATCATAAAATAAGATTTGAGTTTAATGTTTCGCATTCACCCGAGTTCGAGGATAACCATTACACCAACTCATTCAGATATCCTTCCATTGCCGATCAGCTTGATAACACTTTAATTAAGCAAACTGCCGATCAGAAACATGTGGCAATTGGTTACGAAAATCCTATCAGTCAGCACAGTAAAATAGAAGTCGGTTACGATGGCCAGTACAATAAAGAAGACCTCGATTTTTATGGTGAAGCATTTAATGCTGCACAACAAATATTTTTGAGAGATTTTAACAAAACCAACCGTTTTATCTACAATGAAAATGTGCATGCCCTATACGGAACTTATGCGCTGGAAGTTGAAAAGCTAGCTGTAATGTTGGGCTTAAGGGGCGAGTATTCTGATATTATCTCTAAATTAATTACAACAGGCGAGGTGATACCGAACCATTATTTTAAAATTTATCCGACGCTCCACTTTACCTATAAGCTTACTGAAAATAAAGAATTGCAGTTAAATTACAGCCGTAGGGTAAGAAGGCCAGAGGCAGATGATTTAAACCCATTTGCCGAATATGCCGATCCAACAAACGTGCGTGTGGGTAATCCTTATTTACTGCCGGAAATCATTCATTCAGTAGAAATAGGCTACCAATGGAGCAGCAATCATTTTAGTGTTTTACCAGGTATTTATTATCGGTACACTTATAACCGATTTACCTCCATAACCACCCCTTTAAATGATTCTGTTTTGGTTAGCCGCCAGCAAAATTTAAGTAATGATAGGGCTTTCGGGGCTGATGTTGTTTTAACCGTTCATCCAAGTGATAAGTTAAATTTTAACCTGATCCCAAATGTATTTTACAATCAGATTGATGCTTCGAACCTCGGATATTCGAGTAAAAAATCGACGTTTACCTGGTCTGCAAATTTTAATGGAAGTTATACCCTCCCGTGGGGAATGGCTGTTCAGCTCAATTCTATTTATAAATCGGCTAGGTTAACGCCACAAGGTAAATTCCTGCCTAGTTTTGTATTAAATGTTGGTTTGAGAGAAGAAGTATTGAAAAAGAAAGGTTCGGTATACCTAACCGTATCAGACCTGTTTAAAACTCAACGGCAAGTGGCAGAGCTGCAATCGCCACTTTTGATGCAAGATGTTGATCAAAGAAGTAATTCCAGGGTTTTTTACTTAGGTTTTAGTTATAATTTTGGCATAATCAAGAAAAAGAAGGATCTCCAGTTCGATAACAGCCAATAAGTATTTGGGCTACAGTTTTTCTTCAGAATTGATAAATACTATTGTACTATTTATTGAAGATTGATAAATGGAAAAAGAGCAGGGAATATTGCTGAAAACGGTCGAGACTTTCGTTAAAGAACTTTTAAAAAAGGAACTACCGGAAAGCATGTACTTTCATAATTTCGAACATACTTTGCTGGTGGTAGAAGGGGTTAAAATTATTGGTGAGCAAAATAATGTAAGTGAAAACGAATTGCTGTTGCTTACTTTAGCAGCCTTTTTACACGATGTTGGTTATACTAAACAATACATCGGCCATGAGCTGGCCAGTGCCGAAATGGCTCAAGATTTTTTACATGAAAATGGTCTCGAAAGCCATCAGATAGAAGTTGTGCTCAATTGTATTATGGCTACAAAATATCCTCAAATGCCAAACAACCATTTGGAGAAAATTATATGTGATGCCGATTTTTATCATTTCTCACTTCAAAATTATATTGTTTTTGCCGCAAGACTGAAAAGAGAATGGGAAGAAAACCTCCGTTTGGTATATAGTGATAGGGAATGGGATGCCATCAATATCAAAATGCTGATGGGGCACGAATATTTTACCACTTTTGGTAAACAGACACTACAGAAGAAAAAGAATCTGAACATCGAAAAATTGATGCAGCGGTTTACCTGAAGGTTTTACATCGCATTTTTAATTTTCCGGTTTTAATGACTACTTTATGTGCAATTAAATAACAAAATGATTAAGCAATGAAAATTTTAGTCATTGAAGATGAACAGGCTTTATTAGAGAGTATACTAGCCTATTTTACAGGAGAAGGAAACATTTGTGAACACGCTTCGGATTTTGCCACTGCCAATGAGAAAATATCGCTTTATAATTACGATTGTATTCTATTAGATTTGGGCTTGCCCGGTGGGGAAGGACTGGAATTATTAACCAAACTTAAACAACTGAAAAAAAGAGATGGCGTGCTGATTATTTCTGCCCGTCATTCTTTGGATGATAAACTTGCCGGTCTCGACCTTGGTGCCGACGATTATTTGGTTAAACCTTTCCACTTATCAGAACTTAAAGCAAGGGTGAGCGCAATTATCCGCCGGAAAAATTTTGATGGTGATAATGTTATTGTTTTCAATGAGATAACAGTTGATGTATCGGCAATGAAAATTACAGTTAAAGGCAATCAGGTAATATTGACTAAAAAAGAGTTCGATCTGCTGGTGTATTTTCTTTCTAACCGCAATAAAGTAGTCACTAAAAACGCAATGGCCGAACACCTTTGGGGTGATGAAATGGACCTGTCTGACGATTTCGACTTTATTTATACCCATGTTAAAAACCTCCGCAAAAAAATGCTCGAAGCCGGATCAGCTGATTATCTTCGTTCCGTTTATGGAATTGGCTATAAATTTGGCGATATATGAAACTCTCCAACCGTTATAACAAAGCAAATATTTTAACCTCTATCGTTGTATTAATCATTACAGGGATTATTTATTATATCGTAATCCATTTTATTTTAACCGAAAAATTAGATAGGGATTTGGCCGTCGAAGAGGATGAAATTAACCAGTATGTAAACACTTTTCATAAACTCCCATTACCTGCAAGTTATCTCGATCAACAGATTTCTTATAAAGAGATTACTGGAGATGTTCCGGAACGCGAATTTCTATATACCACTTATTACAAGCCTAAAGAGCAGGAAAATGAACCTGGAAGGAGCTTAATTACAGTTGTTCGTTTAGATGATAAAGCTATTCAGGTAACAATAACCAAATCGAGGGTAGAATCAGAAGATCTGGTGAGGATTATTTTGTTAATTACAGTGGGTATTACTGTTGTTTTGCTCTTATCCTTATTGCTAATCAACAGATTTGTACTGAACAGGCTTTGGCGCCCATTTTATTCTATTTTAAACGGAATGAAATCTTTCGAGATAACGCGGATGGAAACAATTGAGCACGAACCAACTAAAATTGACGAGTTTAATGAGCTTAATAAGTCTGTAAATGCCATGGCCGGAAGGGTACGGCAAGATTATAAAGAACTTAAGAGTTTTACCGATAACGCCTCTCACGAGATGATGACCCCGCTGGCCGTTATCAATTCTAAATTAGATTCTTTGTTGCAAACAGAGTCATTTACAGCCCAACAAGGTGCGTTGCTGCAAGATATTTACCATGCCACAGGCAGATTATCAAGATTGCATCAATCGTTATTACTGCTGGCCAAAATTGAAAATAACCTGATCCCCGATTTTCAGGATATCGAACTCAAAGAGATGGTAGAGGCAAAGACTCGCCAGTTTCAAGAATTATTGGAAAAAGACAGACTGATCCTGACAGAAGATCTGGCCCAGGTTGAGGTTAAGATGAGCCGTTACCTGGCAGATATTCTGTTGAACAATCTTTTTAGCAATGCAGTGCGGCACAATGTAACCGGCGGACACATTTTTGTTAAATTAGATCAACACAGTTTAACCATTTCTAATTCGGGTAAAGCCCGTCAGCTACAAACCAAAATCTTCGATCGCTTTTCTAAATCTGCAGACTCTGAAGGCATGGGGCTAGGCTTAGCCATAACCAAACAGATCTGTAACCTTTATGGCTTTCGTATTGAATATCACGAAGAAAGTGGTGAACATGTTTTTACTGTTTATTTTGGTGATTGACTGCCCATTTTTTTACGCACCTTTTTTTACGCACCGTCATGAGGTTGTATCATAAATATAGTTTTGTCATCCTGAGCCTGTCGAAGGACCCACTTAAATACTCTTTATGATGTTTCGACAGGCTCAACATGACAACATCTAAGGTGAAATCGCCTTTATGATACACCCTCATCTTAATAAGACTCATTCCCAAACACTCAATTTATAAAATAACTGTACCAACAGATAACTTCAGAATTTCTCCATAATTCGATTATAGTTTTGATTAAAATTTGAAGCTATGAAAAGGTTTATAAGGGTGTTGTTGATTATAGTAAGTTATAGAAGTCAGACTTATGCCACGGCTGTTATTCAGGATACCCAAAATATAGATTCGCTTAAAAATATCCCTACAGATTCTCTAGGTCGATGGTACACTGGCCATCCGGTCCCAAAAAGAAAGTTTCAGGCAAAGGCATTTATTACACCTGTTTTACTTGCAGGTTACGGTTTTGCCGCCGTTTACGATCATGGTGCTTTGAAACAACTTGATGTAAGTACTAAAGCTGAACTACAGGAAGATCATCCTTTATTTGCGGCTCATGTTGATGATTACCTTCAATTTGCACCTGCTGCTGCGGTGTACGCATTGAATTTATCAGGTATAAAAGGTAAACACAATTTGTTTGATGCTTCAATGTTGTATGTTACCTCAGCTGCAATTATGGGTGTTTCTACCCATTTTGTGAAACAGGGCGTAGGTAGAGAACGACCAAATGGAAATGGAGAAAACTCTTTTCCCTCCGGGCATACTGCATCTGCATTTATGGCGGCAGAATTTCTTCATCAAGAGTATAAAGATGTTAACCCATGGATTGGCTATGCAGGTTATTTTGTCGCCACTGCCACCGGAACGCTGCGGATGTATAATAACAAACACTGGTTTAGTGATGTGGTGGCAGGTGCGGGATTCGGGATTGCTTCTACAAAAATATCCTATCTGGTGTATCCATACATCAAAAGCCTTTTCACCACCAAAAAAGATGGAAATTTTACATTCATGCCCTTCCACCAACAGGGTAGCACCGGTTTAATGCTTTCGGGCCGCTTTTAATCGAATCCGTTTTTTGAATTGAAACCATGCAAAAATGAATACAAAGGTTAAATATCTGATTTTATGCCTGATTACTTTTTGGGTGATAGGTGCTGTGGCGCAAACAGCCTCAAAAAATCTCGATTATTATCTAAAACAGGCTGAATCAACCAATCCGCTGCTTAAAGATTTTTATAACCAAGAGCGTTCTGCAGGGATAGATAGTTTAATCGTTCGGGCTACCGGAGGGCCACAGGTTACGGCCAGTGCTGCAGGGATGTATGCACCAATTGTGCGTGGTTATGGTTATGATGAAGTGCTTACCAATGGGCAGGCGCTAGAAGCACTACTTAATGTGAATTATGATCTGTTGAACAGAAAACGCATCAATAACCAACTCGAGGGCATTAAAATCCAAAGCGATTCCATTAAATATGCCGGGCAATTATCGCTATATGATTTGCAAAGATCTATTGCCGATCAATATATTCTAGCCTATGCCAGTCAAGAACAGGTAGGTTTTAATCGGGAAGTGGTTACACTGCTCGAACAAGAAGAAGCATTGCTTAAAAAATTAACCAGAAGCAATATTTACAAGCAATCAGAATATTTAACTTTTCTGGTTACTTTACAGCAACAGCAACTGGTAGTAAAACAGGCCGAACTGCAGTTTAAAAATGATTATGCTACGTTAAACTATTTAGCAGGCATTGCCGATACCACACAGGTTAAGTTAACTGATCCCCAATTGCAGACCGCTAACACCTCGATCGATCAAGGCTTTTTTAACAAACGTTTTGATATCGATAGTTTAAAAAACAGCAATCAAAAAAACGCGATCGACTTTAACTATAAACCCAAACTTGGGGTGTACGCAAATGGGGGTTATAATTCTTCATTTGTTTTGCAGCCCTATAAAAATTTTGGAGCAAGTGTTGGTTTTACTTTTTCTGTTCCGATTTACGATGGTCATCAGAAAAAAATGCAGTATAATAAACTCAGTCTTTCTGCTAAAACCATATCCGGTTACCGCGATTTTTTTGTCCGCCAGCAACAACAACAGCTAAACCTTATCCGTCAGCAGATTAACCAGACCGATTCACTCTTTCCAAAAATTAACGAGCAGATCCGTTTTAGCAGGGGTTTGATTGAGGTAGACAGTAAATTGATGCATACCGGCGATTTAAAAGTGGCCGATTTTGTTATTGCAATCAACAACTATATGGCTGCTCAAAATTTATTACGCCAAACCAATATTAACCGTTTAAAACTGATCAACCAATTTAATTACTGGAACCGATAACTATGAATAGCTATCTAAAATTAATGTGTTGTGGTATGGCCACCCTGTTTGTTTTTTCGGGATGTAATCATTCTGCCCCTGCAGAAACCGTAGATGAGCCCTCGCCAATTATCCCAGTTCAGGTGACTACTGTTCGGGATAGTTCTCTTTCAGAGGTAGTGGAGCTTTCGGCAGTTTCGGCCTATCTGGAGAAAAGTTTTGTGAAGGCAAACATCAACGGTTATGTAGAAAGTGCCCAGGCCGTAATGGGCAAGCAGGTGGGGAGCCATCAATTGTTGTTTAGTTTAATCACCAAAGAAGCAAAATCGATTGGTAACAGCGTAAATAAGCTCGATGCCGGGTTTAAATTTTCTGGTATTTCCAATATCAGGGCCGATCAAGCCGGAACAATTATCCAGGTAAATCATCAAAAAGGAGATTATGTGCAGGATGGAGAAGCTTTGGCTACCATCAGCAACCGCAATAGTCTGGTTTTTCTGCTCGATTTGCCTTACGAATATCATCAGTTGATCAGTCAGAATAGAAACTTAGCTGTCCTCTTACCGGACGGAACCAAAATGACTGGAACGGTTTCAGGTACGATGCCTGCTGTCGATTCATCAGCACAGACCCAGCGTTATATTCTTAAAGTGGGGGCAGGTAAAGATATTCCCGAAGGTTTGATCGCGAAAGTGAGGTTAACGAAATTGAACCATGCACAGGCCCAGGTATTGCCAAAATCGGCCGTATTGGCTAACGAAACCGAAGATAAGTTTTGGGTAATGAAACTGATCAACGATTCAACCGCAGTAAAAATAAATGTAAAAAAAGGCATCGAAAACCAAAATACAATTGAAGTGCTCGATCCTAAATTTTCGAAAACCGACCGGATCATCACAACTGGAAATTATGGAATAGCCGATACCGCCAAAGTTAAAATCCAGAAGTAGCCATGAACAAGTTTTTCATTTCCCATAAAAACCCAATTCTGGCAGTATTGCTTATTATACTAATAGGAGGAGTCTATGCTTTCAGTCAGTTAAAAACAGGACTTTTTCCAGAAATTACTTTTCCAAAGATCAAAATTATTGCCGAGGCAGAACTCCAGCCGGTTGATAAGATGGTGGTTACCGTAACAAGGCCTTTAGAAAATGCAGTAAAACAAGTGCCCGATCTTCAATTGGTTAGGAGTGCCACCAGTAGGGGTAGTTGCGAGCTTTCTGCATTTATGAACCCTGGTGCCGATATCGATCTGAGTCAGCAACGGATAGAATCGCAGATTGCCAAAATCAGTACTTCATTGCCAGCGGGGGTTAATATTTCGGTAGAGAAGATGAATCCGTCTATCCTTCCGGTAAGTGGGTACAGCTTAGAAAGCCATAATTATTCGTCTGCTGAACTTAAAAAAATTGCCACCTATACTGTAAAACCCTTTCTTTCGCAGGTTGATGGTGTTTCTGAGATCCGTGTAATTGGTGGTAAAAACAAAGAATATTGGCTTGAACTTGATGTACAGAAAATGCAGACGCTGGGTATCGCCCCAGATCAGATCAGCAATGCACTCAGTCAAACCAATTTTATTAAATCTAATGGCTACCTCGCCGATCACAATTACCTGTACCTATCCGTAACAGATGCTACTGTAAAAAACAAAAGCGATCTGGAAAATCTGGTGCTGAGCAGAAAGGGTAACCGGATTATCAAGGTAATGGATGTTGCCAAGGTAAATATTCAGGAGAGTGTAGAATATACCCGCATCAACGCGAATGGGAAAGATGGAATCCTGATTGCAGTAATCAAACAACCTAATGCTAACCTGGTGGATCTTTCTAACGAGATGTTTACCAAAGTAGAACAATTGAAACGCATTTTACCAGCCGGAGTAAGTATTAAACCTTATTACGTACAGGCCGATTTTGTAAACGCATCGATAAAAAGCGTGCGTGATAGTTTGTTAATTGGTTTGGCATTGGCCATTTTGGTGGCTATTATTTTTCTAAGATCGGTCAAGGCAAGTGCTACTATTTTAATTACCATCCCGGTTACACTTTGTTTAACCATAATTGTGCTCTATTTTATTGGGTATTCGCTCAATATCATGACCCTTGGTGCCATTGCTGCGGCCATAGGTTTAATTATAGATGATGCTATAGTGGTGGTAGAGCAGATCCACCGCACACATGAAGAACACCCCGATGAGCTCACCATGAGGTTATTGAGCAAGGCGGTGAGTTATCTTTTCCCGGCCATGTTAGGTTCTTCTATCAGTACAATCGTGATATTTGTTCCCTTTATACTGATGACGGGGGTTGCAGGTTCTTATTTTCAGGTGATGACCAATACCATGATCATTACCCTGGTCTGTTCCTTCTTTGTTACCTGGATTGGTTTACCTGTGATTTATCTTTTGCTTACCCGTAAAGGGGGCAGTCATGCAGCACCGGGCAAAAAAGTAGTCGTACACGAGGTTAAATCGCAAAACTGGGTGCGTTATTTCATACAGCGACCTTATATCTCGATCATGTTTATGCTCGGGCTGATCGCATCGATTGTGCTCGTTTTCCCACGTTTAGAAACCGGATTTCTCCCCGAAATGGATGAGGGTAGCATTGTATTGGATTATGCTTCACCTCCGGGTACTTCACTCGAAGAAACCGACAGGATGCTTAGAGAAGTGGAAAAGGAAATTGTTAAAATTCCTGATGTTCAGGCGTATTCGCGGAGAACAGGAACGCAGATGGGCTTTTTTATTACCGAACCAAATACTGGCGATTACCTGATCCAGCTGAAACAAAATAGAACAAAAAGCACGGAAGAGGTGATCTCGGAGATACGCACGCATATTGAAAATACACAACCAGCATTGGTAATCGATTTCGGGCAGGTAATTGGCGATATGCTGGGCGATTTAATGAGTTCTACTCAGCCCATCGAGGTGAAAGTTTTTGGAAACGACCAGGAAAAACTGCAGGTTTTATCTAAAAAGGTAGCCGATCTGGTTTCACATGTAGATGGTACAGCCGATGTATTTGATGGTATTGTACGTTCCGGGCCAACGGTAAATATCCAGCCCAATTTTACGATGCTGGCGCAATATGGTGTTAGTCCGGTATCCTTTCAATCGCAGCTCCAAACCGCAATGCAGGGAACTTTAATTGGCGATTTATACGATAAGCAACAACTTTCGCCCATCCGTATGGTTTACCCCGGAAGCAGAACTTTTAGCGTGGCTGATATCGGTAAGCTTAAAATTTTCTTACCTGATGGAACAGCGGTGCCCATTGAACAAATGGCAAAGGTTGATCTTAAAGCCGGAATTGCCGAAGTAGCAAGAGAAAACCTGCAAACCATTGGGGTAGTTACTGCAAGGCTCGATAACCGCGATCTTGGTAGTGTAATGAAAGATCTCCAGAAAACCGTAAATACCAATGTAAACCTGCCTTCTGGTTATCATATCGAATATGGTGGTGCATATAAAGAGCAGCAACAATCGTTCTCCGAACTGCTCACCATTCTTATCGCATCGAGTTTGTTGGTGTTTAGTGTAATCTTATTTCTGTTTAAAGATTTTAAAATTGCCTTTCTCATTTTATTGATCTCGGTGCTGGGCCTTTCCGGAAGCTATCTAGCCTTGTTTTTAACCCATACCCCACTCAATGTAGGTAGTTATACCGGGTTGATCATGATTGTGGGCATTATCGGCGAGAATGCCATATTTACCTTTTTGCAGTTTAAAGAATCCATTGCCAAACAAAGTGTTGATGACGCTATAACCTTTGCTATTTCTACCCGGTTACGGCCAAAATTAATGACTGCACTAGGGGCAATTATCGCCTTAATGCCTTTGGCTTTAGGTATTGGAGCTGGTGCACAGCTGCACCAACCATTGGCTATTGCTGTAATTGGCGGTTTTATAGTAGCTATGCCTTTATTGCTCATTGCTTTACCAAGCTTGATCAGACGATTTTACAGATCGGCCAAACCTGAAGAAGATTCAGCTCAAACATACCAGATGTAAAACCATACCCTAAACGAATATTAAAACAAAAAAAATGAAAAAGAAATTATTAAGCATTGGGGTTCTTTTTGCCCTGTCAATTGTTGCAAATGCTCAACAAAAAAGTGGTCTGCATGTATTGGCCATATATAAAATACAAAGCGATGGGGGTTGGGATTATGTAAGTATAGATCAAAAGCACAATAATCTTTTTGTTTCTCATGGCAATCAGGTAAATATATTAAATAAGAACAATGGCGACTCGGTAGGCGTGATTCACAATACACTTGGTGTACATGGAATTGCAATTGCAGGTCCATTCGGGAAAGGATACACCACCAATGGCAAAGCAGGTACTTGTACCGTTTTCGATTTGAACAACTTCATTGTGTCGGCGCAAATTAAAGTGGGGCAGAATCCTGATGCCACTTTCTTTGATGATTTTAGCAAAAAAGTAATCGTATTCAACGGCAAAAGTAGTGATGCCAGTATTATCGACCCACAAAATGATCGGGTTATCGCAACGATTCCCTTAGGTGGCAAACCCGAAGCTGGCGTTTCAGATGGGAAAGGAAAAGTATATGTAAATATCGAAGATACAGGAGAAATTGTTTGTTTTGATATGAATACCAATAAAGTTTTATCCAGGTATAAGTTAAAGGGTGGAGAAGAACCTTCTGGCTTAGCTATCGATCGTGTAACATCAAGACTATTTACGGTTTGTGCCAACAAGGTGATGCTTATTCTGGATGCCAAAACAGGCAAGCAGATTATCTCGTTACCGATTGGTAATAATTGTGATGGTGTAGTCTTCGAGCCGGCTACTAAATTAGCTTACAGCGCCAATGGAGAAGGCAATATAACAGTGGTAAAAGAGGTTTCAGCCAATAAGTTTATTGTACAAGAAACTGTAAAAACAGAAGTAGGAGCAAGCACCATTGCCATTGATTTGACAAGTCATCATCTTTTTTTGCCAACAGCAGCTTTCGAAAAAAATATAGATGCCGACCAACGCCCACACCGTATTCCCGGAAGCTTTAAAATTCTAGAAGTAGGTAAATAAGCAAGCAGTGCTATTTAAGTTCTATCGGATTGTCGAGATGCATATTGTGCTTTCTCGACATTTTTTGTTTAATCTTGATTAGAGAAATATTTTTAATCCTTACGCATTAAATACTTATACAGAACGAAATAGAGTAAATAAAATTTAATAATCTATCAATTCTATAGGATTAATAGAATTAAATATTATATTTGCCTGCCACCTGCAAATAACGATATGAATAAATTTTACTTTCTTTCATTTTCTACCTACGCTATCTATTGTTCGAAATACCACGAATCAATGCGAATGTGTTGTTGTTACGCGTAAACTTATCTTAACCAGGGCTTTCTAAATGGCCAGGTACTCAACAATAATGCTTTGACTTACCAGTCATAAACTAAAATATATCCTTATTATGAACTTCGCCTTATTTTACAGGACATCCCTTGTAATTATTCCTTTGTCTGGTTTTTTCAATCCAGATCCGATAACAGATACGCAGAACAAAATTCATTTGGCAGAAAATGAGCAGGTATGGTATTGATAAAGGATAAACAAACCATTAAACAATAGGAGGATAGCATATAAGAATTTTACAAACTATAAAAACGGGGAAACACAGTTGTATCTCCCCTGGATTAAATCATCGAAACAGGTCTTCAATTGGCGTTGGCACCTGGATCAATTTACCACTTAACCCTAAACAAAAGTATGCAAAAATTTGAAGAAGTCAGGTGGCCTTATGGCTCGGCTTCGCAAGTCTCGTTACCAGTTTTCGGGCAGGAAAAACCTGTTCGATCCAGATTACCAGTCCGTTCCTTACGTATGTTGTCCCATTTAGGAATGTTGATTATCGCTCAATTTATTTTTTCAATTGCGGTTAAAGCACAAACCGTACCGCTCATTAACTCTACCCTCAGCGGTTTGGTTACCGATTCGAAAACTAAAGAACCCATTCCAGGTGTAGTGATCCGCATTAACGGAACTACCCACTCTGCAGCAACAGATAATGACGGCAAATTTAGGTTCGTAACCGGACAGAAGTTTCCTTATACCTTAACAGTAAGTTACATTGGTTATAAAACCATCGAAATCATAGCAACTGGAAGTCCGATTGAAATTAAACTAGAAGAAGCTGCCAACCAACTCGATAATGTAGTGGTAGTGGGGTATGGTACGCAGAAGCGAAGCGACATTACGGGTTCCGTTTCTTCCATTTCTAAATCGGCATTGAAACAACCGTTAAGTTCGGTAGATCAATTGTTAAAAGGGGCTGCTGCCGGTGTACAGGTTACCCAAACATCTGGTCAGCCGGGTGGTGGTGTAAGTATCCGTGTAAGGGGCGGAAGCTCTGTACAAGGCGGAAATGAACCTTTGTATGTGGTTGATGGATTTCCTTTGTATAACAGTTCGGCTTCGGCAGGCACGTTGAGTGGTACGCCGCTTAATCCATTGGCCAGTATCAGCCCTTCTGACATTGAAACGGTTGATATTCTAAAAGATGCTTCTGCAACGGCTATTTATGGTTCGAGGGGCGCTAATGGCGTCGTGATCATCACCACTAAAAAAGGGAAAGCAGATCGTAGCGCAGTTACCTACGAAGGAAGTTACGGTACGCAATCGTTAAGAAAGAAGTTAGACCTCTTAAATGCCCACGATTTTGCTCTGCTCCGGAACGATGCTTTGTACGATACCGATCCAACCAAAGGTCGTTTCCAGTATTTGAGTCAGGCGCAGATTGACCAGTTGGGTACAGGAACAGACTGGCAGGCTGAAGCATTCGAACGTGCACCAACACAAAACCATCAACTCACCATAAGTGGCGGTAATCCAAAAACACGCTACCTCATTTCGGGGAACTACTTTGATCAGGATGGTATTTTGAAGAACACCGATTATTCGAGGATCAGTATCAGGGCCAATGTAGATGCCCAACCCTTTGAGAAATTTAAAGTAAGTGCAAGTATTACCGGGAGCAAGGCCGATGCCAATGTATCTCCTTCCGGGATCATCAATGGCCTGTTGATTATGCCTGCTACCGCTTCCATTTATGATGCTTCTGGTGCTTATACGCTTCGTAATCCTTTCGAAAATATATTTGCCAACCCAATTGCTTCATTAAAAGAGCAGATCAATAAATCAACCACCAATAAATTTTTGGGAACAGCATTTGGAGAATACACTATTATTGAAGGACTGAATTTAAAAGTATTGCTTGGTGCTGATGTAAACAGCGTAAATGAAAAGAATTATATCCCATCAACCATTTATGAAGGAAGTACCATTGGTGGTTCTGCCGGAAAGGGAACTTATAATTCTTATTCCTGGTTAAATGAAAATACTCTTTCGTACAATAAAGCTTTTGGTAAACATGCTTTAGATGCTGTAATCGGTTTTACGCAACAGGAATTTTCCAGCGAAACCACCAGGGCAAATGCCCAGAAGTTTGTAACCGACGATTTAACCTATAACAGCCTGCAAAGCGGTGCAACTTTGGTAGCGCCTTACTCTGATGCTACGAGATGGGTATTACATTCTTACCTGGCCAGGGTAAATTACAGTTTCGATAACCGTTATTTCTTAACCTCTAGTATCCGTACCGATGGTTCTTCCCGCTTTGGCAAAGGAAACAAATGGGGTTACTTCCCTTCAGCAGCGGCTTCATGGAAAATCAGTAACGAGAAATTTTTCGAATCCTTACAAAAAACAGTCAGTGAGCTTAAGGTACGTGCCAGTTTCGGAACAACAGGAAACCTGGAGATTGGTCAATACCAGTCTTTGGCAACCTTATACAGTCTCAACTATGTTTTTGGTGGTACCACCGCTACGGGTTTTGCACCTAACCGCATTGCGAACGATAAACTGGGCTGGGAAACCACCCATCAATACGATGCTGGCTTAGATATCGGCTTTTTT
>Ga0163161_10001075_pt1 | contig 20677 bp, 18 predicted proteins | sample S45metaG_FD_129847 | JGI IMG/M metagenome (GOLD analysis project Ga0163161, IMG submission 129847) | Switchgrass rhizosphere microbial communities from Kellogg Biological Station, Michigan, USA - S4-5 metaG | ecosystem: Host-associated > Plants > Roots > Rhizosphere > Soil | place: USA... | reverse complement strand
TTTTGCCTTCTATTTTTGCTTCTATAATTGGGAGATCTGACTTCCCTATACTACCGGCAGTAAAAATGATATCGTAATAATAGTTCGTTCCGTCAGATTTGATATTCTTTTCGATTTCCGCACCTTCTAAGTCAAAATCATTATTGTTCTTTTGGATCACCCGAACTGTACCCTGATCCGGTTTACTTTTAAAGTAGATTTTTATACTAATAGATTTGTGTAATTCGACCTGTGGCTGCACTATGATCCATATCTTATCATCTTCTTTTTTTTTAACTGAGTGTTGACAGGCGAATAGGAAAAAAATTAAATTTAACGACGAAAGGATAATGGTGATCTTTTTCATTAAGGAGAGGTTTAGCTTCATAATTCTGTTTCATTTCACGATTTAACAATGTAGCAGGTTTTTTAGTTCTACTTCACTCACATTCTCAAATGAGAAATAATAAACTGATCATTACGTTTCAATTTCTGTGCCTGAAATTATATAGTGAGCTAAATGAATTTAATAGTTAGTTTTTGTCATAATTTTTTGAAAAGAAATTATCAATAATGACACTAATCTGAAACGATTGTTTCAGATTAGTGCTAAGTTTGGCACGAATAAATAGCTATGGCAAGAAATGTTGAGTTTAATGAGAAGGAAGCAGTACAAAAAGCCATGGAGGTTTTTTGGGAAAAGGGCTATAATGGGACCTCTCTTCGCGATCTGACTGACGCGATGAAGATTAACAGCAGTAGCTTATACAACACCATTGGTGATAAGAAAGAATTATTTGTGAAGTGTATTGCGCTTTATACCGAAATTAGAGCAAAAGATTTAATCCAGCGGGAAAAGAGTAAAGCTTCGGCGTTATCCATACTAACAAAATACATAGAGGATTCTGTAAAGATCGTGATCATTGAAAAAAATGGCTGTCTTGCCATTAAAACTGCATTTGAAGGCGCCACTGATGATGCCAGAATCAAGAATCTAATCAAAAACGATAACGATAATAATTACAAATTTATAAGCGACACCATAGCAAAGGCAATGGCTGCAGGAGACATATCGAATGATGAAAGTCCGGAATTACTTGCAGATTTCTTCATCAGTGTATGGACTGGGTGGTACGAGTCTTACCTAATCCATAGAGATCCTGTGAAGATCAAAAAAATGGCACAGTATTTTATTAAACAAATCACAAAATAATCTTTTTTTTCCCGCATTCTGAAATGATTACTTCGGAATGCGGTGGGGTTGGATTTATTTTGAAACAATCAATTCAGAATTATAATTTAAAAACATGAGTCAAGAAAATCAAAATCAAGAGTTGCAGGGTAAAATCGCCCTGGTAACTGGCGGAACTAAAGGGATCGGTAAAGCCATCGCCGACAGACTGTCGAGCAATGGGGCGAAAGTAATCGTGACCGCAAGGAATCTACCAGAAGATTTAAATCCGGAGCATTATTTTATAGCGGCTGATCTGGCTTTGCCAGAAAGCATAGCCAGTGTTGTAGAAGCAATTAACACAAAGTTTAATAAGGTAGATATACTGATCAATAACGCCGGTGCAAATAACGGCCCTGCCGGAGGCTTTAGTGTATTAAGTGATCAGGATTGGACTAATGCACTGGAAATAAACCTCTTTACTGCGATCAGATTCGACAGGGCTTTGTTGCCAAAAATGCTGGAGCAAGGAAGTGGTGTGATTATCCATATTTCTTCGGGGGTAGGGATGTTACCTCTTTGGCAAACCACTATGCCTTATGCAGCAGCTAAAGCTGCGCTTAATAATTATAGTAAGGCATTGTCTGCTGAAGTGGCCGCTAAAGGTGTGCGGGTAGTTACCGTTTCACCCGGAGCAATAAGGACAGGGGCTATGGAAGCATTTTTACAGGACTTAGCTGAAAAATCAGCGACTAGTGTTGAAGAAATAACAAAGCAGATTATTTCCCAAATTGGAGGAATTCCTTTAGATAGAATGGGCGAAGCAGATGAGGTCGCGAATCTGGTAGCCTTTTTGGTTTCACCTGGAGCATCATACATCACCGGACAGAATTATGCCATTGATGGTGGTGCCAAACCAGTAGTATAACATGTTGAGGCCTATAAATCACGACTGATTGGTCGGGGGTTTATAGGCCTTTCTTGATTATCTTTTTTTACAGCATGTGTTATTCGTAAGCCTTATCGATCAAAAAGGAAATAGCATTTTCAATTTCTGATCTACCTGTTGTACTTTTTAGGTCTAATCCACAAAATGTGCAGTCGTTTGTAGTAGCGTAAATATCCAGGTAGTAAATTCCCGAAATCAGCAGTGCGATAATGGCCCTATACCTTTTTGCGTTTTCATTGAAATGCGGGTCGGTTATACTTTCAAATAGGATTGCCCCATTTTCTTCGCGGTTATCGGCCAGTTTTTTTAACGATTTCCTGTTCTCTATTAATCCCCAAAGCAGGATTTTCTGAAATTCCTTATTCCTGAAAACATAATCGAACTGAGATAGCAACATCGTTTTTGAAAATGTTTTTCCGCCATCATTTACCATAGGACCGGCGGATTCATTTTTTACATTGCTCCAGAAATCCTGCGAACGTATATATGCATCGATGAGTTCGTCTTTTCCCCCAAAATAGTTATACATCAGTTTTTTGTCCAAACCTGCAGTTCGCGCAATGTCATTAACCTTAAGCCCTGCAAAACCTTTGGTATGGAGTATTTTCTCTACTGCATCTAAAAACTTTTGTTTGCTTTTTTCCTTGTTCCTTAACGATTTAACCGCTGTTTCCTGTTCCATTTGATGAAAAATTATCCCGCTGGAAAATTACGCAATCAAATTTAAATATTTTTATCACCAATTGGTGATATATTGTATATTTGTTCACCGTAAAGGATGCATAAATGATGTATCTCTACACGATAAGCAAGCTTTATTAACCTCATCAATCATGAATATGAAAAAGGGAATTCCAATTACTGAATTATCTGTACAAGAATTATACAACAAGAAGCAAAGTTTGCAGGGAGTACTCATTGGGCTTGGCTTGGTGATGTTGGTTGCCAGCGTGATCATACTTTATCTTGTTTTCTCATCTAAAACACCTAAAGTACTTATTATAATACCAATTACTTGTTCCCTAACTTTTTTGCCAGCTTTTATAAGTTTGAGTCAAATTAATACAGAAATTAAAAACAGGAATTCCAAATAGCCACATCGATGTCACCAGATTGCCTGAATTGTGCCGCCCCGATTACACAGAATTTTTGTCCAAACTGCGGGCAAAAATCTACTACACACCGTTATTCCATTAAACATTTCCTTATCCATGATTTTATCCATAGTGTTTGGCATGTAGATAAAGGTATTTTATTTACGCTTAAAGCGTTGTTTACCCGCCCTGGGCATAGCGTCCGCGAATTTATCCAGGGCAAAAGGGTACCCTATTTTAGTTTTGTGACGCTCATCCTGCTCATTCTGACGGTATCAGGTCTCATTGCGCCGTATACACACGGCAACATGTCTGGTCTGATGCCTCAGGGAAGCAGAGCGATGATGAATGATCTCGAGAAATTTATGTCTGGCCACCCTAAACTGATACTCATTGTGGCCATTCCTATTTATTCGGTTTTTAGTTTTTTGTGGTTCAGGAAAGCTAATCTTAATTTTTCTGAACACCTGGTTTTAAATTCGAACCGGATTATTGTGGAGTTAATCGCTGGCCTTCTTGTTTCGGTACTGACCATTTTTTACACCAATAATACAGTACTCGCTTTTTTGTACTTCGGTGTGCTGAGCTTTTTAGCACTTATTTATAATATCTGGTTTTTTTATCAGTTTTTTTCGGGATTTAATTATAGTAAGAGGGCATTGCTGCTTAGGAGTATACTTGTTCCGGTTTCTTATTACTTATTGTCATTTTTAATCGGAGTAGCATTTGCCATTGTTAAAATAAAACATTGATTATTTTTTTATCTACCTATGAAAAATAATGTTATGCTTAATAGTAAATTTGAATAGATATTCCTATCCGTAAAGTTACTGCTCTTTAATATTTTCTTAATATTTATACAACTTTAAGGGCATCTTACAGAAATACCTTCGCGTAAAAATAATTTTATGAAGAAGATCGTTTCGCTGATCGCCTTAGTTTGGTTTTCAGCAGGGTGTTTATCGGCCCAGGAGAATCACGTAGTATTGATCAGTATAGATGGTTTACGCCCTGAATTTTATTTAGACCCGCAGTGGGGAATGGTTAATGTACGTCAGGGCATGAAAAGTGGCGCTTATGCAGAAGGTGTCCGTGGAAGTTTTCCAACAGTAACCTATCCGTCACATACCACCATAGTAAGTGGTGTATTGCCGGCAAATCATGGTATTTATTACAATACACCGGTTGAGCCTTTAGGTATTTCGGGTAAATGGTTCTGGTACTATAAAGATATTAAAGTGCCAACCATATGGACTGCAGCTAAAGATGCAGGTTTAACTACCGCCGGGGTAAGTTGGCCTGTTACCGTGGGGGCGCCAATCGATTATAACCTGCCGGAATATGTAATCCTTCCAAAAGATAAAAGCGAGAAAAAAGACGAGATTAAAGCCATGTCGCAGGAGTCTAATCCAAAAGAACTTTTTCAGGAAGTTCAGGATAATGCTATAGGCAAATTTGGGGAATACGGTGCTTCTATTGATTTCTACACCAGCGACCAAAATAAGTCGAGAATGGCTGCCTATATTCTGAAACGTTATAAACCTTCTTTTTTAGCCTTGCATATTGCACTTCTTGATCATTTTGAACACGAACAAGGTCGTGATGGGGATAAAGTCAGATCGGCTATCGTTGGTGCTGATGTAGCCATTAAAACCATTATGGATGCTGCAGAAGCTGCAGGTATCAGTAAAAATACCACTTTTATCATTACCGGCGACCATGGTTTTGTGGATATTCATACGCAATTTAACCCTAACGTGATGTTGGCTAAACTGGGTTTGTATAGCGACACTAATAGAGAAGCCTGGAAAGCCTATTTTCAACAAAGTGGAGGTTCTTCTTTCTTACATTTAAGAGATCCAAAGGATAAGGCAACTTTAGAAAAAATCAAACTGGCCTTAGGTCAACTTCCAGAGGGCGTACAAAGAACCTTCCATGTACTGGATAAGGAAGCGCTAACCAAAGCGCAGGGCGATCCAAATGCTTTTATGGCACTGGCCGCAAACCAGGGTTTTAGTTTTGGTGCTGCTGCATCCGGCGAAATGCTTACTCCGGCAAGCGGGGGTACACATGGTTATCTGCCAACTGATTTTAAAGAAATACAGACTGGTTTTGTTGTGTTTGGCAAAGGAATTAAACAGGGTACGGTATTGCCGTTGATGGGACAGGAAGATATTGCACCGTTAATCGCAAAACTTTTAAACCTGAACCTCAAAACGGATGGTGTGTTATATCCTGGTTTGCTTGCGCCAGTTAAAAAATAAGTTATTACCTCTATTTTCGGCCTGTGGAAACGCAGGCCGAAAATTATTGTGAAAAGCATCGCAATTTTGATCGCCTATGCGCAACGGGCCATAGAAGAGCGCTTTTTCTATTCCATTCTACATCATCCATTTTCCATCTTCTTCTTTGTAACTTCTGTCCAAAATGGTATTTTTCGCGAATGGATGTGATTGCAAATTTCCCGACACTCAATATCAGCGAATTTTGGCCAAACCAGGATGCGGGAAATAGTTTATTGTACCACGAAATAATCGGGGAAAGGTATATAGAAAAACCACATAAGCACGATTTTTTCCTGTTTATGCTTTTTGAAGAAGGGAGTGGCACACACAGTATCGATTTTATAAATCATCAGGTAAAGTCTAAACAGTTGCACCTCCTGTTCCCTGAGCAGATACACAAATGGAAACTTGGTGAAGAAACCCATGCCCACCAATTGATGATCAGTAAAAGTGTATTCGAAACGCTGGCCAATTCTTTGCGCTTTTCATTAATCCTGTACCAAAATGATCCGGTTATAAACCTAAGTGCCGAAGCTTATGATAAAATCCTGTACGAATTTCTGTGTGTTAGCGCAGAGCTTAAAAAAACAGAAACCCTATGGGAGATCATTAACGCGAGGGTCAGGCTTATTGCCTTGCTGATCAGCCAGGAGGCAGAAACACTTTTCAATAATCAAACCGTTTACCAGACTAAACCGGTACTTTTCAAATATCGTTCGCTAATTGATCATTATTACAAAAAAGAAAAGCAAGTTGCTTTTTATGCTGATCGCTTGAATATTTCGGCAAATTACCTGAATATTCTGTGTAAGAAACATTTCCATGTATCTGCAACTGCACTGATCCATGAGCGGTTAGTTCTTGAAGCAAAGCGGATTTTATTGACAACTGAAATGCCCATTAAAGAAATCGCTTTCGATCTTGGCTTTTATGATGTAGCTTATTTTTCCAAATTTTTTAAAAATCAGACTCAAATTACCCCTCGTAAATTTAGAGGACAGTGATAGATTAAACCATATTTTACGTATTTATTTATGAAATATGTTCTCGTAGTTATAAATGATACAATTTTTAGCATAAATCCTACTATTCGTAAACCCGTCAGAACGTTATTTTTGTAACAAGAAACCCTGCTATCATGAATTCACAATCCATATCCAGAAAAGATTTTATTAAAAGTTCTTCTATTTTATTGGCAAGTACCTGCCTGCTTTCGGCAGAACAAGCGAATGCAGCGCAAAATGTAACCGCGAATGTTGCCGCTAAAACACTGGTATTAAAAAATGTAAGGCTCGAAACAGGATTTGATCATGATGGAGATGAGGTAATTCATACCAAAACTGAACTATTTACGGTAGAGATTGAGGATGGGAAGATCAAAAATGTGCTGCCCAATAACCCTAAAGCGAAAGCCATTGATGCAAAAGGCTTATTAATGCTCCCTGCATTCAGGGATATGCACATTCATTTGGATAAAACTTATTACGGACTGCCTTGGCAGGCGCATCTGAAAAAGAACAAATCTGTAAAAGATATGATCGCCTTTGAACAACAGGTAATCCCCGAGCTTTTAAAAACCTCTATTCCGCGTACTGAAAAATTGATTGGGTTACTGCAATCCTACGGGACCAGTTATGCACGATCACATGTAAATATCGATCCTACTTCTCAACTGGATTCCTTAAAACATTTACAAACTGCTTTAGAGCATAAAAATAAATCTTTTGGGGCCGAATTGGTGGCTTTCCCTCAGCATGGTATTTATTATACCAAATCTGCAGCGCTATTAAAAGAGGCCGCCAAAATGGACATTGATTTTATCGGTGGCCTAGATCCGACCTCAATTGATGGTGGTATTGAAAAACATATGGATTTTGTAGTGCAATTGGCATTAGACCATGGGAAAGGAATTGATATCCACCTGCACGAGTCGGGCGAATCTGGGGTGAAAACAATAGAATACCTGATGGCTAAAGTAATGGAAAACCCGGTGTTAAAAGGGAAAACTTATGTGAGCCACGCTTTTGCTTTGCGGTATCTTGATCAAACCAAAACAGAAGAAATCGCCGAAAAATTGGGTGCTGCAAAAATGGGTATTGCCTCAACCATTCCACTTTCCGGTAATCCGATGCCAATCCCAACATTATACAAATATGATGTAGAAGTGCTTGCAGGCAATGATTGTATTGTTGACCATTGGAATACATTTGGTACTGGTAGTATTTTACAGAAAGCAAATATTGCTGCGCAGATTTATGGTTACCGTACAGAATTTGATTTGTCAAGAATATTGAAACTCGCTACCGGGAATATCCTTCCATTGGATGACAAGGGGAATAAACAATGGCCAAAAAAAGGAGATCAGGCCAATGTGGTACTGGTTGATGCCAGTTGTTCTGCTGAAGCAGTGTCGAGAGTATCGCCGGTTAAATCACTGATCCATGATGGAAATCTGGTTTTCTGATTTTAACGTGTTATGCTTGTTTGGTAATATTTCACTACCTTAAACTCATGAATGTTAGTCCCGAATTACAGCTAGAAGCCCAGTCGCTCATCGCTAATAATCAGAAAATTTTAGCCGTTAAGTTAATTATCGACAATACAAGCTGCGGTTTAAAAGAAGCAAAAGATTATATAGATGGCTTACAGGCCGGATACTCAAAAACTACGGTAGATCTCTCTAATATGGATGAACAGCTATTGACTATTTTGGGCCAGGGAAACAAGTTGAATGCCATTAAATATTATAAAGACGCCACAGGTGCAGGCTTAGCCGAAAGTAAGGATTATGTCGAAAATTTAATGGAAAACCGCAATGGTAGCAACAATATACAGCAAAATAGAGAGACCGATATTAAAAACATCATTGCCTACAATGCCATAGAAAACAATGGTGCGCTTAAAAATTTTCTGGTCAAACTGTTGATCATTATCTTCATTGCTGTGGCCTTAACCTATCTGATGTTTATCATCTAATGAGTACAAAAGAGCGCTAACAGATTGCAATATTTCTGATAGAATGAAAATGTGGCGGTCAAATGTCTTATCTTGATTTTACACACAAATAAATCTTGAGAATATGAAAATTACATTAGACACAAAGTCTCTTTTGCTGGGCTTTTTATGCGCTGGCTTAATGTTTACCGCCATCAGTTTTAAAAAGGGGCAAGATCAAACAGAAGGAAGGTATCATACAGAGGTAAATGCCAACAATATGGTAGTAATCCTTGATAGTGAAACAGGGAATTACATTATAGGGCCAGCTGTGCAGTCCGCAGGGAAAGTACAATGGATTAAGGGAGAATTCAATAAAACATTCAGCACAGCTGTTGATAATAAAAAAGAACCTAAATAGTACTTTGTTGTCATTCTGAGCCTGTTGAAGGACAATCAATATATTTCGACGGGCTCAACATGACATATCTTATAGGAGTAGGAATAAGTTTATTTTACACTTATCCGTTCCACTATGGGTTTACCTGTCGATTCTTCAGTGCCTTCTACTTCTGCATATTTCACATTGGGGAGCCAGAAACTCCCACCCTGTATCCTGATAAATAACCGGGTAACCCTGATGGTATGATTGTTAATGCTTACTGAAACATGGTAGCTTTTATCGCTATATTTCTGCAGATAAAAAGGCAGTTTTTTATGCGATACAAACCTGAATTCATACTTGTCGGCTCCCAGTGCTTTTGTATCAATGCCATAAGCGAATTTCCGTTGAATATAACCAAGGTCTTTTTTCTGTCCTTTTTCGCCATAACGGATCCAGTAGACCTGGATGGGAGCATTAGCATCGATACTACCGTTTTCTTTGATATTTAGTGCATAGATCAGTGTATTTGTATTTGGATCACGTTGAAGATAAAAAAGCAGATGGTCTACATTTTTTGGGCTAGGAAAGCTGATGGGCGAAGGATCTTTCGATTGTGCCCATGTTTGAATGGAGCAAAGAAAAAAGCTTAAAATAATGAAAAATAAGATTTTGGATATTCGAGGTGGTATTGAAAACATTTTAGTTTTTTTTATATAGAGGCAGTTGAAATGATATTAAGTGTCTGTTTTGTGCTGATTTTTTGCAGGAATTTCTTCATCTGTTTCATTTAGTTGCTCATTGTACAGCCGATCCGATTCCGCCTTACAATGTTCGTAGTCATCTAATTTTTCGCAGGAAGTGTTTCCATGGATTTCGAAAAAATCCCTGATGGATGGATAATCAAAATAAACAGACATATCATAAAGTTTAGGTTACCAGTTTCAGAAGGGGATAGCTTTGATTGTCTGCCGAAAACAGAAATAGATCTGCTTTCAAACTCATCTTTTCTGCAATTGCAAAAGGAATTAGCACCTTGTTGGTAAACAGGTTGCTAAGACATCAAAGGGCCATTCCCTACGTCTTTCTTGATAAGTATTAGACGTCATGGACGGAATCGAACCGCCGTACTAGGTTTTGCAGACCTTTACCTAACCACTCGGCCACATGACTATATGATCTTTTCAAAAGCTATATAATCCGCTTTAGAATAAGACTCAGCAAAAGTATAAAATAATTACTATAATTTCTATAGAAATAGTAGTAATTTTTTGCTTTGATATTTTTTGTCTTTTAATGTTTTGATTTTTAGCTACTTATTTGATGTGGGTTTGTGAAATTACAGCGATGAAAGATTCTTAAAAATTACCCAATACAGATTGCGATAAAAGGTCATATTTCCCGTGCAGGCGGGGTATTTTAATGCATGTAAACTATAGATCTTTCGACTATGATCAAGGTGACAGCACATCCTTTCGAATGCTAAAATCGCTATGCTCACCAGAGTAGTTAATCCTATATGTAAATTATATTATTGTAAATCAGTTATTTGATAATAAAGTCTATATAATCTATAGGAATACTTGTATAAATTAAACAAAGTTTATACTTTTACAAAAAATACAATAGTTCACTAGCAAAATTTACGTTCGATATGAAATTCCGCAGACAACCTCAGCCATATTTTCTGATTAATGATTCAGATCAGTATAACTGCTGTTGCCGCTAATATAAACTAAGATACGGATCACCCTGTTAAAGGTTTCATTCAGATATTCTTATTTAAAAATCCTGGTACCCCGGGGCATTTTGATAGAATATTATGGTGGTCATGTATTTCAGTCAATAAGTTGCCGGGGTATCAGGAACGGCCTAACTAATCACCACCATTAGTTTAGGTTATTACTCTAATTAATTTGCCACCATTAATTAGCTGATTAATATTGAAGAAGGGAGAGTCAGTACTCGTCGGGGTTCTAGCAACTTTCCACAGAAAAAAGTGCGCGAACTGATCTAGCGATAGATTATAAATTAACCGGTAACATTTAACTCATTGTTTCCTGTCAGGGATTTCATTAAAGCAGAAACACTGTATCAACAGTTTGTATCCATGGTTTCTGGATTTTTCTAAGGAAGATTTGTGCCTTGTTATTAAAAAACGCTAAAACGATAGTGATTAACTCATAAAAGCATATGCTCAATGAATAATAAAGATTAGCATCAGATAGATGGATAAAAAAACTCCTGGTTCACAACAGGTTTATATTTGGTTAGAAAAAGGGGCATGTCTGGATAGAATGCCCCTTTATTTTTATCTGGCATGATCCTCGTTTACAACGAGGATCTATGAGATCTGTATTTGTAATGCAACACTTATGGCGATATAACCACCTTTCTCATGTATCCCTGATATTTCAAACAATCACTTTATGATCAGCAGGAAGATAATTGATTGCTTTTGCCATACAGCTACTTAAGAAAAAATAAGCTCAAAATGGCCTTCTCTTACTAATGTGGCGAATATATGGCGCATTGGTTAATGGGGGTAAGTCGACCACTCTGTATTATTTTTATTTTCAATAATTTTTGAAAGTTTAAAAATATATTTTACTTTTGATCAAACAATAATATAATATGAAAACGTTTCTCCAATCAAAATTGCTTCAAGGAATTATCATTTCAAATGGAATAACCTTATTGATCATCTGGTTAAATAACCTGCTCCATAGCAATAAGGATGGTATTTTGGTGTTTTCAGAATTCGTGATCTTACCATTATTAATGGGCGTAATTAGTGCCTGGTTTTGGAGAACTCTGAACTTGAAAAGTAGATCGGTTATCTGGTATTCAATCCTAAATGGCTTTCTTGCCATTCTTTTGAGTTACATTTTCTTAAAAGAGGGAACAATTTGTTTAATTATTGTTTCTCCTCTCATTTTTGCTTTTGTAATTACAGGAGCTTTTATCGGTAAAGCAATGTTTAGGAAAGGTAATCAAACCTTAAATGTAAGTGTTGTTTCTTTATTGCTTGTGGTTTTTATAGCTGATTCCATTTCTGATCATCAATATCGAAATATGGTAAGTGATGAGGTAATCATTAAAGCCAGACCGGAAAAAATTTGGAAAAATGTAATTGCGTTTGAAAAGATCAAACAGGCAAATAGCTACTGGCTTTTTAAAGCAGGAATGCCAAGCCCCATGCAGACTACGGTTACTGCTTATAAAATAGGAGCGGGAAGAAAATGTATTTTTAGTAACGGATATGTATTTGATGAAAAGATCGTAACTTTTGATATCAATAAGGACTTAACATTTGATATTATCGGCCAGCCCCAAGATCCTGAGATTATGGGCCATATTGATATCGAAAGAGGGCAGTTTTTATTAAAAGATAATGGCGATGGAACCACTACACTTGTTGGGAACAGCTGGTATAGTTTAAAAGTTTTTCCAATCTGGTATTACGATTTATGGGCGGAAAGTATTACCAGAAATGTTCATTTGCGCGTAATGGATCATATTAAAGTACTTAGCGAAAAGAATTAAACATGTTTTCATTCGTAGTGACCAGATTGAATTTTCTTAAATCAATACCTTTGTTTGCGCTGGTATTTGATAGCTTAATAAAAATATGGATGCTGCTTACTCAACCAGCATGTCTAGATCAGATTGATAAAATAGAAAATGAAGTTTTAAAATGGAAAGATACTTCCGTTAGCCTGCATAAATTCGGTGGTTCTCAGTTTAACCATAACCGACGAGAATTTGCGCATATCCACAGTAATGGTTTATTGGATATTCTTTTTACACAGAAAATTAAAGCAGAACTCATGCTGGATGGAAGGGTGGAACCGCATCATGTATTTAAGAAATCGGGGTGGATAAGTTTTTATGTTCGGCATGGTGAAGATGTTGATTACGCCTTGTTTTTGTTGAAATTATCGTATGATAAAATTACCGGCAACTTATACCGGCAATTTTAATTACCTGAACATGATCCTCGTTTGCAAGGTGGGACGATATTTGAGGAGCTAAATCTTTCAAAATAGATCTCTGTGTTCCATCCCGTAGCTATCGGATCTGGATGATGTATTGAGAGAGGAGAAAAGACCTTACCCCAACTTCCTTCCGGTATTAATCACATTAACGCCATTAAAGCGGGTAGTAGCACTCCCATGCGAAACAGCACTTGCCTGTCCGGGCTGGCCTTTTCCATCTGAAAATGTTCCACCCAATCTATAATCGTTTTGGTCGCAGCGTTGTACGCAGGAGTTCCAGAATTCTTGTGTATTCGCCTGATAAGCTGCATCTTTAAACATGCCTACAATTTTGCCTTCCTTAATTTCGTAGGCCAGCTGTGCGCTGAACTGAAAATTATAGCGCTGTTGGTCAATAGAATAAGAATTTCGGCCAAACATATAGATGCCTTTCTCTACATTTTTAACCATATCAGCGGCGCTCAAAGCCGCCTTTCCAGGCGCCAGGGAAACATTTGGCATCCTTTGGAACTGGATACTATCCCAGCTGTCGGCATAACAACAGCCCTGTGATTCTTTTAAGCCTAAAATATGTGCCTGATCGCGTATGGTTTGATAATTTACCAAAATTCCATCTTTAATGATATCCCATTGACCACATTTTACACCTTCGTCATCATAACCAACCGCACCTAAGGAGCCTGTTTCGAGTTTATCGGCAATAATGTTGACCTCTTTACTGCCAAAGTTAAATTTTTTGCTTTCCCATTTATCCAGTGTTAAAAAACTGGTTCCGGCATAATTGGCCTCATAACCTAACACACGGTCTAACTCGGTGGGGTGGCCTACAGATTCGTGGATAGTTAAAAATAGGTGCGAGGGATCCAAAACCAGGTCGTATTTGCCCGGTGTTATCGGTTTGGCTTTTAATTTCTCGTCTACATGTGTTGCGGCTTCGCGCACATCTTCCAAGATATCATAACGCTTTTTATACATCGTAACGGGGCCGCCCTTAATTTTTTCTTCGTCTTTTGGTTTAAGGTATTCGAAGCCCATACCCATGGGTGCGCTTAGGGCATTCCGGGTTTCGAACTTGCCATTAGCCGCATCCGTTTTGGTGAGGGTAAAAGTCGGCCATATCCTGTGGATATCCTGGTCGATATAGGAACCATCGGTTGAAGCAAAATACTTCTGCTCGTTAATCATGAAAAGATTGGAGCTGATGTACTTTGCACCGCCCTTCATCGCCTCGCTATTTACCTTTAAAAGAAGATCAACCTTATCTGCAATGGGTACTTCAAAAGCATTGATTTCTACTGGAGTTTTCCAGCTTACTTCTCCATATCCTTTTTGTGCGGCCAATTGAACAGGTTCTTCCATGAGTTTGGAATTTCCTTTTGCAATGGCTACGGCAGCTTCTGCAGCTTTGGCAATGCTGGCATCATCCATATTGTTCGTTGCAGCAAAACCCCAACTACCATTAGCGATAACACGTACGCCTAAACCGTAAGATTCTGAATTGGAGATGTTCTCTACCCTGGCCTCCCTTGTGGCCACAACCTGGTTTAAATACCGGCCTATCCGCACATCGGCATAGGTGGCGCCCTTGCTTTTTGCCGCGTTAAGTGCAACATCGGCCATTTTTTTCTTTAAGGCAACATCAACGGGTGTTAAAGATTCTTCAACAGAAATCATTTTGCCAAAGGCAGGGATATTGGGTATCATGCTGGCACCAAGGCCAACACCTGTCATGTATAGGAAATCTCTTCTTCTCAATTTTGTTTCTTTTAATAAAAATGTCGTCATCTCGATCCGATAGCTATCGGATCGAGATGACAGTATTTCGTAAGGAATTTCTTAAATCGCGTCTGATAGTGAAGTAAACGTAAAATCCCTGATTTTCATTGGGGGAATCAATCCACTTCCTGTCCGTACCGGTTTGCCTAAAGCTTCCACATTGTTGAGCATAATTACCGGACTCTCATTAAACCTGAAATTCTTGATCGGGAATTTGATTTCGCCGTTTTCGATATAAAAAGTACCGTCGCGCGTTAATCCTGTTAATAATAAGGTTTGCGGATCTACCGAACGGATGTACCAGAAACGGGTAACCAATATGCCTTTTTCAGTGCTTTTGATTAAATCTTCCAGCGATTGTGTTCCGCCCTCGATGATTACGCTGCGGCTAAACGGTATAGGCTGAACATTTTTTTGTGCGGCCCAATACCTCGAATAAGAAAGGTTTTTAACAATTCCTTTTTCTACCCACTGTGTCCGTTTCACCGGCAAGCCATCACCATTCCAGGTTGCAGAAGGAATTTCGGTATTCATCGGATCCGAATAGATATTCACATTTTCAGAGAACAATTGTTCTCCCAAACGCGTACCGCCACCTTTTTTGCTCATGAAACTTCTGCCTTCATCGGCACTTCTGGCATCGAAGCCCCGAAACATATTGCTTAAAATATCGCTGGCTGCAAGTGGCTCTAAAATAACGGTATACTTTCCGGGCTCAATGGCTTTTGCGCCTGCAGAACCATTGGCTTTACTGGAGGCAATTTTGCTTAAGGCTAGGGTATCCATCTTGTCGAGATCATTAAAGCTTTGCTCAACATATCCGGAGCCGGTTCCCTGTTTATTTCTAACGGTTACCGAGAAGGAAACATCCGTTCCCTTATTGTAGGCAAACAAACCTTTAGAGTTCATGATGGCATTAAAACGGGTCGAGTTTTCTAAAAAACCTGCGGCATCCAAACCGGCCGCTTTTGATACACTTAAACTTTTTCCTACCATTTCGGCTCTGGTATCGGGCGTCATGGCGGCAGTTTTAGCATTGAAGGTATTCGATTCTGCAAAGGTCTGCGGACCTAAAAGTGGCATAAACTCAGGATTTTCTGGTGCCAGCATGGCCAATTCTTCTGCTCTTTTTACCACTTTTTGCAAAGAGGCATCATCAAATTCGTTTATCGTTGCTGAACCTGTCTTCTTCCCAAAGGTTGAGCTTACCCCTAAGCTCATGGTACTGATCTGTCCGGCAGTGGAAACCGCATTACGTGCATAACGGATATTTCCACCGTCTGAACCATTTAAACCTACTTCGCAGAAATCGGCTTTCGAAAAACCAATTACTTTTTTTAATATCGCCTGGGCTTCTTCTTTACTTAATATGGCCATAATTATATTTTTCTTGCTGTATTGATAACATTAACTCCATTGAACCGTGTGGTAGAACTGCCATGCGAAACCGCACTGCTTTGAGAAGGCTGGCCCTTTCCATCATTAAACGAACCACCTAAACGGTAATCGCTTTCATCGCAGATTGAATTGCATGAATTCCAAAACTCCTGTGTATTGGCCTGATAAGCCACATCGTTAAGCATACCCACAATTTTACCTTCCTTAATTTCATAAAATATCTGTCCGCCGAACTGGAAGTTGTAGCGTTGCTGATCAATGGAAAAACTGCCGTCGCCAATGATGTAAATGCCTTTTTCAACATTCTTGATCATATCATCTACACTTAATTTTTCTTTGCCCGGTTGTAAGGAAACATTTGGCATACGCTGAAACTGGACATCATCCCAGCCCTGAGAATAACAACAGCCGTTTGATTCTGTTAAACCGATAATGTGCGCCTGATCGCGGATGGCCTGATAACTGACCAATACCCCATCTTTAATCAGATCCCATTTTTTACATTTGACCCCTTCATCATCATATCCTACAGCACCCAGAGAACCTACCTGGGTTTTATCGGCAAGGATATTCACTTTATCACTGCCGAATTTGAATTTTTTCGATTCCCATTTATCTAAGGTGAGAAAACTCGTACCTGCATAATTGGCCTCATAACCCAAAACGCGGTCTAACTCAGTCGGGTGCCCAACAGACTCGTGGATGGTTAACCAAAGGTGCGATGGATCTAATACCAGATCGTATTTGCCTGGTTCGACCGATTTTGCCTTTACCTTTTCGGTAGCTACGCGGGCGGCTTCTTTAACATCTTCGAGCATATCGTAACGTCCTTTATAACGGGTTACAATACCGGTAACTTTATCTTCCGGACGGGCATGCATGTATTCGTAGCCTTTGCCCATGGGCGAACTGAGCGAATTGCGGGTCTTAAATTTGCCCGATTCACGGTCTACTTTCGTTACGTTGAAGGTTGGAAAAATGCGGTGAACATCCTGATCGATATAAGAACCATCGGTAGAAGCGAAGTATTTCTGCTCATTAACGGCAAAAATAACCGAGTTTATAAAGTTCGCACCGTTTTGCATGGCTACATCGTTCACATTTAAAAGCAGATCTACTTTTTCTTTTACCGGAACTTCAAAGGCATTAATTTCGATAGGGGTTTTCCAGCTTACCTCGCCATAGCCTTTTTGAGGCGCGAGTTGAACAGGTTCTCCCTGTATTTTGGCGTTTGCTTTTGCCACGGCTACTGCCTGTTCTGCGGCTTTGGCAATGGCATCTTTGGTTACATTGTTTGTTGCGGCAAAACCCCAACAGCCATTTGCCAGCACTCGGATACCTACACCATACGATTCGGTATTGGCTACGCCTTGTACGCGTTTTTCGCGGGTAGCTACAAATTGGTTTAAGTAACGGCCAATGCGGATATCGGCATAGGTTGCACCCTTAGATTTTGCTGCATTTAGCGCAACATCCGCAAGTTCCTTTTTAATTTTTACATCCACTCCATCTAAGGCCTGTAAAGGGTCGATGGGAGTTCCGAATGCAGGGAGATCGGGCAGGAGCAAGGCACCCATACCCATTCCGGATAAGTAGAGGAAATCTTTTCTTTTCAATTGGTTTAGTTTAGTAGGTTTACGATCTCAATATAACCAATTTCGAGGTCAAAGGCGCCAAATTCATTATAACATTTTAGTTTCAAACCTAAAAAACAGCTGTTTTTTATAGAATGGTACTTTTAATCACGGATAAATACAGGTTTTAAGTTTTTTGCCCTGCATGCGCATGTGTTTTGCCATGGAAAACACAGAAAGCACGGAATATTCGTTTATTTGTCATTCATGTTTGCGCTCGTTTTCAAACGAGTGCATCAATAGCTCTACAATTTTATCGTTGTAAATGATCATTTATTCAAAGCTCGTTAGAAACGAGCGTTAGCAGGTAGTCAGGTTTTTTGAAAATTTGATCTTTAAACAGCCAGAATTCTCGCTTCATACCATAAAAAGGCAGCTGCAAATAAAAATCCCATAAAGAACCACCACATCGATACTTGTTCTTCTATCACTATGTCTTTTAACTGTGTATTGTTTTTAACACTCGCCGACGTTTTCGTAAATCTATGCGTATCGTTTAGCTTTTGCTGATTTTTAAGCGCCAGCCAATCATTTTTTTGGTAAATATATGCGGTTTCGATCTTTTGATTTACCTGTAAATCGGTCCATCCGGTTTTTTGAGGCCAATAGTATGCATCCCATTGAAAAGGAAGTTCCATGTTTTGCCGAGGACTCAATTGTATACCTTCCATTTTTAAGATGGGTACTTTGCCTGATTCTGCTAAATCAACAATAATGTTCATTCTTTGGCTTACAACCGGGAATTGAGGGACGATGTTAACCGACTGGATAGTATTCTTTTTTCGGGCCGCATTGGCCAAAACTTTAGACCAGTAAGTAGCATAATCCGTTTTTTGTCCCGAAAGGAGCCAGTTATAGGTAGAGGAAATAGTAGAGATTAAAATTTTACCATAACCATTGATATTGCTGTTCAACAGGTTTTTACCTGTGGCATCAGTAACAAGAGGCAGATCGTTCTGATTGATTTTTAAAAACAAAGCTTGCTCAAGAGGCAATGCATTAAATTTAAAATGATCCTCTTGAAGCATTAAATTAAGTCCCTTCCCTTTTAATACCGGAGATTCATAACGACCAAATTTCGCACCGATTGTGGTTGTGGCTTTAACATTTGCAACCCTCATCAGTAAGCCCATTCCTCTTTTAACCGCAACATCGATTGATGCCCTTTCGGCCGGACTTAATGCAGCAAATTCTTCCTCATCAATAATCAGTATATCGAATTTTTTTAAAACTGCGGCATTGATCTGATTCAGGTTTACACTATCTGTGTTCAGAAAATCGAAAGCATATTTGTTTTTACTGATCTGACTTCTGAAAGCCAATGGATATTGATTTTCGAACAACCAGTTTTTTAAAAATTTATATTCGAAATCCGGGAAAGAAGCCAGTATTAATACTTTCATTGGGGCCTGATCGCCCACTTGTACCGGAACAGGTTCTTTAGCAAGTGTATCATGCTGCTGTAGCGCAATTAACTCGTAAACGGCTTTTCCTGTTTGCTTAGGGGTGGTTTTGAAGGAAAAGGATTTATTCGATCTAGCATCAATAGATATAGAATCTATTGCTCGACCTAAGCCCTTGAGCAAGAGCTTAACCGAATCACTGCCGGAGTTTTGATAAGTTCCCTGGACCTGTAACGGTTCGCTGGTTTTTAGTCTGCCTGGCCAGTTGGCAGCAATAATCCCTGTTGGATTTGTTGAAGGATGAAAAACGATCTGGTACCGTTCGAGGTTTTTTAGTTCTGTTGCACTTAAGCCATAACCGTAAATATTCAGTTTTTGGATGTTGGGATTCGATTTTAAAAAATAGGAGAGATCAGGAATGGTTGCGGCCTGTACATTTTTTAAGTTTACCGAAGGAAGTGCATATTTTTTCGCTTTTAGCTTGGCCACCAAATCAAGGTTTGTGCCTGTGGTGAGCAAAATCACTTCATCAGCGTTTTGTTGTTCATGTGTTTCGTATTTGATCGGGACGATTAACAGCACGAAACAACCAACGGCAATGATACTCGCTAAAATCCGCCAGATCAACCTTGCGTGATTGGTGCGGCGTACCTCTTTGAAAACCAAAAAGGCCAACAATAATATACCGAGCAGCATAGCGATGTATTTAAATTCCATATCTATCTGCCGGCTTTATTGAGGTTATTAAAGTAGGTCTGGTACAAGGCCGAAGCTGTACCAGCACTTTGTGTTTGCGGTTTAGCCGGTTCCAAACTGATCATTTTTTGTATCGCCTGTTGCACCACATCGATGTCTTTTACCATCATTTTATTTCCAGTGCTTAACTTTCTTAAACTGCTGAGTCCATTTAAATACGTAGCAGGATGATCAGCGGCGGCACCAATCATATATTTTTCGGTTTCACCGAGTAAGAAACGATCTTGCTCACTAAAGTGTTTACCTGTTTTTCTGCTTTCTAATAAGGAAAGGACTGTTTTTAAAAAATTGATCCTTTTTTCTTTTTGTTCAAACAACATTTTTTGCACAGGTTGCGTAATCTTATCCAGCTCGCCACTTAAACGTTTCTCAGGTTTTAACGCTGATGTTTTTACAGTGGTTTTGGCCACATAAGCCCGCGATTTCTGTTGCAGGTCTTTTAGTAATCTAAGTGCCTTATATTCGTAAGGTAAAGCTTCCTGAGGTTTATAGGTTCTTAATCGGAGTTCAGCATTCCACATTTCGGTTAGAACGGCTTTTAGCTGTGCTTTCATTTCGGGTTCGAAAAAAGTGGCATCTTCCGCAATATCATGTTTATGGGCATATTTATCCATGATAGCGGTTACATCGCCAAATTTCTCTCCTTCGCCCTTATGTTCGCTATGTTCATCATGGTCTTCATGATCGCCGCCGATTTCAGTTTCGTTTTCTTCGCCCAAAAACTGTCCGTAACGTAATCTTAATAATTTTTGATCGATACCTAAATCGTTGCTTCTGGTTTTGAATGTCTGCGCAGGTAATGTGGATTGCTCTTTCAATAGTTTTTCCGTATCGATAATGATCTGACGCTCGCTTCTAAAATATTCCGGAACCAGGTTAACGCCATTGGTCATGCCTGCTAAACTCATCAATTCTGTG
>Ga0163161_10001072_pt1 | contig 20708 bp, 17 predicted proteins | sample S45metaG_FD_129847 | JGI IMG/M metagenome (GOLD analysis project Ga0163161, IMG submission 129847) | Switchgrass rhizosphere microbial communities from Kellogg Biological Station, Michigan, USA - S4-5 metaG | ecosystem: Host-associated > Plants > Roots > Rhizosphere > Soil | place: USA... | reverse complement strand
GGCACCCGCGTCGAAACTGAGAGGTGACCCGTGCTTTGAGTTGGGCGGCGCCTGTCGAAGAGGGCAAACTCTTCCTCGTCCACGGTCCTCGCTCGCGACTTCCTCGAAGAAGTCACGCTTTCCCAAACGCCAAACACGACGAGCAAGAGGCGCCGTGTATTGGCAATAAGCACGACCACCCGTCACAAATTCCGCCATGCCGGCTTTTGTGACGGAAGCGATCTTTGAAAATTAGAGGTTCTACATCCGAGGGGGGTTTCCGTCGAAGTAGATGAAAATGTGGAAACAGGCGTTTACGCCATACTCGATCAGGGCATCCAGTTTGTTGGCGTGCTCCATTTCGGCGAGTTTTTGCATCACGAAATTTTGCTCTTCTGCCGTCATATGCTTCCGCGCGAGGTCGAATGCACATCCTGACGTGTGCGGAGGCAAACTGCCTTCGCCGCGGACCTTGAACGAGTTTGCGTTGGTCGCGTTGAGGCTGATCTGATAGTCGATCGAGCGAGTTAGAGAAGTCACCCGCAGCGGCCTGCCAAATTTCTTGAAGTAGGCGTCCGCAACTTCCTGCAGGATCGGCTTAGCTCGCGGATTGAACATGCGCAAGAGCCGGATGCGCATCTGTTTGCGATCAGCCGCGTTGTTCAGATCATATTTCTGGCCGGCGAAGTTGGCCGCAAGCTGCGAAAGCGTTTGGTACTTCGGCGAACCCGCCGGAATATCAGCATCGCCGTCCTGAAATGTGAAGGATTGAAACGGCCCGTCGCTCGCGCTTCCGCCGACGTCGAGGTAAAAGCTCTGTGTCGCCATCGGCATCTCGATAAGATCATGCTTCAGTCTTTTCTCCGCGAGCTCGGCGAAATCGAGCGGCTGATGATATCCGGTCGATTTCATTTCGGTGAGCTTTGCTTTTTGCTTGATCACGCCGTCGCCGAACAACTCTTTTGGAACATCGAGTCCTGCGGGGCGAATGCCGGTTTCACCATTTCTGGGCTCGAGGGCTTTCTTCTGACGGTCGGCGAGGAGAGCTGCAGTCACGTTCAGATCTTTTTCTTCCGCATCGGCGCCGACATTAATGTCCGATACGCTTCCGGCATTGATCTCCTGCTCAGCCGTTTCCCAGGAAGCGATCAGATCGTCGAGATCATCTTCGTCCTCGCCGCCGAGCGGATCGATGACGCGCACCGGGATTCTCGATGTTTTCGAAATGATAGGAGTTGGTTTTGTTCCATTTCCTGCCGGGGGCTTGCTGGTCAATCCAAAAATTAGAAAGGCCACAAGGCCGAGAACTATGATCCCAAGCGTCATTAAGCCCGCTACTATCAGGATCATCGGAGGCCGGTTCGACTCGCCCGTTACCGGAGGGGTTGGTTGACCTGGCGATGCTTCGTCGGTCTTAGCATTCTGAACAGGACCGGCTCCGGCCTCGACAGACTGTTGGTCGAACCTCGGAAGCGAATATTCTCCTTCGACCTCGACCGTGATAGTAGTTTGGCTTCCGATCTTTATCTCGTCGCCATCGTGAAGTTCGGCAGGCGGACCGGAGAGTTTTCGGCCGTTGAGAAAAGTGCCGTTGGTCGAGTTCTCGTCAGCAATCAAAATGGCATCGCCGTCGCGAAAGATCGTTGTGTTCTTTCTGGAAAGTCCGGTATCTTCGAGGACCACGTCGGACGCATCGGTTCGGCCCAGGGATAACTCGTCACCGACCTCGACCGATCGCTTATCGTATGCACTAAGAATGTGAAGGGTGACCTTTTTCATCAATGATGATGATCCGCTGCTTCCTTGAGTTTAGACACGTCCATCAGCCGAGTGAATTCGTCGAAGTGAAACATCGAATCGTCCTTACAATGATCACAGTAGAAGGTAGCATCTTCGCCAAGGTACATGTCCTTCAAGTGATAGGCAATAAAGCATCCGTAGCATCGCTGCACACGTTTTCCAAATTCTTCAACGGCTTCGTCGGTATTGCTGCTATTCATTTTTCCGAAAGAAATTTTAACACACGGATGAGGAATGGATTTTCGAGAGTATGGATGGAGAAAACCGGCACTACTTTACAACGCCGCGCGTCGAGGTCTCGATAAACTCGATGAGCATATCCACCTCTTTGCAATCCGTGATTTCTTCGCGCATTTTTTCGACTGCCTGGGTTGTGTTGAGCTTGGCGGAAAGAAATAGGTGATATGCATGATGAAGCTTTTCGATAGTTTCCTTCGAGTAGCCCCGGCGTCGCAGGCCGATCTTATTAAGCCCGTAACATTTTGCGTGATTACCCTGGATTATCGCGAAGGGCGGAGCGTCCTTTACTACCACGGAATAGCCGCCCACGAAGGCCTCGATACCCACTCGACAGAATTGATGAACGCCCGAGTAGGCTCCGATATTCGCTCTGTCGGCGATCTCGACGTGCCCTGCAAGGGTCGCGGCGTTTGCCATGATCACGTTGTTGCCTATGGAACAATCGTGCGCAACATGCGCCTGAGCCATCAACAGGCAATCGTCGCCAATACGCGTCAAGCCGCCTCCGCCCGCGGTTCCGCGATGAACGGTTACAAACTCACGGATGTGATTTCGCTTTCCAATTTCGACGGCTGTCGGTTCGCCGCCGTATTTCAGGTCTTGAGGTGCGAGCCCGATCGAGACAAAGGGAAATACGCGCGTCTGGTCGCCGATGCTGGTCTTGCCATCAACAACGACGTGGGATTCCAGACGGACACCATGGCCCAAGGCGACCTCATCGCCGACTACGCAAAAGGCCCCTATATAATGATCGGCTCCAAGCTGAGCATTTTTGCTGACAACAGCACTTTCGTGGATGAAGGAGGACATTGAAAAAAAAGGATCTATTCCGGTTGAGAAGTATCGGACGGAGCGGCCGCGTCGGTACTTGCAGGAGCCGACCCTTTTCTTAAGATCAGCCAAAGAAAAATGGCGACCACAACCAAAGATAACAGCGGAGATCCGGCACCAAGAGCCGCTGAAATTACTGCGGCAAGTATCCCCAGCCGCGTTTTCCCTTTTCTTATCGCAATGATAAGCGGTATAAGACCCAGGAGTAGCCCTACGCCCGCACCTATTAAAGCTATGTAGACCAAGTCCTGCCTGGTAAGTTGATATCCCGTTTCCATTCGCTATTATCCTTCAACGTCCTGACGATTTGCGATCACACACATTATTTCGGCCTCGGTAGTAACCTGCCCGTCTACGCTGGCCACACCGCGCATTTTTTGAACTTTTGTTCCGATCCTTAGAGCAAACACTTCCAGTCTTAACGTATCACCCGGAACAACTGGTTTGCGAAATTTCGCATTCTCGATACCGCTGAAAAACGGTATTTTGCTGTCCCGGTCGTCGAATTCACGAAGCGCCAATATCGCTCCTACCTGCGCCAAGGCCTCGATCTGCAGCACACCAGGCATAACAGGCGCCGCCGGAAAGTGCCCGGCAAAGAAATGTTCATTGATAGTTACCTGCTTAATGCCCACGATCCTTTGCCGCGGCTCTAGCTCGATGATCTTGTCAACCAATAAAAAGGGATATCTGTGAGGAAGAATCGCCTGGATCCCTCTTGAATCCATAATTGTCATATTCGTCAATAGGATAGTCTTTCAAATATAAGCAAAAAGCCAGTAAAAAACAATTTTACTGGCTTCCGCATATCTTAGATTTGAACCGATCTACTTAGGAGTTACATTTGTGGCCGTACCCGCCGGACGAGCATTGTAGAAAACAATGAAATCCTTTGTAACGTCATACCTGTCATCAAAGCCGAGCAGAATGTCCGCCTGCTCAAGCTTGGCACCGTCGAGGATCACCGCATAACCTTTTTGCTTAGCGTATTCATTCAGAGCCTTGAATATGTCATTCATGACCGGACTCATGGTTTCGGAATAGATCTTGTTATAAAAGGCTTTTCCGTCTTCCTGCTTGCGCTTTATCGTCGTTTCCAGATTCTGGACCTCGTCCACCTTTGCCCTAAGGGCGTCCGGTTTGGTCGCTGGATTTTTCTGCATATTCTGCAAGTCAGTTGTCGCGGTCTGATACCTTGTTCCTAACGCTTTGAGTTCGTTATTTATTGGTTCAAGTGTTTTGTCGACCAACGCGGCAGCATTTTTGTATTTAGTGATCCCGGCCTTCTCGTCGCCGAAGGCGGAAATACTGATAAGGCCAATTTTACCTGATGCCGGAGGTGCACCCTGCGCAAAAGAATCGGCCGCGAGTAAAATTACCGCGGCCAGCGATATTACGATCAAACTGAGTTTTTTCATCAAATCAAGATTCCGAATTACTTCGGTGTGGTGGTGGACGCGGTACCAGCCGGTCTGGCGTTGTAAAACGTAATAAACTCTTTGGTTACATCAACCTTGGTGAGATCGACTGCGAGAATCAAACCAGCTCCCTCGAGCTTAGCTCCGTCCAGTATAAGTCCGAATCCCTTTTGTTTTGCAAATTCGTCCATTGCCTTACCGATATCTGCAAGGACTGGCCCCATAACTTCCTGCTGCCGTTTTTCCAATCTTGCCTTTCCATCTTCTTGCTTGCGCTTGATGGTGGTCTCAAGAGTTTGGTATTCGTCCACTTTTGCTTGCGCGGTTTTCGGGTCGATCGGAACTGGCGTCGGCGCGTTAGCCGAATCCTGAATCTTCTTGATTTCGGCTCCGAGGGCGTTATACCTGTTAACCAGGCCCTGGATCTCCTGCTGCAGCGGAGCGAACTCTTTGTCCAGGGCATTCATCGCAGTAGAATACTTCACGATCCCGCCCTTATCATCATCGAACGCTTGCGTATTAATAACAGCGATCCTCGTACCGGTACCCGGCTGAGCCGGTGCCTGGGCGAGAGCCGAAACGGCAAATATAGCTGTAAATAAAATACTTACGGCTGCTAAATTAAATCTTCTCATCTTAATGAACTACTCCTTAAATCTCTGGGGCGTGTAATAATAGGTGACAATTATACTTTGAAACAATTTCGCCCGTTTTTGTTGCTTGTCTTCTTCAAATATCGAAGAAAAGAAATACTATGTCATCGAAAATTCCTTGTCAATCAACCTAGAACGTCCGGCCGACCGTAAAACGAAAGCCGCTTTTCTTTCCAGGAAGAAAAATACCCGGCAGTTCTTCCGTGATACCGATGCGTGCGTTGGGGTTATAGTAATAGATCAACCTGAACGGAACATTAACGATAGGAACCTGAACCCGAAGCTCCACACCGACGCTCGATTTAAAATCGCCAATACTATCAAACGCCGCTTCACCTACTCGAAGCACGGAATTCTGCTGTACTTCGCCTCGCAGATAAAGCTGCTGGACCTGCGGGGACAAGGACGTCGGACATCCAAAGCGGTTTCCACGACAGAATTCATTGATGAAGTCAGTCTTCGTCATCACGCGTCCGCGGAAGAAGAGAAGACTTCCGAAGCTGTTCTCAAGGGTCGGAGCATTCCTCAGCGAGACCGCCGTCAATGTGCCAGCGCCGATAAAAGTGTCATCGGGTTGGAATGTGCTGTTGATAATCTGGTCGCCGGTCTTGTGAAGATTAAACGCCGAACCGATATCAGCGAAGAATGCGAGCGTTGCGGGGCCGAAGATCGGGATCCTATATTCAACATTTCCCAGCAGCTCCGTGTCGCCGCCGATAAACCGGAAATCCTTAAGAAAGAGGCCCGGATTAGAACCGCTGGCTCCCGTGAGCTGGCCCAGACTTGCAATGTCCGTGAGCGTTGCTGCATCGAGTCCCAGCCCCGCATTTGTCGGGGTGCCCGAGGGGTTTGTCGCCACTGTTACATTCCTGGACGTTATGAATGTGTCGTACGGAGCGATCGGGCTGAGAGCTCGTGAATCATAGCCCCGAATGTCGTTCTCGCTTCCGAGATAGTATCTCGAGTAAACCGGAACTCCGCTGATGAACGCGATCGAGTTAGCATTTTTGATCTTATCGCTCGTCGCGAACGATCCGATGGTTCCCCCCATCAGCCGGAACGCGAACACATCGGGATCCTTCGATTTCTTGTGTCGGACCGGAATGAACCTTGAATAGGAAACGTTCGGCTGATACGTCCGAACATCGCCGCCCAATCCGGCGAGCCCGAAAGAGACGGAAAATTGGCTTCCGCTAAGCGTATCGATGCCGTTCTTGGCCGGCTGCCTCGTATCGTAAACGAATGAGCCCGTGATCTGGCTTGTAAGAATATTAGGCTGAGTATAGATAACCGGAACCAGCTTGCTCGGATCGTTACTCTGATTGACCTTTGGTTCCTGGACTTTTGTAGAAGAGAGCTGGTAAGTGAGGCCGACGCGCGAAAAATTAGAGAACCGGCGTTTCCGTAGGAACTCCGAAAGCGGAGCCGTTGCAAATATGTTGCCGCCTATCGTGCTCTGGGTAAAAAGATTGGCGGAGTCTGTCGTCAGTGCCGCATTTGGGTCGAAGATGATGCTATTAACCAGGCTCGCATTCTGCGAGAGCAATGTACCTTGCCCGAAAAACTGATAGCGGCTCGCGAAAGCCGAAAAACCCACGGAGATAGGCCGGTTGCGAAAATAAGGCTCCTGAAGTGTAAGCTGAAAACTCTGTTGGCGATTTCCAATACCCGCCTGGAGCGAAAGGATCTCGCCCCGGCCTGCCAAGTTATTTGTCGAATACTCAAGTCCAAAGAAGGTGCCACCGATGCCGGATATTCCGCCGTTGAACGAGATCTGCTGGCGGCCCTTTTCTTTAACTTTAACGATCAGATCGACATCGCCCTGTTCCTCGTCCGTCCTGATCTCTACATCGTGATCTTTATCGATAGGGTCGAAATACTGGGTCTGATTTAGCCGGGCAACCGATATTTCCATGTAATTCTGGTTGTAGATATCACCCTCGTTGATCAGGAATTCACGCCGCATTACCTTGTCACGAGTGAACGTATTCCCGGTAAACTCGAGCCGGCGAAGGGTAAACTGTTTCCCCTCGTCGATCGTGATCTTAATATCGACAATGCCTTCGTTGGGATTGCCCGGATTGTCCTTAAACTCAGGATCGAATTCGGCGTTGTATTGGACGAATCCTTGTGAACCGTAAACCTTTTTCAGATCCTCATAAACAGCGTCCTGCAGCCGCTTGCCGTCAACCACCTCGCCTTTCTGAAGTCCGACATAGCCAAGGATCTGCTGCTCCGAAAAGATCGAATTGCCCTCAACGCTCAGTTCACCGAGGCGAAACACCTTGCCCTCGGTTACCGGAACAATGATCTTCAGCGTGTCGTCGATCGAAGTGATCATAGGAAGAGGCAGCTTATCGATCACAGGCAGCGGACCGGTGCGTTTCAAGCCAAGGCCCTGGACCCGCGGTTCGCCGATCCGGGCCTGAAAGTAGCCCTTGGAGAACATGTACGCCAGAACATTCTTATGCAGGTCATATTCCAGCTTCCTGAGATCCAGTATGTCTTCGCCTTTGAACCGGGTGATAAGCCCAGTCTGTTTGACCAACTGAAGAGCGTTTTTCAGCTCACTACCCTTAAAGTGTTCGAGGCCCTGAAACTCTATGTCCACGATTCGCGATCGAGCCCCTTGCTCGACCACAAATGTGACCGCGATGGAAGTCGCCGATACCTCTTCTTCCTTGACTGTTACTTTTGCGTTTGGAAATCCCTTGGAAGCTAGCAATTCACGCAGGATGCGGGTGGCTCCGCGCGCCTTCACGGGGTCATAGACCGACTCCTTTGAAATGCCCGCGCGCTGCTCACGAAATGCCTTAAGGACGTCCGATTCCTGTACGGCCTTCATTCCCTGAAATTGCAGATCGCGAATGATCGGAAGCTCTTTCACCTCGAAGATAACGTTGACGCCGCCGCGAACACCGGGTTCCGTCAATACGCGGGTCTCGGTTTTATCAAAGAAGTTCAGCGAGAGAAGCTCCTTAAGGTCGCGTTCCAGCGCGGCTGGGTCATACACGTCACCTGTCCTTGTTTTGATGTAGTACATCAGGTCTTCGTCGCGCAGTCGGCGATTACCCTGTATATCTACCGACTCGATCACTTGTTGTTGTATAACCGACGAGGACTCTGCGGACGCGAGGGCATTGAAGCCAAGGGCCGGAATGGAAAGAAGGAAAAAGCTAAAAACCACCAACCCGAACGCGCGAATATTGTGCATAAAACCCATCGAACAAATAAATAAGTGCAAAATTCTTGATAGCTTCGGAAAGCTCTATCTACAAGCAGCCCAGATTTAAACGAATGGGCAGAGCATCGGGCGCAGCTCGCATAATGTCGGATTGTTACGCTGGATTTGATTCGACGAACCAAATACAGGTTGCCTTTTTGAGCTCTCCAACAAATTTACAGATTATACCGAAGAAAGCCCGAAAAATAAAAACCACACGGGTTTAGACGCATGCTTGAGAGGTTCAGGTGAGGTAGTAGTGTCTGTTTAACAATGCTAAAAATAACTTGACGCAACTGAAGCCCCACAGGTAAACTTCCCTCTAGTACATTCCGTTTTCCTCAAGGTTTTCATTCCACCCGATCAACAAAACAACCTTAATAAGTACATTCCAAAATGAAGACAAACGCGGCTTCCGAAACAGGCTCTTCGCATCCAATATTTTGAACCGATCTTTGGGCCGGCAAGCCGAAAACCCGTCAATCACCAAGCTTCGCCCTGCAGGCTGGACCTCCGCGATGCGGCCAAATCACCGATCTTCCCAGGACCGGCTCGCCGCGCACGAGGTAGCCAAGCAGGGCGAAAACCTTTGCGATTTTAATCTCCGTAACATTCCATTCAATTTGACCGATTCGGCGTCTTTCTGGCGAAGAAAATCTTGACACACATCGAGTTGAACACGTATTATTAGGTGTCAACAGTGTTTATCAACACTGTTTCTGAATCACCTCTTTAAGAAAAACGACCTAAAAAACCTTTCTTTTTATTCCTCGGGTTTGTCGTAGCACAACGGGAAAAGCTGAAAAAATGTCACTGAAATTAGGGGAACTTCTTGTCCGCGAGAACCTGATCACGAGCGACCAGCTGCGCGATGCTCTTGATCATCAGCGAGCTAACGGCGGACGCCTCGGATCTATATTAGTCCGGCTCGGCATGGTGTCCGATGACGTGATCACGGCGGTTTTGTCGCGCAAGTATGGTGTTCCGTCGATCAATCTCGACCTGTTTCACATTGATGCCGAAGTGGTCAGACTTATTTCACAAGATGTTGCACTGAAGTATTCGGTAATGCCGCTGTCCAAGATGGGCGCTACACTCACGCTTGCGATGGCAGATCCGACAAATGTTTTCGCCATCGACGATATCAAGTTCATGACGAGCCTGACGGTCGAACCGGTGATCGCATCGGAGACTTCGATCCAGGCGGCCATCGGGAAATACTACGGCGGTTCTAACCAGATCGATATCTTTGATGAAGCCTTCGCATTCGAGGCCGAGAAAGCCGCGAACAAGACAGGAAAGAATGGCCATTCGAAGAACGGTGCTTCCAAAAATGGAGCTCAGGCGGCCGGCCAAAAGCTTCATGACGCGGACCTCGACCCAAATATTCTAGAAAACTTTGAGTTTAATGATAACGAAGAAGCTTTCGAAGTAGTCCAGGACAATGAGGAGATCGATCTTGCGGCTCTCGCTCGAGCGAGCGAGGACGCTCCGGTCGTGCGGCTTGTCAACGTTCTGCTTGTCGATAGTCTTCGCCGCGGCGCATCAGATATTCACGTCGAGCCGTACGAAAAAGATTTCCGCATCAGGTTTCGCATTGACGGTGTTCTTTACGACGTGATGCACCCGCCGCTCCAGATCCGCGATCCGCTCATCTCGCGTTTAAAGATCATGTCGAAGCTCGACATCGCCGAGAAACGCCTTCCGCAGGACGGCCGCATTAAGATTAAAGTAAGGGTCGATGAGCGTTCACGCGAGCTGGATTTTCGTGTTTCGACATTGCCAACGCTATTCGGCGAAAAGGTTGTGCTTCGTCTTCTCGATAAAGAGAAGCTGATGCTTGACATGACCAAGCTCGGGTTTGAGGAAGAGAGCCTTGAGAAATTCAAGCGAAACATTTCAAATCCGTACGGCATGGTCCTCGTGACCGGCCCGACGGGTTCCGGTAAAACGAATACACTTTACTCTGCTCTGCAGGCTCTCAATACAAGTGAAACTAACATCATGACCGCCGAAGACCCGGTCGAGTTCAATTTGCACGGAATTAACCAGGTGCAGATGAAGGAGCAGATCGGCCTGAATTTCGCAGCGGCGCTAAGATCTTTTCTGCGTCAGGACCCGAACATCATCCTCGTCGGCGAAATCCGAGACTTTGAAACGGCCGAGATCGCGATCAAGGCGGCTCTTACTGGCCACCTTGTGTTGTCCACGCTTCACACTAACGACGCACCTTCGACCATCTCGCGTCTGGTTAATATGGGTATCGAGCCTTTTCTGGTCGCGACCTCGGTCAACATCATCCAGGCACAAAGGCTCATCAGAAAGATCTGCAGCAACTGCAAAGAGAAACAACATGTTCCGACCGAAGGTCTGGTCGAGATCGGCTTTACGGAAGCAGAAGCTCCTTCGATCGAGATCTTCAGAGGACGTGGATGCAAGACGTGCAATAACACGGGTTACAAGGGGCGAATCGGCCTCTATGAAGTTATGGAGGTCACAGAGGAGTTACGCGAGCTGATCATCATCGGTGCGAGCGCCATGGAGCTGCGGCGAAAGGCGATCGAATGCGGAATGATCACGCTGCGCGAATCAGGTTTGTGCAAGATCCGTCAGGGAATTACGACGATCGAGGAAGTAGTGAAGGAAACTGTCCTGTAAGAATTTTGGAGGAAATATGCTAATAAGGGCGATTGCATTGTCATTAGCTTTGATGATCGGACTGGGTACGATCATTCCGCTTGCGACGGAAACAACGGAAGCCGGGCCGCGCAAGCACCGAAAATATAAACGACACCACAAAAAGCACCATTATAAGAAATACTCGCGCGCTTGGTGGCGACAGTATCATGCCAGACAGCGGCGCAAGAAACAGCTTGCGGCTCGCCGCCGGGCATTGCGTCTTCATCAGCTGAGGCTGGCCAAAGTCCACAAAGTCGGTGACAAAGGCGGCAAGAAGACGACTGCAAAAGCGACACCCGCAAAAGCCGAAGACACTAGCGTGTCGATGCTGCCGGGTGGTGAAACCGCTCCGCAGGGCTGGAAACGCAGCTCGTCATCGAATGCCGAACTTCAGTTCCGCGTTGACAACGCGAGCGGTGCACAGATCGGTTCCGCAGCCATCTCGGTGGTTGGCCCGGCGATGGGCGAGAGCGGCGAACGCGGCCGAACGACCTATCTCGGCGGCGTTCCGACTGCGTCGCTTCGCCGCGAAGTTATCAACCGAATGATCCGTGAGAACGGGTGGGTGGTCAACGACTTCCAAAAAGAAGTTAGTGGACAGAGCGTCTACGTCGTTGTCGCCCAGTCGCAGGCTGCCGGCGGACGAGTTCAGTCTCGGATGTTCTATTTCACCGAAGCTGACGGCCGCATTTACAGTCTGACCACGAATTCTTCGTCCGATGACGCAGAGCGCCTGGCAGACGAATCCGAAAAGGTGATCAATTCGCTGCACAGGTCGCGTCCGACTCAGCAGGCTTCTATCACCAAAGAATAAGACTCCCGGTCTTATCTAAATCCCGCAGCGGCCGCTAGCATCATCGCCCGGCGGCCGCGCATAAAATCCCGCCTGAGTCTTTCAATATGAGCTACGAACAACCTACAGTAGAAAATCAGATAAGCCTGCCCGAGCTTCTTAAGAAGATGACCGAGGCCGGCGGCTCTGACCTTCACTTGTCCACCAACTCGTCCCCGCAGATCCGTGTTCACGGACATCTTGCACCGGTCCCAGGCTACGCTCCGCTATCGCCCGCGGATACAAAACGTCTGGCGTATTCGGTGTTGACCGACGCGCAAAAGCACAGGTTCGAAGAAAACCTCGAACTAGATTTTTCGTTCGGATTGAAGGGAATGTCCCGATTCCGTGCCAACCTTTTTAACCAGAAGGGTGCGGTCGGAGCCGTGTTTCGTGCGATCCCATATGAGATAAAGTCGTTCGAGCAGCTCGGATTGCCTAACGTCGTAGCCGACATGTGCAAAAAGCCGCGCGGACTTGTTCTTGTTACCGGCCCGACTGGTTCCGGTAAATCCACGACACTGGCATCCATGGTCGATAAGATCAACAGCGAGCGCCACGAGCATATTCTGACCATCGAGGACCCGATCGAATTTCTTCACAATCATAAGAATTGCGTTATCAATCAACGAGAAGTCGCGGCCGACACCCATTCGTTCGGAGCTGCACTTCGCACCGCTCTTCGTCAGGACCCGGACGTCGTGCTCGTCGGCGAAATGCGAGACCTTGAAACGATCGAGATGGCTCTGCGAATTGCCGAAACCGGTCACTTAACGTTTGCCACTCTGCATACGAACTCGGCTTACTCGACCATCAACCGTATCATCGACGTATTTCCGGCCGGTCAACAGGCCCAAGTCCGAACGCAGCTCTCGCTCGTGCTTGAAGGGATCATGTGTCAGGCTCTGCTGCCGAAAGCTTCCGGCGACGGACGCTGCATGGCTCTCGAGATCCTTGTTCCTAATTCCGCTATTCGAAACCTGATCCGGGAAGACAAGATCCATCAGATCTATTCGATGATGCAGACCGGTCAGGACAAATTCGGAATGCAGACCTTCAATCAGGCGCTCGCCTCGCTTTATCATAAGCGGCAGATCTCGCTTGAGGCGGCGATGCAGAGATCGTCAAATGCGGATGAACTGAAGGATCTAATCGAACGCGGCTCGGGCGTGAACGATAGTTACGGAGGTCAGGCCCGCCCCGTTGTATCTCCAACCAATCACGCAAGCCCATACGCCCAGGGACGTCCGGTCGGCTCACGGCCGCCTTCGAGATAGTAGTTTGAATTCCGGCCGCGACCATTCGCGGTAGAACACGAATAGGAGTCAGAAAAAGATGCCTACATACGCATTTAAAGGAAGAAATCGATTGAATGAACTGGTGAGTGGCGAAAGAGAAGCCGGAAGCCAGGACGAACTTCGTGCTCTGCTGCGCCGCGAGCAGATCGTAATGATGTCAGCATCGGAAAAAGGCCGTGACATCGCTATACCAAAGATCGGCCGCCGCAAGAAAGTAAAAGCACGCGAACTTGCAGTTTTCACCCGACAGTTTTCCGTCATGATCGACGCCGGTCTTCCGCTGGTTCAGTGTCTCGATATTTTGGCCGAGCAGCAGAAGAACGCGTTCTTCAAGGATGTGCTTCACCAGGTTCGCCAAAACGTCGAAGAAGGGGCGACTCTCTTCGCAGCTCTTGAAAAGCACCCGAAAGTCTTTGACTCGCTGTATACCCACATGGTCGAGGCTGGTGAAACGGGTGGTGTGCTCGATCTGATCCTGCAGCGTCTTGCGACCTTGATCGAGAAGGTGGTGAAACTGAAACGAAATATCGTGTCAGCATCGATCTATCCGGCGGCCGTCGTCGTGGTAGCTGTTGCGGCCGTCGCGGTCATCATGATCTTTGTTATCCCGCAGTTCCAGCAGATTTTTATCGGCTTACTTGGCCCCGGCGAACAGCTTCCGCTGCCGACGCGAATTGTCATGGCGATAAGCGGCTTTTTAGCCGGTTGGGGCGGCCTGGCCCTGCTGGTCGGCATAATCGGAGCGGCAGTTGGTATCACCTTTTATTACAAGACGCCGAGGGGTCGCTGGCAGATCGATACTATACTCTTAAAACTGCCCATTTTCGGCGGCATCTTGCGAAAGATCGCGGTAGCACGATTCTCTCGAATTCTTTCGACACTGTTATCGTCCGGCGTGCCTATTCTGCAGTCGCTTGAGATCACTGCAAAGACGGCCGGTAACGTAATCGTCGAGGATGCCATCCTGAAAGTTCGGGCGGGCGTCGAGCGCGGCGAAAACTTTGTCGATCCCCTGAAAGCTACGGACGTGTTCCCGCACATGGTCGCACAGATGGTTGGTGTCGGTGAACAGACCGGTGCCCTCGACGCGATGCTCGGTAAGATCGCTGACTTCTACGAAGAGGAAGTCGACGCGGCCATCGCTGACCTGCTCGCTATGATCGAGCCGGCCTTGATCGCTTTTCTCGGTGTAACGATCGGTTCGATCGTTATCTCGATGTACCTGCCGCTGTTCTCCTTGATCGGAAAACTCGCAAACGGCGGAAAGTAATCAGTACTTTAACTAACAACGTTACTTGCCATTAAAAAAAGGCGGCTTCATCCGAGTCGCCTTTTTATATGAGATATTGTCGCGCTTCGTTTACTCGACGTTTTCCATGACGATGATCTCTTGTGTCGGCGAGCCTGTCACATAGGCGAAATTCTTTCCGTCTTCTGACCAGGCAAAATTCCGCACAGGCACGTCCGCAAAATCCTTGATCAACTCGGGCTGCCGTTCATTGATCCCCTGCCTGAAGAATCCTGACTCGATCTTGTAAATGATGGCCTTGCTATCGGGTGCCCAGCGCATCAATAGTCGTCCGCCCAGATCACCAGATATCGGAAAGAACCTTGTCCGGTGGCCGCCTCCGAACGGCAGAACAGCAATGCCGGAGCCCGATAAACGATCCCTGGCGTAACAGGCGATAAGGGTCCCGTCAGGGGAAACCGCAGGCCATTGGCACGACTCGTCGGTTATACTTTCGTTGTCCGTACCGTCGATCGTCATTCGCGCGAGGGAAGTTTTCCCGTTTTGGGCAGACGCATACACGATCCAATGCCCGTCAGGGGATAGACTGGGCGAGCGGTTTTCCCCGTCGGACGTCAGCCTGCGCAGCTTGGTGCCATCCCTGTCGATCCGCCATATCTCGAAACTTCCGGACCGATTTGACTGAAACACAATGTAACGTCCGTCAGGAGTAGCAGAAAGGTCGCTGTCGCTGATGTCCCGCCTGCCGGGAGTTACTTGCTGTGGATCAGTGCCGTCGCCGTTCATGGCCCAAATGACGCGGCTGTCGCCGACATACGCGGTGTAAAGGATCTTGTTGTCGGGCGTCCAAGAGAATCCGTCAATGCCTTCATATCTGGGAGCGACTCCATGCAGGATGCGGCGAGCGTCCTTAGTTCCCGCGCCGGGCGCGGTCCAGATATCAGCATTTACCTGCCCCTGCAATACCGCAAGTTTTCCGTCCCGGGATATGCTCAGCGGCGGCTGCAGAAAGGTATTCATATCATCTGTAAGCTTTCGCTCACCACCGTCCGGATAGGAAACGAGCCAGATATCGCGCCTCCGTTCACCGACGGTCTCTTTGCCGAGAACGGCCAATTGACTACCGTTCGCGAACCAGGCCAAGTTGTCCACGTTACTCCAGTCACGAGCGGGCAAAACCTTCGTCGTGCCGTCCTCCGCATTCGCCAGCATCACTTCCTCACCGCCGTCGGGTTTGTGTGAACCAAAAGCGATGTATCTGCCGTCGGGTGACCAAGAAAGTGCGGTGCTGGAGAAATTGGTCGGGACTCCCCGAGTGACAAGCGTACGTTCATTTTTGCCGTCGGCGGTATCCGCGATAATGATCGAACTTTGACGCGTTTCGCCGGCGTTTCTGATAAATGCCAGTTGTTTCCCATCCGGCGAAAATGTAGGTGAGCCGGCTACGTCCTCGATCAACTCAGTAATTGCGCCTCCGAGAACCGGCCTTCGCACGATGACCGAATGCGAACGCATATCGCCTTTAATGACGAAATAAATAGAGCTGCTGTCGGGGGAGAATGCAGGATTAACAGCCAAGAGGTCAGACTCCTGATATACAGGCACGCTGCTGTTTGTTTCTATGGTACCTACCCACAGCGAAAGCTTTTCATTTAGACGCTGGATGTAGGCCAGCGATTTTCCGTCTGGCGAGATCGACGCCCTAAACGGCAGTCCGCCCTGAGTGGTAAATCGATGAAGGACTGGTTGCCGAGTCAAATCCGATCGCCATCTGACAAACCAAATTCCAGCCAGACCTACGAGAGCAAGGGCGGTCATTGAGCCAACGAAGATCATTGTTTTTTTCGTTCGCGATGCCTTGGCGATTTTCTGTCCATCGTTTGCTGCAGAGATCTGGACGTCAGACCTATCGCCTGATGTTTCCGTATCGTCAACGACAACCCGTGAGAACTGATGTCGTTCGATTACGATCTCCCCGCCGTGGCCCTTACCATTCACGTCGGCTACAAACTTGTATCCCTTGCCGGGCACCGTCACCAGGAAGCGCGGCTCGTTTTTTCGCTCTCCCAACACTTTTCGCAAAGCCGAGATCTGAACGGAAAGATTGGATTCCTCGACGATCTGGCCCTCCCAAACCGCGTCCAGGATCTCGTCTTTCGTAACTACGTGTCCGTTCTTTTGGATCAGGAAAGCAAGCAAATCGAATGTTTTGGCGTACAGCGGGAGTGGTTTGCCGTCTCGCCGAAGCTGCCGATGCTCAGTATCTAACTCAAACTCGGCAAAGGAGATGTTCGATCGCGTTTCGCCGTTCATTCGGTTTTTGGAAGATTTCGGATTTTTTTATCCGTTTTTTTAAGACTTTTTGGCAATTACGGGTCAATCCTTGAAACATCGCATTGACAGGGCAAGCGAGCAATTGTCCGGCGTTTTGTCCGTCGATTCTAACAAATAATTGCCTGTCTAGAAAGACATTTTAAGAGTGGCAAATAGTCGGCACACAAAGATAACGATGGAGACATACGAACGGACCGTTATTCGCTTTTCCCAGCGCAAAGCGGTTCTGTTTTGCGAGGTATGCCAGGAAACGGGGACGCATTTTACGCTCCCCGAGGCGAGCTCCATTCTGTCGATCACCGAGTCGGCGATCATGGGTTTGGCGGAGTGCGGAAAAGTGCATATGTCGGCTGCCACTGATAGATCGATGCTGGTGTGCGGCAATTCCATCGGAGGCAGCACATAAGAAAATAGAAAGCATGGGGGGACGATCAAAAATCAGCAACTGGGCGTGGACGGGATCGGGGTTCATCGTTTCTTCAATCCTCAGTTTTATCAAGCTCTTGTATACCGGAAGCGGTTTTGGGCCGCGCTTCGGCCATGACCTCAGGGGGGGATCTGCTGTTCTGTTCAGCGTTGTCTTCTTCTTTCTCGGGCTGCTTTTACTTTTCATATGGGCGGCGTTGAAGATCTCAGGACGCGGCGCGGGGAGACGTCGATGAGACACATTCGACTTCTGGCGATCACCTTCTTGGGGATTCCGGCCGTGCCCAGCGTTCCGGCGCAGACGCGTCCGCCGCAGAAAAACCAGATCGCGACAGGCTACAAGATCAAGGGTCCGGAGGGCTTCGCCGGCGAACTCTATATCACGATCGGCGGCAAGACGAAGAAGATCGGTGAAGACGCACTCATTGCATGGATCATAGATGGCGGTAGTCAAGTTGTTTATTCGGCACGCGACGGCGCGGGCGGCTTTGAGAACGAAGGGGAATCGCTCCGGGTTTATGACGTCAACTCGGGACGAACCCGCAAGATCCTCGCGGAATACGAAAGTATCGAAGCCGTATTGGAGGCAAAACTGACTACAGGCGAAACACTTCTGTTGGTCAGGCTGGTCGACGGAGGAGTGGGCGCATCGTATTTCGCAATTGTCGACCCGATTCGCGGCGAGATCTTTCATCGCAATAATGCCGAGCTTATCAGTGTGAACGGTGATTCGATCTTACTCGCTTTTTACCGCAGTGATAATTGGGACGCGATAAATAAAGAGCGAGGATGGTTTTCCCATCCTGACCCCAACAAGGTCATTCAGAAGATCCCAAAGGTAAAGCCGTACAAAACCGAGGAGCACGATCTGAAACGGGAACTTAAGAACCGTGTCATTTACAACAAGCCGACGAACGGATCGAGATGATGCCAAGAATTCGTTTATCGAAGTCGAAAAATCGCCACGTGAAGGAGAGAAAGAAATGTTCTATTTGATGTTGAGCCGAATCAGTTTTCTTGCCGTTGTCTTGATCGTGTTGAGCGTCGATGTCAGGACGGACGCCCAGACAACGGGATTTGCCTACCAGGGAAAGTTGAGTGACGCAGGCAATCCCGCTAGCGGCATTTATGAGATGGAGTTCCGCTTGTTTGATACGGCGACCGTCGGTACTGGAACGCAGATCGGGCCGACAGCGGTTGCAGCACCGGTCACGGTATCCGGTGGGATATTTACGGTTGAGCTTGATCTTGGCCTGGCAGCATTCAGCGGACCGCCGCGTTTTCTCGAGATCGGTGTGCGTCCGGTCGGAAGTCCGAATCCCTTTACGATACTCTCACCGAGGCAACCGCTCACTTCCGCTCCGTATTCCGTTCGGAGCGTGACCTCATCAGTCGCCGACACCCTTTCGTCGGCATGTGTGGCATGTGTTTCGAGTACCCAGATCGGGGGCGTATCAGGCTCTGCGGTGAACGGACAGATACCCGTGACAAGCGTGCCCGCGGGGAGCGACAGCTACATACAAAATAGCACGGCTCAGCAGACCACAAGCAATTTTAATATCAGCGGCACTGGCACCGCGAACATTTTTAATACAGGCTCCCAATACAACATCGGCGGCCTGCGGGTACTAAGCATCGGAGGAGTACAAAACGTTTTTGCCGGGTTGAATGCAGGTGCTGCGAACCCGACCGGCGGAGGCAACTCGTTCTTCGGGACCTCAGCCGGTCTTTCAAATACGGTGGGCGACAGCAATGCTTTCTTTGGAAATACCAGCGGACAGCAAAACCTAACTGGTCGTGCCAATGCTTTCTTCGGAGCCAATGCCGGACGAAGCAATCTCGCAAACGACAACGCCTTCTTCGGCACGAGCGCCGGCCTCAACAATACAAGCGGTACAGGAAACACGTTCGTAGGCAGAAGTTCGGGATTATCCAACACGGCCGAGAGCAACAATACCTTTCTCGGTTTTAACTCGAACGGCGCAGCCGGCATCACCAATTCAACCGCGATCGGAGCGAACTCGGTTGTAACGACGAGCAACACGATGGTGCTTGGGACCAATGCGGTCACGGTTCGGGTTCCCGGGAATCTGAATATTGCCGGATCCTTTGGAGCCAACATTCTCGACGCAGGAACCCAATTCAATATCGCCGGCACCAGGATCCTCAGCAATGCTGGGAACCTGAATATATTCGTGGGCGTCAGTGCGGGAATTGCGAATACGACAGGACAAAACAATTCGTTCTTTGGCCCCAATGCCGGCGACTCGAACACTACGGGCAGCAGTAATTCCTTTTTTGGCTATAAAGCGGGACAGGCAACCACGACGCAAGACCAGAACTCATTTTTTGGGGTCAATGCCGGCCGAAACAACGTCGTGAGCGGCAACTCGTTTTTCGGTGTGAACGCAGGATTCAACAACACGACCGGCTCGAGCAATGCCTTTTTTGGATTGAACGCCGGACAGACGAATACGACGGGTGGTCTGAATTCTTTCTTCGGGGTATCGGCGGGGTTGAACAATACGACCGGAAACAGCAACTCGTTTTTTGGGACCAACGCCGGCCAGCAGAACACAACCGGTACAAACAACACCTTTGTGGGCTTGAATGCGGGCGGCGGAAATCACAGTGGCGAGAGTAACGCCTTCTTCGGTGCATTAGCGGGCTTAAGCAATGAGGCCAGCAAGAATTCCTTCTTCGGATATCTTGCTGGTCTGGGGAACTCCCTTGGGGAACAAAACTCTTTCTTTGGCTTCCAAGCTGGAAAGGCTAATACGGACGGACAATTCAACTCATTCTTCGGCAGCGAGGCCGGCGAGAATAATACCACCGGAGTCAACAATTCATTCTTTGGCTTTGGGAGCGGAATAACCAACACGACGGGAAAACTAAATTCATTTTTTGGCGCGGGAGCTGGCTTTAACAACACGGATGGAGACTTCAATACTTATGTCGGAAACAACTCGGGGTTTGTTACAACTGCATCGGATAACTCCTTCGTTGGCTATAACGCCGGACTCGAGAACACTACGGGTAGAAGCAATAGCTTTTTTGGAGAACATTCGGGTCGGTTCAATACCACCGGGGGATTCGATACCGCGATCGGCTACAACGCAAGTTTTAATCAAACTGGGCTTTTTTTCGCCACGGCTATCGGTGCGGAGTCCCGAGTTCTTGAAAACGCTACCATCGCTCTCGGCCGCACGGATGGCTCCGACCGGGTCGTGATCTACGGCCTCGGCACTCAGGGCTTCGAAAGTTTATGCCGCAACGACTCAAATCAAGTTGCCAGTTGTTCCTCGTCGCTACGGTACAAAAATAATGTGCACTCTTTCCTAACGGGATTAGACATAGTCCGGCGACTCAATCCCATAACGTTCGATTGGAAAAAAGGAAATGGGCGGCGTGATATCGGATTCGCTGCAGAAGATGTCGAGAAAGTGGAGCCAATGCTCACCACCTATAACAAAGATGGGCAGATCGAAGGAGTGAAATACGGACAACTCACTACGGTGCTTGTTAATGCGGTCAAGGAACAGCAAGGCGAGATTGAGCTGCTTCGCGAAGAGATCAGGCTCCAGCAACAACAGATCAGGGCCTTAAGAAAACAAGTCGTGCGCCGGCGGCACGCGTAAAGAAACCGAAATGGTAAGGTCGGAGCATGTTGTTATCGGTTGTATTGGCCTCGTACTCGTGGCCTCCTTGATCGTTGTCTGCGGGATCGTCGGCATATTTTATCTCGG
>Ga0163161_10001071_pt1 | contig 20729 bp, 18 predicted proteins | sample S45metaG_FD_129847 | JGI IMG/M metagenome (GOLD analysis project Ga0163161, IMG submission 129847) | Switchgrass rhizosphere microbial communities from Kellogg Biological Station, Michigan, USA - S4-5 metaG | ecosystem: Host-associated > Plants > Roots > Rhizosphere > Soil | place: USA... | reverse complement strand
GTGGAGAAGGTTTGAAGACAAATGCCGTTCTCTTTATTTAAAACAAAAAATCAGAGGTTTTTTACATTTGTACAACGGTCAGGAAGCTATTCCGGCTGGTTTTACGCATGCAATGGATTTAACTAAAGACAGCATGATCACTGCCTACAGATGTCACATTCACCCGATGGCAATGGGCGTCGACCCAAAAAGAATCATGGCAGAACTTTGTGGTAAAGCTACAGGTACTTCCGGAGGTATGGGTGGATCTATGCACATCTTCAGTAAAGAACACAGATTTTATGGTGGTCACGGTATTGTAGGAGGTCAGATTCCTTTGGGAGCAGGTATTGCTTTCGCAGATAAATTCTTTGACAGAAAAGCGGTAAATATCTGTTTCTTTGGAGACGGTGCTGCAAGACAGGGTTCTCTACACGAAACTTTTAACATGGCAATGAACTGGAAACTTCCTGTAGTATTTGTTGTTGAAAACAATCAGTACGCCATGGGAACTTCAGTAAAAAGAACTGCAAACCACGAGGATATTTACAAATTGGGTCTCGGTTACGAAATGCCTTGTCTGGCTGTAGATGCAATGGATCCTGAGAAAGTAGCTGAAGCTGCTTACGAAGCTATTGAAAGAGCTAGAAGAGGAGACGGGCCGACTTTTATCGAAGCAAGAACATATCGATTCAGAGGTCATTCGATGTCAGATGCTGAACCATATAGATCTAAGGACGAGGTTTCTATTGCAAAAAAAGATGATCCTATTGAATTGATCAAAGAGAGAATCTTAGAAAACAATTGGGCAACTGAAGAAGAATTGGAAGCTACAGATAACAAGTCAAGAGATTTTGTAGAAGAGTGCATCGAGTTTATGGAAAATTCTCCTTATCCGACTGCAGAGAAGATCTATGAGTATGTTTACGCTCAGGAAAACTATCCATTCTTAGACAAACTAGAAAACTAAACGATAATTAAGTCAATTTGAAAATTTGAAAATGAGGTCATAAACACATCCTTTTTTAATTTTCAAATTCCCAAATTTTCAAATTAATAAAAATATGGCAGAAGTTATTACAATGCCACGTCTTTCCGACACAATGACGGAAGGTAAAGTGGCAAAATGGCATAAAAAAGTAGGAGATAAAGTAAAAGAAGGAGATATTTTAGCTGAAATTGAAACGGATAAAGCGGTTCAGGATTTCGAATCTGAAATTGAAGGTACACTTTTATTTATAGGAGTTGAAGAAGGTGCTGCTGCGGCAGTAGATTCTATATTAGCAATTATCGGTCAGGAAGGTGAAGATATTTCTGCATTAAAAGGAGGAAATGCTCCGGCAGCTGAAGGTGCTTCTGAAGAGAAAAAATCTGAAGAAGAAGCTAAAACTGAAAATAAATCTACAAGCGTTGAGCAAACTTCAGCAGAAGTTCCTGCAGGGGTAGAGGTGATTACAATGCCAAGACTTTCTGATACTATGACAGAAGGTAAAGTTGCTAAATGGCATAAAAATGTTGGAGATACAGTGAAGGAAGGTGACTTACTTGCTGAGATCGAAACAGATAAAGCAGTGCAGGATTTTGAATCTGAATTTAACGGAGTTCTTCTAAAACAGGGTGTTGAAGAAGGAGGTGCTGCACCTGTAGATTCAGTTCTAGCAATGATCGGTCCTGAAGGTACTGATGTTTCTAATGTTGGAGCTGAAAAACCTGCAACGAAATCTGATAATAAACCAGCCGAGCAAAAATCTGAAGTGAAAGCAGAAGAGAAATCGGTTGCGCAGACTACAAATACTTCATCATCAGACAGAGTGGCTATTTCTCCATTAGCCAAGAAAATGGCTCAGGATAAAGGTGTTGACATCAAAAGTCTTCAAGGTTCTGGTGAGAACGGAAGAATTGTGAAAAAAGATATTGAAAATTATCAGCCTTCACAAAAATCTGAAGCTGCACAGGCTCAGCAAAGTAATGCCGCAGCTCAGGTTGCTCTAAGTTTTGTTCAGGGAGAAGATACAGAGACTCCAAATTCTCAGGTTAGAAATATCATTGCGAAACGTCTTTCTGAAAGTAAATTCTCAGCGCCTCATTATTATCTGATGGTTGAAATCAACATGGATAAAGCGATTGAAGCAAGAAAAGAGATCAACTCATTGCCGGATACTAAGATTTCATTCAACGATATGATTATTAAGGCGACCGCAATTGCTTTAAGAAAACATCCGCAGGTAAACTCAAGCTGGGCAGGAGATAAAGTAATTCATAGAGGAAACATTAACGTTGGAGTAGCTGTTGCAATTCCTGACGGATTGGTAGTTCCGGTTCTGAAAAACACAGACCAGATGAATTACACTCAGATTTCAGCTGCTGTGAAAGATATGGCCGGAAGAGCAAAATCTAAAGGGCTTAAAGCAAACGAAATGGAAGGTTCTACATTCTCAATCTCAAACTTAGGAATGTTCGGAATTGAAACTTTTACAAGTATCATCAACCAGCCAAATGCTGCAATTCTTTCAGTAGGTGCAATCATCGAAAAACCAATCGTTAAGAATGGTCAGATCGTTGTAGGAAACATTATGAAACTTTCATTAGCATGTGACCACAGAGTGGTAGATGGTGCTACGGGAGCTCAGTTCTTACAGACTTTAAAAACATATTTAGAAAGTCCATTAACTTTGTTACTGTAATTTTTCTTTTTATATGATATTTAAACCTCTCATCTTGAGAGGTTTTTTTTGTTTTAAAATTTATCATTTTTTAATATTTCTATTACAATCCCACTTCTAATTTAAGAATCTTTGTCAATAGAAAATAATATCCTATTTTAGTGAAAAAATATCAATGAAGAAAATTGTTATCGGGATACTTTTATTTTTAAGTTTTACCATTTATGCGCAGAATCAACGATTTATTTATGAGTACAAATTTGTCAAAGATTCCACTGAAAAAAGCAAATCTGAAACTGAACTTATGGTTTTAGATGCTACTAAAATTGGTTCTAAATTCTACAGTTTGAAAAAAAGTATAGCCGACTCGATACACCTTGATAGACTGCAAAAAGAAGTAAAAGATTTTTCAGGAATAGATTGGGGATTAGTACCGGATGTAGTTGAAAAAACATATCCCGATTTCAAAATTGAGTTCTTCAATATGTTGGAAATGGATAAATATAAGGTTACTGACAAAAGAAGATTAGACTGGAAAATACTGCCGATTAAAGAGAAAATAGGTGAATTGAATACTCAGAAAGCTTCCGTCAGTTTTGCCGGAAGAACCTGGACAGCGTGGTTTGCTACTGATATTCCCATTCAGGATGGACCTTATAAGTTTCATGGTCTTCCCGGATTGATTATAAAGTTAGAAGATAAAACCCAGTCGCATTCTTTTGTTTTAAAAGAAATCAAAAAGCTTCCTGCAGATTATCAATGGGAAAGTGAAAATAACATAAAGAGCTTTAATGCAACAATTCCACTCGATGAGATAAAATATAAAAAACAGTTTCTTGATTTTAGAAATAATCCTGCTAAAGGTTTAAGGCAAATGGTTTCAAGCAATCAAAAAACGAGAATAATTGATGTGACCGGAAAACCTTTAGATATTGAAAAATTAATTAAGGATAAAGAAAGGACAGCTAAGGAAAATAATGCCAGAGACAATAATGTTTTAGAACTTGAGTTATTACAATAATTAAATACAAATAATGAAAAATCTACTATTGACAATTTTTACTTTTTCAACTATTCTTTTTTATGCACAAAACCAAAGATTCAGCTACGAATACAAATTTGTGAGTGACTCTACGGCAAGAGATAAATCTGAAACTGAACTTATGTATCTGGATATTTCTAAAAACGGTTCCAAGTTTTACAGTCGAGACAAAGCAGTGGCAGATTCCATCATGAAAGAAATGGATAAAAAAGGCAGTCATGATTTTAAGGGTATTAAGTTTGGCAAAGTTCAGTATGTTGTAGAAAAAACTTATCCTGATTATAAAATTCAGTTTTTTAATCAAATTGATATGGATGAGTATAAAGTCTATGATGAAAGAAAATTAGATTGGAAAATCCTGCCCGAAAAAGAAAAGATTGGAGAATTTAATACTCAAAAAGCAATTACTTTTTTTGCTGGCAGAAAATGGACTGCATGGTTCACAACAGATATTCCTTTTCAGGAAGGACCTTATAAATTTCACGGATTACCTGGATTAATCGTGAAAATTGAAAATAAAGGAAACTCTCATTCGTTTGTATTAAAAGAAGTGAAAAATCTAAAAACAAATGAAGAATGGGTTAGCGAAAATGATCACGAAAGATATCAGCCAATGATTATTCTCAATCAAGATAAATATAAAAAACAATTTATAGATTCTAGAAATAATCCTACAAAAGGTATGAGACAATTGATGGCTAGAGGTGGAACCGTCAAATTTACTGATGAAAACGGAAAAGAACTAGATACAAACAAAATGATGCGTGATCAGGAAAAAAGAGCTAAAGAAAATAACGCTAAAAATAATAACCTTCTTGAATTGGATTTATTGCAATAAAAACTGCCCGAAACTAAAGTTTCGGGCGGTTTTTTATTTAGACTTAAAGAAAATTAAGCTAGTTTCTGAGAATCTGCAATAAACTGAGCTAATCCGCTATCTGTCAACGGATGTTTCAACAAACTCAAGATCGGAGGAAGTGGAGAAGTGATTACATCTGCACCGATTTTAGCACAATCGATAATGTGCATTGAGTGACGAATAGATGCAGCTAAAATTTCAGTTTCATACATATAGTTATCAAACACCAAACGGATTTCCTGAATCAAATTTAAACCATCAGTAGAAATATCGTCTAATCTTCCTAAGAATGGTGAAACGTAAGATGCACCGGCTTTGGCAGCTAAAAGAGCCTGTCCAACAGAGAAAATTAAAGTACAGTTGGTTCTGATTCCTTTGTCAGAAAAATATTTTAAAGCTTTGATACCATCTTTGATCATTGGAATTTTCACCACGATATTTGGGTGAATGGCAGCCAATTCATCACCTTCTTTGATCATTTCTTCGTATGTTGTAGAAAGTACTTCAGCAGAAATATCTCCGTCTACGATTTCACAGATTGCTTTGTAGTGATCCTTGATTGCTTCAGCTCCTCTGATTCCTTCTTTGGCCATCAATGACGGGTTGGTCGTTACACCATCCAATATTCCTAAGTCTTTAGCTTCTTTAATTTGCTCTAAATTAGCAGTGTCAATAAAAAATTTCATATAATAGATTTATTCTAACAAAGGTAATGAATACTTTGTAATTAAAGATTGACATATTATTATAAAACAGTTTTTATTGCTGTATTTTAATAAGTATTTTTCGGCCATCTATTTAAATAAAAAATCCGGAAAATAATCTCCGGATTTTATTTTTAAATTATGAATTTAAAGCTTGGCTGAGTTTCACAGCATCCTGATTTGTAGGATCATACTCTATAGATTTAGCAATATGCTCTTTTGCTTTTGCCGGTTCATTTTTCTGTTCTGCAAATGCAATATAAAAGTAGGCATAAGCAAGATTTTTCTTATTCTGTTCGATCTCTGTCGGTTTTACAGTTGCAATATACTTTTCGTAAGCGATTTTTGCATTAGCATCATCTTTAGCAGACTGATATGCATAAGCCTGACTGTAATATGCAGGTGACCAATCTGGTAACAGGACTGATATTTTCTTCCATGTTTCAACAGAATTTTTCCAGTCTGAAGCTTCCTGATAAGCTGTTGCCAATTTTGCTAATGCTTCCGTATCTTTTGGATTGGCTTCAATCTGCTTTTTAAGACCTTCAATGGTGGGATTGGTTGCAACTTGAGCTGTTGCACTTACTTCACCTGTCTGAGTTGTTTGCGCAGTTGCAAATCCTGCCGTTCCAACAAAGATTACACCTAGAAAAAGATTTTTGATTTTAATTTTAGTCATTTTCATAATCTTACATTTTTAAAATTCACTTTATTAAATTCAATAATAATTCCATAAAAATTCAGATTTTAGAAGGTTTAAGTTTTTTTAGAAATTATTAACAAGTATCATTTATTTTTTAGCTTAATTTTTGAATCAGTCAGTTTTCAATCTATCTTTGTCATAAACTATTTGTCAAAATCAACTTTATCTACATGAACATTATATTAGCTTCAACTTCCACACTTTTTGGCGGAACTTATTTGGAATACTTAAAAGAAGAATTAATAGAATTATACAAAGGAATTGATGAAATTATTTTTATTCCTTTCGCAAGACCCGGCGGAATTTCTCACGATGATTATACTCAAAAAGCTAGTCTGTTCTTTGAAACCATCAACATAAAAGTAAAGGGTCTGCATGAGTTTGAAGACAAAATTGATGCTTTAAATAATGCAAAAGGTTATTTTACAGGAGGCGGAAACACCTTTTTGCTGGTTAAAACGTTGCATGAAGAAAATCTGATGAAAGTTTTGCAACAAAACATAGAAAACGGTAAGCCTTATTTAGGTTGCAGTGCAGGAAGTAATATTGGCGGACAAAACATGAAAACCACGAACGATATGCCGATCGTCTATCCTCCGAGTTTTGAATGTATGGGACTGGTTCCTTTCAATATCAACCCGCATTATCTTGACCCAAATCCTGAACTGAAACATAATGGCGAAACAAGAGAAACCAGAATAAAAGAATTTCTAACGCAAAATGACATTAAAGTTGTCGGACTTCGTGAAGGAAACTGGATCAGAAGAATTGGAGACAAAATTACCGTTGAAGGAAACGAATTGACAAGAATTTTTGAGAAAGGAAAAGATCCTTATGAAATTGAAGCAGGAAGCCAGCTTTAATTTTAATTCTTAATTTTATATTTGAATAAACATCTTTTTAAATGAAGAAGACAATTTCTGTTTTAATTTTTTCGGCACAAATCATCTTTGCCCAAAATGTCAGTCAAAAGCTGGAAGATGCTACGAAAAATCTGATGAATTCCTCTACGGCAATTTCATCAAATTTGTCACTCTATGTTGCCGATGAAAGCGGAAATTTAGTTTATGAATTTCAAGGAAATAAAGGACTTTCAACTGCATCTACACAGAAAATATTTACTGCAGCAGCTGCTCTGGAAACTTTAGGTAAAAAATACACTTACAAAACAACTTCGGCATACTCTGGAACACTTTCAAATGGAAATTTAAACGGAAATCTTTTCATAACCTCAAATGGCGATCCAACTTTGGGAAGCTGGAGGTATGAAGGCTACAAACCGGAAAATTTCAAACAAAAATTATTAGAAGCGATAAAAAAAGCTGGAATTACAAAAATTTCGGGAGATTTGGTTATTGATGATTCTTATTTTGACCATCAGACAATTCCCGGAGGTTGGCCTTTTGATGATTTTGGAAATTATTACGGAGCAGGAGTTTGGGGAGTCAATTGGCGAGAAAATCAGTTTGACATCAATATTAACGGAACAGATTTTAAAAGTTTTTCTTATCCTATAGCCGGAATTAAATGGTTAAATGATCTGAAAGCAGCCGGAAATTCTGATCAAAGTCTGATTTTCACATCACCATATTCCAACGTTGCTTTAATTAACGGAAATTTACCTGCCGGAAAAGTAACCACTGTTTCCGGTTCTGTTCCTAATCCGCCTTTGCAATTGGGAATTGAAGTTGAAAAATGGATCAAAGATTCCGGAATTGAATTTTCAGGAAAAGTATTGACAAGTTCTCAGCTAGAAATTGAAGGGAAAAAATCTTTAGAATATCCAAAAAGCAATATCATTCTTACTTACGAATCACCAACTTTAGACAAAATCATTTATTGGTTTTTGAGAAAATCTGTGAATATGTACGGTGAAAATTTAATTAAAACTTTAGGAAAAGAAAAAAAAGGAAATCCGAGCTTCAAAAGTGGAGTAGCTTATTTGAAAGAATTCTGGAAGTCAAAAGGAATTAATTCAAGCATGATCAATTTTGCAGATGGAAGCGGACTTTCACCACAAAATTATGTTTCGGCAAAAGCGGAAGTACAGGCTTTATTGTATGCTAAAAAACAATCTTGGTTTGAATCTTATTATGACGGATTTCCAACTCAGGATAACGGTATGAAAATGAAAAGCGGAACGATGAGAGATACAAAATCTTACGCTGGTTATCACACTTCAAAAGACGGTAAAAAATATGTTTACGCAATTATTATCAACAATTATGAAGGAAGCGGAAGTACAGAATTGCAGAAGATTTTAAATGTCTTAAAATAATTAAATTGAAAAAAAGATCCATATTTTCCAGATTCAACAACTGGTTTATTTTTTCTCTAATGACACTGGTTGTAGTAGCAATCGTTATCGCTTCAACTTTGGTAATCAATTATCTAAGAAGAGAAGAAGTAAGAAGAGTAGATATTTTGGTAAATGCTTTGAAATTTCAACAAGAAGCTACTTCTCCAAGTCTGGAAGTTCAAGAATTACTTCTTAGAATTTATAGCTCAAATACTACAATTCCGGTGATTCTTTTAGATAAAAATGATCAGATTATTGAGCACAAAAATATTTCAAAAGAATACGAAAACAGCAGTCAGGAAATTATTGATCTCGCCAAAAGAATGGGAAAAAAATATCCGCCAATTGAGCTTGAATTTTCTAATGGGAATAATCAGTTTCTTTATTATGACAACTCAAAGATTCTGAATAATTTACAATATTCGCCATTTCTTTTAGGCTTTTTTGTGCTGTGTTATTTCCTGTTTTCATTTTGGTTTTTAAGAACGGTTAAGAAAACCGACGAAGGTTATCTTTGGGCAGGTTTGGCGAAAGAAACTGCTCATCAGATCGGCACTCCTTTATCATCAATGATGGGTTGGATGGAAATCATGAAGCTTGAAAATCCAGAGTCTGACGGAGTACATGAAATTGAAAAAGATATTGAAAGACTGCGCACAATATCAGAAAGATTCTCTAAAATTGGTTCGGTTCCGGAGCTGAATGATACCAATTTTAATGAAACCATTCAGGAGAATTATGACTATCTGAAAACCAGAATCTCAAAGAAAATTGATTTTACACTTTTGCTTCCTACCTATAATATTTCGGTTCCGCATAACAAAATTCTGATGAGTTGGGTGATAGAAAATTTGGTTAAAAACGCCGTTGATGCGATGAAAGGACAGGGAACTTTGCAAATGTCAGTTTTTGAACGAAACAAAAATATTCTGGTCGAGGTAAAAGATAACGGAAGCGGAATGACAAAATATCAGGCTCAAAACGCTTTCAAACCAGGATATTCTACCAAAAAACGCGGATGGGGATTAGGTTTGAGTTTAGCAAAAAGAGTCGTGCAGGAATATCACAATGGAGATATTAAAATTTCCCAAACTGAAATAGGAAAGGGAACCACCTTTAGAATCGTTATCAAAAAAGGATAATTTTTTCATAAAAAGAAGTTACTAAATGCTTATCACAAGAAGCCAAAAGCAAAAAAAAATCACTATTTTTGAAGCATGATTAGAGCAAGTAATATCCATAAATTTTATGGAAATCTGGAAGTTTTAAAGGGTGTTGATCTTCACATCAAAGCAGGGGAAGTTGTTTCTATTGTTGGTGAATCAGGTGCCGGAAAATCTACTCTTCTGCAGATTTTAGGAACTTTAGACAGCCCTTCTCAACCTAAAAATTACCATACCGAAATCGAACTGAACGGTGAATCATTCATTAATATGAGTGATAAACAGATTTCAAGATTCAGAAATCAGAATATTGGTTTTGTGTTTCAGTTTCATCAGCTTCTTCCTGAATTTACAGCTTTGGAAAATGTTTTGATTCCAACAAAAATTGCAGGAGCAAACGAAAAAGAAGCAACCGAAAAAGCATACGATCTGTTTGAAGACCTGAAAATTGCGCACCGTTTGCATCACAAACCGAATCAGCTTTCCGGAGGTGAAGCTCAGAGAGTTGCGGTGGCAAGAGCGCTGATCAATTCCCCGAAGATCATCTATGCAGATGAGCCGACAGGAAATTTAGACTCAAAAAATGCAGATGACCTTCACAGATTGTTTTTTGATTTAAGAGATAAATACAATCAGACTTTTGTCATTGTAACGCATAATCCCAATTTGGCAGAAATTACAGACCGAAAACTCGTCATGAAAGACGGTTTGATTATAGAGTAAAACACAATTTTGATGATGAAACAATTTATTCTTCTGTTTCTTTTTATTATTTCCTGTTCCAAAACACAATCTCAGCAAAGTCAATTGGTTTTGCCTGAAACTAAAATTTCAGAAATTAAAAATTTTGTGAAAGGCAAAAATTACAATCAGGACATTGCAGTTTTCATCAATTTTAAAACACATTCAGGAAAATACCGTTATTTTGTTTATGATCTGAAAAATAATAAAATCTTACAACGGGCGATTGTTGCTCATGGTGAAGGTTCGGTAATTCGCGATTCTGATCATTTAAAATTCAGTAATGTTGATGGCTCTCATCAGTCATCTTTAGGAAAATACGAAATTCGTGAAAGTTATAATGGTAAATTCGGAAAGGCCTATCGATTGGATGGTTTGGACAAAACTAATGATAACGCAAGGTTGAGAAGTATTGTTCTTCATTCTTACTACTGTATTTCTGATAAAGAATCTACAAATCCTGCCTGTTTAAGTTTTGGCTGTCCTATGCTTTCAAAGATTGCTTTTAATCAGACTGCAAAATATATTGATCAATCAGAGAAGCCAATCATCTTGTATGCATTTTATTAAATTTATCCTTCAATTTTAATCTGCACATATGTCTATAAAATTTCTAGCTGAAGATGACAGACCCAGAGAAAAATTTTTGCTGAAAGGCAGAAATTCACTTTCAGATTCTGAACTTTTGGCAATCATTATGGGAAGCGGAAGTCGGGACGAAACTGCAGTGGAACTCGCAAGAAAAATTCTCGCTTCGGTCAATAATAATTGGCATCAGTTGAGTTTGTTGACGATAAAAGATTTAACAAAATTTAAAGGAGTTGGAGAAGTAAAAGCAATCTCTATAGCAACTGCTTTGGAAATCGGAAGACGGAGGGCAAGTCAGGAAATTCCTGAAAAACCACAGATTTCGAGCAGTAATGATGCGTATCAGATTTTAAAACTTCATTTGGCAGATCTAAGAACAGAAGAATTTTGGGCGATTTTTCTGAATCAGAGCAACAAAGTTATTCATATTGCACAATTGACTCAAGGCGGAATCAACCAGTCTATTGTCGATATCCGAATTGTTTTCAAAACGGCTTTGGATCATTTTGCAACCGGAATTATCATATCGCACAATCATCCTTCCGGAAATTTAAAGCCTAGCCAGGAAGATATTCAGATCACAAAAAAGATAAAGGAAGCAGGAAATCTGATGAACATTCAACTTTTGGATCATCTCATTATTACCCAAAACTCTTATTTAAGTTTCGCAGACGAAGGATTATTATGATTAAAAGGCTGAAATATCACGAAATAGATTTTGAGAAATACACAAGATGTTTAGAAAATTCTGCACAGCGGAAATACTCTGCATCAAAAGATTTTCTTGACATCACTTCAGGTAAAAATTGGGAATTATTGATTTATAATGATTATGAAGCGGTAATGCCAATTCCATTTGTAGTGAAATTTGGTTTGAAAATCGTGCACAATCCGATGCTTTGTCAGCAATTAGGGATATTTTCATTGAATGATTCAACGGAGATTAATAAACAGTTTCTTTCTTATTTAGAAAAAAATTATCTCATTAGAATTTATCCTTTTAATGATGTCAATAGTTTCAATTCAGGTTTAAAAAAGAAAAAAAATTACATCATTTTTCCTGATTCTTACGAAACCGTTTACTCAAAATATTCTCCTAAGAGAAAACGAAAACTACGTTCCGAGCCTGAAATTCTGAATGATTCTGAAGTAAAAATAATCAGTTTCGAGGATGCTCAGGAATTTATTCAATCTCACTTAATCGGTGCAGATAAAGAAGGCGATACTGTTCGCTTTATAAGGATTTTTCAGGAATTTTCGCATTCCGGATTGGTGTTTTTTTATGCATATTATTATCAGAAAAAAATTAGCAACGTGATCGCAGTTTATTCCGACGAGAAAACCAATGCTTTATTGGGTACATTTAATGATAAAAAGTATGTGAAAATTTCGGGAGCTTCGATTCTGATTGATCAGGTAATTAAAGAAAACATAGAAAAAAAGATTTTTGATTTTGAAGGAAGCGAATTGCCCAATGTTGAAGAATTTTTCAGAGGTTTTCGCCCCGAATTGAAACCTTTTCCGATAATTGAGTCATCAAAGAAGGAATTATTATTAAAATTATTAAGCCCGAAATATCTGCTGAAATTTTTATTGAAATAAAAACCGCAGTGTAGATCAATTCTAGATATTATTCTTAAATTTATACAGTAATTATCAACGCAGAAAGTCAATGCTCAATAAAATCCGTACCTATAAATTTCCTTATATCATTTACAATTTTTTCAACAGGAAAAAACTGAAACACAATATTCCGCTTTATAAAAAATTCGGACTTGATAAAAGCTATTTTTCGAGTATTTCGAGCAAAGATTTCTCAAATTTACCTTCAGATAAACGAAAAGTTGATTACTCAAAACTTGTAGAAACCGATTTTTACAAAAATCTCACACCTGAAAATCAAAATTCCGTTCTTGAATTTGATGATAAAGGGTTTTTGGTATTGAGAAATTTTCTGACTGAAAAGGTTGCCGATCAAATCAATAATGAAATTGAAAAATTGGTGTCTGATGGAACCGTAAAATTCCGTTATGGCGGTAAGCTGATGTTTGTGATTCATCATTCTGAAATCGTTAAAAGCATCGGAAATGATAAAAAATTGTTGGAATTCCTATCTGTTTTGATGGACGGTCAGGCGAAACTTTTTCAAAGCATCAATTTCATCAACGGAAGTCAGCAGAAAACCCATTCAGACAGCATTCACATGACAACTTATCCGCTTGGCGGACTTTTAGGAGTCTGGATTGCGCTGGAAGATGTTGACGAAACCAACGGAGCTTTACACTACATTCCGGGAAGCCATAAGTTGCCCTATTTTTTAAATTCGGATTATGATAATGAAGGTTCAGCTTTCAAAATAGGGAAGAAGAGTTACAAAGCTTACGAAGAGTTCCTTGAAGAAAAAGTGAAAGAACTAGGTCTTAAAAAAGAGATTTTCAGAGCCAAAAAAGGAGATCTATTGATTTGGCATGCCAATATTTTACACGGAGGTGAACCGCATTTAGACAAATCGAAAACGAGAAAAAGCCTGGTTTACCATTATTTCGATGAAAACAGTGTTTGCTACCATGAAGTTACTCAAAGACCCGCGCTTTTTGAGTTGTAAGTTAAAGGAAACTAATCTTTTGTCAACGTCAAAACAGAATCTTCATTTCGCTTAATGCTAAATCCAAAAGTTTTTAAATCTTCACCTAAATCTGATGAAGTATAAGGATGATGGATTTCTATGATGATATTTTCAACGCCTGAAAGCCACGAATTTTGTTTTCTTAATAAATCAATTTCTCCACCTTCAATATCAATTTTTAGAAGGTCAATATTTGGAATTTCGAAATTCTTTTTTAAAGTTTCAAGTGAAATTGCTTTCGTAGAAATTCCTGTATCTGAAATTTTCTGATTATAAGAAAGTTCATCGTTGCTGAAATTGACAAATCCGTCTTCGAAATAAGCTGCAGCATTAATGCATTCAATGTTTTTGAATGAATTTGTGTTTACTTTAAGTAATTCAAAATTATCTACAGAAGCTTCAACTGAATATATTTTTGCGTTTGGATATTTTAGTGATAAGTAAATAGATGTCAATCCGATGTGGGCTCCTAAATCAACGATTATTTTAGGTTCTTTTTTCAATAAAGAAAGATGCTCTGCGTAGGTTTTTTTCCAGAAAACTTCGTAGAAAATCCCAATATCTCCCTTAAAAGTCCGAAGGTAAAGATCAAATTTTTTGCCTTCAGTTTTTAGATGATAAACAAATGTTTCATTGTCTTTCAGATCTAAATTGTTTTTTTCAAACTTTGAACTGTATCTCTTAGAATTCACAATCAAAGAAACCCATGATTTTAAACTGCGGCTGATTTTATTGCTAAAAACTAATTTCGAAAAGTAATTTTTGAGTGACATGAATGATTTTAGTGATTTCTTAAGCGTAAAATTAGTTTAAATTTCACTTCAAATAAACTATTTTAAAGATTTATTGCAGGTCCTAAATGCTTATGGGTAAAGCTTTTATTAAAACTTGTTAAAATAACGTTTAAATAACAAATATTTAGTAATTTTGCTTCCTCAAATTATGACAGATTTTTCAGACTATTTACCGTATGCTTTTGCGCTGATTGTAGCGATTCCTTTTTTGGTTTTGCTGAGACAATTTGTATATACTTACATCAATTTAAAAAATCAGGAGATCAAATTACTTTCTGTAAAATCAAATTCTGAAAACAAAACCCATTCTTATGAAAGAATGACGTTATTTTTAGAAAGAATGAAACCTTCCAATCTCATTCAGAAATTTGATAAAGATCTGGCTGCCCACGAATTTGTCTTTCTCACAGAAAGAACGATCAATGAAGAGTTTGAATATAATTCTTCTCAACAATTATATCTGACTAAAAATTCTTGGCAAAATATTCTAGAATCTAAAAATGCCGTAATCGATTTGCTTCATAAGACTTACGAAAGTCTGAATAACAACCCAAATCTTGATGAGTTCAAAACTGTTTTCATCATGAATTATATGAATGGTGATGATTATATCGGAGCAACCATCGAAGATTTACGAAGAGAAATTTTAATAATTGCTTAAACTATAAAAATAAATAAATGATTCCAAATTTTAAAGCACATCCGTGGCATGGGATTTCTGCAGGAGAAGATGCGCCAAACGTGGTTAACGTTTTCGTGGAGATTGTTCCTTCTGATACTATTAAATACGAAATTGATAAGGCTACAGGATATTTGAAGGTTGACAGACCTCAGAAATTCTCAAACATTATTCCTGCATTATATGGTTTCGTTCCCAGAACATACTGTAACGAAGAAGTAATGAAATTAGCCGTTGACAGTGGAGCAACTGACGTTACGATGGGAGATCATGATCCTTTGGATATCTGTGTTTTAAGTTCTCACAATATTCATTCAGGAGGATTATTGATGGAAGCTATTCCAATCGGTGGTTTTAAAATGATTGATGATGGTGAAGCTGATGATAAAATTGTTGCCGTAATGGTAAGTGACCACGCTTTCGGACATTTCAGAGATATCGCTGAACTTCCTGAAGCGGAAGTGAAGAGATTGATGCACTACTTTTTAACGTACAAAAACCTTCCGGATGAGCCTGCAAAATGCAGAATTCAGGAAGTGTACGGAGCTGAGCACGCAAGAAAAGTAATTATTGCTTCTCAAAACGATTACGCAAGCAAATTCGGAGGATAAGATTCTCCTGCTTATAAATTTAAAAGAGTAAATGAGTTTTCATTTGCTCTTTTTTTTATGTGATTTTTGAACTGTCAGAATGAATAACTTGATGAGTTTTTTGAATACTTTGTAATTTTTTACATTTATGAATAGAATTATTTGGTATATTTAATAATCAATTACCAAACAAATATTAAACTATGGACTTATTTTATTTAGTACCCATTTTTGGTGTTATCGCATTACTCTATACATTTCTTCAAAGCAATTGGGTGACCAAGCAAAATGCAGGAAATGAACGGATGAAAGTAATCAGCGGACACATTGCTGACGGAGCTATGGCTTTTCTGAAAGCAGAATACAAAATCCTAACTTATTTCGTTGTCATTGTCGCCATTCTATTGGCTGTGATGGGCACTACCAATTCAAACTCACATTGGAGCATCAGTATTGCTTTTGTGATTGGCGCTGTATTTTCTGCTTTGGCAGGTTTTATCGGGATGAAAATCGCCACGAAAGCCAACGTGCGAACTGCAGAAGCTGCAAAAACTTCATTAGCGAAAGCCTTAAAAGTTTCTTTTGCAGGAGGCTCTGTAATGGGAATGGGTGTTGCAGGATTAGCAGTATTAGGATTGGGAGCTTTGTATTTAATTATTAAACAAATCTTCGCTCCAAACTCACCGGTCGATTCACATGAAATGGAACGAACCATTGAAATTCTTACAGGATTTTCTTTAGGAGCAGAATCAATCGCTCTTTTTGCAAGAGTGGGGGGCGGTATATATACCAAAGCTGCCGACGTTGGAGCCGATTTAGTTGGAAAAGTAGAAGCGGGAATTCCCGAAGATGATCCTAGAAATCCTGCGACAATTGCTGACAATGTTGGAGATAACGTGGGAGATGTTGCAGGAATGGGTGCCGATTTGTTCGGTTCTTATGTTGCAACGGTTTTAGCAACAATGGTTTTGGGAAGAGAAACCATGTCCGATGATTCATTTGGCGGTTTCGCACCGATTCTTCTACCCATGTTGATTGCCGGAACAGGAATTATCTTTTCTATGATCGGAACCTTATTTGTTAAAATTAATGATGATGAAGACTCTTCCACATCAAGTGTTCAGAATGCTTTAAACTTGGGCAACTGGGGAAGCATTGTCATCACAGCAATATCATCTTATTTTCTGGTCAATTATTTATTACCGGAAACCATGGTCTTACGAGGAATTGAATTTACCAAAATGGGAGTTTTCGGAGCGATCATGGTGGGTTTAGTTGTAGGAACTTTAATGAGCATCATTACAGAATATTATACTGCAATGGGAAAAAGACCCGTTCAAAGTATTGTTAAACAATCTTCAACCGGTCACGCAACCAATATCATTGGTGGACTTTCCGTGGGGATGGAATCTACTTTCTTGCCAATCATTGTTTTGGCAGGTGGTATTTACGGATCATATTTGTGTGCAGGATTATACGGAGTTGCCATTGCGGCAGCCGGAATGATGGCTACAACGGCCATGCAGTTGGCCATTGATGCGTTCGGACCGATTGCCGATAATGCAGGAGGAATTGCCGAAATGAGTGAGCTTCCAAAAGAAGTTCGTGAAAAAACAGATATTTTGGATGCTGTAGGAAATACAACTGCCGCCACAGGAAAAGGTTTTGCAATCGCTTCAGCAGCTTTAACGGCTTTGGCATTATTTGCAGCATTCGTTGGAATCGCTGGAATTGACGGGATTGATATTTACAGAGCCGATGTTTTGGCAGGATTATTTGTGGGCGGAATGATTCCATTTATCTTTTCATCATTGGCAATTACAGCAGTAGGACAGGCTGCAATGGCGATGGTGGAAGAGGTGAGAAGACAGTTCAGAGAAATTCCCGGAATTTTAGAGGGAAAAGCTGAGCCGGAATATGAAAAATGTGTCGCTATATCTACAGAAGCTTCATTGAGAAAAATGATGCTTCCCGGAGCGATTGCCATTATTTCACCACTTTTGATTGGTTTCATTTTCGGGCCTGAAGTTTTAGGTGGATTTTTAGCAGGTGCAACTGTTTGCGGTGTTTTAATGGGAATGTTCCAGAATAATGCAGGTGGAGCTTGGGATAATGCTAAAAAATCCTTTGAAAAGGGAGCGAAAATCAACGGAGAAACTTATTATAAAGGCTCAGAACCGCATAAAGCTTCGGTAACCGGTGACACAGTCGGAGATCCATTTAAAGATACTTCAGGACCATCAATGAATATTTTGATTAAACTGATGTCTATTGTATCATTGGTGATCGCACCGACTTTAGCAGTGATGCACAAAGACAAAATTGAAGCAAACAGACAGGCTAAAATTGCAAGTCTTACAGGAATGACAGAAATTCAGTCAGCAAATCAAAATGTTGCAGGAACAAACGTCGCAGTTGTTCCGGTCGAAGTAGCTGGTCAGTTAAATGAAAACGGAGATTTTGTTTACAATACAGGAAATCTTCAGCAAATCAAATTGAAAGGAGGTAAAACAATTTCATTAGGAGATCAAAGTCAGCTTTATGTGATGTATGATCAGATTAAAAATAATAAACAGACCGTTTTAGATCCAAATTCTTGGTTTACGATTGAGAATCTATATTTTGAAACTGGTTCGAGTGATCTGAAAGCAGGTTCAGAATCTCAGTTGATGAATTTAGCGGAAATCATGAATGCCTATCCAAATCTTAAAGTAAAATTGGGTGGCTACACAGATAATTTGGGAAGTGAAGAAAGCAATATAAGACTATCTAATCTGAGAGCGCAGACTACAAAACTTAAATTATTAGAATTAGGAATCGCAGGAGACAGAATAGAAGCAGAAGGTTATGGCTCACAATACCCTGTTTGTCCGGCAAATGATACGGATGAATGTATGGCAAAAAACAGAAGAATTGATGTAAGAGTTCTTTCGTTATAAATAAATTTAAACTATACTGCAATGAAACACCGCAATAATTTGTGGTGTTTTTTGTATCATATGATCTTCTAAATGCGGATTTAAGATTTGGAATTAAAGATTTTTACCCGAACGCTTCGTGCAGCTTGCAGCAGGTTGTCGGGAACATCCGAAAGTTCCCTGCAGGCTGTAGCAGGTTTTCGGGGACATCCGAAAGCTTCATGCAGTGGTGGAACAGCCTTTCGGGAATACCCGAAAGTTTCATGCGAGGGTGCAACGGGCTTTCGGATAGGAATGTTTTCAATAAGTGAAGTGAAGATTACAGATTTCTTTTCAAATGTTCCAAAGCCTGAATAATCACATCATCTTTTTTAGCAAAACTAAATCTTATATAATCTGAATCCTGTTTAGAATGATAAAAAGCAGAAAGCGGCAGACAAGAAACTTTTTTCTCGACAGTCAGCCACTTTGAAAACTCAACATCGGTCATCGTATTGGAAACATTTCTGAAATTTACGAGTTGGAAAAAACCACCTTCAGCTTTTTGTTCGATTTCTAAAGGAGTATTTTTAGCCATTTCATTAAAAATATTTCTTTTGTTCTGCATGATTTTCTGATTGTCTGACGGATCAAAAACCTCAAGATATTTCGCAATTGCATATTGACAGGGCGCATTTGAGCTGTAAGAAATATATTGTTGATGAGTTCTGAAATTGTCAAGCAATTCCTCTGAAGCCAAAAGATAGCTCACCTTCCAGCCTGTCGCATGAAACATTTTGCCGAATGAAAATATAGAAAACGTTCTTTTTCTAAGTTCTGGATGAAGAAACGGGCTGTAATGGGGAATTTCATCATAGCAATAAATATCATAAATCTCTTCTGAGATCAGATAAATCTCCTGATTTTTAATCAATTGGTACAGTTGTTCCCAATCTGAAGCCTTCCACATCTTTCCTGTCGGATTCTGCGGAGAATTGATGATAATAGCTTTGGTTTTATCTGAAATGCAGCTTTGAAGTTTCTCCCAATTTATTTCAAAATCATTATCAAGATCATAATAAACAGGAACGCCGCCGTTTAACACAATAGAAGGAGCATAAGTGTAGTAAGAAGGCTGAATCACAATCACTTCATCCCCAAATTCTAAAATAGATTTCAATGAAGTATAGAGTGCAAAAGTAGAACAGGGAACAATATTGACTTCTTCTTTTTTTAATATTAAACTATTGGTTCTTTGGGAATTAAATTTTAAAATATTGTCAATCAGCAAAGGATTTCCTGAAAGAGATTCGTAGCTGTGAGTGATGATGTCCGCAGATTCTTTTAAATAAAATCGCAGTCGTGGATCAATTTCAAAATCGGGTAGGCCTAATGAAAGATCGAAACTCTGATGTCTTGAAGCAAGTTCAGACATTTCAGTGAAAAATTTGAAATCATTAAATCCGTAATTTTTTTTCATAGTTCATATCAAATATATAAAAAAAACGATACCGCCACACAGTTAAATTATTTTTGTTATTTTTAAACAAATAATTTACGAATGAAAAAAGTTCTGATTCCTATATTTTCTGCCCTTATTTTGGTGAGTTGCGGAAGTTCAAAAGTTACGACAGACAATCAAAATACAGCGACACCGTCAAGTTCAAGCCAGACTAAAAATGATAAAGCTTTTCAGGCTGCTTATCAAATGATTAAGCTTGAAGATTTAAAGAAAAATCTTTATGTCATCGCAGCAGATAATATGGAAGGTCGCGACACGGGAAGTCCGGGACAAAAGAGAGCAGGAGAATATATGACCAATTATTACAAAACGTTGGGAATCTCTCATCCGAAGACCTTAAGTTCCTATTACCAAAAAGTTCCGGCTGATTACATGAAACAAAAAGGAGGCTGGAATTTACCCGATTCTGAAAATATATTAGCATTTGTTGAAGGAACAGAAAAACCTGAGGAAATCGTCGTGATTTCGGCTCATTACGATCATGTCGGAACAAAAAACGGCGTGGTTTACAACGGAGCCGATGATGACGGAAGCGGCACAGTGGCAGTAATGGAAATAGCTAAAGCATTTCAAAGTGCCAAAAAAGCAGGGAACGGACCAAAAAGATCAATCTTATTTCTTCACGTTACTGGAGAAGAACACGGATTATTTGGTTCCGAATATTATTCTGATCATCCAGTTTTCCCATTAGTGAATACAGTTGTAGATTTAAATATTGACATGATTGGTCGTGATGATCCGGAAAACAGAGGCAAAAAATATGTCTATGTAATTGGCTCTGAAATGTTGAGTTCTGAATTGAAAGTAATTAATGAAGCTGCCAATAAAAAAACGGTAAATTTAGAATTAAACTATAAATATGACGATCCTAAAGATCCTG
>Ga0163161_10001070_pt1 | contig 20756 bp, 16 predicted proteins | sample S45metaG_FD_129847 | JGI IMG/M metagenome (GOLD analysis project Ga0163161, IMG submission 129847) | Switchgrass rhizosphere microbial communities from Kellogg Biological Station, Michigan, USA - S4-5 metaG | ecosystem: Host-associated > Plants > Roots > Rhizosphere > Soil | place: USA... | reverse complement strand
CCAGAGATAAGGACGATACTGCAATTGTTGGAATAACAAGTTGTGCTTCAATATTTAAGAATATTTAAATTATTTATGATATCGTTTTGCATTTTAAAAACTTAAGTTCTATATTTGCAGTCCGAAAAAAAGAGAAAGAAAGGGTAAAGGGAGATTCGGAAAATCACCAGTACCTCAAATTATATAGAATATTATTATACTAAAAAATGGCAAATCATAAATCATCTTTAAAAAGAATAAGAGCAAACGCTACTAAACGTTTACGTAACAGGTACCAAGCAAAAACAACGCGTACTTTTATTAAAAGATTACGTGCTTCTGTAGATAAAACTTCAGGTCAGGAGTTATTGCCTAAAGTAATTTCTATGCTGGATCGTTTAGCTAAGAAAAACGTTATTCACAAAAACAAAGCTGCCAACAACAAATCAAAGTTGACTAAATTTGTTAACAACTTAAAATAGTAGTAAGTTTACGATATTGAAGACGGGATAGCCAATGGGTTATCCCGTTTTTTTGTTTATGGTAAAACGTAAACAAAAACACAATATCAAAGGATTTGCAGAAGACGACCAGCCCCGTGAAAAACTCATACGCGAGGGGCGAAGATCTCTTTCTGATGCAGAACTGATCGCGATACTCATTGGCTCAGGAAGTGCAGGAGAGCCCGTCGTGACCTTAAGCCGCCGTATTCTCGAAAATTATGGCCATAGTCTTTCCGAACTTGGCAGGGCATCCCTGAATGAACTCAAAAGTTTCCGCGGTATCGGAGATGCTAAAGCAGCAATCATCACAGCTGCGCTGGAAATCGGCCGCAGGAGAAAAGAGGAACCTGATCAGAAAAAACCTGTGATTACCTGTGCCAGCGAGGCTTTTGAACTGATGCATCCTGCACTTGCAGATCTCAACCATGAAGAATTTTGGATCTTGATGCTCAACTCTGCTAATGGCGTCATCGGAAGGGCGATGATCAGCAGGGGAGGGCGTGCCGGAACAGTTGCCGATCCTAAAATTATCTTTAAAACTGCTTTAGACAGAAATGCAGCATATCTTATCCTTTTTCACAATCACCCTTCGGGCAACCTGAAACCCAGCGAAGAAGATATCAGGATCACCAGAAAATTAATTGAAGTGGGAAAAACAATGGATCTTCAGGTGCTTGATCACCTCATAGTGGCGGGTGGCTCCTACCTGAGCCTGGCAGATCAAGGGCTGATCTGATGGTAAATATGTGTTGATTGTATTGAATTCATATAGCGCAAAGCATTATTTTATATCTTTGCATTTTAGATTGAGATTAAAACATGAAGATATCATATAACTGGCTGAAACAATTCATACAAACAGACCTTGCCCCACAGGAACTTTCGCTGATACTGACTAATATAGGCCTTGAAGTGGAGAGCCTGGAAAAAGTGCAGCCTGTAGTAGGCGGTCTTGAAGGACTGGTGATTGGCCATGTGCTAACCTGTGTACAGCATCCCAATGCTGACAGGTTAAGAGTAACTACAGTAAATGTAGGCCCTGCAGAACCCGTACAGGTGGTTTGTGGTGCACCCAATGTTGCCGAAGGGCAGAAAGTGGTAGTTGCTACCGTTGGTACTACAGTATATCCTAATGAAGGAGAACCTTTCCAGATCAATAAATCCAAAATCAGGGGCGAAGTTTCTGAAGGAATGATCTGTGCAGAAGATGAAATTGGCTTAGGTGGTTCACATGCCGGTATTATGGTGCTGGATGCAGATGCTGTTCCCGGTATGCCTGCAAAGGAATATTTTAAAATGGAGGATGATTATCTTTTTGAAATAGGACTGACCCCAAACAGGGCCGATGCGGCCTCCCACCTTGGTGTGGCAAGAGACCTTGCGGCTTACTTGAGAATCGGGTTGACCATGCCTGATATCACATCTTTCACAGTAAATAATCAAAATTTAACCATTGCTGTTGATGTTCAGGATACAGATGCCTGCCCGCGTTACAGCAGTGTTGCCATCACTGGGGTGACAGTTAAGGCTTCACCTGACTGGTTGCAGGATAAATTAAAGGTGATTGGTATCCGTCCGATCAATAACATCGTAGATATTACCAATTATGTGCTGCATGACCTTGGGCAGCCGCTTCATGCTTTTGATGCAGATGAGATTGCAGGCAGGCAGATCGTGGTGAAAAAAGTGGCAGACGAAACACCTTTCGTTACCCTTGACGGGATCGAACGTAAACTTTCTGCAGATGACCTGATGATCTGTGATGCAGATAAACCGGTAACCATTGCGGGTGTGTATGGCGGTAAAAATTCCGGCGTAAGTGAAAAGACTACAAATATATTTTTAGAGAGTGCCTATTTTAATGCAGTATCGGTACGTAAAACCGCTAAGCGCCATACACTGAAAACAGATGCTTCTTTCCGTTACGAAAGAGGTACTGATCCGGAGATGACGGTAACGGCATTAAAACGTGCTGCCCTGCTGATCCTGGAGCTTGCGGGTGGTGAAATCTCCTCTGCAATAGGAGATATTTACCCTCAGCCGGTTGCGCCTTTTGATGTTGAGGTAAGCTATGAAAATATTACCGGATTGATTGGTGCAGCTATTCCTGATGAGGAAATTAAAGCGATCATTACTTCATTGGGAATAGCCGTAGCTGCTGAAACAGCGGAAGGATTATCACTAAAGGTGCCGAGTTTTAAAGTTGATGTGACCCGCGAGTGTGATGTCACTGAAGAAGTGTTAAGAATTTACGGGTACAACAATATCGAGATCCCGTCCAAAATAAATGCATCGTTGTCATTTACGGTTAAACCAGACAAAGAGCAGACCCAGCATGTGATTGCTGATATGCTGACGGCTAATGGTTACCTCGAGATCATGTGTAACTCCCTGACAAAAGAAAGGTATTCTAAAAAACCTGAAGAGGCAGTAAAGATCCTGAATGCACTGAGTATAGACCTGAACGTGATGCGCCAGGGCCTGCTGATGCCGGTAATGGAAAGTGTTGCTTACAATCAGAACAGGAAGAATGCCGATGTTAAATTCTATGAGTTCGGTAAAACCTATCATTTGATCAATGAAAAGTATGTAGAGCGCCCAAGGCTGCTGATTGTGCTGTCTGGTGCTGCAGCAGCAGAATCATGGAGCCAGAAACAAAGCCCTGTAACTTTTTATCATATCAAGGCAGCTGTTGACGCTGTGTTGGGCAGGCTCGGGATTACCAACTACCAGACTGAAGAACTGAGCGACGAGAATTTTGCCTATGGCCTGAAATACTTCAGGGGACCACAATCGATTGTTAGTTTCGGGGCGGTAACAGCAGCGGATAAAAAACTGGCTGATGTGGATAAGGATGTTTATTATGCAGATTTTGACTGGGCATTGTTGCTGGACATCGTGAGGAAGAACAAAGTGATCAGTAAAGAGATTCCTAAATACCCTTCGGTAAGAAGAGATCTTTCTATGCTGGTAGACACAGCAGTTACTTTTGATGCCCTGAAAACAATCGCTTTCAAAACAGAGAAAAAACTACTGAAAGATGTACAGGTATTTGACGTCTATATAGGGGATAAACTGCCTGAGCATAAAAAATCATATGCTTTGAATTTTACACTGCAGGATGATCAGCAAACCTTAACCGATAAGCAAATTGATGCTGTTATGCAAAAGATTATAGCTAACTTAGCAGAAACAGCGAAAGCAGAGATCAGAAAGTAATTTTATTTATTACTTTTAGAAAAATTATTCAGATTCAATCAATTTATTAGAATGTCTTCGGTTGCGGAACAATTAAATTCAGTATTACACAAAACGGCCCGCTTAATTGAGCTCTGTAATGCTTTACAGGAAGAAAATGAATTGTTGAAGCAGGAGAATGCAGCTGTAAAACTGGCTTTAAACGCTTCAAAAGCGAAAAACTCTGATCTTGATGAAAAGATGAGGGTGTTGAAACTGGCGAAGAGTATTGAAGGAACAAGTGAGAAGACACTTGATATAAAGCAAAAAATTAACGATTTTGTGCGTGAAATCGATAAATGTGTAGTGTTGCTGAAAAAATAAGGAATACACCGATTTTGAAACAAAGCTAAGAAATGGGAGAAATCTCGATTAAAATAACTATTTCTGACCGCATTTACCCTTTAAAGGTGAATATGGAAGAGGAAGAAATTGTAAGGCGGGCAGCCAAAATTATCAATGAACGTATAAAGGACTATCAGGAAAATTATGCGGTCAGAGATAAACAGGATTTGCTATCTATGGCGGTATTGCATTATGCAACAGCTGTATTAAGGGTAGAAAATAAAGTGCAGGACCAGGACACTGCAGTAGCTGAAAAAGTTGAAGAATTAGATAGTTTACTGAACGACTTCTTTACCAAATAGCCGTTCAGTTGTTTAAATTAGCATAAAAGATTTAACCGTTGTTAAGTTTTTAGTTTCATTGTTTAGGTGATTCTTGAATACATGTATTATATTGTGGCTTTTTAAGCTGCAATTTGAATTTTGCAAGTATTCAGAGCAATATGCAGGAACTGAAAGTTTAACAGCGGTTTTTTTGTTGTTGGGCAAATGATATTAAATGATGCAGGCTTGCATGAGCGTTTGAATTTAAACGATGCTTATTCGGGTTTTTTATATATATAAATTAAAATGGAAATAATAGCAATAATTGGATATGTCTTAACCAGCTTAGTCGTTGGTATATTGGTAGGCAGATACCTGTTGCGCAACCTGCTGAAACAGCAGGAAATTGCAGCACAGAGTAAGGTGAAGAAAATACTAAAAGAAGCAGAAACGCATGCCGAGATCTTGAAAAAAGACAGGTTACTCGAAGCTAAAGAGAAATTCCTGCAACTGAAAACTGAACATGAGCAGGAAGTAAATGCCAAAAACAATCAGGTAAATCAGCGTGAGAACGCTATCAAGCAAAAGGAACAGTCGGTAAACCAGCGTTTGGAAAACATGAACCGCAAGGAACAGGAACTGGATAACCATAAGAAAAACCTGGAAAAACAGACAGATATTGCTGTGAAGAAACAGGAAGAGGTTGAAGTGCTGAAAAACCAGCATGTGAAACAACTGGAAACTATCGCAGGTTTAAGTGCTGATGAAGCCAGAAACCAGTTGGTAGAGAACATGAAGCAGGAAGCCAGGACACAGGCAATGATCCAGGTAAAGGATATTGTTGATGAAGCAAGGCTGACCGCAACTAAAGAAGCTAAAAAAGTAGTTATTCAGACTATACAGCGTACTGCAGTAGAGGCAGCCATTGAAAATACAGTATCCATCTTCCACATCGAAAGTGATGAGATCAAAGGCCGTGTAATTGGCCGTGAGGGTAGAAATATCCGTGCGCTCGAAGCTGCCACTGGTATTGAGATCATTGTGGATGATACTCCTGAAGCCATTATCCTTTCGGGTTTTGATCCGGTAAGAAGGGAAATTGCACGTTTGGCACTGCACCGCCTGGTAACTGACGGACGTATTCACCCTGCACGTATTGAAGAGGTGGTTGCAAAAACCAAAAAACAGATTGAAGATGAGATCGTAGAAATAGGTGAACGTACCGTGATCGATCTGGGTATCCACGGTCTGCACCCTGAACTGATCAGAATGGTGGGACGTATGCGTTACCGTTCTTCATACGGACAAAACTTACTGCATCACTCGCGTGAGGTAGCTAATTTCTGCGCAACGATGGCGGCTGAGCTTGGATTGAATGCCAAGATGGCTAAACGTGCAGGATTATTACATGATATAGGTAAAGTGCCCGATGATAACCCAGAATTGCCACACGCAATTTTAGGGATGCAGCTGGCTGAAAAATATAAGGAGCATCCGGAAATATGTAATGCCATTGGTGCCCACCATGATGAAATAGAAATGACTTCAATGATCTCTCCGATCATCCAGGCTTGTGATGCCATCTCTGGTGCACGCCCTGGAGCAAGGCGTGAGGTAGTGGAAAGTTACATCAAGCGTCTGAAAGAACTGGAAGAACTGGCGCTATCTTACCCTGGTGTAGAGAAAACATTTGCAATCCAGGCCGGAAGGGAACTGAGGGTTGTGGTAGAAAGTGAAAGGGTAACCGATCAGCAGGCAGAATTGCTTGCCGCGGATATCTCTAACCGTATCCAAACTGAAATGACTTATCCGGGCCAGATTAAAGTTACTGTGATCAGGGAAACCAGGTCTGTGGCTTTCGCCAAGTAAAGATCATATCTTATCCGTAAAAAAAGCGACAGAGTTTATCTGTCGCTTTTTTTATTTGTTAAGTTTGCACGATGAAGAAGGAACATAATAATGTGACAAAAGTACCTCAGCGGGAAATTGATGTGCTCTTTGCTGAATATGCGGCAAACAGGCAGCATCCATCAAACCGCCTGATCCATTGGGTATGCATCCCGCTGATCCTGTTTAGTATCCTCGGCCTGGCATGGTCAATTCCTTTTCCTCACCTTGATTTCTTGGGAAGGTACAATGGCTTCCTGAACTGGGCCTCTTTTTTAATTGCTTTCTCTGGTTACTATTATTACAGGCTCTCACCTGTATTGTCTTATATGATGTTATTACTGGTCTTTGCCTTGTCACTGGTTGTCGTACAGTTTGAAAAGTGGGAAATGGCAGGTGGGCCCGCACTTTGGCTGGTTTGTACTGTATTGCTGTTAATTGCTGCTGCAGGACTGTTTACTGGCCAGAAGATCGAAGGAAGAAAAACCCACTTCCTCCGTAATGTTAAATTGGTGTTAATTGGGCCAATTTGGCTGCTGGAAATTTTTTCCATTAAAATGGGATTAAAACGGCGTTAAAATAGGTTTAAACGCGAATTAAAAGGAAATTAAAACTCAATTAAAATCGGATTAAAATGTAACCTGACTCTAACGTATACTTAACACTGTGGTAATAGCTTTGCCTGAACAATAATCAAAGGCAATTGAAACTACAACTACAACTTAAAGAAGCGATAATTACGGTCCTGTTGCTCGTATTCATGAGCGCGGCCAGTTTTGCACAGGGTACCGGCAAGATTTCAGGTACAATCAGTGATAAGAAAACAGGAGAAACACTTATAGGAGTAACCGTTAAACTAAAAGGTTCTACCAAGGGGATGGCCACAGATGTTGACGGTAAATATTCAATCACAGGTTTAGCCAACGGAAAATATACTGTTGTTTATCAGTATATCGGTTACACAGGAAAAGAGATCAGTGAAGTAGAAGTTAACGCCGGAAAAAATACCATCCTTAACGTCATCCTCGAAGAATCTAATTCCCAGAACCTGAACGAGGTTGTCATTAAAGGTTCTTTCAAAAAAGAAACCATCAACGCATTATATGCACAGCAGAAAAATAATGCTGCAATTTCTGATGGTATCTCTTCAGAACTGATCAAACGTTCACCGGATAAAAATACCTCAGATGTATTGAAAAGGGTCAGTGGAACAACTATCCAGGACAATAAATTTGTTGTTATCCGTGGTTTGAGCGACAGGTACAACGCTGCAATGCTTGACGGATCTACTTTACCAAGTACTGAGCCGAACAGAAAAGCTTTCTCGTTTGATATCGTACCGTCCAACTTAGTTGACAACCTGATCATCAGCAAAACTGCTACACCGGATCTTCCCGGAGATTTTGCAGGTGGTGCGATTCAGATCACAACTAAAGATATACCAGAGCAGAACTTTATTTCATTTGGTGTAGGTGCTGGTTACAATACGGCTTCAACTTTCAAAGACTTTAAAAGCGGAACAAGAAATATAACAGATTATCTGGGTTTTGATAATGGGGATAAAAAACTGGGGTCTAATTTTCCTAGTACCAACAGGATCAATAACGGATTAACTGCTGCGCAGAATGTCTCAGCTTTAAAAGCATTTCCAAGAAGCTGGAGAGTTGATAATTTCACAGCATTGCCTACGCAGAATTATCAGTTCACGATCGGAAGGGTAAAAGACCTTAAGAATAACAGGAAGTTTGGTGCATTGGTATCATTGACTTACCGCAATGCGCAAACGATCAATAACGATGTAAAACGTCAGTATTATGATTTTGATTATAATGATGATGTCTACAAGTTCTCTACCAACATCGGTGCATTGGCAAACTTTGCTTACACTTTTGGCAGGAACAAAATCACCTTCAAAAATATTTACAACAGGATTTATGAAGATCAGTTCCTGTACAGAACAGGATTAAACCGTGCAATCAGCAGTGATATCCAGTTTTATGCTTTCGACCTGATGCAAAAATCACTGTTAAAATCTACAGTTGAGGGTGATCACCAATTGGGTGAACGTAATGCAAAATTAAACTGGTCCTTGAGTTTCAGCAATGTATTAAATGATCAGCCGGATCAGAAGAAGCTGAATTATGCAAGGCTTACCTCTGCAGACGCAAGCACACCATTCTCTGCCAACATTACCACACTGGGAAGAGAAAATGCAAGACTATTCTCAAGGATGAATGAAAATTCTTACACAGGTGCTGTAAACTATTCTCTACCCCTAACGATGTTTAACTCAAAAGCTACGTTTAAAACAGGTTTAAGCGCTTTATACCGCGACCGTACTTTTGATGTACGTTTCCTTGGTGCAACCGTTAACTCTTCAGATATCAGTGAGCAGATCAGACAGTTGCCAATTGATAAGCTGTACTCAACCAGTTTGATCAATGGCGGGAATTTCAGATTGACTGAATTATACAACAGGTTAGACCAGTATGTAGCCAATTCATTGACCAATGCTGGATATGCCATGCTGGATAACAAGCTGGGCGAAAAAGCAAGATTAGTTTGGGGAGTAAGGGTAGAGCAGTTCAATGTGAACCTGACACCGGAAGATGCTGCTGCTGAAAAAGTAAAACAGAATTATGCAGATGTGCTGCCTTCAGCAAACTTTACCTACAATCTCACGGATAAAATTAATCTGAGGGCATCTTATTATCGCACGATTGCCCGTCCTGAATTCAGGGAGTTGTCAGTATCTACCTATTATGATTATGAGACTCTGTCAAACTTACAGGGTAATCCTGATTTGAAACGTTCTAATATTGACAATGCTGACATCCGCTTTGAATTGTATCCGCAGGCAGGACAGATCATCTCCGTATCTGGTTTCTATAAAAAATTCAAAAATGCGATTGAAACATTCAATAACGATGCAACCTCTACCAGAACAGTTACCTACTTCAATTCAGATAAAGCGACAGTGTATGGTGCCGAATTTGAGATCCGCAAAAGCCTTGAATTTATTAAGGAAACTGATTTCCTTAAAAATACTACAGCTTATGCCAACGTATCTGTTATCAAATCTAAAGTGAAGAATGATGCAAATACAGGATTAAACAATGTAGAAGGAACACGTGTGATGGTTGGTCAGGCTCCTTATGTAATCAACGCAGGTTTATTACATAGTTTTATGGACAACAAACTGACATTTAATGCCCTTTACAATAAAGTAGGACGCAGGCTGGCCGTAGCAGCAGGATCACTTTACCCTTCAATCTGGGAAGCACCAAGAGATGTAATCGATTTGCAACTCGGAATGAAAGTGCTAAATAACAAAGGTGAGCTGAAGTTTAATGCTGGTGATATACTGAACCAGAAAGCTACATTCTATTACGATATGAACACCAATAAAAAATATGACGGTGCCCCTGGGGACTATACTGTAAGCAGCTTTAAAGCTGGTAGCAATTTCTCTGTAGCATTCTCCTACACCTTCTAATACTCCATCTTCAAATAACTATTACACTATTAAAAATCAAAAAAATGAAAAAACAATTATTAGCATCTGCCTTAAGTCTACTTGTGTTTTTCGCAAGTTGTTCGAAAAGTGATAACGGTGATGACGACGGTGGGATTGTTAACCCAGTTACCGGTGTCGTTGAAGTAAGTGGCGATATTACTACTGCTACTAACTGGACAGCAGACAAAATTTACCTTTTGAAAGGTAACGTATTTGTAACTAACAATGTTACCCTGACTATTGCTCCGGGAACAATTATTAAAGGTGATAGAGGTACTAAAGGTACGCTGATCATTACAAGAGGTGCTAAAATCAATGCAACTGGTACTGCTACACAACCAATCGTATTTACATCAAATATCGTTGCCGGCGGACGTGCTCCTGGTGACTGGGGTGGTTTAGTACTGTTAGGTAAAGGATTAAACAACTTAGGTACTTCAGTAGCGATCGAAGGTGTTTCTGATGCAACTGATAAAGCTAAACATGGTGGTACTGATAACGCTGATAATTCAGGCGTTTTAAAATATGTACGTGTTGAATATGCTGGTGTTGCTTTAGGCCCTGACAACGAGATCAATGGTGTAACTTTTGGTAGTGTTGGTTCTGGTACTACTGTAGAATATGTAGAAGTATTCCGTTCTGGTGATGATGCCTTTGAATGGTTTGGTGGTGCTGTAAATGCAAAGCACTTACTTGCCGTTTCTACGTGGGATGATGACTTTGATACGGATAACGGTTTCTCAGGTAAAATCCAGTTTGGTATTGCTCAGCGTTTAGCTGGTGTTGCTGACGTTTCAGGTTCAAATGGTTTTGAGTCAGATAATAATTCAACAGGAGTTACTACTGCTCCGATTACTTCAGCTACATTTTCAAACATGACGATCTTAGGTCCGGTTGTTGCCTCATCTCAGCCATCTATCAATGCAAGTTATCAGCATGCAGCGCAAATCCGTCGTGGTTCACAAATCAGTATCCTGAATTCAGTTTTTGCTGGTTATACTGAGGGTGTTTTCTATGATGATGGTTTACCGGCCAGTGGTGCTGTTTCTTCGAGCTATTTATTAAATGGATCTTCAGTATTCGCTAATAATTTAGTTGCAGGAACCAGAACTAATGCCATTAAGGCTTCAAATACAACTACTTTAGCTGCGATTACTGCACGTATGGCTGAAAACGCTGACGTATTCACAGCAGATTTATATGCAGCCGGAATTTATACTGATGCATTGAAATTCTCTGCTGATCAGGTTGCTGCTGCAAGGGTTGGTGTACCTAACTTCACATTGATCGCAAATTCACCAGCTGCTGCCGGTGCAGCGTTCACCAATGGAAAAGTAACAGATACTTTCTTTGAGAAAGTTGCCTATAGAGGTGCATTCGGTGCTACTGACTGGACTGCTGGATGGGCTAGCTATGATCCACAAACTTTACCTTATACCACTCCTGGTGCTGTCACAAAATAATATCATATTATAACAGAAGCGGCCCTGCAGGATATTTCTGCAGGGCCGCTTTTTTTTATAAAGCTGTAGCCTTTAAACATTTGATAACGTTTTAGTTATAAAATATATAACAATCTCATGAAAAAACAAACTGCTTTGTTTGGTGCTCTCCTGCTCCTGGTTTCTATCAGCTTATCCTGCTCTAAGCGAAACGATGAAAATGCTGCTCCTGTCATCGATGAAAAAAACCTGACCGCATGTCCGTTAAATGCAAATTGCCAGTATCTTTTTACTGAAAGGGCAGATATCAATCCCGGCCACGGGAATTTAATTACTGGAAATTACAGGGTGTTTTGGAGCAGCGTGGTTAACCAGGGTGTTAATGCTGTGATTTATATCAAGGCTCCAATGACAGTTAAATCTTTCATCTTAAAACGCGAAGATATTGTTGGCGGAAAGATTGAGATCAGCCGTTCCTGCCCGGCATGTTTATTTGCTGCTTCCAAGTTAGTGGACGGGTATGTGAAGGGGATAAATCTGTCACCTGATCAACCTGCCGATCAGACAAAATGGATTCTGGAAGCCCAGATTATTTCTGAGTCGGTTTACGGTGCTTCACCAGTTAGAGATACGGTAACCGTCAAACAATATTTCTACCCTAACTTTGTTTACAATTAAGGTCAACATGTTCGTTTTGGGGATTCTTAACATAAAATTAATATTGAGTAAACATTGTTTGAAGGTTTCAATAATTTAATGTTAACACATCTATTTGGATGTTTGCCCATTTATTGGCATGTGAGGTGCATTTTTAATCTGTTTTTAATCGTGTTTTAATTTAATATTAATTCGGTAGCGTATTAATGTGAACTTAATATTAAGGTTACGTTGCAACTCTAATTTTACAAAAAATAATTAGAGGCACTCCTTTATGAAACGATTTCTAACAAAAAATTTCAATTACGTAATCCTGTTGGTCCTGCTGTTTGCAGGATTGACTGTAAACGCGCAGGTGACAACTTCCAGCGTTAGCGGAAAAATCAAAGATGCAAAGGGGCTAAGTGTTCCCGGCGCAAGTGTGTTGGTGGTACATATTCCAACAGGTACAAAATATGGTGCAGTAACCGGAAATGACGGTTACTTCCGTTTAAATAACTTAAATCCGGGTGGCCCGTACAGGGTAACAGTTACCTATATTGGCTACAATAAACAGGAAAAAGAAGTCGGTAACCTTGGCTTGGGTATAGACCAGCGCGTAGATTTTACACTTTTAGATGAAGGACAGCAATTGACTGAGGTTACTGTAAGAGGTAAAAGAGGAGCATTGAAAACCGGTGCAGGTACGCAGATTGGCGAAGAGCAGATTAAAAATATGCCTACTACCAGTCGCAGTTTAACTGATGTTACCCGTGTAACACCACAGGTAAGCAAAGACAACTCCTTTATGGGTACCAACTTTAGATACAATAACGTAACTATTGACGGTGCGATCAACAATGATGCGATTGGTTTTAGTCCTTCTTTAGGTGGTCAGAGCGGTAGCTCAGGAATGCCGGGCAGCAGTACAAGGACCAATCCTGTTTCGATTGACGCGATCCAGGATGTACAAGTATTACTGGCACCCTATGACGTGAAGATCGGTAACTTTACCGGTGGTAGTGTGAATGCAGTAACGCGTTCAGGTACAAATGATGTAACAGGATCAGTTTATGGTTTTGGTCGTAATGCTTCTTTAATCGGAAGAAACAAGACAGGTGACAATTCTAAACTGCCTTCTGATTTTCATGAATATCAGACTGGTTTCCGTGTTGGTTTACCATTGATCAAAAATAAATTGTTCTTCTTTACCAACGAAGAAATCACCCGCCGTCAGGACCCGGTGATCCTTGGTGCAGGTTCTGCTGATATGAAAGTAATTACTGAAGCTCAGGCACAGGCGATCACACAGCTGATGGAAACCAAATATGGTATCAATCCCGGAACGTACGGTAACTACAATATTTATTCAAATTCTAACAAGTTCTTCAATCGTTTAGACTGGAATATCAATGATAAAAACCAGTTAACGGTTCGTAATAACACGATTACTTCTGAGGCGACCAATTTAGAACGTGACCAGGCAAACTTCAGGTTTGGTGGGATCGACTACAAACAGACCAACAACCAGAACTCTACCGTTGCTGAGTTAAAAAGCAGGCTTTCCAATAACCTTTCCAACAGTTTAGTTGTAGGGTATTCGAGTATTCATGATTACAGAACGCCAACTTCCAATGCGGCTCTGCCACAGATTGAAATAGGTGGTTCTGCCGGTGGAACGATCTTTCTGGGGACTGACCGTGAGGCAAGTATCTTCAATATGAAGCAAAAAACTACTGAGTTCACAGACAACCTTACCTGGACTAAAGGACGACATACTTTCACTTTTGGTACACACAATGAATTATACAACATCACTTATGGATTTGTAAATGCATGGAATGGCCGTGTGAATTACAGCAATGTGGATGCTTTCCTGGCCGGAACACCAAACCGTGTAAGGACTAACTATAACTATACAGATAACAGCAGGGATTATATCCTGAACAACCCACCGGCAGAGTTCAAAGTGAACATGTACAGTGTGTATGGTGAGGATCAGTTCCAGTGGACTGACCGTTTTAAACTGACCTACGGTATAAGGTTTGACCTGGCAGATATGCCAAACAAGCAACCTTTAAGTACAAAAACAACTGGCGCTCCGGAAGATCCCAACTACGGCACTACCTATACTTACACAAAACCAAAAGATATCAAAAATGATTTCCTTGGTCAGGTGCAGATTTCGCCCCGTGTAGGATTTAACTTTGACGTACTGGGCGACCAAAGCCTGATCATGCGTGGTGGTAGTGGTTTATTTACAGGCCGTGTTCCTTTTGCCTGGTTAGGTTATGCGTATTACAATAATGGGGTAACTTACGGTGCTTATGACAACAGATCGAGCTCCAAAGCATTTGCAACAGGCTCTGACCCAATTGCAGACGGACTTTCAGGAAACGGACAGGCTGGATTTGTGACTAAACAAGGCGTGAATGTCAATAACGCTGCCGGTGCAACTCAGGTAGATTTAATTGACAACAATTTCAAAATGCCGAAAACTTGGAGAACCAGTCTGGCTTTTGATTACAAGACGGATAACCAATGGAGATTTACTGTTGAAGGTATCTACACCAAGGTGATCAATGACCTGATGTTCCAGCAAATCAATATCAAGGACAACCCTACTTACCTGATTTATGACACCCAGCACCAGCAGCCCATTTATACTTCTGGCGATGCCGGAAAAACCAATCTTTTATACACCAATGCTTACCTGCTTTCTAACACCAGCAAAGGATACCGCTACAGCCTGACGGGTCAGGTAGGTAAATCTATCCCGGGTGGTTTCGATATCATGGCAGCCTATACTTACGGCAGATCAAAAGATGTGACCAATGGTATCCGTAACTCTATGGAATCTAACTGGCAGCTGAACCAGTCGCTAAGCCCTAACAATCCGGGACTGGCCAACTCAAACTTTGATATCCGTAACCGCATTGTGTCTACGTTGAACTACAAACACAGCTGGGACCAGGCAGGTAAATATGTTGCCAACTTCTCCCTGTTCTTTAGCGCACAATCCGGAACTCCTTATTCTTACGGATTTGTAAATGCTACGATCAACAACACAGGACAGACAGTAAGTTTGGTTTATATTCCTCAGGCAGGAGAAACAGCTAAATTCTTCGCTGCCAATGCAACTGGTGTTGCTCAGGCTGCTGCATTTGATGCCTTCATCGATGCTGATAAATATCTGAAAACCAGAAGAGGTGAATTTACTGAGCGTAACGCTGCACGTACACCATGGAACTACCAGGCTGACTTCCGTTTCTCGCAGGACATCAGGGTAGTGACTAACGGCACGCATAAACATACTTTATCGTTTACCTATGATATCGTTAACTTAACCAACCTGCTGAACAAAAAATGGGGCGTACAGTATTTCTCTCCGAACACGTTCAACTCAATGGCTAGTGTAGGATTATCTACTACTACCGGTGGTGCAGGTTCTGCAACGGCATATCCAACATATACCTTTAACCAAGCGAATACAAGTAAATACTCGAAAGATTTCTTTGCATCAAGATATCAGATGCAGTTTGGTCTGAGATACAGTTTCTAGTTTGCTCAACAAAATAAAAAGGCCGGATCATATCAGGTGATCCGGCCTTTTTATGCATAATCAATTTAGTATTATAACTCATTCTTAATTTTTACTTAACATACTGACCTTACATTTGCGATGTAAATATTTGGTTAGTATTTATAAAGTTTAGGTTTAGTTGATAAACAGAAAGCCAGGATGGATGTCCTGGCTTTTTGCTGTTTAATGATTTTCACTTAAAAGTTCTTACCGATCTTCTCCAGGATCTCTGGAGGTATGTTCCTTGTGTCTACCAGCAGGAAGCCATCCAGGCAGTCCGAAAATTTAGGATCAGTATTAAAGCAGATAATCTTCGCATTTAAATTCATGTACTGTCTCAGCAGTACGGGGATCTTGATATGTGAATTTTCGATATCAGAGATCAGGCCGTCCAGATCTTTCAGGGATTCGCTGCTTTCAATCAGCAGGTCTTTATCAATTGCGGAAAGGTCTGCTTTGAATTTGTTTCTCGGTTTGATATACTGCCCCAGTTCATAATCGAAATGGTTCTTGGTAATAAAATCCACGATCAGTGATTTGGAGAACTTGGAGAAATTATTACTGATACTTACGGGGCCGAACATATACCTGTACTGCGGATTATCCAGCAGGTATTTCAGGATGCCTTTCCATAGCAGGAACAATGGCAAGGCCTTTTGCTGGTATTCCTTGCGTATCCATGAGCGGCCGAGCTCGATGCCCTGGTTTAATATCGGATAAAATGCCTCTTTGATCTTAAATAGCTCTGACAGATAAAAACCACGTTTGCCCATCATGTGCAGGATCTCGTCGCCCTTACCTATACGGTAAGCACCCACGATATTTTGCAGTTCCTTATCCCATATAAATAAATGGTGGTAATAGATATCATAATTGTCCAGATCAATTTTTTTATTGGTGCCCTCGCCAACTTCACGGAAAGTGATTTCTCTTAGTCTGCCAATTTCCTTCAGCACCGTAGGAATATTTGCGGTGGGAGTGATGTAGACTTCATATTGTTTTTCCGTCCACACGCGGTAAGCTTCCAGTTGTCCGATTTCTTCGGCGATACTTTCTCTTGATGTTTCTTCAATAACAGGCTCAGGCTTTTTCTTGATCTTAAAAAGGTTGATCGGGTTAAAGAGTTTTTTCTCTTCTTCAATACTGGTACCTAAGGCATAGGTACGGGCACGAAGGAAATCAAGTAATTTATTGGTATTGTTGCGGTAAGAGATATCTTCAATATGGATTGGCTTTCCAATCCTTACTTTTATTTTTAAACCCTGTTTATTCAGAAATTCAGAAGGCAGTTTTGCGGTACGCAGGGTAGGATGGATGAAACTCAGGATATTAAACAGCACCCCGTTATTCCCATGGAAATAGATGGGCACTACGGGCACCTTTGCCCTCGCAATCAACTTGCCTACCACGGGATGCCATAGCCTGTCTGTAATCTCCTGTTTGTCCAGGCTAAAGGTAGAAACCTCTCCTGCCGGGAAAATACCAATGGGTGTACCCGATTTCAACAGGTCAAATGTAGCTTTTAGACCACTGATGCTGGAAGTATGCTGTACATTCTCGAAAGGGTTTACAGCTACAAAGAACTCATTGAGGTTGGGGATCTTCTGCAGGATAAAATTGACCATCACCTTCGCTTCCGGTCTTACAGTACATAATAATTTAACCAGCGCAAGTCCTTCCACACCACCATAGGGATGGTTTGCAATGGCAATGAAACTACCTGTTTTTGGGATATTCTTTAAATCATCCTCATCAAAATCAATGGATACGCCTATTGTTTCCAGTATTTTATCAACAAACTCTAAACCATTGAAATGCTGGTTCTGAGAGAAAACTTTATTGATGTCGTTTAATTTCATTACTTCCATCAGCAGGGCCGCTAATCCCGGAACACCCAGTTTGTCGATTTTGGTGGCTTTTGCAAACTCTTTGGTGGTTATGATCTTCATATATGAATTTAAAGGAAATTTTGTTCGACCTCAAAAATAAGATTTATATTTCTAAATATCGGCAGTACATTGTTGGGCGATGAGAAAATGGCTTAATATATACTTCAATTTTTCGAAAAGGGAATATAACGGATTACTGGTGATGATTCTTATGCTGCTTGTCCTCACCATCATTCCTTCTTTTTTTAATATTCTCCTGCCAGAGAACGATGATTTGCTGTCAGATAGTATGGCGATCAGAAAATTAGAGCTGGCAGAGGCAGAATTGGCAACCCGGCGGTATAGCAGGGGAGCGGCAAAGGAAGACCGGTTGTTCCCGTTTGATCCCAATCATACCACTGCGGCCGACTGGCAGCTGCTGGGTTTGTCGCCCAGACAGGCAGCAGTGATGATAAAGTACACCGCCAGGGGCGGGCGCTTCCGCAAAAAGGAAGACCTGAAAAAGATGTATATAGTTACTGAGGAAATGTATCAGCGCTGGAGTCTTTATATCAAGATATCTCCTGAGGATACTGCGGCATTTAAAAAGCGCGGCCCATATATATTTACAAGGACTAAGACGGCTCCTGTAGCTTTGAATACAGCAGACAGTACTGAACTTGATGCCATAAAAGGTATCGGTCCTGCTTTTGCGAGAAGAATCGTAAGATACAGGGAAGCAATAGGCGGGTTTTATCAGAAAGAACAACTGATGGGGGTTTATCAGATGGATAGTTCCAGATACAACGAAATTAAAGACCAGATTATTCTTGACAGGGTTCCGCTAAGGATCATTTATATTAATAAAGTGGAGTTTGATGATTTAAAGTTTCATCCATGGCTGAGATTTAAACAAATCAATGCGATCATACAATTTCGGAAACAACACGGAAATTATAGTAATATTGCGGAGTTAAAAAAGGTGGCACTGCTTTCGGCTGAAACCGTTGAAAAGTTAGCTCCATATATTTCATTTGATCATGATTGAAACAAAAATAAAACAGATTGTGCGCGATGTAAATGATTTCCCGAAGCCGGGAATCGTATTTAAAGATATCACACCTATATTAAAGGATGCAGAATTATGCAATTCCATTGTTGCCGCGCTTGCGGAACAGCTTTCGGAAATAAAGGTAGACGTGGTGGCAGGAATTGAAAGCCGTGGCTTTCTGTTTGGATTGTCGCTGGCCAATTACCTGGGCGTGCCTTTTGTGCCGATGCGCAAGGCGGGAAAACTTCCTTATAAAACTGTAAAGCATTCGTACGACCTTGAGTATGGCAGCGCAACGCTGGAGATCCATGAAGATGCTTTTCTTCCCGGTCAGCATGTACTGATCCATGATGACCTGCTGGCTACAGGAGGTACAGTGATTGCTGCTTCGCGGCTGATCGAAAAACTGGAGGCTGTAGTGGCCGGTTATTCTTTTATTATCGCACTGGATTTTCTCAATGGAAGAGAATTGCTGAGGGAATTTTCTCCCAATAATTACGCGCTGGCGTCTTATTTATAAATTGTGACAAAATACCGGAAAAAATTTTTTGCCAGTTAACAGCCATTTTTATGATTAAGATCAGGTAATTGAACTAAATACCATTTCGTTCTTTTCGAAGGCAAATATTCAATTGTTGCTGCTGCATATATAATTTCTATCATTGCAGCAACAGCACAAATATGTACGACACACTAGCTCAGCACACAGGTTTTGACTTTAGCATTTCGGAGAACCAGCAGATGATCCGCCAGATGGTTAAAGACTTTGCAGAGAAGAATATCCGTCCGCACGTGATGGAATGGGATGAAGTGCAGCATTTCCCTTTAGAGGTTTTTAAAGAGCTGGGCAAGCTTGGCCTGATGGGTGTACTCATACCTGAAGTGTACGGAGGCTCCGGGTTGGGCTACCAGGAATATGTGGATGTGATTGTAGAAGTAGCCAGGGTCTGCGGATCTGTAGGTCTATCTCTTGCAGCCCATAATTCTTTGTGCAGCGGGCATATCCTTGCCTTTGGCACTGAAGAACAGAAACAGAAATGGTTATCGAAACTTTCTACTGCAGAATGGATAGGGGCCTGGGGACTAACGGAAGCCAATACCGGCTCCGATGCACTAAGGATGATGACTACTGCTACCCTTGAGGGTGATCATTATGTGATCAACGGATCTAAAAACTGGATCACCCATGGCAAAGCAGGTGATGTGGCAGTAGTGATGGTGCGCACAGGTGAGAAAGGTGATTCCAGCGGGATATCTGCTATTGTAGTAGAACGTGGTACGCCGGGGTTTTATGCCGGTAAAAAAGAAAATAAACTGGGGATGCGCGCATCCGAGACTACAGAAATGATATTTGATAACTGCCGCGTACCGGTTGCCAATTTACTGGGCAATGCAGGCGAGGGCTTTAAGCAGGCAATGAAGGTCCTGGACGGAGGAAGGATTTCCATTGCGGCACTATCCCTGGGTATTGCCAGGGGCGCTTATGATGCGGCACTGGCTTATGCACAGGAACGCCATCAGTTTGGGCAGCCGATAGCAAGTTTTCAGGCCATCAGTTTTAAGCTGGCGGATATGGCTACGGAGATTGAAGCTGCAGAGCTGCTGATCAGACAGGCAGCGGACCTGAAGAACCGTGGTGTGAAGATGACGAAGGAATCGGCCATGGCCAAGTACTTTGCTTCTGAAGTTGCAGTGAGGACTGCTACAGAAGCGGTGCAGATCTTCGGAGGATATGGATACACCAAGGACTTCCCTGTAGAGAAGTTTTACCGTGACAGTAAACTATGTACAATCGGAGAAGGAACTTCGGAAATACAAAAGATTGTCATTGCAAGAGAAATACTGAACGCATAATTGCTGTTCAGCTATAAACGAATATTCTAACCAAATATAATAGCAATCCGGTACGCTGAAATGGGGTACCGGATTTTTCAAATTCTACCCTAATCCATTGATGTTTTGCAGGTTTTTAAAAATTAATGCTGATAATCAATATTAATGTATTACCTTTGCAGTCCTAAAAACAACGAGAGGAGGTATTTTAACGTTATGATCATCATTAATATTAAAGACGGCGAATCACTTGATAAAGCCTTAAAACGTTTCAAAAAGAAATTTGAGAAAACTGGTGTGTTGAGAGAACTACGTAGCCGTCAGGCATACGAGAAAAAATCTGTTGCTCGTCGTACATTGGTTAAACACGCGATTTATAAAGAAAATATGCACCTGGAAGGAAAAATTTAATCTTCCCAGATATTTTATATTAAATACATTAAGCGCCGAAGGATTTTTCCTCCGGCGCTTTTTTTATATATACATTTTGTGTACATTGACCTTACAGGATACAAATTTTTGATGCATGTCAGTAGAATCCTTTTTAACATACATAGAGCACGAGAAGCGTTATTCTCCGCATACCGTACTTGCCTACAGAACGGATCTCCT
>Ga0163161_10001069_pt1 | contig 20761 bp, 14 predicted proteins | sample S45metaG_FD_129847 | JGI IMG/M metagenome (GOLD analysis project Ga0163161, IMG submission 129847) | Switchgrass rhizosphere microbial communities from Kellogg Biological Station, Michigan, USA - S4-5 metaG | ecosystem: Host-associated > Plants > Roots > Rhizosphere > Soil | place: USA... | reverse complement strand
TGGGATCAACCTGCCGTCAAGGCGCGGGCCCCAGCTTTCATCCACGCCATCATTGAGGCCGCCACCAGCACCATCCACATAGCTGAACTCGCCATTGGCACCCTGTCCGTATGAATTTTGATAATCCGGCAAAATTTGCAGACTTGAAAAGGTAGCATTGGAACTCACCGTAATACCGAGGCCCTGTGCCCCTTTACCTTTTTTTGTGGTCACCAGTACCACACCCGCTGCAGCACGGGAACCGTATAGGGCAGCAGCATTGGGGCCTTTCAGAACGCTCATGGATTCAATATCATCCGGGTTGATGTCCGAGATCGGGTTCGCATAATCCCTTGACCCGGTGATGGCCGATGCAGAGTTTCCTAATGCCTGTGTGTTATCCACCGGTACCCCATCGATAATGAACAATGGCTGGTTATTACCTGATATAGAGGTTTCACCGCGGATAATGATCCTTGATGAACCCATGTCACCCTGGCTGTTGGTTACCTGTACACCTGCAATTTTACCTGCAAGGGCGTTTACCAGGTTTACTTCGCGTGCTTCGGCGATATCCTTGGATTTTAGCTCCTGAACAGCGTAACCCAGCGACTTCTTTTCTTTCGGGATATTCAGTGCGGTAACAACCACTTCGCTCAGCGCGTTCTGCGATTCCTCAAGACTAATATTCAAAGTGGTAGTGCCAGCAATAACTTTGATTTCTCTTTCTGTGTAACCAATAGAGAATATCCTTAAGATATCATTCTCACTGGCGTTGATGCTGAATTTACCGTCACCGTTGGTCTGGGTGCCATTGCTGCTCCCTTTAACGGAGATGCTTACCCCCGGAATGGGCTGGCCGGATACTTTCTCGGTGATCACACCGGAGATTTTGACAGACTGCGCTGATGCGATCTGTATTGTAAAAAAGGATAAAATAATCCCCAGTACAAGCTTGTAAAGTTTGAACATATGATGAATTTATAGGTGTGTTTGCCCTCATCTGCATTTGCTTTCCCCTGAGTAGATAGCAGCTCCAGAAATGAACAGTTAATATTGAAAAATTGCTGAATTTTATTTGTCTCGGTGGCTGGTCGTTAGCTGCAACACATGTAATAATAACAACAGTAATGTTGTAGGCGCTGGACCAGAATAAAAGAATTGCTCGTTCTTGATTTGGTAATGTTTGGTTTCATTTGCTTTATTTATTTTGCAAATGTAATAATATTCTACTAAATCTATAGGCGATGTTTGTTTCGTTGCTTTTTCATGATAATTTCTTTGACTAGACACAGGATTGATATAGACTTTCTGCTCATATAATTTCCCGTTTTTCTACTAATAAATTTGTTAGAAATACATTTTTATGGATTTATAGTTGAATTATGGTTAATTATTTCAATTTTTTGAACTATATGTATGAAGCAACGCTTTATTATCGTCTGATTTTTACTGTTTTTAAGTAACTGATATAAAAAAAATAGATTTTACTAAAAAAATAAATATTACATGTGATTTAAAAGGAAAAAGCGCTTCATTTACACTTAATTGTGGATTATTGCACTATTAATTCTTTAAATTTTTGTCTCTTTTGTCCTAAAAAACATCTATTTGTAGAAAAAATTTGTCATTTAATTTATAAAAAATATATATTGCGGGACTATTAACTATAATTAAACCTAATTCAATGACAAAACAACTACTACTTTGTTTTGTCTTCCTGCTGTTTGCCATAGGAGCAAATGCACAAGACAAAACTGTCACGGGTAAAGTGACTTCAAAATCCGACGGACAACCGCTTCCGGGTGTTACTATTCGAGTTAAAGGCTTAAAACAGGGTACAATGTCAAATGCAGGCGGTCAATTTACACTGACTGTTCCGCAGGGCTCAACTGCAATCGATGTGTCTTTTATCGGTTACCTGATGCAAACCGTTACGATCCCTGCATCAAATGTGGTTAATGTTTCTTTAGCTGAAGATTCACAGCAACTGGAGCAGGTGGTGGTAACCGCTTTGGGAATTACAAGAAAAAAGAACGAACTGCCTTTTGCAGCCCAGGAATTAAAAGCCGAGGATATTACAAGAACAAGAGACATTAACCTTGTGAACTCACTGGGTGGTAAAGTTGCCGGTCTGGATATCAAAAGGAGTAATGCTATGGGGGGATCTACCAACGTGGTTATCCGTGGTTCAAAATCGATTACTCAGAATAATCAGGCATTATTTGTTATTGACGGAGTACCTGTGAGCAATGCAACTGCAAACACAGACAACCAAACAACGGGACGTGCCGGATATGATTACGGAAATGCGGCCTCAGACATCAATCCTGATGATGTAGCGTCTATGACTGTCCTTAAAGGTGCTGCGGCAACGGCCTTATATGGTTCAAGAGCAGCAAATGGTGTGATCATCATCACTACAAAAAAGGGAAGTAAAAACTCTACCAACATCACTGTAAACAGTGGTGTAACTTTTGGCAAAATCGATAAATCAACTTTCCCTACTTATCAGAAAGAATACGGACAGGGCTATAACTCTCCTGCAACAGATGGTACAGGAAATCCTGTTCCTACTGCCGGGTTCTGGTACAGAGACGTTTTTGGCAACGGAAAGGTAATGACTCCGCAGTTTAGCTCGGATGCTTCATACGGACCAAAATTTGATCCGAACCTGCTGGTTTACCAATGGTCCTCTTTAGATCCTTATTCTCCGAACTATCAGAAAGCTACTCCATGGGTGGCTGCTGCCAACGGCCCTGATACATTTTATGAAACTGCTGTAACCTCTAACCAGAGTATAAGTATTGACGGCGGCGGAGAGAAAGGTACTTTTAAAGTAGGCTATACCCGTAACGATGAGAAAGGGGTGTTGCCAAACAGCAAGATTACTAAAAACCTTTTCAACTTTGGCGGATCATATGAGATGGCCAAAAACCTGACGGTATCTGCTTCTGCAAACTATTCAAAAATTGATGGTTTAGGACGTTATGGTACAGGTTATAGTGGTTTAAATCCTAACCAGGGCTTCCGCCAGTGGTGGAATGTTGGCGCCGATATCCAGGAACTGGAAGAAGCCTATAACAGGTATAACAAAAATGTAAGCTGGAACTGGGGAGATGCTACAGGCACCAAACCAATCTATGCAGATAACCCTTATTTTAACCGCTACCAGAATGTAGCAAATGATACAAGAGATCACTTTTTTGGTAACACTGCTTTAAATTATAAAGTGAACGACTGGTTTGATGTGATCGGACGTGTATCTTATGATGGTACTTCAGATCTTCAGGAAGAGCACATCGCCATCGGATCTACAGCACTGGCTTCATATGCACGTACCAACGGAACGTTCTCAGAAACCAACTTTGACCTTTTGATGAACTTTAACAAGAACATCACCAAAGATATTTCTTTTAAAGGATTGCTGGGCGCCAACTTACGCCGTAGCAGACTGACGAATATCAATGCAAAAACTAACGGCGGACTTACCGTACCAGGATTATATTCTTTGTCTAATTCCGTAAGCCCTATTGAGGCCCCGGTGGAAAGATATGAAAGAAAAGCTGTTGATGGTTATTTTGCAAGTACTACATTAGGTTACAAAGACCTGGTATTTGTAGATGCAACGATCAGAAGGGATCAGTCTACTACACTGCCTACCAATAACAATGAGTTCTGGTACCCTTCAGTAGCAGGAAGTTTTGTGTTCTCCAATGTGCTGAAAGACCTGAAGTGGTTATCTTATGGTAAAGTAAGGTTAAACTATGCAGAGGTGGGTAATGACGCACCAAACTTAAGCGTATATGATACTTATACCAAACCAACAGCTTTTGGTTCAATTCCGATGTTCTCAGTTTCTGATACCAAAAACAACGGCGCACTAAAACCAGAGCGAACTAAAAGTATTGAGGCTGGTTTAGAAACGGCTTTCTTAAACAGCCGTTTAGGATTTGACGTAACACTTTATAAAACCAATACGGTTGATCAGATTACTCCGGTCTCTGTAACAACAGCTACTGGTTTCCTTAAGTTATATGTAAATGCGGGTGAGGTGCAGAATAAAGGGGTAGAGGTTTCGGCTTTCTTTATCCCCGTAAGAAGCAAAGACTTCTCATGGACACTGAACCTGAACTGGTCTAAAAACCAAAGTAAGGTACTTTCATTATATGCAGACGTACAAAATATCGAGCTGAATACAGCATCGTTATCAGGCGCTGTTACTTACAACGCGGCAATTGGTCAGCCTTATGGTGTGATCAAGGGAACCAACTATGTGTATAACAATGGTGAGAAAGTAGTCAATGCAAATGGTTACTATGCAGCAACAGCAAGTTCTGCAGAAATTATCGGTGATCCTAATGCCGACTGGATGGGTGGTATCGGTAACACTTTTAAATACAAAAATTTATCATTGAATTTCCTGATTGACATCCGCAAAGGTGGAGACCTGTGGTCACTTGACCAATGGTATGGTCAGGGAACTGGTTTATATCCAAATACAGCAGGCACCAATGACCTTGGCAATCCTGTAAGAAATTCACTGGCTACCGGCGGCGGTATCATCTTACCGGGCGTACTTTCTGACGGTACACCGAATACTAAACGTATCGACGTTTCAAATTCAGGTAGCTCTGCGTATGGATATCCAAACAACCCTCCGCGTGCATCAACGATCTATGATGCAGGATATGTTAAATTAAGAGAACTTGCCCTCAACTATTCATTGCCGCAAAAAGTTGTAAGTAAACTGCGCGCGTTCAAAGGAATTGACGTTTCATTAGTTGGACGTAACCTCTGGATCATTCACAAAAATGTGCCATTTGCAGATCCCGAAGACGGACTGGGTTCAGGTAACGTTCAGGGATACCAAAGTGGGTCTTATCCGGCTGTAAGAACTGTAGGGTTCAATGTTAGATTTAAATTATAAGCAATACCATGAAAAAACTATATACTGTTTTAATCGCAGCCGTGCTTTTGAGCTCTTGCGCGAAAAACCTGGAAGAATATAATATTGACCAGAAGAAGGCGACTACTGTTCCTGCTGCCACGCTGTTTACTGCTGCACAGAAAAGTTTTGCAGATGTCCTGACCAGCCCTAGTGTGAACACTAACGTTTTCCGTTTTTATGTACAGCACTGGACGACTACAGAGTACCTGGATGAACCGAGGTACAATCTGACCGCTAGAACATTGCCGCAGGCATTCTGGTCTGCCATTTACAAAGATGTATTGAGCGATCTGAGCGAATCCAGAAAGATCATTACGGCCGACGCACTCATGAATGCCGATGTAAAGGCTAACCAGCTTGCACAGATTGGCGTAATGGAAGTACTGGCCTGGTCTACCTTAGTGAACACATTTGGAAATATCCCTTATAAAGAATCTTTGGATATCTCTAATGTACAGCCAAAATATGATGATGCCGCTACGATTTACAGCGATCTGCTGCTGCGTTTGGATGCTGCCCTGGCAGGATTTAAACCTGCTGCTGCAGGTTTTGGTACTGCAGATTTATTGTACAGTTCAAAAGCTGCGCCTATTGCAAGCTGGATTAAATTTGGTAATGCATTGAAACTGAGAATGGGTTTAATCATAGCCGATAAAGATGCTGCAAAAGCAAAAACAATTATTGAAGCTGCAGCAACAAATGTATTTACTGATGCTACAGATAATGCACGTTTCCCTTACACCCTGTCTACTCCTAACAATAACCCGATTTCAACTGCAGCAAATAAGGCGCTGACTACCAGAACGGATTATATTGCTGCCCAGGCATTGGTCAACAAAATGAATACACTGGCAGATCCACGCCGTGCAGGTTTCTTTACTCAGGTTGGCGGAGCTTACATTGGTGGATATTACGGCTTCTCTAACTCTTATGCGAACTTCTCAACAATGTCTGCGAAAATATCGGCTTATGATTTCGAAGCATTACTGATGGACTATCCTGAAACAGAATTCGGACTGGCTGAAGCTGGCAGAAGAGGTTTTACTGTTCCCGGTACACCAGAACAGCATTACAACAATGCAGTAACGGCATCAATTGTTTACTGGGGCGGTACAACCGCACAGGCTGCAGCTTATCTGGCACAGCCTGCTGTGGCTTTCAGTACGGCGTCTACCAATTATAAAGAATCAATTGGTACCCAGAAATGGATTGCTTTATACAACCGCGGTTTTGAAAGCTGGACTGAATGGAGACGTTTAGATTTCCCGGTACTTGCACCTCCAAGTGCAGCTAATGCGCCTGCAGGACAAAGTGTGCCGGCTGGTTTATCTATTCCGGTACGTTTGATCTATCCTATCAATGAGCAAACATTGAACGGTGCCAAAAGAGCAGAGGCTGCAGCAGCGATCGGTGGTGATCTTGTAACCACTAAACTCTTCTGGGATGTCAACTAACGACCTGTAGGTCCGCTCTTAATGAGGAAGTAAAAGTCCCGGGAAATTCGTTTTCCGGGACTTTTTTGTTTGATAGGCCTTTGAATATGGCAGATCAGATATTTTCCGGATGACAGGCAACCATTTTTTGGTTTTATACGTGATGATAGGAGTATTTAAGCAAGCGATATGATTCCTGTCTCCATAGTGATTATTACAAAGAATGAAGCTGAAATGATAGCGGATTGTATCATTGCTTCGAAGCGTTTAACGGATGATATTATCATTATTGACAATGGGAGCACAGACGGGACCTGCGAAATTGCTGCTGCACAGGGATGCCGGGTTTACCAGAATAGCTGGAAGGGTTATGGTGCCAATAAAAATATAGGTATTGAACTGGCTAAACATGAATGGATATTCAGCATTGATGCTGATGAAGTTCCTGACCGGGAACTGATCCATTCATTGCAGGGCCTTCAGCTGGATGATCCCGCGGTTGTGTTTGACATCCGGTTCAAATCTTACTTCGGGAAAAAACTCATACAATATGGCAGCTGGGGCAGGGGGCACCATATCCGCCTGTTCAACAGGAAGCTGGTCAGGTGGTCTGAAAAAAAAGTCCATGAGGAGCTGATCCTGCCCAAAGAGATCAGAAAGAAGCGGCTCAAAGGGTATCTGCACCATTATTCTGTGAAAGATGTGCAGGAATGCAAAAAGAAAACGGTGTACTACGCAAGGCTGAGTGCCGAAAAATATTTCCAGGAAGGTAGGGAAGCGAGTTTTGTCAGTTTATTTATTTCTCCTGCTTTTGGCTTTTTTAAAGGTTATATCCTGCTTCTTGGTTTCCTTGATGGCAGGGAGGGCTGGGATATCTCCCGCTGTACCTTCAGGAATAAGTGGATGAAATACCATTGCCTTAATCGGATGAACCGGGGTCAGCGCAAAAAGACAGTTGCTGATGTGGGCCTTAAGGTTGAATACGAATACCTGAAAAGCCCATGAACAGGAAACTGGGGCGTAACCTTTCATTCAATGCCCTGCAGCTGATGCTGAACCAATTATGCGGACTGATTATCTTTTATGTTTTATCTGCGCACCTTGATAAAAACGCATTCGGACAGCTGAACCTTGCACTGGCAGTTCTGCTTGCGGTATTTAATATTTTGTCGCTGGGAATAGACCAGCTTATGATCAAAAGAATAGCTGCCGGTGAAGCTGCCGGGTCTGGACTGTCTTTGTACGTCTGTCATGTACTGATAGCAGGGCTTTCATTTTACGGGCTTTTGCTGCTATCCGGGTATTTCTTCCCGGAGACAGTAACGTATCAGCTCATTTTGCTCATAGGCATAGGAAAGCTGATGATCTTTTTTTCCACTCCTTTTAAACAGATCGCCAGTGGAATGGAGCGGTTTAAATTACTTGCCTGTATGTCTGTGGTGTCAAACATGGTCCGCTGTGTCTGTCTGCTGGTATTTGTACTCCTCCATCTGCTTTCCCTGAAGGTAATTGTCTGCATATGTATTGCCGGTGATGTCTGTGAGTTGCTGCTGTGTTTTTTTCTGTTCAGGCAATCCGTTAAGCTTCCACTGCTGATCAGATGGGACCGGCTTGCCTATGTACAACTGCTGCGCGAAGCATTGCCACAGGCTGGTGTGGTGGTGATTACGTCTGCGCTCGCGCGTTTTGACTGGATCTTTATCGGCTTTATGCTATCCGCAGTAAAGCTGGCAGAATACAGTTTTGCATACAAGGTTTTTGAGATTGCTACTTTCCCCCTGCTGGCTATCGCCCCCCTGCTGATCCCCCTGTTTACCCGGTTGTTGCAGCAGGAACCCATTAACGGAGCAAAGCTGAGATTTCTGCTGAAGTTAGAAATTGGCATAGCCTTATTGATTGCCTTGCTGCTTAATATTTGCTGGGTTCCGCTGGTAGATATGCTTACCTCAGACAAATATGGAAGCGTGAATCAGCAAACCATATTTATTCTGAGCCTGGTTATGCCGTTGTTATATGTCAATAATTTTTTATGGACAATCAGTTTTGTGCAAGGGAGGCTAAAGATGATCCTCAGGTCATTTTTGCTCACATTACTGGTCAATATCGCTGGCGATATAGTACTGATACCGCTCTACCACAATGAGGGGGCTGCTGCCGCCTTCCTATTGGCTACGCTCACACAAACTATTTTTTACATAAAGAACAATACCATTCAAGAACTCCGCTTTGGATGGCAACCATTTGGACAGCCAGTCCGTAATCATGATGGTCTGAAAAAAAAATGAACATCAACGGAACTATTTCAAAGCTGAAAGAAGGTGTGGACTGGAAAATTTTCCTGTTCCTGCTGCTCTTTCTGAATGTTAAACTGGCAATCAAAATTCCGGCAATTGCCCTGATCTATTTGTGGCAGTTTAATTTTCAGTTTGGGTTAAAATTCAGCAATTCCAGGCTCCCCCTTTTTTATCCTCTGATCATGATCACAGGAATTATTGCTGCCCTGAGCACGGGCAGTTACCTGCAGCATCATTACCTGTATGTACTGGCTACCGGAACAGGCTTCTGGTGTTTAAGCTTACTGGCTTTACATCAGCTGAAATTAGCTGTTGAGCGCAATGATCCTATTGTACTGCACCGTACCATTTGCTTGTTTTTTCTGCTGAATGCGCTGGTTTCTTTGCTCAACCTCGCATTGATTGTACTGGATACGCATGCACTTAACCCCTATACCTATCAGGGGCAGTATCAAAAGTATTTTATGAATACCGGTGATTATATCAAGGGATTAACTTTTGATACCTCAACTACCAATGCCATCCTGAATGCTTTTGGGGTGATTTACTTTCTGATAAGGGGAAACACGCTGCTATTGCTGCTTTGTATGGCTGTGCTGCTGTTAACGGCAAGCAATTTTATCAACCTTGCGCTGTTTGCTATACTCGGATTCCTTTTTATCTTCAGGAGCAGCAGGAACCAGAAGAGCCTGATTGTGGTTTGCCTGGTATTTTTCGTCGTATTTATTGCTAAAGTATCTCCGCAAAACCAGAAGATGGTGCTGGACAGTACGCGAAGCAGGCTTCATCTGAAAAACCCCGAACCCGCTGCTGAGCTGCCCCCACTGCGGATTACAGAACGCCCGGACAGCACACTGAATTTTGAGGAGAAGAGAGAGAAGACTGCTACGCTTTATCTTGACCAGGCATACCGCGCAAATGAGCAATTTTACAGGAGAAGGGATCAAATCCGGCAAAAAGATATTTTGCAGCCTGACATGACTGTACCGCTGAATGATGCCGGAAGGGTGATGTTGCCTAAAGCGGATATCCATTCATCGTCTTTTCAGCACCTCAACACGACTCCGCCAGAGCAAAGGCAGTTGCCCGTGTTTATTCAGGCCCATCAAAGGGAGCTGCCGATTTCCGGACAACCCTACCAGTGGTCGCGCGTCCCCGGTAAGGTAACAGGCTGGTTTCAGACAGTCCGTTTCTTTGCACATCATCCTTTAACCCTTATTGCAGGCTGCGGGCCGGGTAATTTTTCTTCGAAACTTGCCTTCAGGGCGAGTAACCTGGGCTTTTCCGGTGGCTATCCGGCAAGGTATGTTTACATCAGCAGGGATTTCCTGGTCAACCATCTCGACCTGTACCTTAATTTTTTCAGCAGACGGGCAGAATTTCACTCGCTCATTAACAGCCCTTTTTCTGTTTATGACCAGCTGATTGCTGAATATGGAGTGCTGGGCCTCCTTGCTTTTATCCTCTTTTACGCAGGTTTTTTTGCGAAACACTGGAGGAGGCTGACCTATGGCCTGCCACTGCTGGTGTTCACCTTCATAGTTTTATCGGTCGATTACTGGTTTGAGCAATTGTCAGTGATCGTATTTTTTGAATTGCTTCTCTTACTCGATATCAAAGAATCAGCTGTAAAACTGTCTAATTATGGATACTAACCAGCCAAAAATAACCGTGTTAATGCCAGTCTATAATGCTGAAAAGTATGTAGGTGAAGCCATTGCTTCTGTATTGAAACAATCATTCAGGGATTTTGAGCTGTTGATTATCAATGACGGGTCAACCGATCGTACGCCTAACATCATAGCGTCATTTGAAGACCCGAGGGTCGTGCTGGTACAGCAGGAAAACAGGGGGATTGCTGCTGCCCTCAATGCCGGGCTGGCACTGTCCCGCGCAGCTTATATCGCCAGGTTTGATGCCGATGACATCTGCTATCCCGACAGGCTCAGGATACAGTATGATTTTATGACCGCCTGGCCTGAATATCAGATCCTGGGCTCTGCAGCGGATTATATGGATGCAAACGGGCATTATATTTTTACCCAGCATCCTGCAGCCCATCTGAATGAGGAGATACAGGCATTACAATACAGGGTTTGCCCTTTTATCCATTCGAGCGTATTTTATAAAAAGGAGCTGATCCTAAGTAAGGGGGGGTATAATGAGCATGCCTATACTTTTGAAGATCATTTTTTATGGGTAAACATGCTGGCCGATACCAAAGCCTGCAATTTGTCTCAATCGCTGATTAAGGTAAGGCTAAACCCCGAATCGATTACCATCGATGAGAAGTGGCGTACCAGAGAGTTCCGCGAAATCAAGTATAAAACCCTCCTTAAGCGTAGTATAACTGCAGAAGATGGGTTTGCACTGCAGGCCATTGCTGAGCAGCAATATTCACCCAGAATAAAGGAGGGGGCTTATTATGCGCTCTGCTGTAAAAAATTCCTGGTGAACAATTACCAGCCTGAAAAGGCGCGCTGGCATGTCATCAGAGCAATCACTGCACATCCTTTCCGGATAGACAATTACCTGCTGTATGCCATCAGCTATTTCCCTGAAAAATTCATCAACTGGTTTTATCAATTATGAAGGTTGCCATTATAGCGAGATCGACATTTTATGCTGTTCCCGGCGGGGATACCGTACAAGCACTGCAAACTGCTAGGGAATTGATCAGTTTAGGAGTAGATACCGAGGTGAAACTGGCGAATGAGGATATTGTGTACGACCGCTATGACCTGCTGCATTTCTTCAATATCATCCGCCCTGCGGATATTCTTTACCATAGCAGGAAAGCAGGTAAACCATTTGTAGTTTCAACTATCCTGTGTAATTATAGTGAATACGACAAATTCCACCGCAAAGGCCTGGCAGCTTTGTTCAGCTTTCTCTCTGCTGATCACCTGGAATATCTGAAAACTTTAGCCCGCTGGCTGATGGGCAAAGATCATTTGTCGGGCAAGTCTTATCTCTGGAAGGGGCAGCGCAGAAGCATCATAGAAATCTTAAACCGTGCGGTGATGATCCTGCCCAACTCAGAGTCTGAATATCAGCGGATAGTACAGGGTTACATGCAGCAGGTGAAATACCTGGTGGTGCCCAATGGGGCAGACCCCTTACTTTTTCAGTATGATCCTTCAATAAAGAAAGACCCTCAGCTGGTGTTATGCGTAGCCCGGATTGAAGGAATTAAGAATCAGCTCAACCTGATCAAAGCTTTAAACCACACGGAATTTAACCTGATCATCATCGGCTCAGCTGCACCCAACCAGACGGCATATTACCGCAAATGCCGCGAAATAGCAGCAGCGAACATCACGTTCATTGATCATATCCCACAGGCCGAACTGCTGAACTACTACCGCAAGGCAAAAGTACATATCCTGCCCAGCTGGTTTGAAACCACCGGTTTGAGCTCTATCGAAGCGGCCTTAATGGGTTGCAGCATCGTAATTACCACTAAGGGCGACGCAAGAGAATATTTTAATGGCGATGCCTTCTACTGTGACCCAGGAGAGCCGGCCAGTATTCTTAAGGCAGTAGAAACAGCTTCATCCGCCGGGGTTAACCATTATTTGCGACAGCAAATCCTGGGTAATTATACCTGGAAACACGCAGCACAACAAACCAAGAGATCTTACCAACAGGCGGTGGTTCATAAAGTAAAGTAAGCAGATGAAATTAAAGATAGCAATATTAGGAACCCGGGGCATCCCGAATTATTATGGCGGTTTTGAACATATTTCGGAGTATGTATCCGCCGGACTGGTGAAAAGAGGGCATGAAGTAACTGTATATAACTCGCACAATCACCCATATACCAAGAGCAGCTGGAACGATGTGGAAATCAGGCATTGTTATGATCCGGAATACCTGATCGGGACGGCCGGGCAGTTTGTATATGACCTGAACTGCATCATGGATGCCCGCAAAAGAAATTATGATGTGATCATGCTGATGGGCTATACCAGCAGCTCTGTCTGGGGAAACCTGTATCCGCAGAAAAGCGCTATCGTTACCAATATGGACGGACTGGAATGGAAGAGGTCTAAATATTCAAAACCTGTACAGGCTTTTCTGAAGTATGCCGAGAAATTAGCTGTAAAACACAGCCAATATTATGTAGCAGATTCTATGGTGATCCAGACTTATCTCCAGGATAAGTACAAAATTGAGAGTAAGTATATCCCTTATGGTGCCGACTTGTTTTCAGAACTGGAACGGGAACAGTTTGAGCGATCGGAAATATTGAAGGAAGACTATTTCCTGCTGATGGCGAGGATGGAACCTGAAAATAACATAGAAACGATTTTGGAGGGCTTTAACCAGAGCAGCTCTGTCCGTAACTTTAAAGTACTGGGCGATACAGGCAACAGGTTTGGTAAATATATCACCCATAAATTTAAAAATGACGACCGCATCCAGTTTAAAGGGTCGGTTTTCGATAATACTAAAGTCCGCGCCATGCAAAATAACTCCTATCTGTATTTCCACGGGCATAGTGTAGGCGGTACCAATCCTTCGCTCTTAGAGGCTATGGCCAGCGAGGCATTGATCGCTGCGCACAACAACCCCTTTAATAAATCGGTCTTACATGCGGATGCCTTTTATTTTTCCAACGCAAATGAAGTAAGGGATATCGTAGAAACGGTGCAGCGCATGGAAATTGAAAAAACGATGGTCAATAATAACCTGCACAAAATCAAAAATCAGTTTAACTGGGAAACTATTGTAGACCAGTATGAAGAGTTTTTAATGGATTGTTATTACAACTACAATTATGCCAGGTCTATTTACTATTAAGGATACGCTGGCAAATAAAATTGCCCTATTCCATTTGCTGCTGCTGATGGGCAGCCTCCCTTTTGACATGTTTTACAGTCACCTGATACTGATCAGCCTGATCATTCATACTGCGATCCAATTTAAAAAGACTGATTTTTTTAATGTCAGGAAAAAACCGGCAGTGCTGCACATTCTTTCTTCGGTTTTTCTGATTACAGTTTACAGTACTGCTTATGCTGCAGACCGGGCCTCAGCTTATAACGAATGGGGCAGGCAGATCCTGATTTTGCTGTTTCCACTGGTATTTTATTTGCTAAGGATAGATTTGAAAAAATACAGGAACTTTTTATTGATGGGTTTTTCCCTGGTCTGCACGGCTACAGTATGTTTCCTTTACCTGTACGCTGTTTTTACAATCAGGTTTTATGGTTTGCCATTACTATCCTTGTTTTCGCATGCCTTTGCCAACCATAATTTCTCGGCACCGGTTGATATTCATGCTACATTTTTTTCGATGCAGCTGGGCTTGTCGCTCATCTTCCTGCTTTCATTATTTCTTCAGGAGCAGCGGATGCGGTACAGGTTGCTGTTGCTGTTTTGTATGCTGGTGCTCTCTGCAGGGCTGATCCAGTTATCTTCAAAGTCGGTCTGCTGTTGTATGTTTCTGCTGATAAATCTGGGGCTGCCCTGGTTTTTGAATGGAAAGATAGCCATCAGGCAATATGTATTGGTAACGGCCACTGTTTCCCTGATCGCAGTAGGATTGATTTTCAGCCTGGGAACGCTGAGCACACTAAGGGAACGTTTTGTGGGGCAGCTGCGCAACGACCTGTCGCAGGCGCCGGCAGTAGAATTTGGCGATTCCCGTTTATCCCGCTGGAACATTGTGGCCGGGCTGATTGCGAGGTCACCTGTTACAGGCTACGGTGCAGGATCGGAAATACCCCTGCTGAGGGACAGCTTCTTTGAACATCAGTTGTACAGGTCTTTTTTAAGCAGGCTGAATGCCCATAACCAGTACCTGAGTTTTCTGTTAAAATCGGGTGTGATTGGTTTATTGATCTACCTTGCCACTTTACTTTTTGGCTTCCGTAAGGCTATTGCAGGCAGAGACCTTCTTTTCTTTGCCTTTGTATCGCTGATTGCTTTTGTATCGCTCTCTGAAAACCTGCTTGATGTTAATAAAGGCATTATCTTTTATGCATTCTTCTTCTCTTTCTTTATATTTTCTGCAGAAGACAAGCCTCAAATAATCTCCGGCTAAAGTAATCGTTTTATTTAAATGGACTGGCAACCAATTGTTTAATCAACCCGTTATTGAAGATGATAGGATACTAATGAAACAATTGCGCAATGCCCGAAATCAAAGAAAATATATTAGCTACGCTTGCTTATTTTGATCTGTTCAAATATCCGCTGACCAGCGTTGAAATCTATTCATTTCTCAAAAACAAGCATGCACAGAAGGACTTTGACCATGCCCTAACCCTATTATGTGTGCATGAAAGGGTGTACCGCTTTAATGAACTGTATTCGCTGAGCAATGATCAGTCCCTGACGATTCGGAGATATAAGGGCAATACAAAAGCGGCGGATTTAATAAAGATTGCAGGAAAGGTGGGCAGCTTTCTGATCCGGTTCCCCTACGTAAGGGGGGTAGCGGTTTCGGGTTCTCTGTCTAAGAATTATGCCGATGAAAATTCTGATATCGATCTTTTTATCATTACGGCGAAGAACAGGTTATGGATTGCCCGTACGCTGATGCATGCTTTTAAAAAGCTCACCTTCCTGGTGAACAGGCAGGATTATTTCTGTATGAATTACTATATAGATGAGCAGCAGCTGGAAATCATTGAAAAATCAACATACACAGCGATAGAGATCGTCACCCTGATCCCATTGAGGGGCAGCGGAATATTTGAGAAGTTTTGTGCGGCAAACACCTGGACGGAACAGTACCTGCCCAATAAGGTGATGGACCTTTCACCGGTACAGCCTGCACCTGATTCTTATTTTAAGGGACTCATGGAATCACTTTTTAATAATGCCGCAGGAGATGGTATTGATAATCTGCTGATGAGCATAACTGCAGGCAGATGGCTGAAGAAAACACAGAAGAATAAATTGAATGCAAAGGGCAAAACCATGGGACTGGATGTTAATAAGCACTATGCCAAACCTGATCCTAAAAACTTTCAGCAACCTTTACTTAAAGAGTACGACTATAAATTGAATTATTTTTTAACCAAAGAAATGATGTAGTAATCGCCAATAGATCTCCAGGGCCAGCGGCGGCTGAACTTTTCTTCTGTTTTTTTTAGAAAGCAATAGGCAGCGGGGTGTTTTTCTGCGAAGCCCTCTATATAAGAAGGCGGCACAAAGGTACATAGCCCTTCAACTGCCAAAACTTCAAACTCTTTTTTCAAGCTCCTGATGATGTATGCAGGATTGTAATACCAGCAGGTAAAATGGGTTCCTTCTACGTGTGCTGTTCGCCCTTTTTTGCTGCTGAACCTGCGGAAAGCCGTCCTGAACTTGCCCTTAAAAACCAGCAGTGTTTCCCACAAACAGAATTTGGGTAAAATCACCAGTGTAACTACTCCATCTGGTTTAAGTAAGGGCGAAAGAGAATGTAATACCGCTTTGAGATCTCCCGTACAGTTAAGGCCTGCGAAATTGGAAAAGATATGATCATAGGGGCCCTGGTTTTCCAGCTGCTGTAATGCGGTAAAGGAACAGCGCTCATTGCTGATCATCCTTCCCATTGCATGCAGTTCTACTTTCTTCATCAGCTGCTGCTGCATACCGGCAGAGATATCTGTTGCATGTACATGGTGTCTCATTTTTGCAAAGAATAGTGCATCTTCTCCCGTGCCGCTGTTTAACTCGAGTATAGTGCCAGACGCGCGTATATACTGAAGGACATGCTTTCTTACACGCTGTCGCTTATAGCTGACAATTGTATTTTCTGCGTAGACCTGATCAAAAACTTCGGATTGTTTGCTGAATGCTTCTTCAACAAATACTTCATTCTCTGCTTTCATGCTTTTTCCAGACGGTTTAATTTTAGCTTCTCAATAAATGTAGCCGGGGTATAATAAAACAGGGAGAGTGCCTTTTTTAAGTTTTTAGGATTGGCCTGCATGGGGTTTCTCATGAATTTCAGCAGGCTGTTTTTTGCCAGGTGCTGATGATAGTTTTTATGTACATACCTGTGCAGCTGTTTATAATACGAAGGCGGAAAGGTATTTTTAAATAGTAATGCCATTTCATCAGAATCTGTCCAGTTGGTTTTATACTTGAGCTCGGCCTTCACTTTCTCATAAAATTTTGTTCCCGGTAGCGGGTATGAAACAGAGATGCCGATCTCAAAAGGCAGCAGTGTATTGATCATTTTGATGGTAGAGCGGATATCTTCTTTATGCTCGCCGGGATAACCGAACTGTATAAAGAATGAGGGTTTGATACCCTGCTCTTTCATCAGCCGGGTGGCAGTATGGATCTGCGCAATGGTAATCCCTTTATCCATGGCATCAAGGATTTTCTGGGAACCGCTTTCTGCACCGATCCATACATTCTCACAGCCTGCTGCGGCCAGTGCCTTTACGGTAGGCTGATCAGCAAGGAGGTCTGCCCTTGACTGTATCTTAAACCTGATGCGGAGCTGATGAAGGTTCATCAGATTGGAGAACTCAGCGATCCACTCTGGCTTAAGGCCAAAGATATCATCGCTAAACCAGATATGGTCTGCCTGATAATTTTCTCTTAAATGACGGATCTCAGTAATTACATTTCCGGGGCTGCGTGAATTGTACCGGTTGCCATATATGGGCTTGGCGCACCAGTTGCATTTAAAAGGGCATCCGCGGGTGGTATTCATATTTAAGGAGAAATAGCCTGAATGCTCCATCCAGGTATCACGGTACTGTCCCATATCTACGAGGTCCCATGCCGGTAATGGCAAACTGTCCAGGTCTTTCAATACAGGCCTGCCCGTGGTTTTGATGATTTTATACCGCTCCTGATAGGCTAATCCGCGGATGGCGGCATAGTCAGTCTGGCCTGCCCTGATCTGTTCAACCAGTTCTAAAAGGGTATGTTCTGCCTCTCCGATAATAATAAAATCGGCACCTTCATTGATATACTCCTGATAGTGATCTGTTGCATCGGAGCTGGAAACGATGATGCTGCAGCCTGCGGCCTTTGCCAGTCTGATCATGGTAAAGGCGGCCTCGCGCATATTGGTGAGACACATTTTTGTCAGGTAATTAAAGCCGTCATCATAAACCACAAAAATATCAGGTTCTTCCTGCTGCAGCACCGGGATTACCTCCTGCGGATCTTGGCTGAACATGGTATCGAACAAGGCCACTTTGTATCCATTCTCCCGCATTAAAGCCGCAGCATATAAGGTGGCTAAAGGGGGATAAGGTTGTCCCATGGCCCATTGTTTAGGATCGAACCTGGAGAAGTATGAATGTGTAAAGAGTATGTTGTTCATGGGCTTCAGGATAGATTTGTTAAAGGTGACAGGTTGAGTGTACATACACATTTCTGGCAGGTACTGTTGGTTGACATGTCCAGGTTTTTGCGGAAAGCTGTTGCTTCCGAGCTGTTCAATATGGTATCTAAAGCTAGCTCGCGGATATTACCAATGGCCTCATGAAAAAAACATGGACGGACGTTTCCGTCGGCCTCAATCACGGCAGATACCCAGGGCGCATTGCATTTTTTAAAGGGAAAGGGGTTTAACCCGTAGAAGGCTGCGTAATACTGATAGATGTCCTGTATTCTGCTGGTTGATTCTGCGATAAATTGGCTGTTGAACCGCCCGGCATTATGGCTGATGAGATCGGTAATGGTTTGCTGCAGTTCCGGCAGCTGCAGTTCCGGGATCAGGATCTCATGCTGTTTGGGTTCTGTCCAGGCCATCTGGCGGTTAAAGGCATGGCTGCTCACATCGGCAGGCAGAAAGCTGATCTGATCAAGACCCATTTGTGCTGCCGCATTGATAATGCCCTGCCAGTTTCTGAAGTTGAGCTGATGGATGACTGTCCTGCCGGTAATTTTATAATGGGGATTGATACTCTTGAGGTATTCTACGCCTTCTTTTAATTTCTGGAATGCTCTTGGTATATTCCTGATGGCATCATGCAGTGCTTCATCGCCATCGAGTGAAACAATCAGGTCGTCTACCCAACGGAGCAGCTGTGTGGCATTGTTCTTTACAGACAGCCCGGTGGTTAAAAGGCTGATTTTGATCTTTTGCTGCTTCAGGATCTCACATAACCTGAAGAAATTGCTGTTGAGCAAGGCTTCTCCGCCAGACATGACCACCTGCTGTGTGCCGAACTTTTTTAAGGAAACCAGCAGATCGCTGATGTCTGCTTCCGTCAGCTGTTTCAGGTTTTTATTGTCCTTCCAGATATCACACATCACACAACGGCAATTACATGCGCTGTGAGGCATCAGGATCACAACCGGCAACGCAGAGATCACATGGCTGCGTAGTGTCCTGTAGCGCTGATAAGTGGAATATATGGATCGTGCTGGCATAATAAGAGTGGTTAGAAGCCTTGTATTTCTGGTTGTCTGTATTTCCAGATTTTTTGCAAAAGCTTGATTTCATAAGGATACCGGTAGAGGCTTGCCTTGTAGCGGAGTCCCGCGGCAAGGCTGATCAGTACTCTCTTAAGGCTGTTCAGCCGGATATCGGTTACTGTTGGATAGACCCCATTAAGTACGGTCTCGAAGTTCCTGATCTTATCGATCATTTGGGGACTGAGCCATGGCGTAAGCGGGTTCTTGCGCAGGTCGAAATTCTCCCAGGCAGGACTGATCCAGTCTTCCAGCGTTTGAGGGAAGCTGAACCCGCTTTCTATCACCTGTTTGTAGAGTTCTGAGCCTTCGGTGGGAACAGGACTGTAAGTGTATATGATGATCTCGGTTTTAGGATTGATGGCTTTTACCTGTTTGATGAAGTTGATCTCGAAGTCTATCTGCGCCTGTACCTGCTCTGGTGTAGGTGCCGGTGTTCCCAGTACAAATGAATACTCGGGAATGATATCAAATCGCTTTAGTCTTTCTGCAAATTCAAGGATCTGCTCACCTGTTTGTGTACCTCCTTTGTCCATTTGTTCAAGTATGGCATTGTTCCCGCTTTCGGCACCGAAGAAGATGATCTTGCATCCCGCTTCGCGGATGGCCGACAATGAGGAGTCTTTAAATTTACTCATGGTATCTATACGTGCCATTCCCCACCAGGTCATGTTTTCGTCTTTGATCAGCCGGGAGAATTCTACAGCCCTTTTTTCGGATACGAAGAAGTTGTTGTCATGAAACTCTATCGCATCGGCGCCCCATTTATCTTTGATATATTTTACGTCTTTATAAACCGTTTGAGCTGATTTTGCTTTCCAGCGGGCTTCATAAATGGGTACTACGGCACAGAAGGAGCAGGTAAAAGGACATCCGATACTGGAATGGTAAGCCATGGTCTTTTCGCCGAGGTAGGTTTTTCCGAGAAACTTAGGAATAGGGTAAAACCTATTCAGCTGATCATACGGCAGGGGGGGCAGTGAATCCTGATCGATCAGGTCTTCTTTTGCAGTTTTTAAGATCTTGCCATCAGCTGCTTTATAGATCAGGTTTTTGATAAATTCGTAGGGTTCATCAGCTTCCAGCGCGTCAATCAGGCGGGGGAAAGCATGGTCGCCGGGGCCATTGATAATGAAGTCAACATAGCCCGAATATAAAACGGATTCTGAATGGTTGGAGGGGAAGTATCCTCCCCATATCATTTTGGTATATGGAAATTTCTCTTTGATGGCTTTCGATGCAATGATCGCCTGCCTCAGCTGCGGGCCGGGCATGACGGTAAAACCCAGGTATCTGAACGCTCCGGTTTTCAGATAAGATTCAATCTTCGCCAGCGGTTCCCTTTCACAATTGCCGTCAACAATTACCCATTCATATTTTCCCTCTACAGCAGCGGCGATGTTTAAAATAGAATTTGGGATACGGTATTTCGCATTGGCACTCCTGGGGTTAAACAGCAATATTTTATTCATGGTATCTGGGATTTTGTTACCGGTAGCTCATGGTTCATCTACTTTACGTGAAGCAGAACGAGGGGGTTGCCTCTGAAGAGAAATAAACCGGGATACCGGCAGGCAACGATTAAGGGACTGAAACCGTATGTGTTAATAGTTGTCTTAAATCTTGTGACGTGATCAAAACCTTAAAAAAAATCATCGGCCAAAGCCTTCTCTTTGCGTATGCGCCCGCTGTAAAAGGATCGGAAGAGGCTTACGACC
>Ga0163161_10001068_pt1 | contig 20766 bp, 17 predicted proteins | sample S45metaG_FD_129847 | JGI IMG/M metagenome (GOLD analysis project Ga0163161, IMG submission 129847) | Switchgrass rhizosphere microbial communities from Kellogg Biological Station, Michigan, USA - S4-5 metaG | ecosystem: Host-associated > Plants > Roots > Rhizosphere > Soil | place: USA... | reverse complement strand
TTATGCAATCGGCAATGCATTGTGTGGTGGTACCGCGGAGTATGTGGCATTGATGCTCAAGTCGATGGGAATTGAAAGTTACTTCTTCTATTACGTAGCTGCATTGGTGTGCGTGACGTTCATAGCTTCGTTGTTAATGCCTGACTTGCGTAAGCATGGGTACTTGGATGGCACTGGAAGTGTTGAGGAGAATTTTTCGGGGTCGTCTGGATACAGTCGTAGCGCACATCCTTAAATGAGATTGACAGAGCAATTGATAACACTGCTTTGAACAATCAATTACTGAAAACAATTTGAGCTAACTACTGCGCTTTTACCACTGCCTCATGTACCACGCATACATGAGGTAGTGGTTTTTTATGTTTTGATGATCTGTTATCAACGATCGGCTTCTCGTAATGCTTAGTTCTATATCAGCTTTGCATGCTGCTTTGACAAGCAAGTTAACTAACGCACAAAGGGCGTCATATGGCCCAAGGTGTGTAAAAACGTTCATTACCTGATCGTCGTGGGTCATTGACGTTCGTTGGCTGAGCGATCGCACGGCCACTGCTCCCAGTCGCATCGGTCACGACCTGGAATACATAACGCTGTTTTTACAGCCTCTGGGATGGGCCAAAACCAGCCTTTTAATACCGACAGCGCCTTCATCAAACCGTTAGCACCAACGATTCGCATGACCCGCTTCATATTGTAGGCGAGCACATTCAAACTCATCGCCATACTCACCCCGGCCAGCTTTCGCGTCAGGTGGAGCCTTGCCCCCATCCACTGTTTGAGCGTCCCGAAAGGCTGCTCAACTGTCCGTTTTCGGAATCGCATCATCTCTGGTGCTTTTCTCCGCCGAAGCTGCATCTCTTCCAATACGGCTTCTGATGTCCGACCAGAGCTGAGTAGGGCACAGCATTCCGGAGTGGAAACGGCTAACAAGGGTTTTGACACACTCTGGGCCGATTGCGGTCTGTCGTTGGAACTCCCAACAGATTTATATCTGCCTCAATTGCAATAACTAGCAGTTCCATTAGTTACTCAGCGCGACTCATTTGCGGGTTTGCACTGCGCACGCCATCGCAAATTTTTCCCACACGTCCAGTGCCATCCAGATACCTATGCTTACGCAAATCAGGTATTAACATCGAAGCAATGAACGTCACACACCGCCGCCACGTAGTAGAAGAACTAGTACAACGAACACCTTATCGTGATCGCCACTGTTAAAATCACGGCTCGCTTATGCTTTAACAACGCGCGAATAGACCCGGCTTCCTTATTCCCCGTTTCTTTTGCTGAAGCCGTTTCGGCCATCGACCGACGTAGAAAGACAACCACGATGGCGCTAATCGCACCGATAAAAAACCGAATTTTACCGACTCTGGCCTTTAAGTCTTCCGGTAGCAATACGTGCTGAAGAATAGCGGCTGTCAGGCTTGATGTTCACCGGGCTATGGGAGCATCCACGCAGTAGGTTGCGTATCTGCTCGGTCAACTGATGCTTGTCGGTCAGACGCTCCATGATGCGCTCTACGATGGCCAGGCGAGCGCCCGCGACATTGCGCATTTCGGACAGCGCCTGCAGGGCGATGGCCGATTTATCCCGGCCAATGCAGGTCGAATCCTCGACTTGAGTCAGTCCGGAGCGGGCATCGACGGCCGCTTTTTGCAGGCCGCCTACGATCTGGCGGATCTGCTCGCTGGCCTCATTGGCGCGCCGAGCAAGGTGCCTTACTTCGTCGGCTACCACCGCAAAGCCGCGGCCTTGTTCGCCTGCTCTGGCCGCCTCGATGGCAGCATTGAGCGCCAGCAGGTTGGTCTGTTTGGCGATGTCCTGAATGCTGCCGACAATCGACCCGATGCGCAGCGACTGATCGCTGAGATCGTTGAAGACTTCATTGATGTGCACCATGTACTCGGCCAGCTCGCTGATCGATGTCGTGGACGTCTCGATACTCTCGGTACTCAGCACTAGGTTCTGCCCCGCACGACGTGCGAGAGTGTTGGCCTCCTGCATATCGGCCTCGCTCAACGCGATAGCTTCGGCCAGCTCGCTCAGGAGTGCCTGCAACTGGTCAAATGGTACGGTCACGGCAGGTGGGGGGAGGGCGATCGGGATCAGTGCAACGATCGGTTCAGGTGACGCCAGAGGAGAAATGAGCACCTCCTCCAGCCCCGTGCTTGGCACAGTCGCACGCTCGGGGTGTTGTTTGGGCGAAGGGCGCATGAACACCCCCGCACAACAAAGCAGAACGGTACTGGCTAACGTTTGGTGGAGCATATCGCTGCCTAAAAAAAGCAGCCCGATGGCTGCGAGCGAAGCCAACAACAAGGGAATTGTCAAGGTAGGGTCCTTCATGTGAATTCTCCAGTACGCGCCACGCCTTGGGTTGCGCAAGGCGCGGCGCAGTCTCTTAGAACAGGGCCAGGGTGTAGATAAGGATGAAACGTTGCTCGTTGACGTCAGAGCGGTAGTTGGAGCGTACGGCAGTGTTGCGGGAGATCATGCCGAGGTTTTTCAGCGGCCCGCTCTGGATGACATAGCCAATATCCAGGTCGCGCTCCCACTCTCGACCTTCGAAGTTGCCGGTGGTCGTCACGTTGTCACCTTTAGTGTAACGAACCATTGTCGTCAGGCCGGGCATACCGAGCGCTGCGAAATCGTAGTCATAGCGTGCCTGTCGGGAACGTTCGTCGACGGAGTCAAAGAAGTAGGTGTAAGACTCGTTGCTCAGGGGGCTGGAGTTGGCAAAAACCCGGGCGAATCCTTGATCGCCAAACATCGCCTGGTAGCCGAGTGAGAACGTATGCCCACCGAATTTGGCCGATAACCGTGTGTGGAACGCCTGGTTGTCCACTTCACCGATGAGTTGCTTGCCGTCTGCTTTGGAGTCGTAGTAGCCGATGAGGGTGCCCAGGGTCCAGTCACCCAGCGGCTCCTTGTGCTGGAAGCTGAAATAACGTTGGTTGTAGATGTCCTCTAGTTGGGCATACCAGGCACCCACGCTGGTGCGCTTGTTATTGAATGCATAATCGGCACCGGCGTAGTTGAAATGATCGCCGCTGGCTTGGAGCTTGGGTACCGAGCCGACAATGGCTTGTAGTTTTTCGTCGCCAGACTCATTACGTTGGCTGGTGGAGTTCAATTTTCCGGCCTGAAGTGTCAGGCCATCGATTTCATTGGATACCAGACTGACACCTTGGTACGACGGCGGCAGAAGGCGGATATCGCTGAAAGTCAGGACCGGCAGATTAGGCTGTAATTCGCCGATTTTCAGCTCGGTGTTAGACAGCTTGGCTTTCATTGCCATACCCACGCGACTGTAGTTGTCGGGTGCCCTGCCATCTTCCTGCACCGGCAGTAATCCACTTTTGGTGCGGTCCGGGCTGCTATCGAGTTTGAGACCAAGAAGGCCAATGGCATCCACGCCAAAACCCACGGTTCCAGGGGTATAACCAGACTTGACGTTGAGGATAAAGCCCTGGCCCCACTCCTCGGCCTTGGATTGTTTGTTCGGTCCCACGATATCGGCGAAATCACGGTTGAAGTAGTAGTTGCGCGCTTGCAGGGTGGCGGTGGAGCCCTCGATGAAGCCCTCGGCAGCCAGGGCCGAGGTGGACGCCGTGATGATGCCGTAGCCAATGGTCAGACTGAGAGCGTTTGTAGGGATATTCTTCACAGGGTCTTCTCATTTTTAGAGTTTCGGACGGGGATGAACGCGGCACAGCATCGAACGCAATCAATAGTTGGGCGCTGCTGGATGCATGCCTAACCTGACGATGCGGACGGGGTCAGACACCTAAGTAGCGTTGTGAAAGATCAGGCACGGCGGCTAGTTGTTCGGGGGAGCCCTGCCAGACTTGGCGGCCTTTCTCGATGATGTGATGACAATCGACCACCCGGGCCATCTCCCTGAGGTTCTTGTCGATGACGAGAATGGTTTCGCCTTCGGCCTTGAGCGTGGCCAGGCAGTGCCAGATGGTTTCGCGGATGATGGGGGCGAGCCCCTCGGTGGCCTCGTCGAGAATGAGCAGTTGCGGGTTGGTCATTAGCGCACGGCCTACCACAAGCATTTGCTGTTCGCCGCCTGACAGGGTTTTCGAGAGTTGATTCTGGCGCTCCTCCAGTCGTGGGAACAACGCGTAGATCCGCGCCAGGTCCCACTTGTTGGTCTTGCCGGCCTTGCCGGTGCTAGCGGTGGCCAACAGGTTCTCGCGCACACTGAGCGTGCCAAAGGCACGGCGGCCTTCCGGAACCAAGCCCAGGCCCGCCTGGGCGATGCGATATGGGTTGGCGCCGCGCATCTCCTTGCCGTGGATGCGAATGCTCCCGGCGTTGGGCTTGAGTAGGCCCATGATTGAATTGACCGTGGTTGTCTTGCCCATGCCGTTGCGACCAATCAGCGACACTACTTGACCTTGTTCGATCTTTAGGTGCATGTCGAAGAGCACCTGACTAAGGCCGTAACCGGCCTGCAACCCACTGACTTCAAGCATGCTCTTCTCCTAGGTAGGCGGCACGTACGTGCGCGTTGTTACGAATTTCATCGACGCTGCCGGTAAGGATGGTTTGGCCGTACACCAGCACGGTGATGCGATCGGCCAAGGCGAATACGGCATCCATGTCGTGCTCCACGAGCAGGATTGAGTAACGGCCCTTGAGTTCGTGCAGCAGGGTGGTCATGCGGGCCGACTCTTCGGCACCCATACCGGCCATGGGCTCATCGAGTAGCAGCACTTTGGCTTCTTGGGCCAGCGCCAGGGCAATTTCGAGTTGCCGCCGTTCGCCATGGGATAACGCGCTCACGCAGTGCTCGGCTCGTGAGCTCAGACCAACGCGTGCGAGATGACTTCGCGCAGGTTCGAGCAAGCGTTGGTCGCGGCTCAGGGGGCGCCACATGCCGAAGGTTTTGCCTTCTCGCGCAGCAATGGCCAGGGCGACATTCTCAAGCAGCGTGAAGTCGGGGTAGAGCTGGCTGACCTGAAAAGAGCGTGCCAGCCCCAGATGTGGGCGTTCATGGGCCGGGACATGGGTGATGTCTCGCCCACCCAGGAAAATATGCCCCTTGTCCGGTTGAATTTCCCCGGCTATCTGCGAGATCAGCGTCGACTTGCCCGCCCCGTTGGGGCCGATGATGGCGTGCAGCTCACCAGTCGCCAGTTCAAGTGTCGCGCCATTGGTAGCTTTAATGGCGCCGAAGGACTTCTCCAGACCTTGAATGAACAGTTGGGCGGTCATGGGTGCACCTCAACGGCAGCAATGGGTGTTTTCTTTGCAGCAGGTTTGCGCGAGATGAGTAACAGCCCATAGACCCCTCGCTTGCCGAAGAGGACAACCGCCAGGAGCATGGGGCCGAAAAACAGCAACCAGTGCTCGGTCCACAGGCTTAGTACCTGCTCCAGCCCCAAGTAGACGGCAGCACCTAGAACCGGCCCGAGCAGCGTGCCGACACCGCCTAAAATGACCATCGCCATCAGTTCGCCGGATTTGTGCCAGGACCCCATGTCAGGGCTGACGAACATGGCATAGTTGGCCCAGAGCACACCGGCCAGGCCAGCCCCGACACCGGCGATGACGAAGGCAGTGAGGCGATAGCGCAGTGGTTTGAGGCCCAGGCTCACGGTGCGCCGTTCGCTTTGCTTTAGGCCGCGCAGGACAAAGCCGAAGCGCGAGCCGACCAGCCGTCGACAGAACAGCAGCCAAGCCACCAGCAGCCCCAAACACAGGTAGTAGAAATGCAGGGGGTTGTTCAAGTCGACGCCAGGCAGCGAATTGCGTTCCATCATCAGGATGCCATCGTCCCCCCCGTAGACTGACAACGAGCTGAGCACGAAATACAGCATCTGGCTGAACGCCAGGGTGATCATGATGAACTGCACACCGCTGGTGCGCAGCGATAGATAACCCATCACCAGGCCGAACAGCGCGCACACAAATAGCGCCAGCGGCCAGATCAGCAGTGCACTGTTACTGCCGCCCCAACCCAGCAGCGGCATCGCTTGCGAGGTATGAAAGGCAATGATGCCGACCACATAGCCACCCAGACCGAAGAACGCGGCGTGGCCGAAACTGACCATTGCTCCATATCCGATCAGTAGATCGAGGCTCGCGGCGGCCAGGCCATAGATCGCCAGGCGTGTGAACAAGCTGACCAGGAAAGGCTCCTTGAGTAGCGCGGCCAGCAATGGCAGCAAGGCGAAAAGCGCCAGGCAAGCCAGATCGACAATGATTCGACGGGACATGTTTCTCTCCTTCATGCGCGTGCCGGCAGCAGGCCGCGCGGGCGTACCAACAAAACCAGCGCCATGACGATGTAAGCGCTGGCCGAAATCAGCCCAGCACTGAGCGCGCTGCTGACTTCGGCCGGCAACAAATGGTCGAGCAACAAAGGCAGATAAGCTCGGCTCTGGCTGTCGACCATGCCAATCAGTAAGGCCCCCACCAGTGCGCCGCGTACCGAGCCGACGCCACCGACGACAATGACAACAAAGGTGGTGATCAAGACCTTCTCACCCATGCCGATCTCGACAGACAATAGGGGCGCCGCCATGAAGCCGGCCAGGCCACAGAGCATGCAGCCGAACACAAACACCAGCGTGTACAGGCGCGCGATATTGACGCCCAGGGCGCTGACCATTTCATGGTCGTCGGCGCCTGCGCGGATCAGCATCCCGAGGCGGGTATGGTTGATCAGCAACCACATGCCGATGGCTACAAGCAGGCCAGCAGCGATGAACAGCAGGCGACTGACCGGGTACATCAAGCCTGGAAAGACCTCGACGAAGGCGTTGTACCAGTCTGGCGTCGGCATCGCCGGAGGGCTGCGGCCGAACAGTAAGGTGATGAGCTCGTTGGTGAAGAACACCACGGCCAGTGTTGCAAGCACCTGGTCGAGGTGATCACGGTTGTAGAGGCGACGAATGATCCCGGTTTCGATCACCAGGCCATACAGTGCCGAACCTGCTATGGCGGCCAGGCCGCCGAGCCAGAAGGAGCCCGTGGCGATGGCCGTATAAGCCGCGCAGAAGGCACCGACCATATAGAAGGCGCCATGGGCCAGATTGATCACGCCCATGATGCCGAAGATCAGCGTCAGGCCGGAGGCGAGCAGAAAGAGCAGGGCACTGTATTGCAGCCCATTGAGAAGTTGTTCGAGTAGCATGACGAAGTTCCTGATAGATGCGCCTGCCGGGACGGACCCCGGCAGGTACATAGCCTTAGGGCAGGGTCACATGGCGCATTTGGCGGCGTAGCTGTCCACTTGCGCTTTGGCGATGGTCTTTACCAGCACCTCAACCAGCTTGCCCTGGGCGTCGGCTTCGACACGCAGGAGGTGCCAGTCGATCACCGCGTTCTGGTTGTTACCGAAGCGGAATTCGCCGCGTACGGAGTCGAACCGGGCAGCACGCAAAGCGGCCCGGAAGGCCTGAGGGTCTTTCAGGTTGCCATTGGTTGCCTTGAGGGCAGAGCCGATCAAGTGGGCGGTGTCATAGGCTTGGGCGGCGTAAACTGTCGGGGCGCGGTTGTACTTCTCGTTGAAGGCTTTGACGAACGCCTGGTTGACTGGGTTGTCCGACTGCGGATTCCAGCCGCTGACGATATTGACGCCTTCGGCCACTTTGCCGGTGGCACTGAGGATGCGTTCGTCCATGGAGAAGATGGGCACCAACATCGGGACGCTCTTGTTCAGACCCGAACTGCCATATTGCTTGGCGAAATTGATCCCGGCCCCACCTGGATGGAGCTGATAGATCGCGTCCGGAGCCTGGGAACGTATACGCGCTAGCTCCACGGAGAAGTCCAGCTGATTGAGCTTGGTATAGATCTCCGTGACGTGGCCCTTGAACGTTCGCTTGAAGCCGGCCAACGCATCGCGGCCAGCCTGATAGTTGGGGGCAAGGATGACCATATTTTTGTAACCGAGGTCATTGGCGGCCAGCCCTGCCATCTCGTGGGGAACGTCATTCTGGTAGGCCGCCGCGAAGTAGTGCGGCATGCATTGCTCGCCCGCCAGGTTGGACGGGCCTGGATTGTTGCTCAGGTAGAAACCATCGTTTTTTACCGCTGTATTGACCACAGCGGCCAGTACGTTGGAGAAAATCACCCCGGTGTACAGCGAGATGCCGTCCAAGCTCATGCGGTCGGCGATTTGCTTACCAGTGGCCGGTTGCAGGCCGTCGTCTTCCACAACTAGCTCAACTGGTACGCCGCCGAGGGTATTACCTTGCTGCTCCATCGCCAGGCGGAATGCATCGCGGGCATCCTCTCCGAGATAGCCGGCGGGTGTGGAAAGTGTGGTGATGAAACCGATGCGCACCGGATCCTGGGCCATGGCCGGGAGCGAAGAGGCTAGTGCGGCCCCAAGCAACGCAAGAGGGAACGTGTTTTTCATAATGCCGCCTTTGCTTGTGCTTTACCGTGAATTACGGCGTGCTGAATGTTATTTGTGGGCAGTCGAATTATTTGAGGCCGGGATTGTTAGAGTTATTGAGCGGTGTCGTAGTGGCTGGAATCGTTGCCTTGGGGCTGAACCCGACAGTCCGGCCGGATGTCGGGCCTGCTTTGCCTGGGAAGTGCTTCAGGTATTGCTTTCAGTGAACTTCTCGAAATACAGGTGCGCGTGGTCCAAGCCTTGCTCCTGCAGCCAGGTCTTGACCGATTCGACCATCGGCGGCGGACCGCAGATGTACATATCGAAGGGCGTTTCGCGCAGCTTGGCCGCGTCAAAGTGTTCTACGACATAGCCGCGCTTGCCGTCCCAAGCCTGGCCCTCGTCGCTAATCACCGGCGTGTAGGTAAAGCCCGGAATGCATTCGGAATATCCAGCAATACGTGAGGCCTCGCACAGGTCCGCCACCTGGCGCACGCCGTAGTACAAATGCACCGATTGACCACAGCCGCGCTCGGCGATTTCGTCGAGCATGCCGAGGAAAGCCGAAAGGCCGGTGCCGCCAGCCACGAGAATCAGCGGCTTCTCGATGTGGCGCATATAGAAGGCACCCAGTGGCGCTTCGAAGCGAATTTCATCGCCGACCCGGCAACGCTCGCGGATGTAATTGCTCATCACCCCGTCAGGTAGCAGGCGGATGAGAAACTGCAGGTGATTGGCGGTGTTCGGCCGATTGGCGAAGGAAAAGGAGCGCGTGGCCTCGGTGCCCGGTACCTGCAAGCGTGCGTACTGGCCCGGCAGGAAGTCCAGGTGCTGGCCGTCGGCGCCTGCGTCCACATGCAAAATCGCGGTGGTCGGCGAGACCTGTTGGACGGCCGTGACGACACCATGCTGATGAACCGGACCGGCATTGCTGCACAGGGTCGAGTCGAAGTCGAAGTAGAAGGATGCATCCGACTTGACCCGTGTCTGGCACGTCAGCACCTTGCGCTGTTGCAGGTCCTTGGCCGACAACGCTTCTTCATCCACGTAGTCCAGGCTGTAGTCACCCGATTCGCAACGACCCATGCAGGTGGCGCAGACACCTTCGCGGCAGTCCAGCGGAATGTTGATGCCATGGCGCAGTGCTGCGTCGAGGAGGATCTCGTTGCCCTGCACGGGAAAGAACAGCGTTTTGCCGTCGGCGAAACTGAAAGCGACCTTGTGACTCATGATCCGTACATCCAAAAATCAGAGGTGATAGAAATCGAGCACCGAGTTGATGGTGTCGTTGAGCAGGACCACGTGCTTGCGGGTGATCTTCCAGCTGTCGCCTACGGGCTGGAGGTGATAGGTGCAACGGCCGAAGAACTGCTCGGACATTGCCTGGCGGTGGTACAGCGTGTTCCAGTTGACCCGTACCTCCAATTCGCCCCCTTCGCGCTCTGCGATGCGCACGTTGCTGATCATGTGCAAGGTGCGAGGCATCGGGTTTGAAGCCGCCGACTTACCGGTGCGCAGGCGAAACACCCGGTCTTCAAGGCCAGACCGATTCGAGTAGTAAATCAGCGACATGCTGCGCTTGGGGTCGGTGGTGTACACATGCTCCGACTCCCATTGCGGTAGGTGAAATTCACTCTGCTCATCAAAGAGGGCGATGTAGGCGTCCCAATCCTGCTGATCGCACAGCTCGGATTTACGGTAAAGGAACTGCTCGACGGAATGTTGTAGTGCGCTCATTTCACACCTCCTTCAACTTCAGGGCTTTTTGTTCCAGGCCTTGCAGAAGAAAGCGCTGCCAGGAACCGTGCTGATTAATGTAGAGCCCCTCATGGGTGAACTCGGTGCCGGTCAATACCGGGTTGATGCCCAGAACCTCACTGTTGGGCGTGGGGCCTTCAACCCATTTTTCACTGCCGCGCGATACTTCGTTCCAGGGCTCGAGGCTGGCCTGGAATCCGCGCTGGGCTTCGCGAAACTCCACCAGGTCGTCGGGGGTTCCCATGCCTGAAACGTTGAAGAAATCCTCGAACTGGCGAATCCGGTTTTCCCGGTCCGCGTCGGACTCGCCCTTGACGCCGATGCATTGGCTGATGACTTCTGTCTTGTTCCAGGCCACCGGACGCACGATACGCAGCTGCGAGCTGATCTGATCCATGAAGAACAGGCTCGGGTAGATGTTGAGGTTGCGCAGGCGGTGCATCATCCACTCGGCTTGCTGCTGGCCGTATTCTTCAATCAGGCGCGGCATGACCGTGGCATAACCGGCGCGTACAGTCGGATTGGGCATGTCGCTGAACAGCAAGCTGTGGCCATTTTTGAAGGAGAACCAGCCGTCGTCGGTTTCTGTATCACCGGCGCCCAGTTTGCTGTAGTCCAGCGTGCTGGAGCCGCCGCCACTGGCAATATTGACTTGCTGGCGATGCTGCACCGTAGAGACGTAGTTGTAGTGCACGGTGCTGACGTGATAACCGTCCAGACCGTTTTCGTGTTGCAACTTCCAGTTGCCTTCGTAGCTATAGGTCGACTTGCCGGGGAGTATTTCCAACTCGCCAGTGGGAGACTGAGCGACCATCATGTCGAAGAACACTTTGGCATCGCCGAGGTAGTCTTCCAGTGAGTCGCTGCCGTTGACGTCCAGGCTGATGAAGACGAAGCCCTTGTAGCTCTCGATGCGTGCCTTCTTCAGGCCACGGGTGGCCTTGTCGAAACCTTCCGGATATTCGCCCGGTGCTTTGACCTTCACCAAGCGGCCGTCGCTCTTGTAGCACCATGCATGAAAAGGGCAGGTGAACGTGGACTGGTTGCCCTTGCCAACGCGGACCAGGGTGGTGCCACGGTGCTGGCAGGCGTTGATCAGTGCGTTGAGCCCGCTCTCGCCATCACGGGTGATGATCATCGGCTGGCGGCCGGCACGCATAGTCAGGAAGTCGTGCTTATTAGGGATCTCGCTTTCATGGCATGCATAGATCCAGTTTTTTTCGAAAATGAGTTCCATCTCGAGATCAAAGAGTTCGGGCACGGTGAACATATTCCGGGCAATACGGAAGACGCCTTCTACCGGACGAAAGTCCAAGCATCCGCTAACGAACTCTTTCCACTGTGCAATGCTTTTAGAATTATTCATGAACATGTACCTTTCACATCGAGCAAATCGGTAGGTTCATTAGAGAGAGTTACAGGCATTGAGGGCTATCCGGTTTTTTGCCAAATTCAGTCCGGAAAATTTGTGTGCCGTAGCCTGTTAAAAAAAGTTGTTCGATAGTGGTTCAGTGACATTCTGGTTATGTATATCCGAATATTCATTTGAATATATCCAGATAGTTGGCTTTGCTTTTATAACTAGCCAAATTTTCCAATTCGGTAACACATGCGTGACATGACTGGGTAGAGACGACCCAGTACTCGACGTCAGTAATGTTCAGACAATTAGGGGAGGCGTGTGCACTGGTTTGGTTCGTGCCTGTCAACAAGGCGGCAAAGATGGGAGGGCCGGCTCTGATTTGGGGCTGAGAGAGTACAGTGAGATAAAAGATGACGTATTCGCATTCGGGTAGTTAGCGCCCGACCATCCGGAAAAATGACGAATACTATCCATAAAATCAGCCAGGGGGTTTTTGGTAGAGGCCGTGGCACGATGCTTGCTGTTTTACAGCGCTAGATGTGCCGTTAGAGCACGCATACATTGCCTTGTTGAGTAGCTCCGTGATGAGTATAAAGCCTGAATCCTATTTTCGTGATTTCTGTGCCAACCGCGCTGATCTGGCTGGCGCGCGCTCCTGGATGTCGAATATCTGCGGGCCGCATCTGCTCACTGCAAGCAAGCCTGGCGCCATTCAGTTCCACCATATTGGCAATGTTCTCAAGTCGATGTCCACCACCCTTGGCTGCATTGAATACGGCACCGATGTCACAGTGGGGGTCGCCGACGTCGACAGCTTCAACAGTTACAGCCTAAGCCTGCCACTGACGGGAGAACAGGAATTCAGGAAGGGCGGCATACTGCTGCGCTCTGACTGTGATCACGGGGTGATCGTCTCCCCGAATGAGAGTCAGGAACTGAGTATCAGCGGCGATTGCCGTAAGTTGCAGGTGGTCATCACCCGCACGGCAATGCACAAGACGCTCGAAGACTTGTTGCAGCGAACTGTCGTTGAGCCGCTATGTTTCGATCCGTGCATGGATGCGGTCAATGGCGCCATCGCCTCTTGGTGGCGCATGGCACGACATTTCATCGAAGAAATGGAGCGCAGCGACCTGTACGGCCAGTTGCAGTTCAGTTGTGATCTGGAAAGCGCGCTGGTGAAGGGGCTAATCCTGGCTCAGCCGAGCAACTACTCGCAGGATCTGCGCGAGCGCCTAGGGCTCAAATTGCCGCATTATCTGGTCAAGGCCAAGGCGTTCATCCACGACAACGCACGTGAACAACTGCACTTGGAAGATATCGAAATGGTCGCCGGGGTTTCACGCTTCAAATTGTTCGAAGACTTCAAAAAGTACATCGGCATGTCGCCGATGGCCTACCTGAAGAAATTCCGTTTGACTGCCGTGCGACAAGAAATTCTCGAAGACCGCTCGGCACGCAATATCACGGTGATTGCGATGGGTTGGGGCTTCAGTCATCTCGGCCGTTTCTCGAGTGAATATCGAAAGCTTTTTAACGAGACTCCGAGCATGACCCTGCAACGACTTGCCGCCCGGAAAAATAACTCGTTCTGAGGTCGTTGCATTAATCACTCCATGCGGCAACTTATTGGCGAGTCCGCAAAATTCGGAAAAATCGTACGCTGAGGTTTGCTGGGACGAGGACACTAAAAAAGCCGGCGCCGACGTCAGTGTGGGAAGTAGGTGGTGGCCGTTGACAATGACGTCGGCGCCTATCTGCTCCTACAACTTCCGTAGCGGCCAGGCTTTCCCGTCTTCTAGCCTGGGTCAACTGGCTTTCCTGCCTCTCTTCGTGCCTGGATCGCGCGCTCCAAAGCCCGGCCATCCACTAGGTCGTTCGGAGCAGGTCGCGCAGAACCAGCGATACACTAGGTCAAAATGGGGCTCTTCCCCACTCGATAACTGCCCCAGCATGCTGTGTGATCCCCTGCCGTCCAATACAGAGATTTTGCCGCAGGGCGGACAGGGGAGTTACTTTTTCAGACGTTAACTGCCCGCCACTGAATGATCTTTTCCTCAGGCTGTGATGGGCTCGGATATAGTCCAGGCTTCGCTTAATCACACCGTAATAGCCAGCGCTCCTTACCGCAGTGGATACGGCCACATCGCGGCGGGTCGCTTGTGCATTTGTCAATAACGTTCGACTTCACGCTGCAATGCGGTTGTTACCATTTCCAGAAACGCACGCCCCGCCATACTCAGGCTGCGGCGTGATGAGTATTGCGCATACATGGAAACCGGCGGCGGTGACCAACCTGGGGTAATTACCCGCAGTAACCCCTGTTCTATCTGATTGTTGCAAAGCATTGCCGGCAGGCGGGCAACGCCTAAGCCCGCCACCACCGCCCGATGCAAGGTCAAAAGATTATCTGCACAAAACCTGATCGACATCCGAACATCGATGGACTGGTTGTCTGGCCCTATCAAAAGCCAGGTGGAGCTCGACTTCTCTCCGTCCCAACCTATAGCGGCTTTATCCGTTAGCATCAGTGGGGTATCAGGCCAGTCTGATGCAGCAAAACAATCGCTTCGAGCAACTAATAGGTGAGGGTAGTCGGCTAACTTGATCGCGACCATGTCAGAGTCGGGTAGTGAATCTAGACTAGGAAAAATGACCAGATCGTTAGGGGCGGACATTGGCTTGCCGAAGCCGTAAGTGGTATTTAATTCAACGCGAACACGCGGATACCGAAGGGCGAACTCTAGCGCAATATCGGTCACCAACGATTCTGCAAGGACGCTGGGACAAGCGATACGAAGTGGTCCTGACGGTTGGCTTGTGCGTTCGAGTGCGCTAAACATCGCGGCTCGTGTTTCGCTTCGGATCAATAATCCATGCTCATGCAGTCTCCACCCAAGCTCGGTGACCCGAAACCGTCGGGAGTTACGCTCGATCACACAACCGCTGAGTCGCTCCTCTAGTTGCATGATGCGTCGACTAAGTCGCGATTTTGGAATCCCCGTTTTTGCACTAGCCGCTGTAAAGCCGCCAGCTTCAATAACCTCTACCAACAACAACAATTCTTCAACAGTAGGAACCAAATCGCTCATCGAAACGCTCCCACCAGATTCGGATGCCCTAATTATGGCCTTAATAGGGCTTGCCACTTCAAGTATGACATTCACGCAACAACATCAGTCTACTTGACCTAGCGCGTCGGCCTGCACAACCTGCTTTCGGGCTGTCAGTAGCAGAAGCGCCATGATCAGTGCGGCGAGCGCGGCTGGAACGCCAGCGCTGAATAGCAACTGCTGTGGCTCAAAACCTGCACTGATCAGTAGCCCTCCGGCTGCCGGGCCGACGATAGAACCGATCCGCCCCCATGCTGCGGAGTAACCCACGCCTGTGGTTTGAGCTTGCACTTCATACATTCTGACCGCGATCGCTACTTGGCCCAGTGTTCCGGCTACAAGGCATGCGCCAATGGCTCCGATGGCAATCAATAACTCGCTTAGGCTGAAAGCTCTCAAGGCGGTCATCCCAACCAGCGCCACAGTTGCCATAGATGTCACCATGAGAATTTGACGAATACCAAATCGTGCAGCCAAAGGAATCAATAGCAGGGCACCAATAACGCCTCCGCCTCCAAGAGCGGCCACTCCCAACGCAGCATTTGCAACAGTAAACCCCAAGGTGGTCATTACGGTCGGCACCCAGAAGCAAAGCGCATAGAAAGTGGTGAAGGTGAATAGAGAAAACGACCAGAGCAGCATGGTTTGCAGGCGTTGAGGTTTTTTTAACAAACTCGCCACTCCGGCACTCGTGCTTAAGAGCACCTTATTACCTGTCTCGTGACCTGGTAGCACCCAAATTAGCAAGGGAACCAGTAGCGCAGGCAAGATACTGCCCAGCACGAAAAGGCTTTGCCATCCGAACCTCTCAATCAGTCCCCCCCCAACCAAACCGCCGATGGTGGCGCCCAGCGAAAGGCCAGCACCCACCGCCACACTGACTGCCTCTTTCCTTCCTGAGGGGCCATTCGCCACGGCTAGAGCAACTGCAGGAGGCAATACCGCGCCAAGTCCAATTCCGGTGATCAAGCGCCATGTCGCCAGGGTAAAGATTGAATGGGAGAGCAATGTAGCAATACTACCTAGCGCAAACCCGATCACGCTGATAACGATGACGGTCTTCTTACCATAGCGCTCACTTACACGACCACTCAGCAAGTAGCCGATTACCGCGCCCACGCTGGTAGCAATGAACACGGGGGAAAATGCCGAGACGGGCAAAGCCCATTCTTTGGAGAGCGCGGGCACCACAAAGGCGATCAGCGTGGTGTCAAAGCCATCAAGCAAGACGGCCAGAAAGGCGACCGTGACAACGGACCAGCGCACAGGATGGTTTTCTTGATTTTCATAAGCGAAAGGATGTGGCTGCATGAAATATCCAATATTGAGAACAGGGCAAGTCATTCCCTTACGCTGCAATGCGCTGCTGTCCGTCCGAGTGTCTATGTACCAGCGACTAATCCAGCGGGATCGCTCACGTTAGATGCTTCATATTTCCTGGTCTATCCGCCTTAATAGAACGTAGTGTTCCAAAATCAGGACGTTGGGGGTCTGGCGCAACGTAAAAAAATAATTGTCTTCTGTAGGAGAGATTACCAAGTGATCGTTTCATTCATGGAACGCTTAGTTTCGAAGATGGCGTTTTTTACCAAGTTAATCGGATAGCGGCTGATGCACGACGACCGTCTACTACGACCAAATATGTCGGAGGAAATTGTCATGTCATCAACCGAAACGAGTATTCCTGGTCCGCAGCACGACGCCGGTGAACTAGTTGCCATTCGCCTGAGCGGTATTCGTTACGCTCAAGCCGCACGTTTTCAACCCCCTGAGGCAATCGAACCTCCGGAGGATTTACTGTCGGCCACCGCCGGGCATTCAAGGATCCCCTGTCAGCTGCCTTCGCGTCTGGAACGCGTAATGAACGCACCGCGAGGCGATCTGCCCCAGACCGAAGATTGCCTTTTGCTGGACATCACTCTGCCTCCGGGCAATCTCGAAAACTGCCCAGTGATGGTTTGGTTTCATGGCGGCGGCTACGTCACCGGGGGCGGTGGGCTACCGTGGTATCGGGCCGAAAAGCTTTCGCAGGAGGGAGGCGTCATCGTTGTCAACGTGAGCTACCGCTTGGGGGTGTTTGGTTATTTGTTGCTGGACGGGGTTTGTGAAGGCAATCTGGGATTGCTCGATCAGATTGAGGCGGTGCGCTGGGTTAATCGCCATATCGCTAAGCTCGGTGGCGACCCGGAAAAGGTCACGCTGTTCGGGCAATCTGCTGGTGGGCAGTCCATTGCCTACTTGATGGCCATGGACAATATTCGCCCGCTGTTCGCTCACGCGATTTTGCAGAGTCCGCCTATGGGGGTGCACCAGGACGAAGCAGGTGCCAGAGCTTTCGGTGAGACATTCGCGGCAATGCTCGGCAAGGATCCACTCACGGCAAGCGTAGAAGAGCTGTTGGCCGCGCAAGCCCAGGCGTTGTCGGCTGCTAAATCCACGTTGGTCATCGGTCCCATTGTAGATTGCCACCCACTATCAGCATTGCCGGAACTACAAAAGGCATGGTCGTGTTGCCGTGTACCGACGTTGCTCGGTTGGACAGAGGACGAAGCGTTGCCGTTCCTTCCTTTGCCAGAGGGCGAAGGACTATCAACTGCACATTGCCAGATGCTGATGCGCCAGCAAGGAGAGCCTTTAGCTAACTCGCTCTTCATCGACGGCACGCGGCAATTGGCCTATACGCTCGCTGAGGCTGGTCAGCCGGTTTACCTCTACAGCTTTGCTTGGCAAGGACCCGAATCTCTTTGGGGCGCCTGTCATTGCATCGAACTGCCATTTTTGCTCGGCGATGAAAGTGCCTGGTCTACAGCCCCAATGCTTCAGGGGGCGGTATGGACTCAGCTTGAAAAGCAGGGTGAGGCCTTGCGTTCAATCTGGATTGAATTCGCACGAAACGCTTCAGCGCAGGAAGTCGAGGCATCAGTGTCGCGACCGTGGCGTCTTTGGAACGTAAGCCATTGCGCATGATAGCTAACGTTTGACGAGTAAACCCTTTAAGAAGCGCTCCTCACAAAGCGAAGGCTTCTTTCGATCGCTCGTTTGCCTTATGGCCGAGAGTTTGTAAAAAAAGCGTTCACTGGCGGTGCCTGCCGAGCGCAGGCTTTTAACTGCTGCACTTGAGATTTCGATTTAGGGCCATTACCTCGCCGATTTCTATAGCCCGATCGGGCGTCCGTCATTAATCCTGAGCGGATGATCGGCATGCTCATCGTGGGCTGTTGCTACGGCATTTGTCGCTGAAATTCTAAACGCCCGATGCGCTGCAACGGGCGTTTTGAGGCTGAATAGGTGTAAACCTATTTCAGGACTAGATATACGGTGGTCCAGGCTAAAAATTGCCTACCCGAGATTGGAATATGCACTTGGTGTAGGGGCTTAGAATTATTCAATTTTGGTTCTTGAGATACCCTTCGAACGAGTCCGGAATTGAGTCCATTGCGAGTCTCGTTTCCCGCTCCAGGATTGTAAGCGTTCAGCCAAGTCACCTTGCGTCATTCCGCCAGATATCAACTGATATGCAAGCAGTTTGTCATCGCCAGGTTGGAGCAGCATGATTAAGCTTTAAGGACTGGTAATTCAGCGGGATCTGGCCTGTGAGTGAACTATTGGGTGTACTGGCTGACTTTGTTTTCCAAGCGATTTGCTTCCCTATCGGCTGGCCTTTGATGAAGGCCCTTACCCTAGGGAAATACCCTGCTAAAGGCTCCTGGTTTTCAGAAAGCCCTTCAGCGCAATGGACGTCTGCGATTGGGCTAGCCGTTTTGGTCATTGCAATGATGGCAGCGATGAAGCAGTTCGTGCTTGCTTAGCGAATGGCTAAGCAGGAGGAGAAGACACTTGCATAGTTCGAGCAGGTATCCATTGATGCGGCAGTAACTGGCCGATGTCACTCGCCCGCTGCGTCGGCAGGCGATTCAAAACGTCCTTGAGATAAGCATACGGATCATGCCCGTTCATGCGCGCAGACTGGATCAAACTCATGATCGCCGCCGCCCGCTTTCCACTGCGTAGCGAGCCGGCAAACAACCAGTTAGAGCGCCCAAGTGCCCATGGGCGGATCTGATTTTCGACCTGATTGTTATCAATGGGCACAGCCCCATCGTCCAGGTAGCGCGTCAGCGCTACCCAGCGTTTCAGGCTGTAATCGAGGGCTTTGGCTGGGGCCGATCCGTTGGGCACCAGATCGCGCTGGGCCAACATCCAGTCATGCAGCGTGGTAATTATGGGCGCAGCCTTTTCCTGACGTATACGCCAACGATCTTCATCACTCATGTCTCGTGCCTGCCGTTCAACTTCGTACAAACCGCCAATCGAGTGCAGGGCTTGCTCGGCCAGCTGACTTTTGTTGGCCACGTGCAGATCGAAAAACTTGCGGCGGGCGTGGGCCATGCAGCCGATTTCGGTCATGCCTTTCTCGAAACCGGCTTTGTACCTAGCGAAGTCGTCGCACACCAGCTTGCCGCTCCATGAACCGAGAAAGTTGCGCGCATGCTCGCCCGCACGGCTTGGACTGAAGTCGTACACCACGGCCTTCAGCGCCGAAAATGGTGTCGTGCTGTAGGCCCAGACGTAGGCTCGGTGAGTTTTCTTCTCGCCGGGCGCGAGCATCTGAACCGGGGTCTCATCGGCGTGGATGACGCTCTCGGTCAGCACGGCATCGCGCAGCGCATCAACTATCGGCTGGAGTTGCACACCAGTTTGTCCAACCCACTGTGCCAGTGTCGAGCGTGCAATCGGCAGACCGGCCCGACCAAAAATCTTCTCCTGCCGGTACAGCGGCAAGTGGTCGGCAAACTTCGCCACCATCACATGCGCCAACAGGCCTGCGGTCGGGATGCCCTTGTCGATAACCTGAGCCGGCACCGGTGTCTGGATCAGTGCTTCGCACTGCCGGCAGGCCCACTTCCCACGTATGTGCTGCTCGACCGTGAACACGCCCGGCGTGTAATCGAGCTTCTCGCTGATGTCTTCGCCGACGCGCTGAAGCTGGCAGCCACACGCGCACTGCGTGCTCTCGGGGTCGTGACGGATCACCGTGCGTGGAAACTGCGTCGGCAACGGCGCACGTTTGGGTTGTTGACGTGGTTCGGCCGGTGCAGCCGACGGATTGACCGCCTTCAACTCAGCTTCGATGGCTGCGATATCAATGTCGAGCAGATCGTCGAGCAAGCTGCCTTGGTCAGGGCTCAGTTGCTCGCTGCGCTTGGCGAATTTGTGCCGTTTGAGCACTGCGATTTCATAGGTGAGCTGTTCGTTGACTGTTTCGATCCGATGGATCTTCTTGCCCATCGTGTCGACCTGCGATAGCAACTGCGCAGCGAATGCACGCAGTTGATCCGGAGTCATTTGATCGAGGTTGGGCGTCGAAGTCATGCCTTGGATTTTACCAAAGCAGATCGCCTGCGGCAGCAGGCCCAGGCGTTACAGCCTTTTAAAGGATAGTGATCGCGCCGCCGGCTCCAACGCGTTGCCAAGGCAGGCCGAGTACCAAAGCCTGAAGCTGCTCGATATCCAGCTCCACCTCGCAACCTTGTCGTATGCCTGGCCAGTGAAACTTGCCCTGGTTCAACCGGCGTGCCGCCAGCCAAACGCCGATCCCATCGCGTACCAGCACTTTCATGCGATTAGCCCGGCGATTGGCAAACAGATAAGCGCAGTGCGGCTTCGCCGCACCGAACACCGCAATCACCCTGGCCAGCGCAGTTTCAGTACCGGCGCGCATGTCCATGGGCTCGGTGGCGAGCCAGATGGCGTCAATGCGGATCATTGGGTGAGTCCGCGGACAAACCGAGCACATCCTTCGGGATCGGAAGTTGGCCATTTGACTGTGAGCGTTTGCTCGCCAAGCGGCAGCTCGATAGTCGCGACGCTTCTTCCTGCCGTTTGGGGCTGGCTCTTAACGGGACAAAAGCCGGCAACACCACTGGCGGCTGGTCTCGATAAAGCGGCAGCCACTTGCGGATTACGTTGGCGTTGATGCCGTGACTGATGGCGACGCTGGATAGTGTCGCCCCCGGTTGCAGGCACTCCTGAACAACCTGGGCCTTGAAGGGTTTTGGATAAGAGCTTCGTTGGCGCATGGAAATCCTGACGTTAAGGGCTATCGCGTCCACTTAAAAATACGCGGACACCATCGCCCTTAATGCTGAAATTCGGAAGGTGACTTGGC
>Ga0163161_10001067_pt1 | contig 20771 bp, 20 predicted proteins | sample S45metaG_FD_129847 | JGI IMG/M metagenome (GOLD analysis project Ga0163161, IMG submission 129847) | Switchgrass rhizosphere microbial communities from Kellogg Biological Station, Michigan, USA - S4-5 metaG | ecosystem: Host-associated > Plants > Roots > Rhizosphere > Soil | place: USA... | reverse complement strand
CTGGTATTGCAGAATCCTGCTGATCCTGATAGTTTTGCCTTAGTTAATTTTTATTCAGAAACCTATCCGTAATTACACAACACTATGAAAAATTTAAAATTAAAGACAAACTGGCTGAAGATGGTCGCACTGCCATGCCTGATGATGGTATTGTTATTGGCTTCTTGCGGCAAAGACGATGATAACGATCCGCAAACAGGTAGTTCTTATCCGAGGGACGTCAATGTGGAGTACCGCGTAACTTCCAGCACAGGCCTTGCAAAGGGTGATGTCCTATATGCCAATGAAACTGGTGGAAATACCACACTAGACAACGTGTCTTTGCCTTACTCTGTAAAGTTCAAAAAGAATGCGAAACAAATGGATAATCTGGCTATAAGTTTCTCCGCTATCGGTAGTGGTGATGCCAAAGCAGAGATTTTGGTGGATAATAAAGTCGTTGAAACCAAAACGTTCTCCGGAACATCCGTGATTACCGGAACAGCAGTATATCTCTTCCAGTAAAAAAGAATCACCTGTGTAGTTCCGGAAGTTTAGAACTGCACAGGTTGACTATAAAGATCAGCTTCCCGCTTCCACCCTATCCCCATGGGATTTTGGTTCAGAGATCACCAAAAATTCCAATGCGACTGCCCCCGGATTTGCAATACAATGATTCCTGCCCTTCTGCACATGAATACTCTCCCCGGGATTCAGCAGGAAAATTTCTCCTTCAATATCAAAACTGGCAGTACCCGATAAAACATAAAATAACTGCTGTGACCTGATGTGGTAGTGACGCGTTTCTGAACTGCCTGCCGGCATCCTCTCCTGTATCACACTCAAACTATCAGCTTTCAGCAGATGCCAGCCATCACAGTTACTGCCCCACTGATAATGCTCCGTATTTTCTATCGATTTTATCATGCTCCAAATATTCTGGTCAAATATTGTCAAAACATATCTATAAATTAAATTACACCTGCTATTGTACGCTAAATGATTATTATTTAATTTGTTATCATCTAATTAACTCCGCTCTCACATGAAAACTATCAGACTAATTCTCATTTCCCTGCTGCTATCAGTTTCATTGACAAACTGCAAAATCACACCTTCAGCTGAAGATCAGCAGTTGGAAACAGCAGACAGGCAATTAAACGCCAATCTGAAAATGTACTCCTCCACATGGGACGAAATTATTAACAAAAGGAAAATAAACCTGATCAATGACACCAATTTTGACCAAAACATCACCCTGATCACAAGTCCCAAGAACGTTATTGGCATCGAAGCCTTCAAAGCCTACTACCAGAATTATCTTACCGGCTTTTCAAATGTAAAATTTACAATTACAGACATATTTGGCCAGGGTGATAAGATCGTAAAACACTGGAACTTTAAAGGCAAGCATACAGGCGAGTTTTTTGGTATTCCGCCAACAGGAAAAGATGTGAATATTGACGGCGTAACGCTGGTAAAAATGAAAGACGGCAAAATCGCACAGGAACAGGACCTCGTTGATAACCTGGAGTTCATGCAGCAGCTGGGCATAATTGCAAGGTAGGGGAATCCTCCTGTTGTGTACGCCATCACCTGAACTTCCTGTCAGATCACAACATTTTTACGCAAAAAAATAAGGGCCCAAAAATATCACAATTCTTAATTATATTCGTTTTAACGAGCATAAAGACACATTTTTAACAACTTTTAGTTGTATTGCCCGTAAAATGACAACTGCAATTCAGTAATTTCGTAATATTAACATCCGTTAGTTTAAGGGCTGAAACTAAAAAGCCGCAGCAGACAGTGGAAAGTGTACATTGCCTCTCAATTATTAAGGATAAAATATTATATTTAGTTAATGCAGCAATTGAATCGTGTAGCCTCCAACCGGGGCAAGGTAGACCATGATAGAATCCCAAAACAACCCAGTAAAACAGTATCTTACTGGAATGTAGGCTATTTATTGCATTTTTCAGTAATCATATTCGTACTGGAATCATGGTTCTACTGGACAAAATTCAGGGACGCCTATATCGATGAAGCCCTCTTCTTTATCGTCTTCTGGTTTGGATGTGTATTATTTGCCTTTACACATATTTTTCTCGTTGTAATGGATGCCTGGTCCCGCTTCCAGAACTATAAAAGAATAAAAGACAACCTGTACATGCATGGCTTTAGCCCTAAACTGGCCAACCCTTATACAGGATCAAAATGTCAGCGCACGGCTTTTATGGTTGCGGCAAAAGAGTTGGGCATGGAAAAAGAAGTTTCCAGCTATTACCACAGGATCGGTATCAGATGGTACCATTTCATCCCTAAATTTATGATTCAGGACCCGCTGTTCCTTTTCAGAAAATCCTTTGTTTCCCGTACTTTTCTGGAGAAATACTATAAGCCCCGCTTCAACTTCCGCGAACAGGATGTAAATTATAAAATAGCTGAATAATGCTTACAGGAACAAATTTAAGTAAAAGCTACTCTTCCGGAAAAGCACTCGATAACGTATCAATTCATATTCCCCCCGGACAAATATGTGGCCTGCTGGGAAGAAACGGTGCAGGAAAAACTACCCTCTTCAAAATCTTATGCGGACTCGTAAAACCCGATCAGGGGCAGGTGATCATCAACTCCAAACGCTCCAAACCCGTAGGAGGGATTATTGAACGGCCGGGACTTTACAACTTCCTCAATGCGTACGACAATATCAGGATCTTCGCAGGTATCCAGGGCGCTCCTACCAACAAACATGCTATTGAACAAACTTTACTCAAAGTAGGATTGCCGCTGGATCGTAAAGACCCCGTAAGGAATTTCTCCCTGGGGATGAAACAACGCCTGGGAATTGCCATTGCACTGATCAATGACCCTGAATGCCTCGTGCTGGATGAGCCATTTTCAGGTCTCGACCCTATAGGAGTAGCCTCTTTAATCAGCCTGATCAGGAAACTGGCAGAAGAGGAAAATATTGCCATCCTGCTATCCTCGCATATGATGGGAGAAATCAGCAAATGCTGCCATTTCCTCTACGTCATAGAAAAGGGGGAAATTGTAAACTCAGGCACTACCAATGAGCTCATCAATGCCCACATCACCAGTTTCAGTATTACCGCATCCAACCTCAGCAGCGCTGATACCTTAAAAAAATATGAGGTTGAGATAGGCACCAATGACGCCAGAGTGGTATGCGAAGCCGCAGACATCCCTGCCCTGCTAACTGAACTGCTCAGAGAAGGCATCCAGGTTACGGCCTGTACACCCGTGTTAACATTGGAACAACTAATTAAAAAGGCCAATTAATGAGATTACTGCTATCAGCCGAACTTTTAAAGCTTGTCAAACAAAGCAAAACATATTACGCGCTAGGTTCCATCATGGTGATCGAAACACTGATACTGATCACGGCCTATTTCCAGGGAAGTACGATCCTCGACCTGCTCCTGGATAACCTCAAGCAATCATTTTACTTTGAAGGAACCCTTTTAAACGGAAACCTGATCATGTACATCGTGCTCAATTCACTTTGGTTCAACGTGCCGCTGATCCTGATGATCGTTACTTCAGGGATCGTGACGGATGAATACAAAGATGGCACCATGCAAACCCTGATGCTGCAGGCTGTTGATAAGTGGAAAGTCATCACCGCAAAATATATCGTTGCTGTACTGTTTACCCTGCTGGTCATCGGGTTCATGATGCTGACCACATTTATCCTCTCCTACTCTATTTTCGGAAGCGGCGACCTCGTGGTCTATATCAATACGCTGAACTTTTTTGAAGCCGATGACGCCTTTCACAGGATCTGCTGGGCTTTTGCCTCTGGCGCACTCACCATGATATTTTATTGTGTGGCCAGTATGACCCTCGCTATTTTTATCCGGGAAGCAGCAAAAACCTGGATTGCAGCGGCCCTGTTCCTGATCATTACCACGCTATTGCTGAAAGTAGACTTTGTGGTACCCGTGATCAACACTTATTTCTTTCCAAAGCTGATCGATACCTGGCAGCAGCTTTTCTACTACCGGCTGGACTGGAACCAGATTTTTATTAACAACGCTATACTTATACTTTACACCCTGCTATTTGCCGCTGCAGGTACGTATGTATTTCATAAAAAAGACATCGGATGATGAGGACACTATTTATATTTCTTGTATTTGCCACACAATTCGCCCGCGCACAGCAAATCGATCCCGATCTGCTGCGTATCAAAAAACGAATGGACTCTGTAAAACAGTTTACGGCATCGCTGATCCTTGATCTTGATGTCCCTTTTATCCAGATGCCCACAAAAACGGCCAACATCAGCTATGCTACAGGAAAGAAAATGATGTTTACCTCCAAAGATTTTGTCATGCTGCCAAAACGCGGATTGGATTTCTCCCTGTCAGAAATTTTCAAATACCCCTTCATCACAGTAGACAGGGGCATTGAAAAACGTAACGGAAGATCCCTCAAAGTAATTAATATCATACCAACCACCAATCAGTCTGACCTCGCTCTTGCCACTTTGTATATGGATACAAAGGCAGTCCGCATTGTGCAGTCAGAAATCAATACCCGCAAAGAAGGGTCATATACCCTCCTGATGAACTATGCGCTGTTAAAAGATATCCTTCCAAGTTATGTAGAAGCTACCTTCGCCATTGAGAAATTAAAAATACCACTTAATTTCATGGGAAAGGGCACTACAATCGACCGCAGGAAAATGCGCAGTATGGAAACCAAAACCGGCAAAATTAAAATGCAGATCAGGAATTATAACATTAAATACTGATAAACTTCCATACCTTTGTCCATTCGAAATACCGTGTTAACAAGCTACTAATCAATCCTTATAAACTGCATATCCTAAATGAATTTTAATTCCGCTCAAATCATCACAGCAATTGTTGCAATCATTGCTATCCCTTACCTGATCATTGTACTTAGAAGAGCTTCAGGTCAAAATTTTCCTTTCATCAAAGCACTAAATCCTTTTTACACAAAGGAAATGCAGGAAGCCGATGAACTGAAACAAAGCATCAGCCCTATCCTCGACGAAATTGAAACCCAGCGTGTTGCTAAATTCATCAAACACTGGTCAGACAAATTCGAGAATAACCGTCTTACGGTTCAGGATGTTGAAAGCTTAAATGCTAAAATAGCCGAAGGAAATGCAGACCAGGTAAATGGCATCCTCGCTATCCACCCTGATGGCAGAGCGCTATTTAACAGCATTAATGAAGAGCTGAAATCAAAAGCAGCTGCCAAAGTAGAAGAAGCAGCGGTTTTGGCATAACTATTTATTATTAACACAAAAATTTGATTTTTTTTGGTTTTGATTTACATTTATACCAACTAAATATCAAAACTGTATCACTATGAAAACATTAAAAATTGGATTGCTCACTGTAGCATTGCTTGTAGTTTCCTATGGGATCTGGGCAAGACAAAATCAGCCAAGTCCTGCTGCAACTGCAAAAGGCACGGTCAATGGTGCAAACATTACCATTGAATATAGCAGCCCTGCAGTAAAAGGCCGCAAAATCTGGGGCGGACTCGTACCTTATGATGCGGTCTGGAGAGCCGGTGCAAATAAAGCAACCACAATCACCACTGACAAAAAAATCAAAGTAGAAGGAAAAGACCTGGCTGCAGGTTCTTACAGCATTTATACTATTCCTGGCGCAAAAACCTGGAAAATCATCTTTAACTCTGAAACAGGCCAGTGGGGAACAACTCATGATGGTGTCACTACACATGTACCTGCAAAGGATGTCCTGACCGTAGAGGTAACACCAGTAAAAAGCAGCACAACTGAAGAACGCCTGAAATACCTGGTAACACCTGCAGGAATCGAGCTGGTTTGGGAAAATCTTTCAGTACCTGTGGCGATAAAATAACAGCAGATGCCAAATCCTAATGCAAAGTTTTATTCCGAATTAAGAGAAAACCAGATTCCACTGCAGGAACTGCTTTCCCGGGATAGCCTTTTTCATCAGGTACCGGACAACTGGCATGTGATCATCACTGACATCAGAAATTCTACTGCCGCCGTGCAATCAGGTTTACACCAAACAGTAAACCTGATTGCTACCGGAAGTATAGTCACGGTATTAAACGTGACTTTCAGGGCCAATATCACCATTCCATTTTTCTTTGGTGGCGATGGTGCCACCTTTATTGTTCCCCCAACGATTATTGACAGTGCCATCAGCGCCCTGCTGCTATTCAGGGAGAACACCTTAAGCAATTTCAACCTCGACCTCCGCGTAGGGACAATTCCTGTGAGCAGGATCTTTGAAGAAGGACATGAACTGCGAATCAGTAAGTTTAAAAGTTCCCAAACCCTGTATATCCCTGTGGTGCTGGGCACAGGCCTGGGTTATGCAGAGAAAGTGATTAAAGGCGATGATTATCTTTACCCGGAACGTGCGCTGCAGCAATCTGAACTGGATCTTACAGGGATGTCATGCCGCTGGGATAAAATTGCCCCGCCTGAAAATCATAACGAGGTAGTCACCTTGCTGGCTGTAGCAGGCAGGGAGGTCAAACAGTCCGAAGCATTCCGCAAAGTGATTGCACTGCTCGACCAGATTTATGGTAAACCCGAAAAAAGACAGCCGATCTCGATCAATAAGCTGAAGCTGAAAACGACTTTCAACCGGATAGAACTGGAAATGCGCGCCTCCTTAAATGAGGGTAATTTCCTCAAAAAGTTTTATGAATGGTTTACCCATATGTTAGGCCACCTTTATTTTAAGACCCGCAGAGGCAGAGACTACCTCAGCCGCCTGGTCAATATGTCTGACACCCTCGTCATTGACGGCAGGATCAATACCGTAATTTCAGGTACAGATGCACAAAGGCTGCGCCTGCAGGAGAGCCTGGAAGAGCTGGAGCAGCAGGGGATCATTAAGTTTGGCTTGCATGTAAGCACAGATGCAGTGATGTCCTGTTACGTAAGGGACCTTAAGGATGATCATATCCATTTTGTGGACGGATCTGAGGGCGGCTATACAAATGCTGCAAGTGTGCTTAAAGTGAAACTACGCAGTTGAGGGTGTGACAGCTGCCGGCTTTTCAGGAACCCTGACAGACCCAATGTACCTGGTCCTTGAACTGGCTTTCCCGTCAGCACTGCAAAAGAATATCCATGCCTGTAAGGTATGCCCATGATAGATATCAGCAAATTCTTCATTGATTTCAAGATCTGCCCTTGTATGCAGCTCATGTCCAATATTTAGCACCCGCTCTTTCTCCTCCGAATACACTATCAAAACAGCGATCTCCTGACTGGCTGTCCTGAGGTTGGAAGTCTCAGGCACTTCCCAGGAAACATACAGATGACAGCTGTCAATGAGCCCAAATTTTGCTCCCCAGGCCATATCCAGCGAGCCTTTGCTGAATGCAACCTTTTTAACGTCAATCTTATACTCAGGGTATGCTCCTGTAACGGCATGCGCCAGATTGTATTCTACTGCGGTTTGAAATGCCGGGTTTTTACTGTTCTTATTTTTGAAACCAAGGGCGATATACTCTTTGAAAGGAGATAAAAAATGTGTGACCATACCTAATCTCTCAGCCTGATCAGACTGCGGCTCGCCTTTTTTCTTTTTCTTCTTTCTTTTCTTGACAGGAGCCTGCTTGCTCACCTGTAATTTTTTCCATTTGCTGAGCACCAGATCACCAATCTTGCCGGTCATCGATCCCAGCGGACTTTGTTTATCTACAATTGCCATAGGTCCTATTCTTTAGTCCAAATTAACTGCCCCAGATAAATACTGTCCGATACCTCTTTCCTGTCCTCTGAAATAAAACACATGTAAGTTTCAATCAGCATCTCTTCTGTAAATGATGGCAGGTTGATGTGCTGGATCTCCTCTGTTCTTTTGGCCCCGCCGCGGATAGTAAAGGCCTGAAAGGTTTCTGGAAAGTAAGCCACGCACATCACACGATCACTGGGATCGGTGTTTTCTGAACTCAGATCGGCTTCCCAGCTAAATGTGATACGGCCATCCGCCAGCTGAGCTTTCGGGTTAACCGGAGCCGGTAGCTTACCAATAGCCAGAACAACCTTTGTGTAATCAATTTTCAGATCAGGGAAAACCCCTGTGATGGCCTTCATCTTGTTCTCTGAAGTAGCAAGCGTAAAGGCAGACCAGCTTTTCTTCGGCTTGGGAGCATAATGCATGCTTATATTTACAAAGTCTTTCAGAGGTGCCAGTAAGTCATTTACCAGCGAGGTGCCCAGCTGAACAGCATACTGGGCATCTGACCAGTGTGTAACCTTGCCAATACTTCTGGTGACCAGCTCATCATTCAGAAAATAGGATACAAAACCACCCAATTTCCCAACATTGGTGCCCATAGGGCCATTTTTCAATCTTCCCATATGAAATAACCTAAATGAATACTATTCAATTGTAGACAAGTTAATATTTAAGTATTAAAGAAACAATATTAAACTTATTAAAAACATAAATATGTTCAATTATTGACAAGTACTTCATTAGCAGTTCATAAGGTATTGCTAAGCTTTTTTTACTTATCAACGCCTTGTCAAACCCTTACCAACCCCTTACCAACCCCTTATCAACCATGTTTACTTCATAGGTTCATTATACATTTGTTATGCGTTCAATAATACCCAAACACAAATCAATCAATAACAGATATGCTTGCTCATCAGTGTTCAACAGAGAAAGCCGCTGTTGAAAAGGGATAATTGCAATTTCGCTTTGATATCATAGTCCGAAACAATAGCTTTGAATCCTTACCCAATTCAATCATGCTGCAATACAGAGACGCACAACTGTCAGACCTCAATAAAATAGTAGAAATCTATAATTCTACTGTTGCCTCAAGAATGGTAACCGCTGACACAGAGCCGGTTACTACCGAAAGCAAAATGAAATGGTTTGAAGATCACTCCCCGGACAAGCGCCCCCTGTGGGTCATTGAAGATGAGCGCAATCAGATCATTGGCTGGCTGAGCTTTCAGTCGTTCTACGGCAGGCCTGCGTATAACTCCACTGTAGAAATGAGCGTTTATCTGGACGAACAACAGCGGGGCAAAGGTTATGGAAAAGCAGTGCTTGCCTATGCGATCGAAAAAGCACGCGAGATCGGTATTAAAACACTGCTGGGCTTCATCTTCGCTCATAATGAACCAAGTATCAGGCTATTCAGGCATTTTGGATTTGAAGACTGGGCAACCTTACCGGATATCGCTGTACTGGACAACGAAGAACGCAGCCTCAAAATCCTGGGCAAACGGATCGCTTAATACCCAAAATCGTGAATACTTATTTATAAATTACTTTGCATAATACACGCTCATATGATTCAAAAAAAATGCCTTCTGTTCATCCTGCTCCTGCTTTCTGCCGGCACATATGCACAGGTAAAAGTAACTGATGCTGCTTCTGCACTGATTAAACGCGTGGTTCCATCACATGCCAGCCAGTTTGTACTGGAACAGATCCCCGCTCCGGAAAATGCGAAAGACCGCTTTGAAATTGAAAGCAGTAAAGGAAAAATCGTGCTCCGTGCCGGAAATGGGACCGCATTTGCCTCGGCCCTTTATTTTTACCTGACGGAATATGCGCATTGCCAGATCACCTGGAACGGCACCAACTTAAATTTGCCCAGGGTGCTGCCAATAGTAAAAGAAAAAGTCACAAAAAACAGTCCTTACGATTACCGCTACTATCTGAACTACTGCACCTTTAACTACAGCATGAGCTGGTGGAGCTGGGAACGATGGGAAAAAGAAATAGACTGGATGGCGATGCATGGCATCAATATGCCACTGGCAATTACCGGACAGGAATATACCTGGTACCATGTGTATAAAGAAATGGGCTTTTCTGATAAGGATATGTCTGAATTTTTTAGCGGCCCGGCATTTTTTGGCTGGTTCTATATGGGCAACCTGGATGCCTGGGGCGGTCCGCTGCCGATGAGCTGGATCAATAACCACAAAGACCTGCAGCTGAAGATCGTTCAGCGCGAACGGGAACTGGGCATGAAACCCGTCCTGCCTGCTTTTACAGGACACGTCCCTGCAGCCTTCAAAAAGAAATACCCCTCGGCAAAGCTGAAAACAGCAAACTGGACAAACGGCTTTTCTGACACCTATATCCTGGATGCTGATGATCCGATGTACGCGGAAGTAGGACGCAAATTCCTGCAGAAGCAAACAGAAATCTACGGTACAGACCACCTCTACTCTGCAGATACCTTCAATGAGAATGAACCGCCTACTGATGATCCTGCTTACCTTTCCAAGCTCAGCAAAGGCATTTACGACAATATGAAACAGGTAGATACCGCAGCCATCTGGGTCATGCAGGGCTGGCTGTTCTACAGCGACAAAAAATTCTGGAAACAACCACAGATCGAAGCATTGCTGAAAGATGTGCCCAACGATAAAATGATCATCCTTGATCTGGCTACGGAAATTGAACCGGTATGGAAAACGACCAGTGCCTTCTATGGCAAGCAGTGGATCTGGAATATGCTCCACAATTTTGGCGGCAACCTCAGCCTGTTCGGAAGAATAGATAATGTAGCCAACAATCCTGCCTTAGCCTTAAAAGACCCAAAATCGGGTAACCTCAAAGGTATAGGGCTAACGATGGAAGCCATTGAGCAAACACCCATCCTGTATGAACTGATGACTGCCCATACCTGGCGCGATACGCCCATTCAGTTAAAGGAATGGATGCCGGCTTATCTGCGTAACCGCTATGGCCAGCCCAGTGCAAAAGCCGATGCAGCATGGGAAATACTGAATAAAACGGTGTTCAATGGTAAGACCATCCGTGATGGTGCTGAATCGATTATCGTAGGCCGCCCTACCCTGGACTCTGCAACGGTGTGGACAAGAACAAAACTTAACTACAATCCACAGGACCTGCTACCGGCATGGAAAATGATGATAGAAGCAAGTGATGCCGTAAAAAACAGCGACGGTTTTCAATATGACTTAGTTGACATTTCAAGACAGGTACTGGCAAACTATGCTGCACCATTGCAGCGCAGCTGGGTAAAAGCTTACCGCGACAAAGACCTGAAGGCTTTCAGAACATCTTCGAAAGCATACCTTACGCTGATCAGTGACATGGATACTTTACTGGCAACCAGAAAAGACTTCTTACTGGGGCCATGGATTGCTGACGCCAGAAGCTGGGGCACTAACGCACAGGAAAAAGCTTTATATGAAATGAATGCGCGCGATCTGGTGACGCTTTGGGGCGACAAGGAAAGTCCGCTGCATGAATATTCCAACCGCCAGTGGAGCGGCTTACTGAATGATTTTTATCGCGTACGCTGGCAAAAATACTTTGCCATGCTCGACAAAGCGTTGGCAGATGGTAAAGAGCCTGATTTTGATGCCTTCACAGCAATGATTAAAGACTGGGAATGGAACTGGGTCAATACGCAAAAGGCTTACCCTGTTAAACCTGCAGGAGATCCTGTACGTATAGCGAAGAAGTACTTTGCAAAATACAATACAAGCATTACCAGTAGCTATCAGTAACTGAAAATGCGTTTATACCAAAAGAGCTGCTATCCTGTGATAGCAGCTCTTTTGGTATAAACGCATTTTAAAGATGACTTCATTAATAATGGTACCTGCATTGCAGTACAATAACCGAGTCCCCATCAAATTTATAAACAAGACGGTGTTCAGGATTGATCCTTCGCGACCAGCAATTTGTAAGGTTATATTTCAGTGGCTCAGGTTTGCCGGTACCTTCAAAGGGAGTTTTTACAATTTCTTTTAACAAACCATTGATTCTATTCAAAATTGATTTGTCAGTTTTCTGCCAGTACAAATAATCTTCCCAGGCCTGACCGGGAAAAATCAACTTCATTCCTCAAGCAATGTTCTTTCAACTCCTTTACCTTTTTCATAATCGTTCAGTGCATCCAGCAATCTGGCAGCATTTTTAGGACTTTTAATCAGATAAAAAGTTTCCTGCATACTGTCATATTCAGCTTTTGACATCACAACTACATCTTCACCATTTGTACGTGTCACAAATAATGGAGAACGATTCAAAAGAACTTTATCCATAAATGCTTTCAGATGTTGTCTGAAAGCAGTGTATGTGGTAATTTCCATAGCTAAAACATTTCCCATAAAGATAAAATTTAGAGTTAATACGTACAACTTCCTGTACATAAAAATTTTGTTAATTACACAAATGTAATCAATTTTAACTTAAAGCAAATTTTATTTTTCTTTTTAGCAAACATACAGCATCAGACAGCTACTGATTCAAATCTGATATCCAGCGGTTTTCTACACCAACACGAGCAGGCTGATCCGCAGCTGTAATCACCAGTTCTCCGCCTTTCATAATTTCCTCATGCGTAATCCAGGTGCGGTCCAGTACTTTGCCATTCAGGCTTACTTTTGATATATACGGGTGCTGATCACTGTAATTCTCTGTCCTGATCTTAAATGATTTTCCTTTAGGCCACTGGAAAGCAACTTCCGGAAACAAGGGTACATTCAGGTAATACACCGGCGATCCTACACAAGCAGGAGAAAAACCACATGCCGCAAAAACAAACCAGGCAGAATTTGCTCCTGCATCATCATCCATCGTACGGATATATGCATCCGGCTGATTCTTGTAAATCCTGTCTATAAATGGATCGATCCCCCTGCTGTTATCATTGAAGTAGTACTGCACTACCGTATCCACCGCCAGGTGATGCACCAATACCTGTGATTTATAAGGCTCAGTGGAAGCATTATACATATAAGGTGCCTGGATATCCGGCTCATTGGCATGGTTATACTGATCGTTGTCAAAGAAATGATCCAGTTGTTTGTTGTAGGCCGCATCGCCGCCCATCAGCTCAATCAGCCCCTTCAGGTCAAAAGGAGCAAACCAGCGGTATTGCAGGATCGTGCCCTGGTATAGTCCTCTGGCAGACACCTGATCCACATCCCTTTTGGTCAGATCTTCAAAATCTTTCTTCCAGTAGATTTTGTACTCCGCAGCCTTCTTCAGGTATTTCGCGCTCAGCTCATCCTTTTTTAAAACCTTCAGGATCTGCGCCATCGCCCATGCATCATAACTGGATTCCAGTGCTTTGTCGGGATGGCTGTAATCTAACCTGTCCACATCCTTCAGCAGTGAATCACAGATGCCTGCGAAATCAACTGTAAAGCCTTTCCGGTAGGCATCAAGTAACACTACGATGGCATGTTCAGTTCGCACAGTATTGGAAGGCTCATGCTGAGTGGCGTAATCCTTTTTACCATAGGCATAGAGGTTAGCGATAGCAGCTGTGATACCTTTATACTTTTCCGGTACTGCAAGGGCCAGTAAAGGCAGTTGCGTACGGTAGTTATCCCAGATGGCCCAGCCATTGTACATCGTTTCTTTAGATTGCTGCAGGCTTCCGTCTGTTGCGCGGTAAGCACCATCTTTCTCTGAGATCACATAGGGCGACTGCATCGTACGGTACAAAAGTGAATAGAAGAGTTTTTCACGTTCTGCATCACCCTTTACCCGGATGCGGCCCAATACTTCGTCCCAGCCCTGTGTGCCGGCTGCTTTCATCTGGTCAAATCCCCTGTTGTCTGCTGCTGATTTTGCATGCGCCACATCTACAGAAGAAAAAGAAACCCTGACCTCTGCACTGCTGGCTGAGGCGTTCAGCGTCGCTGTTAATTTATGGTTGGCACTGTCTGCCCATTTAACAGGCTGATCGATAGTGATGTAATAGTATATCTTGTAGGTCCCCACATTACAGGTTGTTCTGGCTTCTACGAAACCACTGATGCTTTGTCCGTTCAGCTGATGCGCTTCGCTGACAAACTGATTGGCCAGCGTATGTTTCAGGTCAAAATAAAAGCCTTTCTCTCCTGCCGGGAAATCATAGTGCTCCAGTCCCTGTTTCTCCACTACGGTAAATGCAGCTTTGATCCTGTTAGAGAAAGCGACCTGATAATTGCCCGGAGATGCAGATTCCGAAGTTTTAATTAAGGCAGATGCCGCAGGGTTTGCTCCCAGATAAGGTTTGATCAGGATATTCCCTCCGCTGCCCTGACAGCCCACACCTTCAAACCGGTTATGCGTAAATCCAAGGAACAGCTTTGCTTTGTGTTCATATCCGGCATGCAGCTTAGGGTAGGTTTGCGGCCCGATACTCAGCATACTGAAAGGATAAGCAGCAGCAGGCGTCATTTGTCCGTGGTCACCCGAGGAGCCTAAAAATACATTGACCTGACCGGATGGCGAAGACGGATTGCTGTCACTTTGGGCAGCGCTGAACAGCGGCAAAAGTAACAGCGTAAGGAAGAAATACTTCATGATGTGGGAAATAATGGGAATAATGGACGAAGATTAAAAAATAAAAGGAGAAGAACGCTGGTTTCTTCTCCTTTTAAACTACCGGCTGGGATTAGTACCCCGGATTTTGATACATTCTTGCAGGATCAAGCTTATATTCATCAAGAGGTATTGGATAATACCTGTCTTTGGTGCTAAAGTTAGCCAGTTTCGCGTTTCCGAAAGTGGATTGTGATTTAGCTTTGAAGTAAGCTACCAGCTCAGCAGTGGTAAAAGTCCTGATCAGGTCAAACCAACGGATATGCTCAAATGCCAGCTCCACCCTGCGCTCGTGAAGGATCGCCAGTTTAAGGGTAGGGAATTTAGCCCTGTAAGCTGGATCTGCACTTGCTGCTGCATACAAAGGCACTCCAGCCCTTGCACGCACCATATCCAGGTACTGGATAGCAGCAGTCGTATTTCCCTGATTTAAGTTACATTCTGCCAACAGCAGGATGATATCTGCATAACGCATCAGTGGTGTGTTGTTTCCGCCATAACCGTTGGTGGTGGCTTCGGCACTTGCATCACGGTATTTGGTTACAAAATAATCAAGAACTGAAGGAGCAGCAGCATATTTCACTGAGAATGCTTTACGGGGGTCTGTCGTTTCATATTCATCTACAAGGTCTCTGGTTACGTTTCCACCTACACCCTGGCCAGTTTTACGGGAGTTGATGGTTTCACCTAAAGCCTGGTTATTGGCAGCGATGCTTGAGCTGTAAGTTAAGTTGCCCTGGATGTTTACGATTTCGAAGATCACCTCATTATTGGCGATTGTTTTCTTGGTCACATCAAATACATCAGCATAAGGAATAGTAGACAGTGTAGTGAAAGGACGCATATTGTAACACGCTGTCAGGTATGTATTGGCATTGGCCAGGTTTTCAGCTTTGCCCTCAGTGAAGGTAGAGGCCATTGTCAGATAAACCTGTCCAAGCAGTCCATTGATGGCAGCTTTACCCACACGGCCAGCATTACCGCCGGTTTGTAAATTAGGCAGGTCACTGGTCAGCCCGTCTTTCAGATCGGCCACAATCTGTGCATAGACAGCAGCTTCTGATTGTCTGTAAGTGTTTGCTGTAATTTCATTACTGGCTAAGGTAACAGTCACCAAGGGTACAGGCCCCCATTTTCTAACCAGCTGAAAATACATCAATGCCCTGATAAACTTAGCCTGCGCCAGATATTGTCCCTTGGTAGAAGCACTTGCGAAGGTAACTTTATCAATATAGGTAGTCACCGTATTACACCTGGTAATGGCCTGGTAAAGGTTCAGCCAGTGTGTTTTGATATAAGTATTTCCAGGAAGAAGGCTGAAATCCCCAAACTGAAATGGCTCACCTGCATTGGCCTGTGCCTCGTTCCTGCCCGTATCATCAGAACGCTCATCCGTGTATAAACCACTGTTTTCACCGATGTTATCAGCTGACCTCAAAGCCTGGTATGCACCATTTACGGCCAGCAGTACGTCAGTTTCAGTTTTGAAGGATTCTCCCAGGGGAACTGCGTTAGGGTCTGTTTGTTCAATAAAGCTTTTCTTGCAGGATGTGAAAGACATCAGCGCGACAAGAAATAGGATGGTATATTTTTTCATTACTGTATATTTTTATGAATCGTTGGATTAGAAAGTTACTTTAATACCCAAGCTGAATGTTCTTGCTAAAGGATAGTTTCCGTAATCAACACCCGGTGATAAGTTAGCTGTACTTGTACCTGTGGCAGCATTTGTTGCTGCGATATTATAGTCTACATCAGGATTGTAACCTTTGTATTTTGTTAAGGTAAAAGCATTGTCTACCGAACCAAATACCCTGATATTCTGAACCTTTAAACGATCGCTCAGCGCCTTCGGCACATTATAGCCCAGCGTTGCATTGGTCATTCTCAGGTAAGAGCCATCCTGTAAATAGAAGGAAGAAAGCCTGGTACTGTTACTTTGCGTCCCACCACGTGAAGGGCGGTAGTTTAAGCCGCTTCCCGGCTGTGTTTCAGAAACATACCTGTCTGCAACATCCGCATACTGGTTACCCGAGCCTTCAAAGTTATACAGGTAGTAATCCTGTCCGTCTAACACTTTGTTACCATAAGAACCGTTGAATGAAGTACGCAGATCAAATGATTTGTAGGTAAAGGATAAGGCAAATCCGTAAGTAAATTTAGCATAAGGGCTGCCGATTACCTGTTTATCCGACTCATTTACGACACCATCTTTATTCACATCTTCAAAATAAAGATCTCCTGCTTTTGCAGGGTTGGTAGAGGCAGATGAAGCAGCTACCTTGCCCACATTATCAGGTGTTAGCCTGCCCAGTACTTTGTAACCATAGAACATCCCGATAGGCTGTCCTTCTGCAGTGATGTGTGTTAAATAGGAACGTTCAGCACCTGTAGAATAGATAGTGCTGGCACCACCTAAATCAAGCACTTTATTTTTATTGAATGAAATATTACCGCTTGCACCAAAAGTGAAGTCCCTGCCTCTGATCACTGTTCCGTCGATCTGGAAATCAAGACCTTTGTTCTGTACTTTACTGTCGCTTAAGTTAGTCAGGATATTTGCATAACCTGAAACTGCAGAAATCGGCTGAAGGAACAACAGGTTATAAGATTTACTCAGGTAATAGTTAACCGAGAATGACAAACGGTTTTTCAACAGGGAGATATCCGTTCCTACGTTATACTGTGAGGTTGATTCCCATCCGATGTTGACATCTTTAATCGTGTTTGGGGATACTCCGGAAGAAACTGTTCCCGAACCAAATACCACACCGGTTGCAGCACCCTGCGTCTGGATAGAGTTATAGTTACCAATGTTATTATTTCCGCTTAATCCCCATGATGCCCTCAGCTTAACAGTGGATTGCTGACCAAGGAAATCGTGGTACCAGTCTTCCTGTGATAATGTCCAGCCCGCAGCTACCGAAGGGAAAGTTCCCCATTTGTTTAACGCACCAAACCTTGATGAACCATCGGTACGCAATGAACCTGTCAGGAAATACTTGCTGTTGTAGTTATAGCTGAAACGCCCGAAGTATGAAAGTAACGTGTATTTCGATTTATAGGCCTGGGTCAATGTTAAGAATGCAGGGTCGGCACCTTTACCGGTGATCTCCGTTACGTTATCGTTTGTAAACCCTTTTGCGGTCAACCAGGTGAAATCGCTGCTGGTTTCCTGTGCAGAATAGCCGCCTAAAACGTTTAAGTGATGTTTCCCGAAATCTTTATCGTAGTTTAAAGTAAACTCGGCCAGTTTATCAACCTGTGTAAGGTTTTTTGCCTGTGCATTTGCATTGGCGATAGACTGTGCGGAAAATGGCGGGTTGCTACCGCCGGCACTTAAGCTGGTTGGCAGGTAATAGTCATATTTTTCATTGTACACCTGCGTACCTAAGTTGGCTTTAAATGTTAAACCACTTAGAATATCATAGGTTGCAAAGGCATTATAGGTATTTCTGTAACCCACCCTGGTGATTTTAGTTTGTTCTGCCTGGGCAATCGGGTTTTCGATACCCTGGTAACCAAACTGGTTAGCCAATGCGTTCTGCGCATACTGGATAGGTACACCATTTGCATCCCTGGCAGCGAAATAAGGAATATACAGCAAAGCAGACATCATCGGGCTGAAACGGCCTTCTTCTACTTCACGTCCGTTGGTTTGCGTAAAAGCGATATTTGCACCCACCTTCATGCGTTTGTTCACATTTGCTTCGATGTTAGTCCTGAAATTGACAGTCTTCATTGAAGTGGCCGTAACAATACCGTCCTGGTCCTGGTAACCACCGCTTACAAAATACTTAATGTCTTTGGCGCCGCCTGAGAATGACAGGTTATGACGCTGAAAAAATGCATTTCTGTACAATTCATCCTGCCAGTCTGTATTTACAGTTGGCGCAATCAGCGATTGTGTAGCGAAATTATAAACAGCAGGGTCAATACTTACCGAAGCACTGTTGCCTACAAGGGCAACCCTGGTGGCATTGGGATCAGAATACATGGCATCTGTCCATGTTTTACCTGAGTTCACTACTAAATCCTTGTACGAGTTGTTATGAGAGTTGATGGTCAGTTCTGCAAACTGCGTAGCATTTAACAATTTGATTTTTTTGGCCAGCTGCGAAACACCCATCTGAACATCATATTCAAATCTGCCTTTTCCGTCTTTACCTTTTTTGGTAGTGATCAGTACCACACCACCTGCAGCCCTTGAACCATAAATAGCTGCCGAAGCCGCATCTTTAAGGATGTCGATCGTTTCGATATCTTCAGGGTTCACGAAGACATTATTTCCTGCCGGATATCCGTCGATGACATATAATGGATCAGAACTTGCGTTCAGTGAACCAATACCACGAACACGGATTTTTGTGCTGGCATAAGGGGCACCGCTGGTTTGAGACACCTGAACACCGGCAACTTTACCTACGATAGCCTGGCCAACGGTCGGGGCAGATAAATTCAGTTCTGAAGCTTTTACACTGCTGATTGCACCTGTCACATCAGCTCTTCTTACCTTCTGGTAACCGATGGCCACCACTTCCTGAAGGTTATTACTTGATTCCTTCATTTTCACGTTCAGCACCTTCTGATCATTGATCAGTACTTCCTGTCTGTCATAACCCACATAGTTAAAGCTCAGTTTTGAACCTGAAGTGGCATTGATGGCATATTTACCATTCACGTCTGTACCCACTTTTCTGCCCGAAGCAGCATCAATGATGGTTACGCCCGGAAGCGGGACACCGCTCATGTCAGTTACCGCACCTGTTACAGGGACATCAAGCGCAGGCTTAGCACTTTTTACAGGGGCAACAGGAGCCTGGGCTTGTACCTGCTTCTCTACGTTGATCAGTACATGGTTGTTATCCACCTGTGTAACGCTTCCTTTGTAGTCTTTTAACAATGACCTGAGTATCTGATATACAGACTGATCTTTGACGGTCAATGAAACTCTTTTTTTAGTATCGATTACATTGTCATAACCGATAAGGAAATTAGATTTTTGCTCGATCAGCTTAAAAACCTCTTTTAAAGTCAGGTTTTTTGCAGTAAAAGAGACATTGGTGTTGTTCATCGTCTGCGCTTCTGCGGCAAATCCCGGCAGGCTGAACTGGATGAAAAAGATGACGGCCAAAAGTAGTTTAGCGCACCTCGAAAAAGGGATCAGATAAAATTTTCGCATTTTTTTGTTTTAAGATTACTGGGGGAGTTTAAAATTGTTTTTTGGGATTGATCATTACTTTTCTGCCATTGATGGTATAGGCCATGCCTGTAAGTGCCGATAGTACGTTGAGGACTTTATCAGGGCGTTCATTATAGAAACTGAGTGTATATCTTTTCGTATCATGTACTCCGGGATTCAGCGTTACATCGAGATTGTACCAGCGGCTCAGCATCCTGGCAATTTCCTCATAGGAGGCATTGTCAAAATTCAGGTGGTTTGTCCGCCAGGCACTGATAGAATCTACATTAACGGTAGTGACAAGGTGGCTGTCTTTGACTTTATCATATACCAGTGCCTGGTTATGGGTCAGCGCTTTGGCGTACAATGATGATTTTGCGGCAGCATCTGGTTTTTCCACTTTTACCCTGCCTGTGGCTACGCTCACTTTCACGTGTTCGTCTTCAGGATAGGCCTTGATGTCGAAAGATGTGCCCAGCACGGTGGTCCGCAGTTTTCCGGACTGAATGATAAAGGGCTTGCTGGCATTGTGGTGTACCTGGAAGAAAGCTTCTCCGCTTAACCTGACTTCTCTTTTGGTCTTGTCAAAACGGGAGGAGATCAATACGCTGGAACCTGAATTGAGGAATACGGTTGTACCGTCTTTGAGGGTTACTTCCTTTTTTTCACCGTTGAGTGACTTGATTTCGGTAAAGGTTTCGGGCAGTATTGTTTTTTTGCTGAACTTGTTCCTGATCAGGAGGCCCGAGCCAAGCAGGGCCAGGAACATAGCCGCAACCTGCATCCAGCGGAAGTTCAGCCTGCGCACCGGGACATGTTCGCCATCCGGGCCAGCGGCTGTTTTTTCAGCCAGCATGGCCGAGATCCTTGCATCGAGGTCTTCAAATACCGATGCCTCTTCGTTACGGCTGAGCATTCTGCCCTTTTGCCCGTAGTGGCTTTCAAACCAGGTTTCTACCAGCCTGCGTTCTTCTGCAGTTGCTGTTCCTTCCTGGTAACGTTTAAATAATGATTTGATCTGATCGTCCAAAACTGTGCTTTATTAGAGCTCGCGCTCAGGCACAGAATGTCCTTTAAGGAATTGTTAAGTTTAGATGAGGTAATTGTACACCGGATTCAAAGCACTACCTACCAGTATTTTAACTATCGGAATAAATTCAACTTACTACCCATTTATCGCATGATCTGCCGGGAAATTCTCCCCGCCCCATACTTTTTTGGAGGTCCAGCTGGCAGCGGGAGCTGCCCAAAACGGATCAGTG
>Ga0163161_10001066_pt1 | contig 20776 bp, 36 predicted proteins | sample S45metaG_FD_129847 | JGI IMG/M metagenome (GOLD analysis project Ga0163161, IMG submission 129847) | Switchgrass rhizosphere microbial communities from Kellogg Biological Station, Michigan, USA - S4-5 metaG | ecosystem: Host-associated > Plants > Roots > Rhizosphere > Soil | place: USA... | reverse complement strand
TAGCAGGAATCGCTGCCTGAACTTCAGGCCGCGTCAATAGATAAATCATATCGTCAACTTGTGCCATGAGTTCATCCTTTCGATTTACACAAGATGGCTACCGAGCCATCAAACTCACGTCCTTGAGCGGTAATAACGTGATAATGGATGATAGTTATATCACCATCTACACCGCCTTCCAACCAAAGACCTACGGCTTGGTTCGCAGGACAATTTCGCGCCGTTGTTATCCCGGCTCCTGGCTTGATCGTCATGCTGCCTGAAGTAACTTCCAGCACGAAGGAACTAATCACATCATCGAACGGTGTACCGGGTCCGTCGAAGCGAAGGGCATAATCCAAGACTTCTTCCGGGTCTTTATCCGGTAGACGGGGAAACCCTGACAAATATCTCTGCGCCATAGCACCTACCCTTATAACACGATTTTCCGCGAAAATAATAATCACACGTTCAGGATCATTCGGAATGATCGGACGATCGGTGACGCCTTTTACCTGTCGTGCTTCCTTCCCTAATGCTATCACACGATCTTCCTGATAGACAATAGTGGACCGTTCGAGCGGCGGAACAGGTATCGGATAGGCACGTTCGCCGAATATAAGTCTTGCGATCGGCGTAGTGACCGCCTGAAAAGCTTTTGCTGTCGTGCGCCTGATAAGAGCTACCGGCGCAACAAACGCACTGAGGACCTTCGAGAGCGCACGAGAGACGGTAGCTTCGGGTGCGGTACTCGCCTGAATATCTACGAGCGTAGCACTAATCTGCCCTGAAGCCGATGAAACTGGCGACGTGATCGCTTGCAGCAACTTCAGAAGTAACTTCGCTAGATCCGCGATCGGAGACGTCGTAGCCTGAACCGCCTTGGCAATTGATCTCGAAAGATCCGAAGCCGGTGTCACGGTTGTCTGAATTGCCTTCGACATCGATCGCACGAGGCTTGCAACCGGCGAAGTACTGGCCTGCAAAGGCTTGATCGTTGACCGTACGAGGCTCGCAATCGGCGTCGTCACGACCTGTAACACCTTCCCAACGATCTTCGAAGTCGTTGCGATCGGCGACGTGACCGCCTGAATAGCCCTGACAATTTGCCTCGATATACTGGCCAGGGGTGATGTCTGCGCCGAGATCAAATGCGCTGTAGAACGTACTAAAGATGATATCGGCGTCGTTGTGGCTTGGATCGCACGCAGGAACGCCTTCGACGCCGCCGAAGACGCGATCGGCGACGTGGCAACTTGCAGCAATTTTGCCGATAGACGTGTGAGGCTGGCAATCGGAGATGTCGATGCGAGCAACGATCGGAAGAACGACTTCAACGCTGACAAGCTCGCAATAGGCGAAGTCAAAGCTTGCAAGATCTTCGCTATCTGCCTCGATAGCGCTGCGATCGGCGTTGTCGTCGCCTGCATCGTACGCAAAAACACCTTGATGGCTGCGGTCGACGCGGCTGGCGTTGTGCTCGACAAGAAGGTTTTCGATGAAACCGATGTCCGTGACGCGATCGGAAACGTAGACGCAAGCAGGGACCGGAAGAACGACTTGATGGCTGCGATCGACGCGGCTGGCGAAGTCAAGGCTTGCAGGATCTTCGCTGTCTGCCGCAATAAAGCTGCAACCGGCATTGTCGTTGCATTTGCCAGCTTTGCCGTAGACCGAGCTAGGGTCGCTATGGGCGTTGTCGACGCAAGCAGAGACCGGAAGAACGACTTCAATGCCGATAAGCTCGCCGGAGGCGTCGTGCTTGCTTGAAGCGGCTTGTTCGTGGATCGGACAAGCTGTGCCACAGGTGTTGTCGCCGCAAGCAATGCCTTACCAATCGATCGCACAAGGCTGGCAGAAGGCGTCGTCGACGCAAGCAGCGATCGGAAGAATGACTTTACCGCGGACAAGCTGGCCACGGGCGATGTCTGCGCCGAGATTGCACGCGAGATCGCACGAACAATCCGCGTAACCGGCGTCGTCGATGCCAGCAACGCTTTACCCGTTGACCGAACGAGGCTGGCAGGCGGCGTTGTTGACGCAAGCAGCGATCGGAAGAACGATTTCAACGCCGATAAGCTGGCAGGCGGCGTCGTTGACGCAAGCAACGCCTTCAAGATAGACCGTATGAGCCGGCTGACGGGTGTTGTCATCGATAGAAGTAACTTCGCGGTCGATCGCACAAGGCTGGCAGGCGGCGTTGTGCTCGCCTGAATAGCTCGTGAAATCGCCCTAACGAGCGCCATAACCGGAGTGGTTGTAGCTTGGATGATCTTTCCGGCCGACCGTACGAGCCGGCTGACAGGTGTTGTCGTCGCCAGAGCCGATTTCGGCATGGACTTCGTAGCAGTCGCAAGCGGCGTTGTCGTGATCCGAAGCGGTTTACCTGTCGATTTCGTCGTCGCCGCGGCCGGCGTCGTCGTGGCGGCAAGAGATTTCGATGTCGAGAATTGATCGGATGCGGCCGGCGTCGTCGTGGCGTTGATATTGTGCGCCGTTGACTTGCTTAAGCTCGCCAAGGCGTTGCCGAGCGCCGTAATGCTCTTCCCGGTCGACCGCAAGAGGCTCGCCACAAGCGTTGTAGTCGCTTGTGCTGCCTTCAGGTAGACACGGCTCGCGGTAAGTCTGGCAGAGCTTGTACGCGGCCACGCAGCGCCCACTGGATCGAAACTTGCCGTGTACCGGCACGCACGTGTGATCCGCAACTCGTCGATCCAGCCATTGAAGCAATTGCTATCGACGCCGGACAGCAAGACAGCGCCGATGCGGAAGATCGCGGACGGCGCATAAAAGGATGGAATGCTGCCTGTCGTTTGCCCGAGTACGCCATTAACGAAAAGCCGGATCGTCGATCCGCTCTTCGCCATCGCGACATGATACCAAACCCCTGTCGTCGGAGCCCAGGCAGCAGTTATCGAGACTTCAGTTGAATTATCTGTGCTGTACCGAAAACGTAGATTAGATCCGTCGAAATCCAGGACCCAAGACTTGCGGACGTTATCATCCCAATGCCCGCAAATTGTCTGCGTTCCTGTGGCAACATTAAACCTTACCCATGCTTCAACCGTATAGTCATCGGTCGAGATAATATCCCAATCAGCACTGTCCGGAAAACTGATGAGATCCCCGGTCCCGTCGAGTAAGAGCGACGATGATCCGTATTTGAATTGGGCCGTATCAATCTGCGCTTGCTGATAGAACACCGCAGCGCCTTTGGCAGACGGGCTCTCATCCGATGTTGCCGTAGACGCGTCTGCCCCCTCGAACCCGCATAGCAGCACCACATTGGAGAGATATGGATCTCCGCCGTCGTCTGCCTGAAGCGTTTTGGCTGCGCTGCGAAGTAGCCGATTCGTCGGTGTCGTCGCCGCTAACAGCGATTTCGCTACACTCTTAATTGCCCGAAGTGCCGGCGTTGTCGTTGCTGCCAGCGATTTCGCTGTGCTCTTGACCGCTTGCGATGCCGGCGTTGTCGTCGCCAGGCAGCTCTGATTATAGTTGGTTGTTGTAACGAGCTTAAAACCCACCAACATGATAGAGCATGCACGCGAACTACTGGCCGCAGGATTATAGGTCTGAGACACGGCCGAAGTTGCGAACTTATAAGCCATCCTAAGATTTTGATTGCTGGAAGCACCGCCGCTTGTCGTGCCTTCATTGTCAAATGAATGCCAGGTATCGCCGCCTGTACTATCCGTGTCTTCAGTATAGGTATCTCCGACCGGTCCTTGACCGAAATAAGCACCTATGCAGAGTCCGTTTGCATCTGTTGGCGTACCGCTGGCACCTGAAGTCGGGTTTGGCTGAGCACTTGTGAATGTGCCTCCGACCGCCGTAAAATTCTGTGTGTCCGAGACGCCAGTAAAATAACTCGCGCCCATGACCCTTGGCTGAACGCTGCTATGATTGACTGTGATCGAATCACTCGTCGTCAACGCTGTAGTGATGCGAGAAGCGAAGACGCAGCCGTAACGGTTGCCATCATTCTCTTGGATCTTGGTGTAGGTGTTGCCGGCCGTGTCGGTACAAGAGCTTGTCGTCGTCCCGGCGACCGCACCAAATCCAACAACAACTAAAGAACCGGCAGCAACGGCGCTACCGACAGTGCCGGTAGAAGTCGTTGCTGCCGTCTTGCTTGAAAACGACGCAATTGCAGCCCCGAATGCGCCAGCCATCGGCTCAACCTTTCGGGGTTATGGGATTAGTTCGGGACGAACTTGAGCCCAAACGTGAAGGCAATCGAGTCGCCGGAGACGACGTTGATCGCGGTGAACACGGAGCGAATGAGCAAGTTTCCGGCCGAAACGGCATCGAAAAGCCCTGCCTCGGTGATCGCCAACGTCGAGCCGGCCGTCACGGTTCCCACCACCTGATAATTGTCGTTGGTGTTGGTGATCGTGGTTCGCGACTCGGTGCCGACCGTGCGTCCGCCTGATGTCGTCGGAGCCGCTTCGGTGACAAGAGCGGTATCCGTGACCGCTGCTGCCGTGGTGCCGGTTCCCCATCCAATGTTCTTCGGTGCGGTGCCGGCCTGAATGATGCGGTTTGTGACGATCGCCGCGCCGGCATTGGTGAAGACCGTTGCCAGGCTGAGAATGCCGCCACGGACTGCATCTCGGATCTTGTCGCCGACTGACGGGCTTTCCACGATAGGCGCAGCCGCGACCGCCATCGAATTGATCGGCATTGCCAGTGCCAAAGCGGCTGACGTAAGAAAACTAGATCTCCGCATCAGTCTGTCCCTTCTTCTTGATCACGGGTGAAAGCGTCACATTGACTGTCCGGCCGACCCGGAAAGCCTTGAGCGTGGCTTCCATATCATCCTCCGGAACGAATCGGAAGGTGTGGCCCATCGCCTCATCTTCAGAGACCATCTCGACGGTGACGCCAGAGATCTTAACCTGACGGTCAACCCCGGCCACGGGAGCTGTCACTGTGAACTCATCTTCAGTGACGCTCTTAACTTTATAACTGAGTTCGATCATACCTAGATCCTTTCCGCCAACTTCGCCAACCATGCCCCGAAACCGAGGCAAATCCGTGCGATAAAACCCAATATGCCACCACCTAAGACGCCTACTTGCGTATGCGTCTCTCCCGGTGTTGCAGATGGTTCGCCACAATCAGGGCAGGTATCGGGATCGCCTTTGTACCCCTTGCGGGCGAGAGGATGTGACGCGTGACATTTAGGACAACGCGGCAAGAAAGTCCGCGATACCATTGGTAGCGGACGGCCCATCGATACGGGGTTCTTTTCGTACATGGGCAGAGGTTATAACTGGCAACGGCCTAATAGGCAAGAAGTTACTTCCGAATTAATTTGTAGTAAAGCGTCTCTACTAGGACGCCGTTCGCTTCGACTGTGACGCGATCCGGATAATGGACTTGCTTATACTCGATCACATCCATTTTATAATTCTCGTAGCCGGGAGGATTTACCCAATTCGGCGTCGGCTGTTTGCAGCATCGCATCACGACTTCCTTGCCGAGATCGACTGCATGACGGAAAAGCCACCAAGCTCGCTTGATCTTCTCTTCCTCGCTGATCGAATTGTAGATCTCGTCGGCATCGACGATAATCCCGCGATCGATGACGCCGATGGCTTCTCGGATGTGATCAAGAATATCCATGAGTCGGATGTTACTTCTTTCCGCCGTGGATGACAAGCGTCCCTAAACCCTCCGTCACTTCGATGTGCAATTTGTAGTCGATGAAATCAATATTGATTGTGTCACCTTTGAACGCCGTGATCGGTCCTGCATTGAATGGCTCTTCCGTCGCCTTGATCGGTCGGAGCCGGTACTTGGCGAACTCGTAGCCGGCGAACAGGAATAGTGGTCCTACCCAAATCAGAAGATTGTAGGCGACAAAGATTGGCGAGATGCAATGTGTCATTTCTTTGCTCCAATTCCGTAAAACGAACAGACTTCAAGAAGGTTTTCTAGTTCGGCCAGGGTTGACGAGAGTTGCCCCATAGCAAGCATGTTCCTGCGGTTCAAATCCTCCTGTCGTTCCTGCTCTGCTTTGCGCAGACGGGTGGCCTTGGCTTTCTCTTTTGCTTCATCCTTCTTCATCTGCGCAACATTGATCACGTCCCGGACGCGGGGCTCTTCAGGGATTTCCTTGAAGACGACGACATGATGCCTGGCAAGCATAAAATACTCTGGAACTTGAACTCCTAGATCAGTCAACGCCTCAACCACTCGTGGCAGTCTTGTATTACGTGAATGTGTCCGTTTGTGCCACAGAACTTGCCAGTAAAACCCACTGGCATACGCATATTCATACCTTTCACGTTTTGATATGCCGTGAATGAAGCCGTCGTGGAAACGAAGTTTATACATCGCTCCGCTGATACCCACCTTACGGATGGTTTGAGCTAACATCGGGGGTTCCTTTGATCGACTCGATCTTGTCGTCGTTGATTAGGAAGTTACTTCCGCAAAAGCGACAATGCAAGCGATCGTTGCGTCGGCTGAGCGGACGGCGGCGGCAGATAGGGCAGCGCTTCCTTTTGATCAGGACAAGCGGATCTTGGTCTATCCCGGTATGGGCGAGCAAGACAACTTGCAATATACCTAGTGTCGAGAGGAATCCGACGAGCCCAATCGACCAGGAAGTCAGTAGGGCGATGATAATATAGATTATTACCAAACAACCGTACGCAAACATGAGCTTTCTCCTTGCTCCGAGGCGTCAGGTGTACCTAACCCTATGCCTTCGGTCAAGGTTACGCAAACGAGGCTGGAAACCGTAACCCCAAGCCGGGTTGTTTCGCATACGGAACGGAAAAATGCCGTTTTGATAACAATATCAATGACTTTGATAATGACCAAGCTTATTATGGGGGCTTTTTACTGTAACCATAACCTCTACTGTAACCCTAACCGTAACCTCTTAAGTAGTTGAAATATATAGATATAATAAAAAGGTTACAGTAAATGACCCCTATTGAGACTCGCATATGAGGCAAAATAATTTTTTCTCAAAATCCTATATCAATTCAACTGGGGGCCTTTTCCGTAACCTGCCTGTTTTCTGCTAACAAATATGGTTGTTTCGATCAATATAATGATTGTTATCATCTGATAATAGCAATTCTTATCGTATTTTCGACCGTTAATTCGCTCCAGAAGTTACTTCCGGGGTCAGATTCGGCCGGTTCCATGCTCGATTCCGCGCAAAACGGTGAAAAGCGGCTCAGCGCCCCCGCCCTGCCCGAGTCAATTGCCAAAGGGACCCATCGGCCTCGATAACAGTACCTGTTAGCACTGGCTCGCACGCCTAGCCGCGACGCGGATCAACCGATTTGATGTGATATGCATTGTGATTATCGTGCATTGAGGCACGCACGCATTGGTGCGCACATAGCAATGCACGCTATGCAGCTAAGCCGCATAGCGTGCAGACAAAGGAATATCTGAGATAACAAAAAACCCGCCTATCGCTAGGCGGGTCACATTATCGGAAGTTAGTTCCGATCAGAATGTAAACCGTTCTCGTTTCTTCGGCTTAGCCTTTGTGGCGTAGACTCCTTTCACCTTAACGCCATCAGGGTCTCCGGCATGCGCTTCGTAGCCTGCGCCATCTTTCAGCAGATAACGGACTTCGCGCCGCGCCCATATGGCCGAACGTTGCGAAGGAACGCTAACCTTAACTAGCATGAGTATATCGCGTCGTTTCATATCAATGACTCCACGAAGTAAGCTCCACCTAGCAGTAGCACGGCCATCAAGCCGAAAAGAGCGATCATTGCTGTTTCCTCTTGAGCGCAGCTAAACGCATCTTGCCTTTAGCCGTGAGTTGATAGCCGTAGCGTCCCGTTCCGTTACAGCACGGACAACGCGCTTTGCCTATGGTCTGCATAGTTGACGCCAGAATGTCGCATGTGCCGTGAACGGCCAAGCGCAACGCATCTACAGTCGTCTTATCGTGTGGCTTGCCTATGCGCCTTTGCCTTTGAAACGTTGCTGTAACGCCATTGGCAAGCCGATTGCCGCGAACGTTCATGTCCTATCCTTCGGCGCACGATATGGCGCACCATTAAGCATATCGATTACCGCATTGAAATCATCACAGTTAGGCGAGAACTCCATCGCATTTAGCGCATTGTTATAACGCAATGCACGTTCGATCCGTATTCTGCGCTCGGATGTAGTGGCATAAGTCTGCGTTGCGTTCATTAGCTTTTGTTCATCGCCATCCGCATCGAGAAAAGCTTTTCTGTGACGTTCAATCGCTTGCTGATCCGCAAGCCAATCTTCAGTGCGTTCCGCACGCGTCTGTCGCTCAATCGCATCATAATAGGCGCGCAATGCGGTTTGTTGCTTATCATTGCCCATAGCGTTCTAGCTCCTTGCACGGCGTAGGGAAGTCTTCCGTTGCGTCAGCATAGACATCGCCGCGGATCACATCGCCATTCGCATCTTGGCACCCGTGGCCAATCCATGCCGGAGCGTGCATCTGCACAGGTTGATCCATGTAGCCAATCGCATAACCACTAAGGCCGATGGCCGTAGCAGACGCGATCACTAACATTGCTTCTAACGTTCTCATCCGAATCACTCCTATCTAGTGTTTCCACCTTATCGATAACAAGCGTTGTTATCAAGCGATTATATTCAATCCAATCGCCACGCCATCGCGCGGCGAGGATTAGATTAGCCGTTTCCTGTAGCGTCATGCCGTCCGTATAACCGGCAAAGGTTAATTAGAAGTTACTTCCGATCAACCTTAATGCTGTAATCATCTGACAATAAAAGCTGGAACGTATTGCCCGATGAGTCTGCAAAAGACTCAGTCTTAACAGACTTAGCAACGCGGTTAAGCGCCTTAGCCAACTGCTGCGCCTCCTGATAGGTCATATAGACAGTCTTGCCTATGCCGACAGAGATTGCGACCACGTCGCGGAAGCGATGAACTTGAGCGGAATTAGCCATTGTATTTCCCTTCTACATATCCCCAAACATAACAGCAAAGCATGCCGATCAGCACGAAAACCAGAAGATAGTGTTTCGCCGATTGCTTCGCTTTCGCAATATTGCGCTCCCGTTTTTCCTCTCTCTCTTCATCAGTCACAAGCCGACTCCCTGAAATAAGGAATGGAGTCACGTCTGCGCTTCAGCTCATGGCGTGCAACGGCGATTGCCTGCTTCACCATTCCAGGGAAGTAATGGCAGATAACGACATTCTCCGGCTGCATCGAACAATTCCGGTTCATCGGATCGGGATCGCGATGTGCCGTCCAGAACTCGCGCGGATCGTCATAGACGCTTCCGTAAAGCCAATCCTCGCCTATCGGCGAATCATAGTCATTCTTTAGCCAAACGCGAACGCCAGACTCGAACGCGTGCCACTCGCCCTCATCGATTTTTCGTTGCGTTTCGCCGTTCTCATCGTCGCCGTCATATTGATAGCGATGTATGCGCTCGCAATGCAGCTCGACAACGAAGTTCTTTGTCTCAAACTTCCAAACCGGCCCGGAAGGAAAACGATAGTCGCTCATGATTTGGACTCCCATATTAAGACTCGGCCATTGCCTTCCGATCGATCAGGTGACGTTGTAACTTCGCCACGATTGAACGCGTCTAGCCAAGCTATGCTAAAGTCATGATTGGATACCTTGCGTCCATCGATAAAATGATATCTCGCGCCAGTGCATCCGTTCCGTGTTTCACGAAATACTGTCATGATACTGCCTCATTGCTAGGGGCTTCATCAGCGACTCCCGCAAGCCGTGCCACGCGTTCCACTTCCGGCCAGTGAAAGCTATGGCAACCCGCTATAAAATCGCCGTTTGGTTCAATGCTATCAACCGTGAAATGGCCGACTCGAATGCTATGGCCGTTCCTCCGCCATGCCGTGCCATTCATCCGGCAAAGCTTGACGAACCGAAAGACGCGGATTGCATGAGATAGCGGAACTTCCGCGCCGAGCGACGTTTGAAGCGTTTCACCTTTGATCCGCATCAATGCGCCGCCTTGCTCATCTTTCAAGCCGTAGGCGTGCGTTAAGGTTCCGTTTAACCATTCTTCGCGTTCCTTTGCCTTTTTCTCGAACGCTTCACGTTCCGCCGCTTCACGCAATGCAGTTATGCGATTGCCAGCGATAAAGCTTATCTCGCGAAGCTTGGCACGCGTTGCAGATGGAACGCCATGCGAAGATATAAGCGTGTTGGCATGCCTTTGCGCTTGCAAGAGTTCATGCAATGGCGCGATTTGAATATCTCTATCTTTAGCGATACGGAACCAATCGACTGCGCGCCGTTTCTCCTGCATCAATTCGCGCCGCGCCTTGCGTGCATCGATATCAAGCAAAGTCTCACGAAGTAACTTCCGCTGCGCCTTCAACTTCGCAACGATCGTTTTCGGAAGCTTCGTATCGCGAATTATCTGGAACGTATAGAGCGCACGCCGTTCAATCACATAACGCGGGTTCCAGTTTTCCATTTCCCGCTTGATCCATGCATTTATATCTTCCGCGGCATAGGCACGGCCATCGCGTTCTTTCCTCGCCCTATCGTCAGCAATCCGCTTTGCTTTGGCTTTCTCGTTCGCTTTGCGCCATTCATTCTCGATCCGGTTAAGCGTGCGGCCATCCAAGCCAACTAAGCCTAGCAGATAGAGCGAAGTTTCAGCCGACATTGGCAGACGTTCTTTAACGATTCGGCACATTGTGGCGCGAAGTTCCTTCCGATCAGACCCTTTCGCGAGATCGCGAAGAATCCAACGCATGCCGGTTAGATCACGTATGCTATGATATTTATAAGCCACGGCACGCGCCGCATATGACATATGTTTTCCAGTTGTCGGCGAATAGCTGTCGGCGTTCAATAAAGCCGTGCCATCCGGCATCAGAAAACCCGCCAGATAGTGCGAGCCATAGCTATATAGTTCGCGCCCTTCAAAATAGAATTGTCCGTTGTTCGACTTGCCAGAGTCTTTGTTACCCTGCGCCCAAATGTGCGCCACCATGTCATTTGAATAACGAGCCATCGTGTTTCCTCCTGATTCGCGTTCGATGCCTAAGACATAGTGATAACAATTAAACTTATCAAGCGGTTCCGTTCGATGTGACGTTATATCGTGTTCGATGATATGATATATCATTATCAAAAAACTTTCCTGCATCAGAGGATAGATCCTGCTATGCTGATTTATTATCAACGAATCCACCAGGGAGGGTCAAACATCGCGAACCCCTCCACAGCGGAAATTGGCAAATTAAACCAAATCGCATGGTGCAGCGCTGACGTTTGACAACTTTAATTATTATCACTAACTGAGTCGGAGGAAGGAGAAAATTTTATGGAAACCAACGAAACAGGCATGGCTGCATCCATAAGGGCATTGAACCCTGGCCAGACTTATTCCAAGTCGATCCGCATCCCGCTCGGCAGCAAGACGATGAAGCGGGATTTCTACAACGTGCGCAACAGCGTCAATCAGACTGTTGCCCGCATCCGGAAGGAAACCGGAAGTTACTTCGAAAGCACGAGCGGCACATTCATAACCGATGACCTGTCTTTTGTCATTGCCACTGTCGCCATCACTCGTGTAGAAGACGGGCTCGACATCTGATTCGCACCGCTATTGGAGGACCGACCAATGTGCATCGAAGAAGTCACCGCCTTTCGCGTTGATGACAAACTCTACAGCTCAGAACTCGACGCAATTGCGGCTGCTATACAAAACATCGGGCAAGACCTGATGAAGTCTTATTCATCCAAGCCTTTTGAAGGTTTGCTACATCACGGCAAACGGATCGGCGAACTCGTTGCTCGACGTGACGAGCTGTTAACCGTTCCGGATATCTATAACGAGATCGACGAGAAACACGCCTACGCGCTGGAGGAATCCCGGCGCATGGACGCCATCGAGCAAGGGGGTAACGCAAATGACGCTGATATCAAATAAAGAGCCCGACAACTTCAAATCGGAATCCCCGATTCGAGCTTTCACTTCATTCGAAGTCAGCGGCAGATACGCAATCGGCAAAGGCTTTCGTCCGTCAATGCATCATCTCGCCCGCTACCTTGATGCGATGTCGGCCAAGGAAGGTTGGAAGTTACTTCAGGTTATCGAGGCCGATGCGCCGACGATGATCTTCGAACGCCAGTTCGAACCTCTGATGACGGTAACGCCCCCCTGGCCGAGGACTGATCTCTATCGCGGCGTTGTCGAACGATACCCTGACTTCCTTAATGAATGGAAAGATCGCGATCACGAAGATTATGGCGACTGTGATCCCGTGATGCCCGAACTCCGTGACTCCGTTCCTGATGGTGTTTATTGGAGTGATTCGGGCGGTAACTTCTATAATTCCACAACTCGTCGCGGCATGGGGACGAAATTCTATCAGGAGTGGTGTAGCCGCCGTGCTGAGTTTCCACAGGAGCCTATAGATCCTATCATTGATGAGAGTTCCATGTTGAAAATATATCCTCATCAGGACATGCTTGTGAAAGATGATCCTATAAACCCCAAACATTATGCCGGCACCGCATGCGCCGAGATCGGCGAACTCCTGACGGCCAACAGCTACCAGATCCTGAAGTATAACTGGCGGCTCGGCGAGAAGGACAACCCCTGCATCGAACTCGGCAAGGCTCTGTGGTATCTAGATCGCGAGATCAGACACCGTAGTTCCATTCGTGTTCCCGGCAAACAAGGTACGCCGAAATGGGATTGGATAATTGACCGTCTTGAAGGCAAAGATGATTACGTTGAAGCTGTTACCAAGTTCCTATATCAATGGAACATGACGGGCGTCCGCGATCATCTTTATGATCTTCAAGACTACATCAAAGCCAAGCTCGACAGCTATAACGGCTGTACCGAATGGGGGCGAGGATTACAGCCTTGAGAAAGGTCGCATTGATCCTGACCCGTGAGCTAGTCAACACCTTGGCCGTGCTCAACAGTGAAGCCAAGTCGAGAGGATCAAAAACTTTCGAGTATCAAGGCATGACGCTAGAGGCCGGCGAATGGGTAACGGATCTCGTCCACGAGTTCATGCGCAACCAAGATATCCCCGCACGACCGAACAGAGAAGGCGAGGAAGGACAATGACCACCAATCCCACGCCCCTGCCGCCCGAGGGGGTGACGGTAACTCAAGCCGATCGAGAGGCTGCGGCGGCTTATGTGTTGGAAAATGGAAATCAACAACAGTGGGCGCGCTTTATTCTGGCCGGGTCAAATGATGAGGGTCCAACCGTCCAAGCCTTCGCCCGCCACCGCATCGCAGCAACCAGCGCGGAGATTGAAGCGCTGAGGGTTGCTTGGTGGGCACAGCATAAAGAGAAATGTATCGAAAAGGCCGAAGCCAAACTCTGGTTCGAAAAAGCACAGGAATGGAAGGCCGCCCTCGGGAAATGCGAATCCCGCGCTGCGCGATTAAAGGAGGCGGTTACGCTGACGATCGCTGATGCCTCCCACCATCTCAAGAAGTATCGGCCGCATTGCTTAGACGCCCTCAGCCAAGCACTCGATCAGGGAGCGGAAAATGACTAAAGACGAGATCCTAGCTATCACCGATCGCGGCTTGACCGTACAAATGTCGGTTGACGAGTTCCTGACTTTATGGGGCGTACATCGATGGGTCCACGATCAGATTGAAGAATGGTGTAAAGAACATCAACAATACATTTGGACTTCTTCGCCCGATACAATCAGCATCCGCCACGTCGAACGGATTATCCCCGGCACGGTCTATCGGTACAAAGACAAATTCTACCGCGTCAATTCGGTGATGCACAACAACTTGATCCAATTCGAAGACGAGTGGTGCGCAACTGTGCGCTACACCGAAGAACCGCAGACACATCTTGTCTTCTATCGAGCGCTGCCTGAGTTCCTTCTAAAGTTCGAAAGGGTACTATAATGCCGGAGAAACGACATCATCTTGCGGCCGACGAGGTTATGACAATATCGCAAGATATGATGAAAGCAGTCTCGAAGGTCTACGGGAAAGACGCACAACATAGAATCGCTGTGGGGGCCGTAGCTTTCGCAACTGACATCTTGTTGTCGCTCAGCCGTATTGCTGATGCTTTGGAGAAAAACAATGAAAGTTCTTGATCACGGCGAAGTCATCCTTCGCAACCTGGCCGGCCCGACGCGGCGGCAACGCACCGACGACTATCTTGATCGAGCATTCGACGCTGATGACATAGATCCGGCCAATGCAGCTCGCATGTCGTTCGGGCATATCGATGAAGATCGTACCTACGATCAGGACATGAAACTCAACCGCTATCTTCTCACGAACAAGCACACTAGCCCGTTCGAGATGATCCAAATCTGGATCGAAGTCAAAGTACCAATCTTCGTCGATCGCCAGCTAGTTCGTCATCGCACTTGGCGGCGCAACGAATCGTCGGCCCGGTACATCGTGCTGCCTGACAAATGGTATATCCCCGAGATCGTCGGCGGCAAGGCTCCCAACGCGAAGCAGGGACAGGAAGACAATTTGCCGCAGGAGACGCAGGATTGGTTCAAGGATCTATTGAACCTTCAGTGCAATAGCTCTTACGGGCGTTATCTAGCCGCAATAAAGGCCGGCGTTGCGCCCGAGCACGCCCGGATGTTCCTTCATCTCAACCATTATGTGCATTGGATCGGGAATGTGGATCTCGCCAATATGTTCCACTTCCTATCGCTTCGAGCCCACTCCCATGCACAAGTCGAAGCACAGGCGTACGCAAACGCGATCATCGAATTACTGCGTCCACATCTGCCAGGGCTCATGCAACTCTTTGATGAGGTAATACGAACATGACACCGACTCGCACCGTTGAACTCTCGAAGCAGCTAATCAGCGTCGTCGAGACGACCATCAACGCCAATCCGGATATCCCGCCCGAAGCCAAGGAGATGATCCCTGTCGCCGTACGCTTGGTCTGCGGTTTGCTGATCAACGTCGCGAGGCTATCGCATGCCGGCACATTCCAAGCCGCTGGCGACTTACCGGAAGATCCAGAATGACCGAACAATCCTCAAACATGAAGGCTCGTGGAGCCGACGCCGCGCCACGCAAATATAGCTGGCAGTCATGGACCAAGGGCTACATCGCTCTCGTGCTCGTGTCGCCGATATGGTTGACGTGTTGGATATTGGCGCACTTCAAGCTGTCCGAGCGAATGACTCGGAAGTTACTTCAGTGGCATTTCTATCAAACCGTCAACCGGCCACACGATGTCCGCATTCCATCATTTGGCCCCGCCTACATGCTGCGATGGTGGAAGATCAAGCGCAACGCATTCTTCAACATCTATCTGCACCAGATCTATCGCAGCGACGATGACACAGCGCACCACGATCATCCTTGGTGGAACTTTTCGATCGTGCTCGACGGCGGCTATTACGAGCACTGGTATGATGGCGACACGTTACGCAGCAAATGGTTCGGCCCTGGCAGCATGCATTTCCGTTGGCGTGGCCGCAAGTCGCACCGTCTTGTGTTGCAGTCACGATTTATAAGGGCGGATGACATAAGAAACAATCGAACCGATTCTTGTATCAAAGAAACTCCCGCCACCACGATCTTTATCACAGGACCCGTTCTCCGTCGTTGGGGCTTCATCCATCGTATCCACGACAAAGTGATCGCTTGGGTCGACGCCTACGATTGGGATGAATATTGTGCCGCTCATGGGCTGAAGGGGCATAAGATGGAAGGATACGAAGCCCAATTGAAAGGACCGAACCAATGAAGACGAAGCAAGCAATAGCCAACGTCATAGAATCGCTCTATGCAGGTGGCAAGGATAGCAAGAAGATCGCACAGCGATTGATTGAAGCCGGCATCCGCATGATGTGGGCCGAACGCGATCTCGGCCCTGATCGACGAATTGTTCCTTCAAAGGATGGATCATTCTTCGTTTCAGTCATCACAGAACGCGTCCGGGAGCCCGCTCAGCTCGATTCCTGGTTCCTGAGCCCCGATGATACCAGAGAAGCCTGCAAAGGGCTCCTGAAGATCCTTGCGGAGAATGAAGACGTGGAAGTGTGCTCGCTTTCTCTGGAAGGCGAAACTCGCATTCACGCGATCTACCTGACTGCGCTCGGATATCTGATCGTCGACGATCTCACAGATGTCATATCAGTGACGACCAAAGGCCGCGATTTCATCGGCCTTCGTCCTGAAGGTGTGCTGGACCTCCCCGTCACCGTGGCCGAGCTGACCGAGAACACTCCAGAATCAGAACTCGCGGCGCGATATATGGAAGGCAAGGTCGCTGCGATCGATATCGCCCTGGCCAAACACCAGGCTCCGATGTACTCGCAACAGATGACGTGGAAAGAGGCTTATCAAGCTGCCGCGTTGACGCTCAAGGCCGCGGCCGACGAGTTCCGGCAAGGCTTGCACATCCCGCCGCCGCATACCGAGTTCCGTGTTATTGGCTACAATGAAGACCGCTCGACGGGAGTCAGCCATGCCACTTCACTCCAGACATTCTTCTACGACGTGCATGCTCGCAACGTCAAAGCCGGATGGTGGACAGATTTGGCCACGGGCGAGCCTAAGAAGCGTAGTGTCGGCGAGATGTTCATGCTGATGGTGACGGAGATCGCCGAAGCGTACGAGGCTTATAAAGACGACGCGGCCGACGATAAGCTTCCTGAGTATCGCGGTCTCGGCGTCGAGCTTGGCGATCTCGGCATTCGTTGGGCTGACTTCTGCGGCGCTCTCATGGCCGGTCGGATTGTCGATCATAGCTTGATCTATAACCCAGGCGATCGGATGTTTCAGGAGGTTTGCGATATCGCGAATCGGTATGAAGCCATTCGCAAAACACCTGAAGCTAACGGCGATCCCGAAGTCGGTGATTTCCTGCCGCCGATGGATGTCGGTCTCATGGTTGATGCCAAACTGGCCTACAACGCCAAGCGGGAAGATCACAAAATCGAGAACCGCATCAAGGAAGGCGGAAAGAAGACCTGAAGTAACTTCTTAATTTGGAGGACCGTTCCATGAATAACCTTTGGATCGTGGCGGCATTCGTGCTGCCATTCATCATCATGCAGGCATTTGATTGGCTTAGACCGAAGCCGCCGTCATGGTCTCAAGAGCAACACGACATCGAATTGTTCAAAGTGAACCGATGTCCTGACTGTAGCTCCGATAAGCTCCTCGCCGGCCCGAGCGGCGGCATGAGCCAAAACGCGGCATGTAACAATTGTCTCATGGAGTACAACGTGCATTTCGTCCCCGGCCACGACGTCTTCAAGGTCGATCGTATCGGCAAGATGGAGATGGGACGAGCCCGGATCTTCGGCATTCAAGCTGAAGAGTACAGCAACATCGTCGAGAAGCTTATAAAGGGAGAATAGCCGTGCCGTTTGTGATCGATAAAGTCGCTGTACCGCCACAAGAGGTTGTCGGCATCCCGTTCGGCGAAGTGCTATATGCCGCCTTCGATGGCGACACCGCATACCTTTGGCTCAAAATCGAGATCGGCGAAGAGCGGACGCAAGGCGCGATCATTCTGCCTAACGGCGGACCCTACGATCTTCAGGAGATGGAAGGCTTCTGCCCGGCCCACCACGTCGGCTCGTTCGTCAAGATCGGCAAAGTGCTTATCAACAGCAAACACACAAAGCCGGTCACGAGCGCCTGGCACACCTTTGTTTGGCCACCGACGAGCAACTAGAGCAGCGTTCAACTAGAGGGGCTACGTGAGCCCTGGGAGAAAAGAAATGACCGGAACACATGCTTATGACATGATCGCTGCGTATGCGGAGACCGACGCGGGGATTACCGAAGGGCTGATGCACATGATTGCCGCCACGGTCTTGATGAAGTCCGGATTGACGGAAGTAACTTTCTCGCCCGATGATCTTAATGATACGCATCGTGATTATCAGATGCACGTTACGATCGACGGTTTGATAACAACTGTGCGTATCACTCCACGAGATCAGCCTGAAGCCAGCTTGGCGGTCCAAGACGAAGACACAACCGACTCCAGGCCGCAAGCCGAGCATGTCGAGCACGATCGGCCGCTGTGGTTCATGCACGACAGCTTTGGGCTCCGCGAAGCCAACTCGGCCGAACAAGCTCGTCGCATGGTCTCAAGGTCGGTCGACCCGATTGCCTCTGTTCGCAACCGCATGTGCGCTCATCCCGAGTGTCCCGATTCGAAATGCACGAGGGAAGTTACTTCTTGACAGTTTGCATAATGTGGCTCAGATAGGTCTTAGTCACCGCGAGGAAAGTGACAGGACCGATGCCAAAATCAGTTGAAGAAGATCCGATGCTCGATACTAGCCCTGCGGCTAAGAACCGGGCTCACAATCGACGCCTCCATTCTTTCTTCGAGCGCATCGAACGCCTTGAGGAAGAGAAGAAAGGGATCGCGGACGACATCAAAGACATCTACACCGAAGCCAAATCGCAAGGATACGATACCAAGGTCATGCGTTACATCGCCAAGCTGCGCAAAATGGATAAGCAGTCACGCGATGAGCTTGACGCACTGATCGAGACCTATCGTGCCGAGCTTGGCATGTAACAAGAGAGAAAGATCATGAAGAAAGAAGCGATCCCATCCAGCAAAATTGATCTCCATCTGACACCAGGCTCGGTTGAGCCGGCTATGAAGGCAGCGGAAGCTTCCTCCAGCAAGGTCTACAAGGTGCCGGTCGACGCCATCAAGCCGATCCCCGGCTTCAACGTCCGCGTGCAGAGCACCGATTATGCCGAGCACCGCGACAACATCGCCGCCCTGATCAAGGCCAATGGTTATGATCAGACGAAGCCCCTGGCCGGATTCGTCGCCAAGGAGGATGACAAGAACGTCATCTATCTGACGGATGGCCACACACGACTTGACGCTGTCAAGCAACTCAACGAGGACGACGGCAAGATCGAATCGCTGCCTGTCATTGTGCGGTCGCCGCCCCCCAGCATGACCGACCTGACGGTTGCGCTGCACACTAACAACAGCGGCCGGCCGCTCACTCCCTTCGAGCTTGGCGTCGTTGTCAAGCGGCTGATGAAGGAAGACGGAGCCAAGAAGGACGACATCGCGACTCGGCTCGGCGTGACGCCGCGTTATCTCGACGACGTTCTTTTGCTCGTCAACGGGCCGAAGGAAGTGCGCAGCGCCGTGCTCGACGGCAAGGTTTCGTCCACGCTCGCCATTCAGGAGCTTCGCAAGGACCCGGAGAAGGCGGTCAAGAAGATCACCGAAGCGGTCTCCAAGGCGAAACCGGGCAAAAAGGTGACGAAGAAGGCGCTCGGGCCGAAGATGCAGAAGATCCAGAGCACCGTTGCGATCGAGTCGGACGCCGACATGAAGGAGATCGTCAAGGCAGCGGCCAAGCAGATCCGTGATGCCGTGCCTGTCAACGACGATGAGGAGACGCCTCTCGCCGCTGTCGACGGAACGATCACGATCACCGTCGAGATCCCGGCCCCTGAAACCCCGAAGCCGGCCGCGAAGAAGCCAGCCAAGAAGCCGGCGAAGGCGAAGAAGCCAGCCAAGGAAGAGGATGACATCGGCATACCTGGCGCGGAAGTTATTTCGGAGGACGACGAAGTCGCCATCCTGCCTCCCGCGATAAAAGGGGATGACGACGTACCCGATGATGGGCTAGACATCTGATCGAATCACCTGCGGGTGATTGGAGCGGCGGGCTTGATCGATCGGGAAGACAGATTGCAAGATCTTAATCTCGTGCCGTGGCCCCCTAAGCGTCGGCGGAACCGTCCGCCGCTCCACCATTAGGAGTTCGTTATGGAAAAGGAAGACGAACATCGACCCGAGCGCATTGAGCAAAGCAAGCCATTTATATGGGCGCTTTTCTTCGGCGCAGCCTACGCTACCGGCAAGTTCACGCAAGGTGATGCTCGTAGGCAAGCAGACGCAATGCTCTCAGCCTGGCTCTCTCGCTGGCAAGGATGACTTGTGGCAGGCATCTCCGTCAACAAGACGAGATGTTCTGCCTCCGTTGCCATCGTCGCTGGGATGTATTAGAATCTCCGCCCCTATGCATGGAGACTCAGTATGCCGAACGGCAACAACAACAACGATCGCCGGAAGAAAACTCCGATCGAGGAAGCGGCCGAAGTGGTAGACATTATCGAGCGGGAAAAGCTCGCCCGTCCTGTAGCGACGGGTTTGGATGTCATCGCTAAGCCCGATCCGACCGACTTCGATATCGTACCAACTCAGCTCTGAAGGAAGGAGCCGCGCCATCTTTTGCGAGGGATGGCGCGGCTCGCCCGTAGGTGGCTTTGGAGGACCGTTCCGCTGCCGCCCTTGCATTTACCCTATTTTCTAGGGGTTTGCAACCTGACAGCGATCGAGCGCGGCGATCACCTGATCAGCCCATCCACCCTCACGCTCATAGAGTCCGAGCTGAGCTGCGGTCTTGGCCACGCGCTCTTCTGGAGACGCCGGCATTGGGAGATCTCGTAGAGGCGGGCTCGGCCGAGTGCTTTTCAGCTTCGTATAGATCGTCTTATCCGGGCATGGTGCCGGCACGGGAACGTTGATGGTCTTGATCTCCGTTCGTACCGGGACGCCGTTGCATCCGGCCGTAAGCAGCGCCGCTATAAGGATAATCCTCATCTCCATCCCTCCCACGCCGCCTTGCTGTCCGCAGCGATCGCCGCGTTAGCTTCGGCCGGCGTCTTAGCCGCTATCCTGCTATTGAGATCCGCGATCCGCTTGCTCGCGGCTGCGGCGCGGCGATCGTACTCAGCGATCGTCAACCCGAGTCGCTTATCGGCTTCATCCGCCCTCGCCTTGGCCGCTTGTGCCTGCTTGTCGATCTCGTCGAGCTGC